>Ga0209430_1000306_pt1 | contig 54764 bp, 47 predicted proteins | sample BarGraIncub1133A_FD_184504 | JGI IMG/M metagenome (GOLD analysis project Ga0209430, IMG submission 184504) | Arctic peat soil microbial communities from Barrow, Alaska - Barrow Graham LP Incubations 11-33A (SPAdes) (version 2) | ecosystem: Environmental > Terrestrial > Soil > Wetlands > Peat... | reverse complement strand
CATCATTTTCGAAATAAAAAATAGTTTTTCAGCAAAGGCGATTTTAAAACCTATAAATCTTTTTGCGGATAAAATAAAACAGAAATTAATTTTAGGATCAGTTTTACTATTTCCTAATCATGTTCTAGCCAATAAGTAAAATTGAGTTTTTCAGCAGACCCTAATTATATGAAGTCTTTCAAGCAATCTTTTCGTATTTATGAAACCATTAGCACCAGTTATCGCAATAGTGATTTTCTTTCCAAGCAAAATTAACAATGTCTGATTGTGAAGGGTTTTATATTTGAAGTGCATTAAGCCTCTTTATTAATTCTGCGACTCCTTCGCCTGCACCTTTGGGTATTACCTGCACTCTTCGGGGAAGAGATGCCGGAGGGTTCGGGTCGATTAGAAAAAGCGGTGTTGAAACCGGAGCATAATTGATTAGGCCGGCTGCCGGATAGACATTAAGGGAGGTTCCGATAATGCAGAGGTAATCTGTAGACTCAACAATTGGAAATGCTTCTGCCATCGCGGGAACTTCCTCTCCAAACCAGACAATATGAGGTCGTAACTGACTACCTTTCTCGCATTTGTCACCCATTTTCATTTCCGGATTTGTCAAAGTATAAATTAATGAAGGATCAATAGAGCTTCGGGCTTTCGTCAATTCACCATGCAAATGAAGTACACTCGTTGAACCAGCTCTTTCGTGAAGATCATCAACATTCTGTGTAATAATCTGAACATTATAACTTTTCTCGAGTTCAGCAAGCAGAAGATGTCCCTGGTTTGGTTTACTTTCGATCATCTGTTTCCGACGGTCGTTGTAAAATCGGAGCAGCAATTCCGGATTTTTGTGCCATGCACCAATACTTGCGACCTCCATTACATCATACTCTTCCCATAATCCATTCATATCACGAAAAGTGCGAATTCCACTCTCTGCTGACATACCCGCGCCAGATAAAATAACGAGTCTTTTCATCTTTAATTGTTTTCCTCTAAATTGGCCATTTTTTTCTTTAATTCCAATTTTTTCAAATAGTTATGAGTAATACAAACTTTTTTGTGAATGTTACCGTATCCTGAATGGTGCGAAGTGGTTGTCTTTACAAATTAGTTGCAATCGTCGCTAAATTTGAAGTTATAAAACCAGTAAACCAGACAATCGAATATGTTTTAACATTGTGCGGGTAGAAATATGTAAATTCGTTCTCCGGGATATGTGGTAGTCGAATATAAGTTTGTCAAAAGCTATTTTGAACATTAGAGGGTGCCCTTTAATGAAATTCGAAGCGGCTTTCCATTCAGGTTGCGAATAGATATTCAGTTCAAAATATCAATGTCATTCTCACTTGAATTATTGGAATGACAAATATGTGCCACGAAGTTGAGTTATTTTATCATTTAGATTGGCAAATTATTCTATATCAATCATTATAGCATGTAATTTCCGGGAAATTCCAATACTGTTTCAATCTGAAAAAAGAGATGAGTGATTTTTCTGGTTTCAGCATTTGTACAATTAGTTTTATATAACCCCTCAATTGATTTTTCAACGAAGATGAAAGGTTCGTTGAAAAAAAGTGATCTAATTTGGGGTTTTTGGGAAATTAAATTGATGTTATAAACTGCTAAATATTAGATTAATACAAAATAAAAATAAAAAAAGTGAAAATATTTATTTATTTTTTGTAACAAATGCAAATGACCCTCGTATGAGTTTAAAGATGAAAAAACAACAGGAGTGTTGTTTGTTTTGATTTTAAGTTTTAGTTTTTTGATGAGTTTTGGAGCTGGTGTGGAGACACCAGCTCCTTTTTATTAAAAAAGACCTTTCTGAATCAGAAAAGTCCTTTTATTGAGGTCGATGGCGGATTCGAACCGCCGTAGACGGTTTTGCAGACCGTTGCCTAGCCACTCGGCCAACCGACCTGAAATGTGGGTGCGAAGATAACTAAAAATCTGATTTACTTGCAACCGTTTTCAAAATTTGATCGGGATCACCTTTCAAGCGTTACACTTACCTTCTCAATCTGTCCGCCCATCGGAGGATTTAACTTTGAAATCTTCACTTTCGCTTTTTCAATTGTATCGTATCCTTCATAAAGCCTGTTGATTATCCTGCCTGCAACATGCTCAAGCAGATGTGATTTGATTTGCATCTCTTCATTTACGATCAAATATACAGCCTGATAATTTAAGGCATCTTCCAGGTTGTCGCTTATTGCTGCTTTGGTGCAGTCGGTAATTAACGTAAGATCAACGATAAATCGATTCCCTACTATTTGTTCTTCTGCAAAATGACCATGATATGCATAAAACTCCATCCCTTCAATTTCAATAACGCCCATTCTTAAAATGATTTATAAACTTCAAAATTAATCTATTTTTAAATCTTAGATTTAACGTTTGGAATTATATCTCATTTTGTTTAACTCTTATTACTTTTACAAACAGATTTCAGAGATTCAGAAAATTATATTGATATGGCAGAAATAGAAAACATTAGCATTGATCAGGACGAAAAGCTTCCCAGGAATTTTATTCAGCAACAAATTGTAGACGACCTCGCCGAAGGGAAAAACGGAGGAAGGGTTCATACGCGTTTTCCTCCTGAACCTAATGGCTATCTTCATATTGGACACGCAAAATCAATCTGTCTGAATTTTGGAACAGCTAAAAAATTCGGAGGTCTTACCAATCTTCGGTTCGATGATACGAATCCAACGAAGGAGGATACAGAATATGTTGATTCTATCATGGAGGATGTTCGCTGGCTTGGATTCGACTGGGACGACAGGCTCTTTTATGCCTCCGATTATTTCGATAAGCTTTACGAATTTGCAGTCCGCTTAATAAAAGAGGGAAAAGCTTATGTCGATTTTCAGCCCCAGGAAACCATCAGCGATCAAAAAGGGGTTCCAACACGGCCAGGTACCGATAGTCCTTACCGCAATACTTCACCCGAAGAGAACCTGGAGCTTTTTGCAAAAATGAAATCCGGGTTCTTCAATGACGGTGATTGCGTATTGCGCGCAAAGATTGATATGTCGTCTCCAAATATGCACATGCGTGATCCCCTGATGTACCGGATATTAAAACAACCACATCATCGTACAGGCGACAAATGGTGCATCTATCCGATGTATGATTATGCCCATGGTCAGTGCGATTATTGGGAAGGAATCACCCATTCGATCTGTACATTGGAATTCGAAGTTCATCGTCCGTTGTATGACTGGTTTGTCGATCAGTTGAGAGACGGCGATTACAGGCCAAGGCAGATTGAATTTTCGCGTTTAAATATCAGTTATACTGTCATGTCCAAACGTCGTCTTTTACAGCTTGTAAAGGAGAACTACGTCAAAGGATGGGATGATCCCCGGATGCCTACCATCTGCGGCTTGCGCCGGCGTGGTTACACACCTGAATCTATGCGCGCGTTTTCGGATATGGTAGGGATTACAAAAGTCGATGGCGTTACCGACGTTGCTGTGCTTGAATACTGCATCCGTGAGGATCTGAATAAAAGAGCGCAACGCGTGATGGGAGTTCTCAATCCGATTAAAGTTGTAATTACCAACTACCCCGAAGGAGAGGTCGAGGAGATCGACGCAATCAATAATCCCGAAGACGAAAGCATGGGGAAACGAAAAGTTCCGTTTTCACGCGAATTATATATTGAGCAGGAGGATTTTATGGAAAACCCAACCAATAAATTCTACCGACTGTCACCAGGTCGTGAAGTACGATTACGCTATTCGTATTTTATCAAATGCACCGATGTCGTTAAAAACGAACAAGGTGAAATTGTGGAACTTCATTGTACGTATGACCCTGAAACAAAAGGTGGCAATTCTCCCGACGGAAGAAAAGTAAAAGCAACACTTCATTGGGTGGCTGTTGCGCAGGCGGTTAAGGCCGAAGTGAGGCTGTACGACCGGCTATTTACCGATCCGGATCCTGCGGGACATAAGGATAAAGATCTTCTTGAATTTCTGAATCCCGAATCTTTAAAGGTATTAACCGAGTGTTATGTCGAGCCATATGTCAAAAATGCAAAACCATTGTCGAATTTTCAGTTCGAACGGTTGGGCTATTTTAATATCGATCCCGATTCAACACCCCGTCAAATGGTGTTTAACCGCACTGTTTCATTGAAAGACGGTTATAAGAAATAAGCGATTCATCCGATAATTTCCATAACAATCCTGTTTTATAAAAAAACCCGACGCTACCTGTCTTTCAAGTTGCGTCGGTTTTTTTATGCAATTTAGTTCGTTGGTAATGTAACGATTAAGTTGGAGTTTCATCCGGTGTTTCGTTTGAATTGTTGCGATTGATGATTAAAACAGGTACGCTCTTCCGATGCATTCCTGATTATTTACGAGGTAAAGCTCCGGCTTGCCGAAGATTTCCTATTTCATTTTGACGATTCGTTCATCAGTTACGATGACCTATTAATCGATCAAAAAGATAGGTTCCTTTATTACGAAGATTCATTCCGGCGTTACGAAGAACTTTTCCTTCATTCCGAAGATTCGTTCATCCGCTACGAAGACACATGTATCTATTAAGAAGATGTGTTCCTTCATTATGATGATTCTTTCAGGCGTTACGAAGATCTTTTCATCCATTACGAAGTAGTTTTCGGACCCCGGCAAACTGCTTCGTAATGGATGAAAATGTTGTCTGAATGACTGATTGGCAGGAATGGATGCCGTGGAGGCATTTATGGAATGAATTTAAAGTAAACGGAGGAATGGTCCAACCATTAATAGGAGGGATGCAGTGAACCGATCGATCTTTTCCGACCATTTTGTTGGTTACAGGATAAATCTTTTCTTATTTGATTTTTTTAGTTGTCAATCCTTGGTTATAGCCGAAGGATTCAAAAGCTTCCTAATTTGGCGCCTTGTGTAGAAAAATGTGAAGATGGCAGCACTCCAGTTGGCGATAAAGATACCCCACCAGATTCCTTTTGTTCCCCATTGGAGGTAGATTGCAAGAAATAGAAAAAGTGGTAGTGGAACCACGAACTGGCGGTAAGCGCCGACGAAGATTGCATACAACGGTTTCTTCATCCCCTGTAAAGTTGATACTGAAATATTCAGGAAGACATACGCAAAGAAAAAGAGCACTGCAATGTGCAAATATTCGGCTCCGATTTCAATCACCTTCAAGTCTGCTGTAAAGGCATGAATCAGATCACGTGCAAACACCGCAACACCAACAACGCCAATCGAAATAATCATTAATCCATAACGGATATTCAGTTTCCACGACTCAAATACCCGCTCAGGGAGTCCGGCTCCCATGTTTTGTCCGGCCAAAGTGAGTGCGGCAATGTTGAGCCCAATCGTTGGCAATAGTGCAATCTGTTCGATTCTGGTCGCAATTCCATAAGCAGCAACTGCTTCTTTTCCGAACTGACTGGCAAAGTAGGTAATAATGAAAATGCCGATTGCTACCGTTAGCATATTCAGACTTGCTGGAAATCCCTGACCGAACAAATCTGCGAAATATTTTCGGTTCGGAATAAAGTTTTTGAATTGGGCATGTTCAAAAATTTTCCGTTTCCGGGTAATAAATATCATATAAATCGTTCCGACAATCTGAATCAAAACTGTCGATAATGCAATCCCGCGGATGCCTAGTGCAGGAAATCCAATACCGCCGTACATAAACCAGGGATCCAGAATCACATTAAGAAAAAATCCGAGAATCAGGTAATTACGGTAGGTCCTTGTGTCACCGCGTGCTGTGAGTAATGAGTTAAGGATACTGTTCATCAGGAAAAAGACGGTGCCATAGAGGATAATATTCATATACTGAATGGCGATTTCGAGGTATTCGTTGGCTGCCCCTAAAATCAGGAAGAGGGAAGGGGCCATGGCCAAACCGATCATTGTAAGAAATACAGAATTGATCACAGAGAAAGATATCGCCTGAAAACCATATTTTTCGGCTTCATCATTGCGTCCCGCGCCCAACGACTGTGATATGAGGGCTGTTGTTCCGGTTCCCATACCAATTCCCATTGACAAAATAATGAAAAACACCGGGAAGGTAAGCCCCATGGCTGCAAGGGCAGAAGTCGATATTTTACCGCCCCAGTATGTGTCCACAACATTAAAAAGTGTATTAAAGATAAAACCAACACTGGCAGGAACCGCCAACTTGCGAATGAGGGAGGGAATATGAGAAGTCGTAAAATCAAGTGATTTAAGCATTTTTTATAAAGAATAAATTCGATAATATTACAACGTGCAATCCTTCCTGAAGGTTTACCGTTCAGAAAATAACTTTTTGGAAGATTTATCGTTGAATTGATTAATAGCCATTGTTTGCACCCATTATGAAAATGAAGTCACTAACGGCTTCAGAAAGGAGAAAAGATGAAATTATCATTTAAAATCGATTATCAGACTATTTGGGGTCAGGTTATTTTTTTATCAGGATCAACCGTAGAGTTTGGTGAATGGGATCCTTCCCGTGCATTGCAAATGAGAAGCTTTGTTCCCGGTGAATGGGAGGTTGATTGCACATTTCCATCGGGCAAATTATTGGAGTACAAATACCTGATTAAAGATGAGGATGGAAATATCAATTGGGAAGGTGGTAAAAACCGGTTACTCGAAACCAGCAAAATGGATTTCGATGAGATCAGGTGCCGCGATTTCTGGAGAGTACGGCGAGAGTCGGAAATCGCATTAAGCTCATCTGCATTTACAAAAGTTCTATTTCGAAGAGCAGATACGGATGAGACAGTGGGAAAGGCACATTTTAAGAAGACATTGCGGATTCAGATTCATGTTTCCAAGATAAGTCCGGATTGTAAGATTGGAATTCTTGGAGACCTGCCAGCTCTTGGAAACTGGATGGACGCGTATACCCTTCTCCTGGATGACACTCAATTCCCTTTTTGGAGTATTGACATTGATGCCGAAAAACTAAAGTTTCCGCTTCAGTTTAAATATGTAGTATACAACATGGTTAAAAAACAAGTATTGATTTGGGAGCAGGGGAGCAACCGGATGATAAGAGATTTCGTCTGTAAAGATCCCAAAAGCATCAAAATTCATACAGATGAAAGTTTTCGTTTCCCGGCTAAACATTGGAAAGGTGCGGGAGTAGCTGTACCAGTATTTTCCTTAAGAACCGAAAAAAGCGGCGGAATAGGTGAATTTCCCGATATTAAAAAATTGGTGGATTGGGCGAAACTTACAGGTTTAAAGTTGGTTCAGTTACTTCCATTGAATGAGACGGTGGCCACGCATACCTGGATCGATACTTATCCCTATAAATCGATTTCAACGATGGCGCTTCACCCTGTTTATTTGAATATTAATAAAATAGGAGTTCTGGATGATGAAAATCTGATGATTGGATTTGCCCAGGCACTTTCCGGATTTAATGCGCTTGAGACCGTTCATTACGATGAAGTACATAAAATAAAGTCAAAATTTTTCAAATTAATCTTCGATCAGCAGCAGGAACTATTTCTGATTGATCCACCATTTTTAAAATTCTTTGACGAAAACAAGGAGTGGCTTGTTCCATATGCCGCCTATTGCTACCTGCGCGATAAAAACAAAACAGCCAATTTCAGGAAATGGTCTGAATTTCAGGTTTACAACGCTGACGAGATTAATAAGTTATGCGCTGCCAATAAAGCGACCTATCCGGATATTGCCGTTCATTATTTTATTCAATACCATGCGCATAAACAATTGTTTGAAGCGGCTGAATATGCAAGGAAGAATGGAGTCGTACTGAAAGGTGATATTCCAATTGGGATTAGCCCCGATAGCGTAGAAGCATGGACGCATCCCGAATTGTTTAATCTTGACCAGCAGGCGGGAGCACCGCCGGATGAATTTGCGGATCTTGGTCAAAACTGGGGTTTCCCAACTTATAACTGGGAGAAAATGGCAACTGATAATTTCGCCTGGTGGAATAAACGACTGAAACAAATGTCGCGCTACTTCGATGCGACACGCATTGACCATATCCTCGGTTTTTTCAGGATTTGGGAAATTCCGGTGAATCAGGTTCAGGGAATCATGGGTCATTTCAAACCAGCACTGCCATTTAGCCGCGATGAAATTATCGACAGTGGAATTATTTTCAATGAGGAGCGCTTTACCAAACCTTATATACGTGAGTATTTTCTTAAGGAATTATTCGGAGAGGAGACCGAAGAGGTTAAATTGAATTATCTGAAAGAATATGAACCAGGTAAATACGATTTAAAACCGGCATTTACCACACAGCGAAAAGTGTGGGATTATTTTGAATCTGCAAAGAGTGGGGAGGAGTTAACCGGGAAAGAGACACGCATCCGAGATGGTCTTTGCTCGTTAATCTCTGAAGTTGTTTTTATCCGCGATCCTTATCATCCAACCTTATTCCATCCACGGGTGGCTTTTCACAATACCAATTCGTACCTGAATCTGCAAGCTGAATCGCGGTATGCGCTCGACGATCTTTATATTGATTTCTTCTATCACAGGCATGAAGAATTTTGGAGAAATCATGCATTGAAACTGTTGCCGGCAATTATGAATGCTACCGAATTGCTCATTTGTGGCGAAGATCTTGGGATGGTGCCCGATTGTGTTCCGGGTGTAATGCGCGATCTGGGAATTCTAAGTCTCGAAATACAAAGAATGCCTAAAGATCCAAGGGTTGAATTTGCACATCCGGCAGATACCCATTATTTGTCTGTTTGCTCAACTTCAACACACGACATGTCGACGCTTAGAGGTTGGTGGGAAGAGGATCGTATTCACAGTGAACGATTTTTCCGGTTGGTAATGGGTCAAAAAGGAGAGTTTACTTTCTATATGGAACCTTGGGTTGCACGTGATATTTTGAACATGCATTTTTACTCTCCTGCCATGTGGGCCATATTCCCCATACAGGACCTCTTAGCAATGGATGGCAGGCTTCGATGGGACAATACAGAAGGGGAAAGGATCAATGTTCCTGCGATTGCTCAGCACTACTGGCGCTACAGAATGCACCTCAAGCTGGAAGATTTAATTAATGAGAAGAAGCTTAATAACGAATTGCGTTCAATGATCAGCGCCTCTGGAAGAGGCTCTGAAAGCTGATTTCAGCTGTTTGCCGACATAATACCGACACTTGCCGATTCTTGATTTGTATCAGTCACTTACTGGTTTAGATTTGTGTGAGTTTAAAATACATTTTTAGTCAACAATTTAAAAGCAAACACAATGATTAAGTACGACGAATCTCCGGAACCGAATGATACATCTTCGGTCCGGCAAAAAAACAAGAATTACGATTCCCGAACATTTGTGGGCATTATATTCGTATTGGTAGGTTCTGTTCTGATTGCCCGTAATTATGGGTGGCTTGATTATGATTTTTCAAGGTATTTGATTAGCTGGCAGATGCTGCTGATCGTTATCGGACTTTTCCAATTGGCCCGAAGAGCATATACTCCAGCCATTGTTCTGATTGGCATTGGCCTTTTCTTTTTAGTTGATTTCCCCGATAATTTCAGGGAAAATTTCTGGCCTGCTTTAATTATTCTGGTAGGTATATCATTTATTCTTCAGTGGAGGCGGACTCCTCACCAAAAACATCTTGATAATTTCGGAGGTGATTTTAGTAATTCAACCGATTATATTGACGAAACCGCAATATTTGGTGGCAGAACTATATCCGTTGTAAGTGAAAATTTTCAGGGAGGAAAAATCACGGCAATTTTTGGAGGATCAAAAATTAATCTGCGATATGCGAAGCCTGTACCCGGATGTACGATTGATGTGGCAAATATTTTTGGAGGTACAAAAATCATTGTCCCTGAGGATTGGAATGTCAAAATTGAGGTTGTTTCGATTTTTGGTGGATTCGATGATAAACGAGGTGTCTCGGTTATTTCGAGAACAGGTTCAGGAAAGGTTGTTGTGATTAAAGGAACCTGCATCTTTGGCGGGGGAGAGATAAATACGATGCCATAGCCGTTAAATATGGAGCATCCTGTAACAGCAAACAGAATTTCGGGTCTGATATATTGGTTTTTCCCGGTGGCCGTAGGAATTATACAGGCAGTATTTAATAGTTATTATCAAATACTGCCTGTTACTGTTGCTTTTATAGATGGTTTGACTTTTTATTTGGTGCTTGGACTTTTAGGAATTGCTGTCTGGTACGTTGTGAGATACAACGACCCTGAAAAAAGTGCAGTCATACAGATCTTTGCGAGTCATGTAGCTGCGTCGGTTGTTTTTACTTCCTTGTGGATCGTATCCTCCGGAATCATTGTAAAGATATTGATCAACAATCCATTGTATGATCAATATTTAAATGATCTCATACCAGAACGGATTATTGGAGGGATTATATATTACGTATTGCTTGTAAGTATTTATTACACATACGTATATAGTCAGCATAACCGCGAAAAGCAGTTAAGAGAGGCCGAATGGCAACATCAGATCCGAAAAACGCAATTGAGTGCTTTGAAATCGCAGATTAATCCCCATTTTCTATTTAATACGCTAAACTCCATTGCATCACTTACATTAACTAACCCTGAAAAGGCTCATGGAATGGTGATTGCATTATCCGATTTCATGCGTTATTCGCTTCGTAAACAACCGAACGACATGGTGACGCTTGAAGTCGAATTAAGGAATATCGGGTTGTATTTACAAATCGAAAAAATCAGGTTCGGAAATAATCTCTTGTACCGGTTCGATGTTGAAGAAGCTTGTAATCATCATTTAATTCCCAATTTGATTCTTCAGCCATTGTTCGAAAATGCAATAAAATACGGAGTTTATGAAGCGTCAAAACCTGTTGAAGTTATTCTCGAGGCCAAAAAATTACCTGGCTTGATGGAAATTAAGCTAATAAATGATTTTGATCCTGAATCCGTTCCCCTAAAAGGTGAAGGTGTTGGACTGGCAAATATTAATGACCGGCTTCGGATTTTGTACGGAAGCTCAAGACTTCTTACTGTCATGCGGGGAGAAAGCCAATTTTCAGTAACAATGGTTATTCCGGATATCGCAGAAAGTATTCGTTAGGAAAAATGATTTAATCAGAAATCAATGAATAAAATAAGAACTTTAATAATTGATGATGAGTCTCTGGCAAGAGATTTACTCCGTCATTATCTGTCGAAAGACGAGCGAGTTGAGTTGGTGGGTGAATGTTCAAATGGATTCGAAGGAGTCTTGGCGATTCAGGAATTGAATCCGGATCTGGTTTTTCTTGATATTCAGATGCCAAAAATCACAGGGTTCGAAATGCTTGAATTGATTCCCAATCCTCCGGTCATTATATTTTCTACTGCATATGACCAATTTGCAATACGCGCTTTTGAAGCAAATGCAATAGACTATTTGCTCAAACCATATCCTTTTGAAAGGGTGGTGGCTGCATTAAACAAAGCTGTTGAAAAGCTGAAAAGTAAAACGGCTGCCCCGGAAATTGAAAGATTGATCGAAACGCATGATGAAGATTCAGGTATGCTGAACAGGGTTGTCGTAAAGTCGGGTAGGAAAATTCAGGTGATTCCTGTTGAATCAATCTATTACATTGAATCGCAGGACGATTATGTAATGATCTATTGTGTGGATGGTCACTTTATGAAACAAAAAACAATGAAGTTTTTCGAACAGCACCTTGACGGGAACCAATTTGTCCGAATACATCGCTCTTATTTACTCAATCTATCCTATATTTCTGAAATTCAGCAATATGAAAAAGAGTCCTGGATTGTTCTGACCAAGCAGGGTGCAAAACTAAAAGTGAGTAAAACTGGTTACACTAGTCTTAAAGAGAAATTGAAATAATCTAAAGATAAAAATAGAGATTCGTTGGATTATTACCATTTACAATCAATTTATTCAGGGCAATAAGAATCGTCATAAACGATCGATAGCACGAATTGTTGATCTTTTTGTTGAAAATCCTATTTTGCATGGTTTTGAAGAGTTCATAATAGTGACAAAAGAATTAATACCTTAGCACTGATATTTGAAGACTATTTTAAGGTAATTATTATAGCCTGCGGATTTGGAGTTCCCATGATAACCAGTTTGTAACCAGTTTGAGAATAATAATTATTGAAGATTGAATTTCCTTACCTGAACACAATGCTCAGGCTCAGTTTGACTCACTAATTGATGAAGATGACCACGGAACAACCAATATTGTCGAGATCCCTTTAAAAATTAAAAACTATTGAAAATGATTAATGCTGTAATCATAGAAGATGAACCTTTACTGGGAAAAAACTTGGCTATGATGATTCGAGAATATTGTCCTGATATAAAAGTGGTTGCACTCCTTGATTCAGGAAAAATGGCACTTGATATTTTGCCGGTCATACAGTATGATCTGATATTTTCCGATATTGAACTCGGCGATATGGATGCATTTTCCCTTTTTGAGCGATTGGAAAATACAAATCAACATATTATTTTTATCACGGCACATGACGAATTTGCATTAAATGCCTTCAAATTAGATGCAATCGACTACCTTTTAAAACCAATACTCCCCGAAGATTTGATACGTTCAGTAAGCAGAGCTATAGAACGTATTGTAAGTAAAGATCAATCCACCCCTTTATATGGGGCTTTTACAGCTCAAAAAAGTGGAAAAATTTTGATTAAAAGCAATGATGAGATTCACTTCCTTTCTCCCGAAAAGATTATTTTTTGCGAAGCAGACGGTGCTTATACGAAAGTATATCTTGATGATAATAGAGGCGAATATAAGTTAGTTACAACGCATTTAAAAAAAATCGAAGAGGCACTTCCCAAAAATATATTTTTCAGAATTCATGATGCACATATCATAAACTGCAACTTTATCGACCATATCAAATACCAAAAAAGGATTTGCGTTTTGAATCATATTACAGGTACAGAAAAGACGCAACTCAAAATATCTGAGCGAAAATATCCAAGTTTTATTGATTTTCTTAAAAATAACTGATTCCAATTTCTTTTTACGCTTATTGGCAAAAGCACTACAGCTGTTTAGATAGAATTTACGGTTGCCAAGTTGTTACCGAATAATGATAAAGTATCGTAATCTGCATGTTTTTTTTGTTGACATTTGCGTCGGAAGTTTTTATTCAGACCCTAATCGTTCATTATATAGTCAATTTCCTCTGGCAGGACATAAGATCCTGTCAGAGTTATTAATTATTCTAAAAATATCATTTCCAAGTACTCCCAATTCATTCATATTCCAAACAATCTGTCAGATATTAACCGTTGATAGTTTGTCATTTAATGCTGACCTTTGTCTATGGACCATAGTGAAATAAATATTGTATTATTTGATGGGGTGTGCAATCTTTGTAACAGTACGGTACAGTTTATTATCCGGAATGATGCAAAAGCAAAATTCAGATTTGCTTCTGTGCAAAATGAAAGCGGACAATTACTTCTTAAACAGCTTGATCTTCCACTTGACCATTTCGATACCCTGGTCTACATCAGCGACAGCAAGTTTTATTTAAAATCGACGGCAGTTTTCATGATTTTACGGGAATTAGGTGGAGGCTGGCGTTTATTGTATTTTTTCATAATATTCCCCCGGTTTTTACGCGATATGGTTTACGATTTCATTGCAAAATGGAGATATAAATGGTTTGGAAAGCGCGAAGAATGTATTGTTCCAGCCCCGAAATATTCGGACCGGTTTCTTGAATAGGAATTTATTTTCGTTTAAAACCTGCTTATATTCAATCCGGATCTGAATTATTAGTAATATTGGCCGATTAAGACTAAAATTTGTTTTCATTTAATCAAGTAGATTATATACCTTTACGTAACGGAGTAAGCTAAATATTTGGCCCTTCATTTAAATGGATTATATTTGCCACCACAGTTTAGCAACATAAAAATATGAGTGTCGAAAATAGTAGCATTAAAAGGGATGCAGTAAGAGAGAATATTCTTAAAATAGCACAGGAAATTTTCAGTAAATATGGGTATAAGAAAACTACACTTGATGATATAGCCAATGCTGTACGAAAAGGTAAGAGTTCACTTTACTACTATTTTAGCAGTAAGGAAGATCTTTTTCAGGAAGTAATTCAAAAAGAGGCAGATATTCTTCGGGAAGAATTATCTAAAGTGCTTCAAAAGGATATCGATCCGGCAGAAAAACTGAGAGATTACGTAATGACCAAAATTACGACTTACAGGCAATTGGCCAATTTTTACAATGCAATTGAAAACGACACTGCCGCGGTAGAGTTTATTGATAAGATAAAATCGCAATACTATCAGGAAGAAATACGTATGATGAAGCGCATTTTACTGGAAGGTGCACGTCAGCGAAAATTTATTGTAAAAGATTTCGCGCTTGTAGCGATCGGAATTACGACGGCAATAAGAGGTCTGGAAATGCCGCTTTCTGCTGGCCCTTATCGCTCAACTGACCTTGGCAAAAGTGTTGATTCAATTGTGAAAATAATTTGCTATGGAATCATGAAACGAGATTAAAAAAATGCAGGCAACTATGGCCTGTATTTTTTTATTTGAATGAAACATCACCACCACTTGATTTTTCAATATTCCGATCTTTGGGGTTTCCTGCTACCCTGATATTTCCCCCGCTGCTTGACTTGGCAATGATTTTTTCGGATACATAAATTTTTAAAGTCGCTCCACTTGATGCGCCGGCATTACAAGTTTTGCTTTGCAAATCGGAAGCTTTAATGTTAACACCACTTGATCCATCTACAGACAGATTTTCGGCTGAACCCGAAAGATCAATATCTCCGCCACTATTACCTTCAACATTTAGGTCATTAACAACCAATGCCAAATCGATTTTTGCTCCACTCGAAGCAGAAATATCAAGCGATGATAACTTCAGCGCTGACTGTGATTTTATTTCAGTGCCAGAACTTGCATTCAACGAATGAATTGTCTTAAAGGTGACAAAAACTTTCTTTGCCTTACTTGAACGAATTCGTTTCTCGGGATAAATCTTTAGTTCTCCATTTGAAACTTCCGTTTTAATAATATCCTGAAGATTGTCATCGGCTTCAACAACTACTTTTGCAACGGAATCCTGCATTAATACGACTTCAATACCTGCACTTGCTGATATTGACTCGAACATTCCGACCTGACGTTCGTTTTTGACTACGTTCCCGTTCCCTCTTATTCCATGAAAACAAGAGGTAAAGAGCAATGAAATCATTAAGGGGACAAGTAAAAGAGGAAGTAGTTTTTTCTTCATAATTATTGAAAATTAAGTGATTGAAAATAAGCGCATTTTTGCATTGGACGCTTCTGCTAACTTTCAGGTTACAATTATTTATAAAAAAACCGCTTACCATATTTATGGATAAGCGGTGCAATGCATATTTGAGACCTATTTTTTTATAAGTGTATCAGCATCTTTTGGTAGTGGTTCACCGATCTGGTACATATCGTTGATTTTGTCGTTTAATTTTTGATCTGGAAAACTTACTGAATAGATCATCGCTTCAACCTGCCTTAAGTAGTCGCGTTTATTATACTTTGGCGAGTAAATATATCCTTCCACGGTCAGGACTCGTTTTCTTGCCAAATCAAGCGTTGTTAGGCTAACGAACGGACCACCCATGAAGTCGCCATTAACTTTCCACAATCCCCTAATTTCTACGGAGTAATTTCCTTTGTAAGTAAAGGCTTGTGAAACAATGAATCGCCTTTCGGTTGTCATATATGAACCTGGGATTGCCCCTGGCACATGATTACGGAGAATAGAATCGCGTTTTTGTAAAAGATATTTTGTAACAAAAGCACTGTCAGATACATATGGGTACCAGTAAGCTAAAATTCCTTGACTCGTAAGAGGAGACTCATACCGTATCCATACAAAATCGGAAGAATCTTTAACAATATCGTAGCCTTTGGGGATATTTAGATTAAACTTATGCTCCTTGAGCAAAGAATCAGAAATTATATGTTCTTTGTATTTATCCTGGGCATACAATTCCATAAGCCTCATTTTTTCAGCCTTTAGGATTGCTGCTATTATCATATCCGATTTTGCTGCAAAGATCTTGACAAAACCCGCCTCATCAGCAGCCTGTACAGTTACAACAACCTGCGGTTTTGCCCAAACGTTATACTGAATGGTAACCGAAGGTTCTGCCACAGAAGGGAGGATTCGGGTCAAAACAATATTCCGGGTTGTTTCAAATGCTTTAAAGGCGTCGGGTGGGACATTTACTACAATAAGTATTGGTTCCTCCTGAGGCAGACATAACTGCGGTTGTGCCAGGTAGCGTTCAATTGTATCACCAACATTTCCTGCCCAGACTCCTTTTGCGATCACCACGATTGTTTCGCCAGGCCTGCCCGTAACACTTTTCATGAGTATGGTCCCGTCGCCACAAGCCGAAAAGAGCCAAATCAAAGAAATGATGAAAATATATGGTGTAATTATTTTATTCACAGTTCAATATTTAATCTAAATCGGGAGATTTAAATACACTATAAATATGAAAGAAACCCCGATTCGGACAATCGAACCAGGGTATCAATATTATTTAAACCGGTTTATTATTTTAACGGTTCTTTCTTATTACTTTCTACCGGAGTTTCCTTAGGACTCTCCTTGGGAATTTCGTCATCCTCCTTAATCGCTTTTTTAAAGTCTTTCATCCCTTTGCCGATACCACTCATTAATTCCGGAATTTTCTTCCCGCCAAACATAAGTAAAGCAACAGCTACAATAAGGACAATTTGCCATGGACCTATGACTCCTGCAATGATTATTAAACTCATAGTTCATTTTTTAAATCGTTCGTTACAAATATAGCATAAGTTGAGTCTAAATTTGACATATCTGTTTGATTTATTTATTTAAGTCTGTTTTCATTCTAATTGAAATCAACAAAAAGCCCCAAACGAGTAATTGTCCGGGGCTTTTTGTATGGAGGGCAGAGTAACTATTCTTTCAAAGGTTCTCTTTTATTATCTGCTCTTGGCGTTTCTTTTGAAGACTCGTTAGGCGTTTCGTCTTCCTCTTTTATGGCCTTTTTAAATTCTTTCATGCCTTTACCTATTCCGCCCATCAGTTCAGGAATTTTCTTCCCTCCAAACATAAGCAGAGCAACTGCGACGATTAAAACGATTTGCCATGGTCCAACTACCCCTGCAATTATTAACAAGTTCATAGTATCACTTTTAATTTGTTTTAGTGCAAAAATAGTATTCCAATTGATACGTTATTCTGTATTGCCCAAAATATTTTTACTTTAAGATTGCGCCTTGATTTCTTTATTTAAATAATTTCCAGATATCGTTTCCATTGGCATAAATAAGCAATGAGAAAAGAATAACCATTCCGACAATCTGAGCATATTCAAGGAATTTATCACTTGGTTTTCTTCCAGTTATAATCTCATAAAGGAGAAACAGAACATGGCCGCCGTCAAGTGCAGGTATTGGAAGAATATTCATGACCGCAAGAATTATTGAAAGGAAAGCAGTAAGGTTCCAAAATGATTCCCAATCCCAAACACCAGGGAAAATATTCCCGATAGCGATAAATCCGCCCAGCGATTCGTACGCTTTTGTTTCAGGTGCAAAAAGCAATTTGAACTGTTTCAGATAATTACCTACTGCATGATACCCTTTGGAAATACCAGCAGGAATTGATTCAATGAACCCATAGTTAATTGTCTTAACTTCAAAAACTCCTGCAATTTTCTTTTCGTGTTGAATCCCGAGTAACCCCGTAAGTCCTATTTTGACTGGAATCGTTTTTTCAGTTCCACTTCTGTTTATTAAAACACTGATTGTCTTGCCTTTTGAATTGGCAATAGTGTCTGTGAATTGATCGAAGAACTGAAAGCCAGATCCATTAACTGCCAGGATTTCGTCTCCGATTTCAAAACCGGCATCGTGGGCAGGAGAAATTTTGCCAAATCCAATTACTTTACAGGAATAAGGAATTCTTAAATCTATAAAATATCTGTCTGTTAATAGTTTTGGAATTATTTCGTCTTTAACTGGAACAATAATTGTTTCTGTGTTACGTAGAACTTCAATCGTTTTGGCTCCGTTAAGTACTATAACAGGTATTATTTTGCTGAAATCCTCAACCTCCTTACCATCAACCGATATTATTTTATCTCCACTACGAAGACCCATCTCTCTTCCTGTTTCACTTACGGCTATCCCGTATTTTACATTTTTAGTAGGCAGGTATTGATCTCCCCATACAAAGAGGATCATTGAATAAAGCAGGATGGCAAGAATTAGATTAAATAAAACCCCTCCGATCATAATGATCAAACGTTGCCATGACGGTTTCGAACGAAACTCCCATGGTTCAGGTGGCAGTTTCATTTGCTCCTTGTCCATTGACTCATCAATCATTCCGGATATTTTTACATATCCACCTAATGGAAGCCAGCCTACGCCGTATTCGGTTTCACCTTTTTTAAATTTGAAAAGTGAAAACCACGGATCAAAAAAGAGATAAAATTTTTCAACCCTGCATTTAAAAGCTTTTGAAAATATGAAATGGCCAAATTCGTGAATAATAACCAGTATTGAGAGACTTAGAAGTAACTGTGCAGCCTTAATAAGAATAACCATATGTATAACTATATCAATTTTTTAGTTGCAAAATGCTCACTATCTCGGAAGCATAAGCACGTGCTTCGTGATCCGTTGCCATATAATCTTCGAGAGTTGGCGCTGCAATGAAAGTCGATTTTTGCATAACCTGTTCATTTACATTCCATATATCAGGAAAAGTGATTTTCCCTTTTAGAAATGCCTCTACCACTATTTCATTGGCAGCATTCAAAATACATGCCAGATTTCCCCCTTTTTGCAACGCTTCGTAAGCAAGTGCAAGATTACGAAAATTTTTTGTATCGGGGGCTGAAAATGTCAAGGTAGGGAAATCGGCAAAATTTAGCCTCGGAAAAGTGTTACAGATCCTTTCGGGAAAGCTAAATGCATATTGGATAGGTAATCGCATATCTGGTAGGCCAAGCTGTGCTTTGATAGATCCGTCGCAAAATTGAACCATAGAATGAACGATGCTTTGGGGATGCACTACCACTTCAATTTGCTCCGGTTTTAAGCCAAAAAGCCACTTTGCCTCAATTACTTCAAATCCTTTATTCATCAACGATGCCGAATCGATGGTTATTTTGGCCCCCATATCCCAATTTGGGTGCTTTAAAGCATCTTTTAGAACCACTCTGTCAATCGTTTCTTTATCCATTCCGTGAAACGGACCTCCGGAACAGGTAAGAATTACTTTCTCAACAGGATTCATATATTCACCAGCAAGGCATTGAAAAATTGCTGAATGCTCTGAGTCAACTGGCAGTATATCCACTTTATTTTCGATTGCCAGTTTGTTAATCAGATCACCGGCCACTACAAGTGTCTCTTTATTTGCAAGGGCAATTTGCTTTTTAGCTTTTACTGCATTAATAGTCGGGATCAGCCCCGAATAACCTACCATCGCTGTAAGCACCAGGTCAATACTTCCCATCTCTACTACTTGCGCAAGGGCAGCAGGGCCGGCATAAACCTTAATGTCTTCTCCTGCAAGTGCATTTCTTACAACCTCATATTTTTCTTCGTTTGCTATTACGACAACATTGGGATGAAATTTTTTGGCCTGCTCTATCAATAAACTCACATTATTGTTCGCTGTTAAAACTTCGACAGTGAATCTTTCCGGATTATTATCAATTACTTCGAGAGCCTGCTGTCCAATTGAACCGGTCGAACCGAGTATTGCAATATTCTTCATAAAAAAGGTTTAGAATTTGATATAATCTTCCGGGTTGATTGATGTACCATTAAGCCACATTTCAAAATGCAGATGTGGTCCGGTTGTCTCCTTTCCTGTGTTACCCATAATTGCGATTGCTTCACCTGCTCGCACTTTATCTCCTTGAATTTTAAGAAGCTCTGCATTATGTCGGTACACTGTGATCAGATTTTGCTCATGTTGAAGATAAATAACATAACCCGTATCGATTGTCCAGCCTGCAAAAATCACCGTTCCGTCGAGAGCGGCTGATATGCGGGAATTCAGTTTACCCACAATATCAACTCCAAAATGTCCATTACTTGCATCGTACTTTCCTGTAATCATGCCATTAATGGGGGGAAAAAACAGCAAGCCTGCAACTCCGCCTCGTGCGACGTGCCCCGAATTTATCCCAAGGTTGGTCTGCTCCTGTGCTATTTCATCTTTAAAAAGACTGTCGTGATCGTATTTTTTGAATTGAACCTGATCGGGTCTTGGTAATGCCCCACGATTGACTGAAGTATCTGAAGGCGTTTCGCCTGCCAACATAGCTCTAAAGTCGTTGAAATACTTGTCTCGTCTTTGGATCTCAAGATCAAGTGAATCGGCAATCAATACATTGCGGATCAGCATTTGTCGCATTTTCCCGGTAGGATAACCCGGAATGTATTCCCTTAATGGTGTAAAAGCAATTAAAACAGTAACTCCGGTGATGATAAATACTACCGCAAAAACTAAAGCCATCACCAGCGTTCTTGCATTAAATCGTATCTGTTTTATAATATGCAGATTAAGATCATTAAATATTACAATCCTGTATGGATTTTGAAATAATTTCTTAATTTTGACCCGCTTCCTTTCTTTCGGCATTCCTTTTTTATTTCAATAGTTTTCAAAACTACATGAAATTAAATCGATACACAAAATATTGAGCAAAATCGAATCAATTTCAAGCTGAATGTCTGTTTGCAGTTATTGATAATTAATGGTTTATCAGATTATATACTTTCGATAATTTGGAAAACCAATTTTTTGTGAATTTATTATTTGATTTCTCGATTTTTGTAACTACATTTGCACCCTCTTAAAGAATAAGAGGTTCATTTAAAACAACGATATACTGTGGGGTAGAGCAGTTGGTAGCTCGTCGGGCTCATAACCCGGAGGTCATAGGTTCGAGTCCTGTCCCCGCTACTCTAAAACCGCAACAATCTAAATATTTGATTGTTGCGGTTTTTTTTATTCTTGTTCGTTCTTGTCGGATTTCAAATACGCAACCTAAGCACTCGCCAACGTAGCAATACTCACCCTTACGCCTGATATCTTCAATAAAGGTTCGCAGCAAGCCTCCAGAGTAGCACCTGTAGTTACTACATCATCAACGAGTAATAAATGTTTTCCGGCTAATAATGCCTCATTTTTAACGATAAAAATTCCGCTTACATTTTCCCATCTCTCAAATCTTCCCTTTCGGGTTTGAGATGAAGTATGAACTTCCCTTACCAGGTTACCAGAGATGACCGGCCGGTTCATTGAATCAGCTAATCCTTTGCAAATTTCGTTGCTCTGGTTGTAGCCTCTTTTTTTCTCTTTTTTCGGATGAAGCGGTACAGGAACAATAGCATCAATATCCTGGTAGGGTGAACTTTGAAGAAGGTCATATCCAAACAGGATCCCCATTTTTACACCAACCTCACAATTGCCTTTGTATTTAAGCTGATGTAAAAGGTGCTGCAAACGTCCTCCTTTATCAAACCGGCAAAATGATGACGCCAGCGTAATATTCGCTCGACCAATAAATAACTGAAAAACCGGATTTTCCGGGAATAGGTGATAATTCGTCCGCGGAAGGTCGGCCAGACAATGAAGACAAAGCACCTCTTCCCCTTTCACAAGAGAGGTGTTGCACCCGGCACAAAGTTGTGGATAAAAGAGCGAAATGAGATCGTCGAATCGTGTCATTTACTTGGATTCTGTCTGCTTTGCAATTACAAATTTAAATAAAGGTTTTCACAAAAAGTGATAATCAAAATTGATTATCAAAAATATCGTCTACCTTTATTTGCAAAATCAAAAGCATTATGGCTAAAGATAAAAAAAACAAAAAAGCACTCAGCTTTAATAAAGCAGGGTTGAAGAAAGCAATCCTGTCAGTCTATTACGAAAATAGCAATCAGTCATTTAATTATAAACAAATTGGAGCAGCAGTTGGCGCAAAAGACGTTGGTGAATTGCAACTTGTAAATGTTGTTTTACTGGAGTTACGAGACAATGATACCGTGGTGGAAACAGAACGTGGAAAATTCCGCCTTAAATCACAGGGAGGAACTGCTACCGGAATTGTAGAAATTAATTCAAAGGGAGTTGGGCAGGTAAGAAGCGAAGAGCTTGGCGATCCTGTTTTTGTTTCGGCGTCGAATATGAATCATGCACTCGATGGCGATAAAGTAAGAATTCGCCTTTACGCGCGCCGAAAAAGGAGTACTCCGGAAGCGGAGGTGATTGAAGTGATTGAACGGGCAAAAACTACATTTGTAGGAACGGTTGAGATATCTCAATTCAGCGCTTTTCTGGTCCCCAACCGGAAAACACCATTCGATCTTTTTATCCCCAAAGACAAACTTTTAGGAGCGAAGCATGGTCAGAAGGCCGTAGCACGGATTATGGACTGGCCGGAACGTGCGAGAAATCCAGTTGCAGAAATTATTGATGTTCTGGGCGATGCGGGAAACAATAACACCGAAATGCATGCCATTCTTGCGGAATTTGGTCTTCCATATGGATACCCTGAAGCGGTGAACCAGGCTGCTGAGCGGATCTCAACAGAGATCACTAAAGAGGAGATCGGTAAAAGACGTGATTTCCGTGGTGTACCAACTTTTACGATTGATCCGGCCGATGCCAAAGACTTTGACGATGCTCTTTCAATTCAAAAATTAGAAAACGGATTTTGGGAAGTCGGGGTTCATATTGCCGACGTCACCTATTATGTAAAACCAGAATCACTGCTCGAGGATGAAGCTTATAACAGAGCAACCTCCGTTTACCTTGTCGATCGGGTGGTTCCGATGTTGCCTGAAAAATTGTCGAACGGGGTATGTTCACTACGGCCAAATGAAGACAAATTGTGTTTTTCTGCTGTATTTCAAATAGATGATAATAGCCTTGTCATCAGTGAATGGTTTGGACGGACAATTATCCATTCCGACCGACGGTTTGCCTACGAAGAAGCACAACAGGTGATCGAAACCGGCGAAGGAGATTTAAAGGTGGAAATCCTCACGTTAGACCGTTTGGCGAAACAACTTAGGGCGATTCGATTCGAAAATGGATCAATTGGTTTCGATCGCGTTGAGGTAAAGTTTGAAATCGATAAAGACGGTAAGCCGCTGAGCGTATTTTTCAAAGAGGCGAAAGACTCGAACAAATTGATAGAGGAGTTTATGTTGCTGGCCAACAAACGGGTTGCTGAATTCGTTGGCAAGCCGGGCTCAAAAAAGAAGGAACGGACCTTTGTTTACAGGATTCATGATAAGCCGGATCCCGATAAACTCGACTCGTTTAATCACTTTATCAAACGGTTTGGGTATGGAATTCAGACCAATAATCCCCAGACAGTTACCGCATCAATGAATAAATTGATAGAAAACGTGGCCGGGAAAAAGGAGCAGAATGTGATCGAAACACTCGCCATACGTACCATGGCAAAAGCCGAATATTCAACCCGAAACATTGGCCATTATGGTCTTGGTTTTGAATACTACACCCATTTTACTTCACCCATCCGGCGATATCCCGATATGATGGTGCACCGCTTGTTGCAAAGATACCTTGATGACGGAAGGTCGGTTCAGGCAGATCAGTATGAGGCGATGTGTAAACATTCATCCGAAATGGAAAACAGGGCTGCCAGTGCAGAACGGGCATCTATCAAGTACAAACAGGTTGAATTTATGGCCGATAAGATTGGTCAACAGTTTAAGGGAGTGATATCCGGCGTAAAAGAGTGGGGCATTTATGTTGAATTGGATGAAAATAAATGTGAAGGAATGGTTCCATTGTTCGAACTAACCGACGATTTTTATGAGTTCGACGAAAAAAACTATTGCATCATAGGGCGACGTACCCATAAGAAATATCAGTTGGGCGACGTAATCGAAGTGGAAATCGCAAGGGCAAATCTTGATAAGAAACAACTTGATTTCCGGATTGTTGGCGAAGAGCTACCCCCGCAAAGGACAAAAGCTCCAGTTAAGGGAAGAAAAAAGTATAAGTGAGTTAGACAATAATACACCAATGCCATAACATAAAACGGTAAAAGCTTGACAGGATTAGATGTCAGGCTTTTAGCTTGCATCAGCATTTAAGTCGAAATTAAAGTTTGTTTGTCTCTGTTTATTTCTATTCTTTTGCGGTAAATTACCGGATAAATTATCGAAGTCCCAAAAATGGGGGTAATTTCAATCTAAGCGATGATGGATGTATCACCTTTTGTATTAACGTTAATGAAATGGAGTCTGATTACCATTGTATTGGTGGTCGGATTATTTATTTTAAACCGTACACGTACTTTTTCAAAGGGCAGAAATGGTAAAAAATTGTCGTTTAATAAGAGAAAGGTGCCTTACGCAGCTGAAATTATTCTTGATAAGAGTAAAAAATTCAATCCTTCAATTATAGCGATGACGGTAACAAATACGGGGACGAAAGATATCGATCTCAATTCGCCTGTTATTACTTTTAAAAGATGGTTTAGCAATCGAAAATTCAGGGTACTTAAGGTCGAACATGCAGAGATTTATCCTTTGCTTTTGGAACCTGGTAAAGCATATGTACTGGATATTTCATTGGATCAATTCTATCAGGCTGTTCCTGAATTGCAATTAGCATGCCGAATGAGTATAGAGATGAAAGATCGAAATGGTAAGAGTTTTAAAAGTCAGACAATCAGGCTGAAACTGATTTAAGTTAAATGAGAGACTGGAAATTTAAGGATAGTGATTTTGGTAACTTCCCTGTTTACAAGGGTCGTGATTTGGGAATTATTTGGTCGCCCGAAAAAACCTTTATAAATATATGGGCCCCAACTGCAAAACGAATCTTTTTTCGTTTATTCAAAACGGGTCAGGGAGGAGAGGCAATTAATGAATTCCAGCTTGTGCCTGTTGACGATGGTACCTGGATTTATGAAATTAAAGAGAATCTCATAGGGTTGTTTTATACCATTCAGGTTCGAGATGGTGAGGGCTGGCTGAAGGAAGGCCCCGATATCTATGCAAAAGCCACAGGCGCGAACGGCCATAGGGGGATGATCATTGACCCGAAAAAGAGCGATCCTCCAAAGTGGGAAGCCGACACACGTCGTACTGTCGCAAATCCAACAGATATGGTGATTTATGAAGTTCATATCCGGGACTTCTCCATGTCTCCTACGTCAGGAATAAAAAATAAGGGTCGATATTTGGGATTTACCGAAAAGGGAACAAAGCTCCCAACGGGAGAGACTACCGGAATTGATCATTTGAAAGAACTCGGAATTACCCATGTTCATCTGCTTCCGGTTGCCGATTTCTATACAGTAGACGAATTAAATCCAACAGCTCAATATAACTGGGGCTACGATCCGCTAAATTACAATACTCCCGAAGGATGGTATTCATCCGATCCAATTGATGGTTCAGTACGAATCAGGGAGTTGAAGATGGCTGTTATGTCTATGCATAACAATGGAATAGGTGTAATACTTGATGTTGTTTACAATCATACCGGTCTGATTTTCGAATCCTATTTTAACCAGACTGTTCCCGGATATTTTTACCGTTTTAATCAGGATGGCCGGTTTTCGGATGCCAGCGGATGCGGAACTGAATTGGCCACCGAGCGCGAAATGGTCAGGAAATACATCATCGAATCTGTCGCTTATTGGGCAGAAGAGTATCACATCGACGGTTTTCGTTTCGATTTGATGGGATTGATGGATATTGAAACGATCAATCTTATCCGAAAAAGACTCGACACGATTGATCCTAAGATATTCATGTATGGTGAAGGATGGAGTGCCGGCACAAGCCCTTATCCTGAAAAATTGAGGGCTGTTAAATCAAATACACGCCAACTCGACCGGATTTCATCTTTCTGCGATGATATGCGCAATGGATTAAAGGGATCTCCGTTCGAAAAAAACAACGCCGGTTTTATCAGCGGGGCTACGTTGCGCGAAGAGCAACTAAAATTTGCCATCATCGGGGCAGTCCAGCACGATCAGATTATTTACGACTATGTCGTTACTTCAAAACAGGCATGGGCAAATAGTCCTTCCCAATGTGTGAATTATATCTCTTGTCACGATAATTATACCCTTTTCGATAAGCTTCAGTATTCCTGCCCCGAAGCCTCCCCCGAAACTGTCGAGCGGATGGCCCGGCTTGGTCTTGGGATTGTTCTCACATCGCAGGGTGTACCCTTTCTCTTTGCGGGTGATGAAATGCTTCGCTCGAAGGGGGGGCACCCCGATTCGTACCGGTCGCCGGATCTTATTAATCAAATTGACTGGAGTGCGAAGACACGGAATGCCGGATTGGTGAAATTTGTGAGAAGCTGCATTGAATTGAGGCACCAGCACCCGGCATTCAGAATCTCCGATAGTGATATGATACGCTCGAAACTGAGGTTCTTTGGAAAATATATCCCTGGGGTCATCGCGTACGAGCTTTGCGATCATGCGAATGGTGATCGCTGGCGACGGATTCTGGTACTTCTTAACGGTAACAACTACTCAGTTGAATACGAAATCCCGATGGAAAACTGGCTGATTGTTGCTCAAAATGGGGAGGTGATGCCCAAGGGTGCCGGATATACAAAAACCGGTTTGGTTCGCCTTCATCCTATTTCGATGATGATCCTTGCGGCTGAAGATTAATTGGTACTACGATTTAAATTATTATAAAATTGTCGTTTGTCCTTGCCTTATTGCGGCAACCTTGCTTGAAACTAATTTGCCTTTGCCTTATTGCGGCAACTATGTCTGAAAACTGATTTGCCTTATTGCGGCGACCTAGCCAGAAAATTAAATTGTTCGATCGAATCTTGAGGTCCATTCGCAATTTATTAAAACGCAGCCATCAATAAATTAATATCCGTAACAGGAATATTAAGCACTTCGCCGATATCATGGTTCGTTAAAACGCCATTAAAAACATAGATCCCTTCGCAAAAACCACGGTTGGTTTTGACATATTGATTAACACCGCCCGACTGGCCGATTTCGAGTAGCATAGGTGTGAGGATATTACTTACAGCAATTGAGGTAGTGCGGGCCACCCGCGATGTCATATTGGGTACGCAATAATGAATCACGCCATGCTCAATATAGGTCGGCTTTTTAAGATTGGTAATTCTTGAAGTTTCAACACATCCTCCCTGGATGATATTAAGGTCGATAATGATCGAATTCTCCTTCATCCCTTCAACCATATTTTCGGGAACAATCATTTTTGGCACCTCATTCATTGAAAGGGCACCAATCACAACTTCGGCCGTTTTCATTGCCTTACGCAATGCTTTTGGATGGAATACGGAGGTAAACACCCGCTGTCCAAGCCGCGATTGGAAATCCATTAATTTGGAAATGGAATCGTCGAATATTTTTACTGTTGCACCAAGTGCAAGCGCTGTGCGGGCAGCATGTTCTGCAGCTGTTCCGGAACCAAGAATTACAACTTCGGTTGGTGAAATTCCGGTTACTGAACCCAGAATCACCCCTTTGCCATTTCGGGAGGTACTCAGGTATTCGCTGGCTACAATCATGGCAGTGTTTCCCATAATTTCGCTGAAAATCCTTTCAACAGGGAAAATACCATTTTCATCTTTCATATACTCAAAACCAACGGCAGTTACTTTTTTCCGCATCAGTCGTCGCACCGATTCCTGTGTTTGCATGGTCAAATAGAGTGGCGAAAGAAGTAGTTGGTTTCCTTTCATTAACTCGGTCTCCTCGTGCGTGAATGGTGCCATTTTCAGGATAATATCACACTGATAGATCTCGGCCGCCGATTTACAAATCACTGCTCCGGAATCGGAAAAAGCTTTGTCTGAATAATTGGCTTCCTTACCTGCCCCGGATTCCACGAATACATCATGGCCGTTATTTACTAACAATTCAACAGATTGCGGGGTTAATGGCACACTGTACTCGATAGATGCAGAATTATCGGGAATACCGATATTAAGTTTAATGTTGCGCGGGCACCTTTTATAAAGCTCTTCGCGGGGAAGAAGCTGGTCATTGGCCAGCGTCGATAATTTACCACCTTTCCGTTGATTCATAATCTGAGTATTTATAGATGAGCTTTTAAAATTTGTTAGCCGGCAAATCGGATTTCTTTATCAAAGTATCCAAAGATACCAAAATCAGCTCAATCATTGATCAAAAATTAATACAACAAATTAATGTAAGTTGTATTCAGATTTAATCTGTTGCAATTAAAGCGATTCAATAGTCCTTCTGCCGTTTTCAATCTCTCTTATTGTTACCTTCACCGTAATTGAAGGTAAAAGTGGTTCAATCAATTCGGGCCATTCAATAAAACAGTAATCGCCACTGTAAAAATAATCCTCGTATCCAAAATCAAATGCCTCGCTCTGGTCTTTGATACGGTAAAAATCGAAATGAAAAATGGTGAAGTTGTTTTTTGTTTTATATTCATTGATAAGGGCAAAGGTAGGTGAAGTGACATAATCCAACACCTGCATCTCTTCACAAAGTGCCTTAATGAAAGTTGTTTTACCAGCCCCCATCTCGCCATAGAATGCGAATATGCGGTCTGCCGGATGGGCCTGAATAAACCTTGCTGCGATATGGTTAATCTCGGAAAGAGATTTTATTTCTGCTCTGAACATTTTTCCAACTATTTTTCACCTCAATTTTAATGAAAATCCGGCTTTAATAAAAGTAATTAATCAAAATTTCTATTTCGGTCCAATACGTTGTATAGTAATTCTATAACGATAGTGCCAAAAATCAGGTTTATGGCATAGTTATTTATCGTATTTTTGGAAAATAAAATCAAAAACTTTTAAAGCGATCAGTAATGAATATTCCATCAAATTTGAAATACACGAAAGACCATGAATGGATTCGTGTTGAGGGTGCTTTTGCTTTTATCGGCGTCACCGATTTCGCGCAGGGCGAATTGGGCGACATAGTTTATCTTGAAATTGAAACTGTCGGTGAAACCCTGGCTAAAGAAGAGGTTTTTGGAACCATCGAAGCCGTAAAAACAGTTTCGGACCTGTTCATGCCTGTGTCGGGCGAAATCCTCGAAATGAACGAGGCGCTTAATGATGCTGCCGAACTTGTTAACTCCGATCCTTATGAAAAGGGATGGCTAATTAAGATTAAAATGACGGATGCAACAGAACTTGATAATTTGCTTTCAAGCGATCAATATAAAGCAATGATTGCTGAATAAGTTGGTAATTGCTGTTCAGATTATATCCGAAATTATAATAGTATTTTATCGCTGTCGGTTTAGAATGAATCGAAAGATACAAACAGGGATCTCTCCTTTTAATAAGGTAGGATTCCTGTTTTTGTTTAGAAAAACAAGAGTGAAAAAAGAGCAAGAGAAATTTTCAGCCTTTGCTGATGAGAAGTTGAGTAAAAAAATACATGAAAAAACAAATATTTTTACCATTACTGGATGATTTTTGGCATATTCTCTTTTGTCTGATATTCTCGTTTGATTTATTAACTATATTTGATGGCTAAATGATTTCTCTTGATAAAATTCAACAACATATTGTTCGTTAGGATTGCTGCATTTACACTTTTTCTGTTGACGGGATTATCGTTTTATGGCTTTTCTCAACAAGATCCAGTGTATACCCAGTATATGAATAACTTACTGACGATACAACCTGCATATGCCGGAATTTCGGGTTCATTAAATATTACAGGAATTTCTCGCGCTCAGTGGGTAGGCTTCGAGGGTGCTCCCAATACAAATACATTAACGATCAATGGCCCTTTGCGGCGATTTAATGTTGGACTGGGATTGTCGATTGTAAATGATAAGTGGGGTCCGATAAGGCAGAATGGCGTATATGTCGATTATGCCTATCGGGTAAAATTGAGGCAGGATCAATTCCTCTCTTTTGGACTTAAGGGAGGATTTAACATCTATCAAGCTTATCTTACCGATATTGTAGTCAACGATCCCAATGACCCAGTTTTTGCTTATGATGTTAATTTTAAGTTTCTCCCTAACCTTGGTGTGGGAATCATGTGGCACAGTGACCGGTTTTTTCTCGGAGTCTCATCCCCTAAAATATTAAAAAACAGAATTCAAAGTCAGAATTCTGAAACTGTCTATCGTGAAGTTCTCCATTTCTATGGGATGGGTGGTTATGTTTTTTTTCTAAGCGATGTACTTAAATTTAAACCAACCATATTGTACCGATGGGCAGAAAGAACCCCCATTTTTGCTGATTTCTCAGGTAGTTTTTTACTTTACGACAGGGTCTGGATTGGTGCTACCTACCGGTTGAAAAATTCGTATGGACTTATATTTCAATTTAATGTAAATACTCAGCTTAAATTTGGATACTCCTATGATCAGACGACTTTCCATCCAACACAGGTAAATTCGGGTACGCACGAGTTTCTGATCAGTTACGACTTTATTTATAGCCGAAGAGGCCGGCAGGTTGTGCCAAGATATTTTTAAGATTAATTCTCAAGAAAGTATCTTAACTTATCCAGCATGATTGGCACGTCATCTGAATTAACACCTTGTCTGATTAGGTGTGGCAGGTCTTCCTCGAAAGCTTCCATAAAATCTTTTTCTGAACTTCCCGGATCGTTTATGCTTTTCTTGTAATAGTCGAGGGCTGCTTTTCTGTTTCCCAGACACCATTGAACGTGGCCCATGTTTAGCAAATCGTATTTATTAGGATCGTCCATAATTAACCGATCGTAGTATTTCTCTGCCTGTTCAATTTTGCCTACAAGAAAAGAGCACCAGCCAATTGGGCGCCATATTTTTTTATTTCCGGGCGATAGATATTCAACTTTGTAATACGACTTCAGGGCGTCTTCGTATAAGTTCCTCTCCATCTGGCATTGTCCAATCGAAACATGCAGACTTAAATTCTCAGGTTCGAGAATTTCGGCCTGCTGATAATATTCAAGTGCTTTAACTGGCTTTTTAAGGTTTCGATAGCAAAGAGCTATCTTTTTGAGATTCCAGATTTTATTTTGATCGAACAAGTCTGCCTTAAGGTAAAAGTTGAGTGCCTTTTGATAATTGCCCATTTTCTGGTAACAAAAGGCTAATTTCTGGAGCATTTCTGCATCATCCTTGTTTTGTAGTAATAAATCGAAAATTTCTGCAGCCTCAGAAAAATAATTCTTTGCAAAATTGAATTCCGCGATACTTCGCTGAATTTTAAGGTCCTCACTTAGTAATTTTGCAAAGGCAAATTTATTGTGAAAGTCGAACCTCCAGGCAAAAATGTCTTCGAAGCCATCGCGTTGAGGATGAATTTTAAAGAAACGATAAAGGTCGCGAACATATTGACTAATAATCGTTTCAGCCTTTTTGCTATGTGCAAGAAACGAGGCATCTTTAGCAATTTCATCAAATTGCTCCGATTCAGACTTTAATGAATCAGCGACCATCTTTTTATAATCAGGCGGAATATTTTGTATGCTGAAGAAAAATGAGTATTTATCTGAATTGCAAAGCATCGGCGATTTCATGATTAACTGTGTAAATGCAGGGTCTTCACCGGTTTCTTCGTTGATTGGATTTCTTTTTATTTCGGGGTGATCGGGGGTAAACGGGATGAACCAATTTGCCAGTTCACTAAAAAATGGGAATTGCTTAAGCATTGAAAATGAGCTTAAAAAAACATCAGCCCCCTCTAATTGCATCTCTGTTAATTCCTCCATCTTACCCATAAGTCCCGGTGCTTCTTTAAGTATCTCCTGCCACTCCGGATTTTTATCTTCTGAAAGACCTTCGGCCAGCAAACTCTCAATACTTAGTTTGTTACGGAGGTTCGGACTAAGTTTAATCATCTCCGGAATGATCTCATCCTGTAGTTTCCGTTGTATTTCTTCAGTCTCCTTGCTTCGGATAAACTGAAGAATCGATTTTTCAAAATTCGACCTAAAACGTGGATCTTCAATCAAGATTGACAAACGACCCATAATAGCATGGAAAAAAGGCATTCTTTGGTCGTAATAATAGATGCCTATCAGTAAACCTATCAGGGCTCTTTGACAGACCTCTTCATCTTCATTGTCGTACGCATTAAAAAGAAGCACAATCTTATTCTCATCAAAATAACGCATAAGACCAAGGGTCAGTCCGGTAACGATAAGTGATTTTTCGTAGGATGGAAAGCTATCGTTACTTATAAATGCCCTGATGAATTGAATTTCATCTTCTGTCAGTTTGTCTGCAAACCAGGTATGATAGAAAACGGTATAAATCTTTTGCAAGTGAATTTCAGCTTCCACTCTGGAATCACTTCCGGAGCCATCATTAAGCAGATTCCTAAGTTCTTTATGTATCGAAAATTTGTCCAGGTCTCCTAAAAACTCATCAAAATTTGTTATAAAGTGTTTGGTGAATCCACGTTTTTTTTGATATTCAATAGATTGCGAAAATTTCATTCTTAATTGCTCAAAGGTATTATCGGCAAGTTCGAAGGAGGAAATTAACAAATGTTCATAGACTTTTTGCCTTTCCGGATCGTTAATTCCTTCGACCGTATATTTGAGCATAAATTTGTAATTTTGCTCAAGGCTTTCAAATTCATCACGAAACTCACCAAGTCCGCTCTCCGAAATTAATTGATCCAGAAGGTCGAACGCTGGCTTTAGTTTCCGTTCCGACAGCAGATTGCATATCTGTTTGTATTTTTCTTTGATCTCTTTCTCTGTTATCATAGTCTTGATATTACATCTTCTCAAATTTACTAGAAAAACTGTCCTATGCAAAAATCAAAGCGACAATCATTCATGATCGCAGGTTGGCTTATACGCTTGTGCAGTAGATAAGTTCCCAATTCGGTTCAGAACCCTTTTGATAAATCAAGAAGCGAATATCCGCACGAGATAACTATTTTAACCAACAGGAAAACAACGGTATAGAAAGTACTTCTTTATTTCATACCGCAAGGAGTATTTCTTTAAAGATGAATATTTATCTTTAGAAAATTAATTTTGGAATTCTAGGCTATGAACACAATACTCAGGAGTAAAGAAATCAGCTGGTTGTCATTTAATGAAAGACTTCTTCAGGAGGCGACAAAGCCAGAAGTGCCATTGATTGAGCGACTTAAATTTCTTGGAATTTATTCCAATAATCTTGATGAGTTTTTTAGGGTACGTGTGGCCATCCTCCGACGTTTGGCCATGATTGGCCAGTTGGAGCTTGCTGAGGGTGGAAATCCACGAGATGTACTTTCACAAATCGAAGAAATTGTGATTGAACATAGCAAACGGTTTGAAGAGATCTATTTCCAGATATTAAAGGAATTGGCCAATGAGAACATTTTTATTATTAATGAGAAGCAATTGACACCCGAACAGGGTGAATATGTGACATTATACTTCAAGCGGGAGGTGAGGCCGCGGATTATGCCAATTATCCTGAAAAAGGGCTCCAAAATGCCACTTTTGCGCGATGATGCGATCTACCTGGCAGTAGATATGGCGAAGAATAAAAAATCGGAATATGCGCTTATCGAGGTTCCAACTGATTTGTTGCCTAGGTTTGTTATAATACCGTCAAAAGACAATAAAACGTATATTATTCTACTTGAGGATGTTATACGCTACGAACTGGATGATACATTTTACATGTTCAGTTACCAGAAAATCAGTTCTTATATTTTTAAGCTGACACGTGATGCAGAACTCGATCTTGACGACGATGTGGCAGAAAGTTACGTGAAATTGGTTTCCAAAAGTATCGTAAAGCGGGGTAACAGTGCCCTTGTTAGATTTGTCCACGAAAAAGAGATTCCCGAAAATTTGCTCACATTTCTTCTACATAAACTTAATTTTAAGAAGGAAGATGTTGTTTTTGGAGGTAGTAGAATCCATAACTTTAAAGATTTCATGGATTTCCCGATGATTGGGGATGAGCATCTTTATTATAAGCCGATTAGTCCTGTAAGACACCGGAAAATTTTGCACGGGCAGACCTATTTGAACAGTATTAGTAAAGGTGATATCTTATTTCATTTTCCTTATCACTCATTCTTTCATTTTATTGATTTATTGCGTGAAGTTTCCATTGATCCAAAAGTGACTGAAATAAAAATGACCGGTTATCGAATGGCCCGTAACTCACATGTTATTAATGCGCTGATTAATGCAGCGCGAAACGGGAAAAAGGTGACCATGGTGCTCGAACTTAGGGCCCGTTTCAATGAGCAGGAAAATATCGAATACGGGAATATGCTTGACAAAGAGAATGTTAAGGTGATTCTTGGCGTTCAGGGGCTGAAAGTCCATTCTAAGTTATGTCTTATCACCCGTAAAGAGAAGAAAGAATCAAAGAAGTATGCTTTTGTGGGCACCGGGAATTTTAATGAAGTGACAGCCAAAGTCTTTTCTGATCAGCTTTTATGTACCGCTGATCAAAATATTACTCGGGAAGTGACGCGGGTTTTTGATTTCTTCGATCGGAATTATAAGATTGGACGATTTCAGCATTTGCTCGTTTCACCTTTTTCGATGCGGAAGAAAATGGTTTCGATGATTAAACAGGAGATCTTGAATGCAAAGGCAGGAATTGAAGCTCGCATCTATTTGAAATGCAATAACCTGGTCGATACGGAGATTATAAGCAGAATCGATGAGGCTGCCAAATGTGGTGTTGATGTTAGGTTGAATATAAGAGGAATGTTCTCGATGTATACTTCATCAGCTGACGGGAAAGTAAATATTCCTGCTATAGGAATGATCGATAGGTATTTAGAGCATTCACGTCTGTATTATTTTTATAATGGAGGCGACGAAAAGTTGTATATTTCATCAGCCGACTTTATGTCACGGAACCTTGACCGAAGGGTGGAAGTTGCCGTTCCTATTTATGATTCTGAAATTAGGGAGGAGTTGCTTGATTTTTTCAATCTGCAATGGCAGGATAACACAGCTGCCAGAATTTTGGATAACGATTTAAATAACAGGATCAAAGATCAAGATAAGGTACCGCGTATAAAATCTCAGTTAGGCTTCTATGATTATCTCCGCGAAAGAAATGTGCGATAATGCTGATAATATTAATATTAAACAGAATCTTCGTAATTTTGGAGGTGGTGGGCTTGAGGTATGGAAAAAAATGGTCATCGCAGATGAACGACTTTTCAATCAGCTTTTTCAGCTTATTTTTTCAGAAGATAAGCGGCTTGCCTGGCGGTCCTGCTGGATTGTCGATGCCGCTTCCGAGGAAGTTCCGGAATTGATTGCTGATAAAATTCCGGTGATAATTACCGGGTTAACATCAACAAAAAACAGCGCTTTAAAAAGACATTTTACACGGATACTTTGTCGTTACAAAATTCCAGAAGAGTATCTTGGAGTAGTCGTCAACAAATGTTTTGAGTTGCTTGTACCATCTGAGCTAGCAGCAGTGCGTGTGTTTGCGATGCAGCTTCTTTATAATATTTCACATGATCTTCCTGATTTAAAAGTGGAGCTGATATGTGTGCTTGAAGGTTTAATGGAAGAAGGTGCTTCTGCTGGTTTTCTGAACAGATCTGGTAAACTTCTCAGACAACTCCGTTCTTAGTGATTCATAAAGGTGCTGAAAAGAGCGACAGAAACGATTCCCCAAATTACAATTGAAAGGAGCATATACGGGATAAAATGATGGTCGTGCCTAAAATATTTGTTCCCCAGCAAAGCACCTACAGGAATTGAAAGAATAATCGGGGACAAGATTACAAGTCCCCACTTCCCGTAACGCCTTCTCATTAAAACGATTAGTTTATTCCTTTTTGTAAACTTTCTTGCATATAAACGTTGTATGTTGCGGCGTTTCCGCCACAACTCAAACCTTACCTTAAATAATACCGGGGTAAAATGATATACAATCGGCCAAAGCAATTTCAACTCCTTGAAGAGAAATCCGAAGAAATAATAAAAAAACAAAAAGCCTAAAATTCCTCCGGATTCCATGAAAAAGATTGTCTCCCATTCGTTTAGCTTCATACCAAAAGAATAGGGCGTCGCCCAGAAGTATTTAATACTTGCAACCAGAAAAACACTTAGCAATTTAAGGATGTACTCCATAATACTTTCCTCTCATACAAAAATAGTGCGAAATGTAGATTTTAAAATCATATTATAAGTTAAAAAACATTATCGTTTTCATCATCGCCTGGTTGTATTTTGCATTGCTTAGGTGAGAGTGCGTTCATTGATTAAACAAAACCTTGTCCTCCTTTGTTCGGATATTATATGGGAATGAATGGTACTTATATTAACTTGTTTTACGGTTTCATTGCAATTGTTCTGCTTGCCGGTAGTTTTTGGGTCAAACCAAAGAACAATGGATGGTTGTTTTACATTCTGGTAATCCTGGGGTTTCTTACCGGAGGATTAATTTTCCGCTCTTACCTTCTTGCCTTTTCAGCCTTTCTGGCGGGTATCGTTTGCATTTTTAGGCTCCGTTTGTATCTTAGTAGAAACAGACCTTTAGAAGTGATTTTCGTTCAGAATCATGATGACCAATACCTTCATTATTTCCTTGATTATTATCGTAATGACATCACAAAATTTTTTCCGCAATTTGATTTTAAGATTGAAGAAGAATTTCTGGTAGCTTTAGTAGTTTCGAAGATGGAAACTGTTGGTTTGATCATTGCAGAGATAAAAAATCCAGAGACGATTAGGATTTGTATTGATTATATGATTCCAAAACATCAAGGCTCACAACTTGCCAAGACATTTTATAATTGCGAATTACGTTGTATTGATTTTTTGGATTACAAGTATTTATACATTGAGCCGCAAAGTAAAATCCATAATGATTATTTGGAAAGGATCGGCTTTAGACTCGTGGACGGAAAATACGTGAACCAGTGTTCCCGGAAATAATGCTTATTTTCTTTGATAAAAATAGGTGCATTTCTCTGTTTTAGAATCGAATGTAAATAATTCTTTATCCGGATGATGCTTAAAAAAAGAGATGAGTCCGATATCTCCGGCACAGAAAAAACTGTGTAATGCCATTACGACCATCCAAAACCATAGCCATGGACTATGCATAAAGATTGTAACAAGGATGGCGGCGATTGTTACCGCTTTAATGGTCACCAGCGGAAAAAGAGCCAGAAAATAAAACTCATGACGAGAAAGAACCTGTTGGTCTGCCTGTGCATAAAAAACAAATTTCCGGATATCACCTCCAAATGAGATTTTTTTAAAACCAAGTAGAAGAAATGCAAATCCATGCAGCAATTCATGAATAAAGATCAGCAGCGTAAAAGAAAAGCAAAATGCTCCAATGACGAAAAGTATTGCCATTGTCGATTTGACATACCACAATAAAAGTCCGGATGTTATTAACGCCACCAAAAGAGTTGCCATCGAAAACTGATACCATAAATATCGTTTCGTTATGCGTGATTTCTTCCTAAATTGTTCTTTCACAAACTCCTTTATGTTTTTATGCTCTAATCTGAAGAGGAATTCAAATTCTGGATGGTCGATAAGATCTTTGGGTGAAAGTCGCATATTTTTTTAGATTCCCATTTTATCTGCGAAATTACCTTTTGATAGTTGAAAAAGGGAAAGTTGTATATGAAGTATAGGTTAATATTTTACTAAAAAACTGATTTTATTATTGTTAGAAAGGTTCCTTCTCTGTAAATTTGTGAATTGCGAATTGTTGTTTTGAATACGGTATAACTTTTCTGCTTTTATATCGTTTATGATGTCAAATCTTTATTTTAATATTGAAGCGTGAGTATATTGATTTTCATACTGGATAAGCATTATTTACGAAAAAAGGTTCGTTTTTTCCTTATAGGTATTATAATGGTTTTTCCTTATCTGAATTTGAGTGGTCAGTCAATTAGTGGTTTACGAAAACTATGGCAAAACGACGGTTTTACTTTTCTCTCCGGGAGCAAAAAAGAAAAGTTATTTTCAACCGCTGATTTTTCAGAATATGCGGGAACACGCGATGATGAATTTGCGGATTATTTAAAGGAGCCATGGAACGATTATTCAATTTTAGCAGGAATTGAAGATGAACCTCAACGTCAGTTAGAACAGCCAATTTTTAATGAATCGAACCTTGACATGAATCCTCCTGTTAATCTTGCCTATTCAAACGTTATTAGTTGCGGCGATTATGGGAAAGGTCAGATAAGGATGATTCCTAGAATCAGGAAGTCAGAATCAGAGATATTTAACTCAATTAATGGAGTTTTCCGGTTCTACGGACAACTGGTAAATATTAGTTACGATAAGTTATTGATGTTTTCAAAGATAGATTCCTTTTCGGAAGATTCGGTTTCCGGGTTTTGGAAGGCATTTGCGCGATCAAACAGTAATCAATTGGTTGATCAGTTAATGGACTACCGCGATTTATTAGGGCTGGGCGATTGGGGCTATTTTCAGTTAGTTAAAGCAACCTCAAATCATATTTTTGAAGGTAATGTATTGAATTCTGATCTGTTAACCTGGGCGTTAATGATTCGGTCGGGTTTTGACGTTCGTCTGGCATTTAACCAAAATAGCACAACTATTTTATTCCCTTGCGAAAATACAATCTATGCAAAACAGTTTGTCGTGATCGGCCAGACGCGATTTTATCTCGATCGCCAAATGAAAAGCCAGTTATTAGTTACCAGTCAGCACTCATTTCCTGATAATGTGGATAAGATTGATTTGAAATTTAAAAAATCACTGAATTTTAATGGAAAACTGACAATTCGAAAGTATTCTCTTCTGTGGAATAACAAAAGTTATTCGTTTTCAATGCGGTATAATACAGAGCTTATCAGGTTTTACCACAATTATCCACAAACAGATGCAACTGTTTATTTTGGAGCTCCGGTTTCTTCCGTTTTAAAAGAGGACTTATTTGGACAGATTTATCCGATGTTGTCTAAAATGGACAGATCGGAAGCAGCGGCCTTTTTGCAACAATTTGTTGAAAAGGAATTTGGTTTTATATCAGGAAAACAGACAGGTGGGTTTTTTCAAAGCCGTTTTGCAGAGGAGATGATTGCCTCGAAATCTGGTGATGATCGAAGCAAAGCCGTTTTATTTTCATGGCTGGTCAGAGTATTACTTCGGTTGCCGGTTGTAGGTGTTCAGTTTCCAGGCTACTATTCAACAGCCGTCTGCTATGATACCCCATTGGATGGTAATTATTATTATTTGAACAGGGGAAAATATTACATAACAGATCCTTCATTTATTAATGCTCCAATTGGAATGACGATGCCTGTATTTGAGGGATTAACGCCTCAATTGATTGACCTTTCCAGTTCTTATTCCCAACCAAATAGTGCATCAAAGATATGGGAACTAGCGAATAAACTGGGTGCTCAACGTGGCGGGGGAAATCAGGATATTGTTTTTGATCGACAAGGAAGAGCCTTCATTACTGGTTATTTCAAAGATAAGAGATCGGCAGTTCCGTTTGTTGCATGTTTTTCGAAGGGAAACTCTTTGCAATGGATCAGGAAGTTTGAGGCTGACGGAAAGTCGATTGCATTTGCGATCACCAAAACCAGTGATGATGAGCTGTACATTTCCGGTTCATTCCACGGGAAGATTGTGATGAATGAAAAAGAACTTCAAAGCGGAAGTGACAAACCTGATTTATTTATTGCCCAATTTAGTCAGAATGGTGAACTAATGTGGATGAATAAGATAGGCATGAATGCCAACACAGGAGATGAACCATTAACCTATAGTGTTAAATTCGATCGCTCCGGGGAAAATATTAATACTCAATGGTCAAATGAAGACGAAAGGAATATCTGCAATGGTTTTACTAAAGCCGACGAAACAGGCCTCTCTTTTGTTGGCTCAAGAAGTTTTGCGACTGATATAGGTCCTTTTTCATCAACTGATTCAAAATTTGGCGTTTTAAATGAAAACACCTTATCGGATGAAAAAATCTCTCATTCAAAGGTGGCCGGCGTTTTAGCTGTAATGAAACTACTCAGGAGATCGGGATCAGAATTGACAGGCAATCAGCTTCAGGCTTTGTTGATAAGCCACTACCCAACGTTCAAAGTTAATAATGCATCATTGTTTAACGCGATAGGGCAGGTTGAATTGCTCAAAAATGAGAATGGAATTGTTTTAATTCAAACAATTGCAAGTAAACCAATTCTATACAACAATTTGAAATTGGAAGATGGAGCAAGATTCAATGTATCAGTTTTTGGTAACGGGGATTTGTCTGTTGGCCTGATTTCAGGATTTCAAAAAGTGGTAATGCAGGTGCCACTGCCGCTGAACAATATTTTAATTGACAGTTCATCCGGTAATGTTATACTTGATTTCGATCACGATCATACGCTAAAAACAGTCTCAAATGCAACTATTCTATCTGCCAAATAGCAGGATTTTCCTTATAGAAACAGACTTGGAATTTGCTATAAACTATCTCAACTAATGAATTAAGAAGAAATATTTTTTCGAAAACTATTCAAAAATTAATCTTTAGTTGCATCTTTGATCTTTGATAAATGAAATTTTATTTTACGCCGATATAAAATGTACCGAAATCTAAAATTAAGTATTCTTCTATTTCTATTTTCTTTCAGTCTAATTGCAGAGGGCCAGGCACCGACTGGTCAGGAAGTAAAGTACAACCCAATTTCAACTGCTGTTCCATTCCTGACGATCTCTCCGGATTCCCGGCATGGGGCGATGGGAGATGTGGGAGCTGCCACTTCACCTGATGCCAATTCACAATATCTGAACCCATCAAAGTATGCGTTTACCGAAGGAAAATTTGGATTTTCACTTTCATATACACCCTGGCTTCGTCAATTGGTCAATGATATCAACCTTGCTTATATGGCAGGCTATTATCGTCTTAATAGTAACGAGGTAATCGCATCCTCGCTTCGTTTTTTCTCAATGGGTGACATAACCCTCACTGGTCAGGACCAAATGGCTACCGGAACAGTAAGTCCAAGTGAATTTGCATTTGATGTTAGTTATTCGCGAAAATTGTCTGACAATTTTTCCGGAGGAGTTGCAATGCGTTACATACGCTCGGATCTTTCGGGTGGAATTGGGGCAGAAACCTATTCTGCCGGGAACGCATTTGGTACGGACGTATCCTTTTACTATTTCAATAAATGGGGTGGAACAGGTACTTCAAAATCAATCGCCGCTGGTATTAACTTATCAAATATAGGATCCAAAATATCGTATGATCAAGGTGCGAACAAGGAGTTTATCCCTGCTAATATGCGGTTGGGAACTACATTTACGAATGAATTTGATGATTTCAACTTATTTTCTATCTCATTGGATTTTAATAAATTACTTGTTCCGACACCTACCGGGGAAGTTGACAATACTTCGAATAAATCGGTTGTCAGTTCCATCTTTGGCTCATTTTCGGATGCGCCTGGAGGATTTAAGGAAGAGATGCAGGAGTTTACAATATCAACAGGTGCTGAGTATTGGTATAATAAACAGTTTGCCTTAAGAACGGGCTATTTTTACGAGCCTCAGAATAAAGGAAACCGGAAATTTTTTACTGCCGGAGTTGGCGTAAAAATGAATATTGCCGCGATTGATTTTTCGTATGTAATTCCTGTTCACAGAAACAGTCCGCTCGCAAATACAATAAGATTTACTGTATTGTTTGACGTAGATTCCTTCGGCAAAAAGAAAGAACCTGTTGCAGAGTAGTTTTTAGTCAGAGTAGCGTGAGGAAGATAAAAAGTGATCCCGTTTTATGGGATCATTTATATTTTGACGCGTTCCCTGTGCTTGAGTTTAGCTTTTCCGAATAGGATGAATACTGTTTTGATAAGACCATAAAGTACGACCAACGTGAAAATGATAGCTGCTCCCGAAGGAATATCATATATGTATGAAAAGGCAAGTCCGGAGATTGATCCCAAAAATCCAAACAATATCGAATAAATCATCATTACGTCGAAACGTTTGGTGAACAGATTGGCAATTGCCTGTGGAATCGTGAGAAGTGACATTACAAGAATAATTCCCACCACCCTGATATTTAATACAATTGTTAGTGCAACGAGGCTGATCAGGAGGGCATTAAAAAGTCTGACCGGTGCATTGTTGGTCAGGGCAAACTCTTCGTCGAATGATACGAAGATAATCATCCGGTAGAAGATCAAAAAGAAGCAGATGACAAAAACTGCAAGTATAAAAAGATAGATCAGGTCATTTTTCGAGACCGTGAGAATATTTCCAAATAAATAACTCATCAGGTTAGGTGCGTAACCTGGCGTTAAGAAGATAAAGATGACACCTAAAGCCATTCCAAGCGACCAAAGCATTGCAATGGCTGAATCTTCGCGCAGATCGGCTCTTTTCGTGAAAAATTCAATTCCAAGCGCAGACAGAATTCCAAAAGCAATGGCACCGAGGATCGGATCGAAGCCGAAATAATATCCCATCCCGATTCCTCCGAACGAGGCATGCGTAATACCGCCACTGATAAAAACGATACGGCGTGAAACAATATAAGTGCCTATAATTCCACATGTTATACTTGCAATAAGCGCTGCAATAAAAGCATTCCGAAAGAATCCGAAGTTGAATAATGCAATCAGGTTTTCCATCAGGATTTATGATTATATAACACTGTATGGGGAATCTCTCCGTGAGAGATGATCTGGATGGGGCATTCGTACGATTTGAGCAGTTCCGGCGTCATTTTATTGCCCGAATGGTAATGCAATGAACCGTTTACGCATGCGAATGATTTTACATAGGTTGAAATGGTTCCCAGGTCGTGAGAAACCAGCAGAATTGCCAGTTTTTCATTTAATACTTTCAGTTTTTCGTACAATTCGCGCTCAAACCGGTTGTCGACATAAGTGTTGGGTTCATCGAGGATCAACAACTTTGGGCTGTTTACAAGTGCGCGGCATAGTAGTGCGCGTTGAATTTGTCCCCCGGAAAGCTCACCTATTGCTTTCATCCGAATCCCGGAAATTCCCATTTCTTCCATAAGGTCGTTTGCCCGGTCATTCTCGGTGCTGTTGTAACGTCCGGTGAGACGTTTGCGCGACATCAATCCTGATCTGACAACATCAAAAACAGTAACAGGAAATTTTCGATCGATATTATTGATTTGCGGAAGATAACCGATTCGATGAGAGTTGCCTTCAGTCATTGATTCTGAGAAATTTATCTCTCCGGATATTGGAGACAACAGACCAAGCAATGCTTTAAGTAAGGTGGTTTTACCTCCGCCATTAGGACCTATAACTCCGACAAAATCGAATGGTTGAATCGAAAGATTCACATCCCGCAGTACGATATTTTGTCCGTAACCCGCTGATAAATTGCGTATTTCGACTAATGCGTCCATTTGTGGCATATTACTGGGGTGCGTTTGATAATTTCTCCGCAATTGAGATGATCTGTTCTGGCCAGTTATAGTCGAGCGGATCGATCTGTATGATTTTACTGCCCGTCTCTTTTGCAATGATCTCGGCGTTCTCCTGGTCAAACTCTTTCTGAATCAGTACGAATTTGATATTTTCAGATTTCGCCGTCTCAATCACCGTTTGCAGGTGCTTCGGAGATGGCACCTTTCCTTCAAATTCAATTGAAAGTTGTTCAAAACCGTAATCGCGCGCAAAGTACCCTAACGCCGGATGGAAAATAATGAATTTTTTCGATGTCGCCTTTGTAAGGAGAGAAGTAATCGTCGAATCAACTTTTGAAATCTCGGCCAATAGGGTGTCCAGATTTTTTAGGTAGGTATCACTGTTTGCCGGATCGATTTTTATCATACCCTCATAAATATTGAGTGCAATAAGGCGGGCACTTTTCGGTGATGACCAGATATGCGGATCAACACCTTGCATATGCTCATGATCGCCATCCTGTGTCTTTTCTTTAATCAAATCGATCCTTTTTGAAGTGGCGAAAAATTGAAGATCGGGATTTGAGGATTTGATATTCTCAAGCAGTGTTTGTTCAAAACCCAGGTATCCGATCGAAAAATAGGCACTTGCCTCGCCCAGCATCATCATCTGTTTTGGAGTAGGCGAATAGGTTTCGGGGCCGGCTCCCGGAGGAACGGTAACTTCAACTTTGTAGGCATCGCCAACAATTTTATCGGCAAAATACTTCAACGGCAAGATGCTTACAAATACTATTTTATCTTTAGGTTTCGTTGCTCCCGAAAAACATCCGGAAAGGATGACCCCGATTAGCAGTGACAGTAGTATAAATTTTCTCATTCTTTTTTTTTAATTACTTCTTTTTTGGGAGGCACCGGGTCGTAACCATGTGTTCCCCAGGGGTGACATTTTAATATTCGCCTGGTACCCAAATAAATTCCTTTTATTGGACCATGGATTTTTAAGGCTTCAATTGCATACTCAGAACAACTTGGGATATGACGACACGATGCGGGTGTCATCGGCGAGATGGCATATTTGTAAAAATAAACCGGGACCATTAATACTCTGATTAAAATCCATCTGATCCAACCTGCTACCTTTTTAAACATTTCCCAATTTTAAAAAATTGAACTACGAAGATATTCAATAATCGCGATTAAAAAATGGGAGCGTCTGTTTCGCGCTAACTGGTTGGTTCGATCAAATCCCAAAGGTTACCGTAAAGATCGGCAAATACTGCTACGGTTCCATAATCTTCGATGACTGGTTCGCGGATAATTGAAACACCATTTGACTGAAGATTTTCAAAATCGCGCTTGAAATCATTGGTTTCGAGGAAAAGAAAGACGCGACCACCGGTTTGGTTCCCGATTCTGGCGGATTGTTCTTCGTTGGCAGCTTTTGCAAGTAACAAACAGCATCCTTCAGAACCAGGTGGTGAAACAAGTACCCACCGTTTAGATTCACTCAACATCGTATCTTCAACAAGTTTGAAATTAAGCTTTTGTGTATAAAAATCAATGGCCCTGTCGTAATCGTCAACTAACAGGGTAATGTGAACTAAACGCTGACCCATTACTTCTTTACTTTGTATAAATCATCAATCTTTACAACCTCAATCGTGGTTGAATCTTTGAGTGTTTTTGAAATCAGACCATAAGGTGCTACAATAATTTCGTCATCGGGCTTGAGCCCTTCAAGGATTTCGATATTTGTATTATCCTGAATACCGGTTTTTACCTTCACCTGACGAGCCAAACCATTACGATTAACGAAAACAACCTCAAATTGTTCAGGATCTTTTGCTGCTACCTTATCTTCAGTTTTTTCGGCACCTTCGGTTTCGGTCTCAAGCTGACTGATATCTTTTTTAGAAGTACCGTCACTTGTGCGGGTCGTAACTGCCTGAATCGGAACCGAGATCACACCACGACGGGTTTCGGTACGTATTTCAACCGTTGCTGACATTCCCGGAAGGAAAGGATAACGTTTTGGATTTGATTCCAAAAGATCCTTATAAGAATCTTGTAGCAGGAATATTTTTACATTGAAATTGGTCACCTGATCGGTAGAAGTTCCGGAAACATTGGCAGAACTGGCGATTTCAGTTACCTCGCCAATAAACTTCCGTTTCAGATAAGCATCGATCTCCACATTGGCAGTATCCGATTTCTCAACATTAACGATGTCATTCTCATTCACCTCCACTTTTACTTCCATTTTGCTAAGATCGGCAATGATCATTAAATCGGTACCTGCAAACTGGTTGGTTCCAACCACTTTCTCCCCTTTTTCGACGTTTAACTTCGAAACCGTTCCCGAGATGGGGGAGTAAATCTTTGTCTTGGTAAGATTTTCCTGCGATTCATTAAGGCTCGATTCCGCACTTTTGACGCCATAACGTGCGGCTTGTACTTCGGACTCTGCAACTTTCCATCCAGCTTCAATTGTTTCAAAATCAGACTTGGCGATCGTATTCTTTTCAAAAAGTTGCTTTGATCGTTTATAGTTCAGATCTTTTTCAACTAACTGTGCCTCGGCCTGTGCCAGCCGGGCTTTCTGACTGTTAAGTGAAGCCTCGAGGCGGTTTCGGTTTGAAATATAAATATCAGGACGTATTACAACGAGTAAATCGCCTTTTAATACCTCATCGCCCTCTTTTACCGGAAGTTCAATAATTTCTCCCGGTACTTCCGGACTGATTTTCACCTCCATCTGAGGTTCGATTTTTCCGTTAGCGGTAATAATTTCGGTTATATCTTTCTTCTGAACTTTTTCGGTTGCAACTTTCAATGCCATATCTTTACCAAACCAACCCGCTTTTTTACCAACGATGAGCATTATTATTACCACAACGCCCAAAATGCTGAAATACAGTATCTTATTGCTTTTCTTCTTCATGATCAATAGGGTTCTTAATATTCAATAGTTAACGAGTCATAAAACTACTAATAATTATCTGACAATGTGTTCACAGCTGCAAACTTTTATGATTTGGTAATTGGAAGATAAGTAAAATGCAAAGGTATACAATGGCAACCAATACTTTGTTAATTTTGGAATAGAGGAGCTTGGGAAACGAAACTTACCGAATTCGTTCGAATAAAATACCAACGTTTTCTTGCACCTAAGACATCAAAACCGGTTGGAAAGCATCTTTATTTCTTTCAAGGGATCAAATTGCCTTTCATTTTACCATTGAAACGAAAAACAATTTGACCCTCCCAGGCAAACAACTCAAAAACCGGCATTTCGCAATTGGTTTGGTCCGTTTCGAAATGACTGATCAGCGGGTGAAGATATTGCTAGAAAATTAAGTTCTCAAAATAAAATCGCCGGTTTCCTATTTTGTAATGACGAATTGAAAATGGCGAAAACAGATGCATTTTTAGATCTGCTGTGATTTTATCTAAATCATTTGGATTGTTATCCTTCCGGCCTATCTTTTTAATTTCCGAACGGATATCTTTCACAAATAAAAGACTTTCATTATATGCTAATTCATAACGGCTCTGAAATTCTAAGGCAATTGTTTCCGATTTGAATCGCTTTACAATTTTCCTAAATACAAACCATGCGGGCTCTTCAAGTAGTATATACTGATTGCTAAGTTGATACCATATCAAATAAGCCTGTCCGATCTTTTGCTTTAAGTAGAGAATGGTTGGCATTAGGTTATTCACTTCATTGGTATAGAAATATTTTGCAATATATGTTTTTATAATGATTTCTTGCATTTTTTATTTAACTTTGTATTAAATTTATGCATTGTCAATAATGCATTGCTGAATCTGATTAAACCTCAATGGCGTATCATAACACACTTTTGATCGTTGACACAGCCTTTATTATGGTGTGTATTGTCATGGCTTTTCTCTTTTTAGCACTTCCTCTTCCGTCAAATAAAGGTTTGAATAATTATCGCCATTCGCTTCGGTTTTTAGCCGGTGCGTACCTGGTAATGGCGATTCTCAACATACTTGTGATGGCTTTTGATGTATCGCTTGACAATTTTATTTCGATGGTGCTTTTGACAATGGCATCATTGCAGGCAACATTATTTGCAATTGCGTTGATTATCCTTTTAAAACCGCAACTTAGCACGAAGAAGTACTTACTCAAACAAATAATACCGGTAATAATCCTGAATGTTCTCTATTTACTGGTTTCAAACAAATGGGGAGATCCGCAAATATTAAATTTTGACGATCTGAAAAACCTGGTGTTTCATCCAGTAGTTCTTGTAAGGGAGCTTTTTCTGTTCTTTTACATCTTCCAGTTAGTGTATTTAACCCGCTTATTTTTCAGACAGGAACGATTATTTATAAAAAAAATTGACAACTATTTTGCAGATAGCTACCGGTTACAACTTCCCGGGGTCAAATATTGCTATTATGCGGCTCTTACAATTGGCATTGGCGCATTCCTGTCATGCTTTTTATTCTCATATCGCTGGGAAGTGACATTTACGATCGTTTATGCAATTTTCTACCTTGGTTTTGGTATCTACTACATTCAGTATCCACGCACCTTTATTTATATTGAGCCGGCTATCAATGTTCCTGAAAACAATGGGAATGAATTTGCGAAAACCAATAAACGAATTAATTGGATACAATTAAAAAAACAGATTCTGGAGGATAAGTATTACCTGGCAGACGGTGTGAATATTCAGGAAATGGCCCATTACCTCAAAATTGGGAGGACAACGCTTTCCACCTTTATCAACAACAACGAAGGGATGAATTTCAACTTGTGGATTAATAAGTTGCGTGTTGAGGAAGCCAAATCATTGCTTATTGAGTATCCAAATTACAACCTTGCTCAAATTGCCGAGTTGGTAGGTTATAGCGAAGCTTCCAACTTTAGCCGTCAGTTCAAACAGATTACCGACGAATCACCATCCATTTGGCGGCAAAATAACAAGGCATAATTCCCGTTATGCGCTTTTGCTGAGATTCTGACGCCATTTCGGGCGATAAATTACTTAAATAACATGTATTTGCAGATTCGTACGCTCATTTTGTACGCATTGATAATTGATATGTATACCAAGCCTCCTATTTTTGTGTATTGTTATTTGTGATTTAGTTATTAATCAGTCGGAACCGGATATAAAGTGCAGAAAATATTAAATCAATTATACACTTTTCCGGATATGCTCAGCGGAATATTGATCAACACAGCATGGATGTCAATCAACATAGCAGGAACCTCGGTCGGCAAAAGAGGGATAATGGTCAACAAAGGGAGAATGTTGATCAACAGATGGGAAATGTCAACCAACAAAGGGGAAATGTAAATCAACATAAGAGGAATGTGGGTCAACATTGGGACAATGTTGACCCACATAGTGTGAATGACGATCAGCAAATCTTAAATGATGATCAAAACATCGGCAAGACCGAATAAGATACTCTCAAAACAAGTTCAATAAATTTAGTTCTATGGTGTTTATTTTTTATGTCTAATTTTTTAAAACCAAAAATTTATGAAAAAAGAAGCAGTAGTTTTAGATTTTCTGAGGTTTTCGGTGCCCGGCAAAATTGCATTTGGGCGAACTGTAGTATCAAAAATGAGCCTTATTCCACTGTTTGCCAGTCCTGTAGTGACATATGCAGTTTTAAAGGCGATTATTGACAAATTAGAAGGGTTTTACATGTCGTCGCGCGGTGGTGATCACGAGCAAATTGCTTTGATGTATCAGGCAGAGAAGGAATTTGATGAAGCGTTCAGAAAACTGGGCAACCAGGTTGAACAAGTGGCCAACGGCGACCCGGCAATTATCCTGTCGACAGGATTTCATCTGGCCAAGCAACCTGCACATTTCGAAAAACCCGATTTTTCGGTTGAAGCAGGCGATGTTCCTGGCACAATAATGCTTCGACGCAAATCAGTAGCTGCTGCTGCCTCGTATGTATGGTTTTACAATGTTGGTGCGGACATGCCAACTGAGGACATGTGGCTTTTTGCTAGTTGTACTACCCAGACTACGTTCGAAATGAAAGGACTTATTCCGTCTAACAAAGTTTGGTTTCGGGTGGCAGCGGTCACTCCTGCCGGAATGCAGCCTTATTCAGAGCCTGTGATGAAAGTAGTTCCATAAAACAAACATTAAAACCCCGGTTGTTGAGAGTCAATCGGGGTTTTTTCAGGAAGGCGGCTTAAAATTCAAATCAAAAAAGTTTAAAACAGGATTTTTTAGCCGCTAAAGAAAAATGCCATCATCCCAAATCCCCGGGAAAACAGGACGAATTACGGACATGTGAACAATTGGTTACCTGAATCCATGTTTGCGCAATAGTGACTTTTTCGTTTATAATTTTTCAGCTACCTTCTAATTCCAAAAAAAGTCTGCCTTTTCTGTCTGATGGCTAAAGGTAGAAGAATGGTGCTTTTTTTATCCAATATTGTCAAAACGTACGCTCACTTTGAATACATTGATAATTGATGTATGAAGCAAACCCCCTATTTTTGTGCATAAAATATTTTATAATGTTAATATTCCCATACGTATATTTAGATAGCAGGTATAAGCAATTCAATAGCTCAATATTTCAAAAAATATTTTATACTTGTAATTGGGAATCAAAATTATAACCGGATCTGTTCGCTTGTTTGCCTGACCAAATTATTCCAAAAAGTATGCCACAACCCTACCTGACACCTTCATTTTCCTCTAACGCTTATATCAATGACGATTTTTTAATAGATGAAGAGGTCGTACATCAGTCAGTCCATACCCTATTGTGTTGTGGTGATAATTTTAGATTGATGAAACAGGCCGTTGATGAACTTTACCGTGTTTTTAGTACGATCACGGGAGTAACCATCGATCAGCTTAATTGCGACAAAGATATATGGCTCCCTCCTGATAAGGCTTCTTCGACTTCAGATGCAGCACATTGTTTGTTGGAAATGAAGCGTACAGCCGTATTTTTACGAGGTATCAACAGTGCCATTTCAGTAAAGATATCGGAAGTTGCCGGCCGACCTGTCCGTATACTTTATGCTGGAACAGGTCCTTACGGAACATTGGTTATTCCGCTTCTAAAGTTGTATATGCCAGAAGAGCTGATTGTTGATTTGCTCGAGATCAATTCCGAATCGTTGGCTGCACTTCAAAAGGTGACAGATACCTTGACGCTCGGTCCTTATATTGGTGAAGTATTTTGCGCGGATGCCACTACGTTTGTTGTCACCAAACCGTATGATATCGTCATTTCCGCAACCATGCTTGCGTGCCTCAAAAGCGGATCACAGGTGGCCATAATGCAAAACCTGGTACCGCAATTGTCTGAAGCATGCCTCTTTATTCCCGAAGAAATTTCGATTGATGCCTTCCTGACAAATCCTAAACTGGAAACAGACCGTTTATTCTATTCCGGGACAGAACCGCTACCTTTCCAACGCCGTTTGATAGAAAATGTATTTAAGATAAGCAAGTTAAGTATTATTCTTTCGCAGAAAACACTTTCGGTGCCAGAATGCATTACTGCATTTCCGGTTCTAAAACTATTTACCACGGTAAAAGTTTTTGGCAACGAAATATTGACCGGTAACGACTCGAGTATTACAATGCCAAAGCAATACTTCGATTTCAGAAAGCAAAATGCCAGGGAGGTTGAATTCTGGTATGTCCAGCATGAGAGACCACGAATTGAAAGCCGTGTTGTGCAACAAGCAGTTTTATAAGGGTTTAATTATTATTTAGAACCTTTTTAAAAATTAAAATTAGGGAACCTGTTTTAGACCAAATCTATGCATTTGACATAAACCTTATTTCGTCAGGATGGATACCTGCCGGGCAATCCTGAAAAGGCACAGGCATCTTCGCCTGCACCTGTGAGTCCCTGGTAATTAACACCATAGCTGGAAATATAATTCAGAAAAGAAGCCTGAGATTACTTTCGTAATTTCAGGCTTCTTGCATTTAATTTTCAAAATCAATTACAATAAATGGTTTTTTGTCAGCATCATATCGTGAATATAGAATACTATATCATCCAGATAATAAGATCGATACTATTTGATGCCACAAAAAGAAGGCAGTTGATCTGGTCTTTAATAATCATCATTTGCAGGGAAGGTTGGCTCCCACCGAAAGGGTAGTTATTCTTTCTATGAAAGAGGATACCTTAAAGGAAAATAACGTAAATGATTGATCCATTATCCCTTTTAAAACTGGATCAACATTTGTAAGCTGAAAAGAGAATACAAAAGAAAATCCAGGGTGCTGCAGTTATTTGCGATGCTTTAATTAATATAATTTATAAAATAACCAGAAGGTGGAAATAAAAAACTTAATTTCACCTTTTGCTTTTTGTAAAGAAGACTAAGCAATATACTATGGAAAAAAAAAGAAAAGTTACTCCCAATTTATCTATCCTTCGTCAAAAGGCAGAAAAGATACTTAAAAATGAGCCGATTGAAGTTTTCACGAAACAATCGGAAATAGAAATGCTGAAACTTATTCATGAGCTTGCTGTCCGCCAGATTGAGCTTGAATTACAGAACGACGAAATCATAAAGGCAAAGGAACAGGCGGTGAAGGTTGCATCACAAAAATATGCTGAATTATACGACTTTGCACCATTGGGGTTTATCACCCTTTCTTCTGAAGGCGAAATTGTTGCAATCAATATTTGTGGGTTACAAATGCTCGGAAAACCTGGTGTTGACCTAAAAAATAGCAGATTTGCTTTCTTTGTTTCAGATGATAAGAAGCCAATTTTCAATCTGTTTCTTTCCAAAATATTTCACTCAAATGTGAAGGATACTTGTGAGATTACCCTATTGGTTAAAGGCAACTTACCAGCATATATTTACCTAAGTGGTATCCTGATCGAAAATGAGGAACACTGCCTTGTTAGCATGGTGGACATCACAGCGCGCAAACAGACTGAAGAATTGGTTCTGGAGAATAATTCAAGATTGGGTCTTGCCATGAAGGTGGCAAATATGGCCTGGTGGGAAATGGATATATCAACGGGTAAAGTTGTTTTTGAGAAACGGAAAGCTGAGATGCTTGGATATAATTCCGGTCAATTCCATCATTATAAGGATTTTACTTCGTTGCTTCATCCGGATGACTTTAGAAAGGCCATGAATGCAATGCAGGAACATTTGGATGGGAAAGTTGATAAGTATGAAGTTGAATACCGGATTTTAGCTAAATCGGGTGAATATAAGTGGTTCTATGATATTGGTTCAATTGTAAAAAGAGATTTTATTGGACGACCGTTAATTATTACCGGGGTCGTTCTTAATGTCACTGAGCGTAAGAAAACAGATGAGACTTTAAGGCTCCTTAACGAAGCGCTTGAAGACCGCGTGGTAGAGCGAACAGCAGAATTATTAAAATCAAATACGGCATTACGGCAAACCGAAGAAAAATATCGGACTGTTGCAGACTTTACATACGACTGGGAATATTGGATAAATGCTCAGGGTGGATATAATTATGTTTCTCCATCTTGTGAGAGAATTACAGGATATACAGTCGGAGAGTTCATTAATAATCCGAAACTACTTGATCGAATAGTTTTCACAGCCGATTTAGCCATTTGGGAAAATCATAAAAAGGAAGGATGGATGAATATGTCCGGAGGAATAAATCCGGACCTCAATTTCAGAATTGTAACGAAGTCGGGCACTATACGCTGGATTTGTTGCGTTTACAGAAGAATATATTCAGATGGGAAATATCTTGGAATACGAGCATCAAACCGCGATATAACGGAGAAAATAAAGGCTGAAAACGAACTGTTAAATGTTACGATTGAAGTTGAAGAACGCGAACGTAACCGTTTTTCGCGAGAATTACACGATGGATTAGGTCCATTATTATCAACTATAAAACTATATTTTCAGTGGCTGGCTGAAACAAATGACGCTGGGAAAGTGAAGATTATTACCGAAAAAGGAAATAATTGTATTGAAAAGGCAATTCAGACAACCCGGGAAGTGGCACTTGGGTTGAGTTCGCTAATTCTGAATAGTATGGGATATGTTGAAACTGTGCTTAATTTCACTCAAAGTATAAACGACACCCAAAAATTAAATATTGATTTTACTTACAACTCCAACGACAGGTTCAGTTATTTTCTGGAAACTACCCTTTATCGGATTACAACTGAGTTAATCAATAATACCGTGAAGTATGCAAAGGCAACCCAGGTTGGAATTGTATTCAACTATCAAAAGGAAAAAAATCTAATTTTCCTCACCTATAACGATAACGGCATCGGGTTTGATTTGGTCAACATCGAAAAAACGAGTAAAGGACTAGGACTGATGCATATTCAACAAAGAATTAAAGTCATAAAAGGGATTATGGAAATTGAAACGGGAGCAGGGATTGGGATTAAAGTTTTAATACAATTGCCTGTTATTGATCTTGTTGATGGATTAGAACCGGAAACACAGAAACCAATTTATGTATAGTAATACTAAAATAATCCTCGTTGACGATCATTTAATGTTTCGGGAAGGAATAAAGCTCCTTATCGAAACAGAAGGGATGGGTCATGTGATTGCTGAAGCAGATAACGGTAAGGAGCTGCTTTGTTTGTTGGAGAATCAAAATCCGGATTTAGTACTAATGGATATTGAAATGCCCGTAATGGGTGGACTGGAGGCGACTATCAAAGCCATGATAATAAGGCCTAAATTAAAAATATTGGTTCTGACAATGCTTGGCAATAAGGACACCTATACAAACATGATAAATGCCGGAGTCATGGGTTTTGTGCTAAAAACATCAGGAAAACAGGAACTTGAAAAAGCAATAAAAACAGTGATTGGCGGTGAAGGCTATTTCTCCAGTGAACTGTTGCACTCAATAATTGTTAATTTTGGGAAACAAAAATCTGGTATAACAAATTCTACATTAATTGATACTGAGTTTACCAATCGGGAACTTGAAATCTTGGAATACTTATGCAAAGGCTTGACTGTTTCCGAAATCGCGGAAAAACTTTTCAGAAGCATTAAAACTATAGAGGCTAACCGTTCCACACTTTTGCATAAAACAAATACAAAAAACACGATCAACCTTGTACTTTTTGCTTTAAAAAATAAAATTGTAGAATTTTAGTGATAAGCAATAAAACTTCTTCACTAATTAGGGTTTACACTATCTTTTTGAGACTTTACACTATTAAAGATGTTGTTAATTATTTTCTCCTTTGTATTGTAGAAAGTTTAAATAAGTCAACTTCATTTAACAATAGTTCGTTCAAAAAGTAAATATATTTAAGCGGCCATAGTGCCAAAATTCAACAGTTCTTTGACATGCTGATGATTTTTGATTGAGTTCGGATTAATGGCGAACAGGCGAAAAAATCTCGATA
>Ga0209430_1000305_pt1 | contig 54896 bp, 47 predicted proteins | sample BarGraIncub1133A_FD_184504 | JGI IMG/M metagenome (GOLD analysis project Ga0209430, IMG submission 184504) | Arctic peat soil microbial communities from Barrow, Alaska - Barrow Graham LP Incubations 11-33A (SPAdes) (version 2) | ecosystem: Environmental > Terrestrial > Soil > Wetlands > Peat... | reverse complement strand
ATGATCAAGATTTCAAGCAAAAACAACGTCAGCTCATTCATGATCATGCTGTCAAGTCTGATATTATTATTTGCACTGCACAAATTCCCGGTCGCAAAGCTCCTTTATTGCTTCAAAAAGACACAGTTGAAAATATGCGTGCCGGATCAGTCGTTATTGACCTTGCCGCTTCTACAGGTGGTAACTGCGAAGTCACACAAGATGGCAAAACGATTATCCATAAAGGAATAAAGATCATTGGCAAGTCTGATTATCCGTCAGATCTTCCTAGCGATGCAAGTAAGATGTTTGGAAAGAATGTTATCAATTTCACCAAATTGCTTGTCAGTAAAGAAGGCGCACTCACTTTAGATTTTAATGATGATATTGTTAAAGGAACCTGTGTTTGTCATGCCGGTGAGATAATGAGCGAACGTATCAAATCAATTATCCAAAACAAATAACCCATGGAAGAAACACTTCAATTTATATATCTGCACAGGGAGGCCATATTCATTGTTGCCCTCTCTATTTTGTTGGGCATCGAGGTCATCTCCAATGTGCCGGCAATTCTTCACACACCGCTTATGTCGGGGGCCAATGCCATCCATGGTGTTGTGATCATTGGAGCCATTATCGTAATGGGTCATGCTACAACCACAGGTGCAATGATTCTTGGATTCCTCGCAGTAGTGCTTGGAACACTGAATGTTGTCGGAGGTTTTGTGGTTACAGACAGAATGTTAAACATGTTTAAAAAGAAACCGAAAAAATAAGCACATGAACGAAATTATCCAAACTACACAATGCATTATTGGCGATTCCATTCTTGAGATAAGCTACATCATTGCTTCGCTTTGTTTTGTATTCGGTTTAAAGATGTTGAGCCATCCCGATACAGCCCGTAAAGGCAATATCATTGCCGCAATCGGTATGGGACTTGCAATTGTCACTACCATTACACTGCATACTATTGACGGTGTACACATTGGCAATATTCCACTCATCTTACTGGCCATCGCAATTGGCACAGTAATCGGTTGGGCCGTTGCTTTAAAAGTTAAAATGACAGCTATGCCGCAACTTGTCTCCCTGTTTAATGGAATGGGAGGTGGTGCAGCTGCTTTAATTGCACTGATGGAGTTTCCGCATATTATACCCGGTAGCATGGCAAATGGTCATGTAATGGCAATTTTATTAGGAATCTTTATTGGAAGTGTCTCTTTTGCAGGCAGTATGATTGCTTTTGGGAAACTGGATGGACGTATCGGAGATATCCGTGCTTCATGGATACGATATTTGAACATGGTCTTGCTGGTAGTTCTTCTTGGCATTATCGTTTTCATCATGGCTACTGGGACTTCTGCTGAATCAGTACAGCCTTTAGTCTTTGTACTTTTTGCTTTGGCACTTATCTATGGTGTATTCTTTGTAATGCCAATCGGAGGAGCAGATATGCCGGTTGTAATTTCTCTTTTGAATTCATTTACAGGGGTAGCAGCTGCAATGGGTGGTTTCCTTTATGGCAACCAGGCCATGTTGACAGGTGGTATCTTAGTCGGCTCGGCAGGTACTATTCTGACAGTTCTGATGTGCAAAGCCATGAACCGTTCATTGATGAATGTTATCATTGGCGCTTTTGGTGGTCAGGCCGAATCTTCAAATAAGGAGGCAGGCAACATCAGGGAAATCAATCTTTCTGATACAGCCGTTTTGCTGAGTTACTCACATAAGGTTGTCATCATTCCGGGATACGGTTTGGCAGTTGCCCAGGCTCAGCATCTTTGTCATGATCTCGACAAACTGCTCGAAGAAAAAGGCGTTGAAGTGTTGTATGCCATTCATCCTGTTGCAGGACGTATGCCGGGTCACATGAATGTACTGCTGGCCGAAGCTGATGTTCCTTATGAGAAACTCATTGAGATGGATGAAATCAATCCTGATATGCCCAATACCGATGTAGTGATTATCATTGGAGCAAATGATGTTGTAAACCCTGCAGCCGAAGACGATCCCGGTAGTCCAATTTATGGAATGCCAATCATCAAGGCTTATGAGGCAAAGAATATCATCGTCATGAAACGAGGAATGGGAAAAGGCTATGCAGCCATTGAAAATCATCTTTTCTATAATGATAAAACACGTATGTTATTTGGTGATGCCAAGGCTACTTTACAAAAATTAGTTGCTGAGGTAAAGAGCCTGTAATATTCAATTGTATCTATATTTTCAAAAAGCCCCATTCTCTATGGGGCTTTTTTTTTATACATTTATTGATCTGTTTGCGCGTTTCAAGAACAGTGAGGATGACAAAATGAACCCAAAATACACCAACGACGGGCTTCACCTACTGGGTCCCGGTTATCTGTTATGGGCTGATATCATTAAACCGCTGTTATAAAAAACACACCAAGATAGACCGCATAAATTGTTTTATAAAAAAGTTCTATTTATAGCATAACTTCATAAAATTGATAAATTTATTTGTAGATTTGCTATTCAAAACAATCGTTTGCATTTAGACTATTCTCATGATCCGAAAATGGCAGATCAAGGAATATGACTACTCAAAAGATTGATAATCAACCCATGTAAGCACACATTTTAAAAATCCAATTTATAATACATTTTAATTGTAACTCTAATTCATCAAAACATGAAGTCAATTTTTCTCGGTATTGTTTTTCTACTTTCAACTTTCATTGGACAATCACAAAAAAGCGCACCAAAACCATCATGGGAATCACTATTCAATGGCAAGAATCTCAAAGGTTGGACTCAACTCAACGGAACTGCAAAATATACTGTTAAGGATGGTACTGTTATTGGTTCTACTGTTTTGGGTAGTCCCAACAGTTTTTTATGTACCGACAAACTCTACTCAAACTTTATTCTGGAGTTTGAAGTAAAAGTCGATGAAAGCCTTAACTCAGGTGTACAGATCAGAAGTGAAAGCACAAAAGAATATCAGAATGGACGTGTTCATGGTTATCAGATCGAGATAGATCCATCAACCAGAGCATGGAGTGCCGGAATCTATGACGAAGGCAGAAGAGGTTGGTTGAACACACTAGATAAAAACAAAACCGCCGGAGCCGCATTTAAACATAACGACTGGAACAAATACCGTGTTGAGGCTATTGGCGACACCATCCGTACCTGGATCAATGGAGTTGCTGCAGCTAATCTGGTTGACGATATGACACCAACCGGATTTATTGCTTTACAGGTCCATAGTGTTAAAGCTGCAGATCTGCACGTAACCTGGAAAAACATTCGCATTATTACCAAAAACCCTGAACTGTTCAAGACTCCAACAACTACACCTTTGTTTAATACAATCCCAAACAATCTGACTTCAGAAGAAATCAGCGATGGCTGGAAATTACTCTGGGATGGCAAAACAACAAACGGATGGAGACAGGCTGGTAAAAAAGAATTTCCTGCTAAAGGTTGGGTAATCAACAACCATGAATTATCAGAAGTACACGGGGACGCTAAAGCAGGGCCTTCTGGTGGAGATATTGTAACGCTTGATCAATACAGCAATTTTGAATTAATGGTAGATTGGAAAATAACAAAAGGAGCAAATACCGGTATCAAATATTTCATTACAGAAGAATATAAAGATCCTTCTGTTGGACTTGAATTTCAGGTTCTTGATGATGCAGTACATCCCGATGCCAAACTAGGTGTCAGAGGTGACCGCACCTGCGGATCACTCTACGATCTGATTCCGGCTTTGTCTACCAAGAAGGTAAATGCGGTTGGAGATTGGAATACCACAAAAATCATTGTCAAAGGCAGTCATGTTGAGCATTGGCTCAATGGCATGATGGTTGTTGAATACGAACGCACCGGTCAACTATTCCAGGCGTTGGTAAACAATAGTAAGTTCAAAGATTTTGCAGGTTTTGGTGGAGCACCCAAGGGTCACATTCTATTGCAGGATCATGGAAATAACGTTTCTTTCAAAAACATCAAGATCAGGGTTCTGTAAACCCAACAGCTTTATTAAATTTTCTAAGGATCAATACAACATATGGAATCTTCATCTTCAATTGTAGTTCAGCATTTTAATTGTAGTTCGATGGGAACACGATTTGACTTTCTGACTTATAATGTGGATGAAGGTTTTTTTTCTTCTGCTAAAAATTTCATTCTGAATGAACTTGAACGGATTGAATACAAGTTTAGCAGGTTTAACGAAGAGAGTGAAATATTCAGAATCAATCGGTTTGCAGAAACTGAAAATGTCATCACAGATGGCGAAACCCTTTCACTGCTCAGTCGCTGCCGGGAATATTATCTAAAGACCAATAAACTGTTTGATATCACCGTTGGAAAGTTTACAAATACAACATCGGATGACGATCATGCTGAAAGTAAACAATTAGGTACAGACAAAATCATCCTTGATTTAAAGGAATCCTCTGTCCGTTTTTCAAATCCAATGCTTTCTATTGACCTTGGAGGAATCGGTAAAGGATATGCACTTGAAAGAATCAGTAAATATTGCATCGAAAACAGGATCACCAATGCTCTGATTAGTTTTGGAGATAGCTCAATCACTTCTATTGGCACACACCCACACGGTCCTTACTGGCCAATAGGGATTCAGAATGGCTATACATCAGGTGAACCAATTCACACATTCAAGTTAAAGAATAACAGCTTATCTACCTCTGGCAACACACCCAATAACAGGAAGAAGTTTGGAACCAAAGGACATATCATCAACCCGCTAACCGGGGAGTTCCAGATTGATTCAGGTACTGTTTCCGTTGCTGCCCCCTCGCCAATGGATGCAGAGGTATTGTCAACGGCTTTATTTATTGCCAATGAAAATGAGAAATTTGAAATACTCTCAAGGTTAAATGTTTCAGAAGCCATTGCAATTTCGTATAATCAATTGAATGAAGCAGAGATAGTAGATCTGAATACTGACCCTACTCTTTCTGAAAAAAAAATAAAATCTCAAACACCCTTACATAATTAACATCAAAAACTATTTCAACCACATTAAATTTATCAATACATGCAGGAAACTGATAATTCAAGAAGAGAGTTTTTAAAGGTCATGGGTCTTGGTGGCCTGGGACTGGTTACACTGTCATCTCCCTGGATGAGTGCGTTAGCAGATAACAATGCAACATCTAAAGGAGCAACTAATAAAGTAAGAGTTGGATTAATTGGTAGCGGCTCAAGAGGCTGTTATCATTTAGAAAATCTCAAATCTTTAGAGGCAACAAATAACATTCAGATTGTCGCCGTTTGCGATAACTACGAACCCCATCTCAATGATGGATTAAAGATTGCAAAAGGAACAGCCAAAGGCTTTAGCGATTACCGGAAGCTATTGGAGATGAAAGATCTTGATTGTGTCTTAATTGTAACACCATTACACTTACATGCAAGTATTGCAGTCGATGCCATGAAAGCAGGCAAGCATGTATTTTGTGAAAAATCAATGGCCAAGACAGTTGAGGAATGCAAACTCATGTACGATACGTCAAAAGAAACCGGTAAAATCTTGCAGATTGGACATCAACGTTGTTTTAAACCATCCTATATCAAAGCCATCGAAGATATCAGATCAGGCAAGATTGGTAAGGTAAACCAGATCAGGGCATATTGGCACAGGAACAATGACTGGAGAAGACCTTTACCTGCACCAGGGATGGACAGACAAATCAACTGGAGGCTCTACAGAGATTATTCACTTGGATTGATGACTGAGTTGGCTTCTCATCATATTCAGGTTGCCAACTGGGTGTTGGGCAAAACACCAGTATCGGTAATGGGAACCGGGAGCATCAACTACTGGAAAGACGGCAGAGAAGTTGAAGACAATATAGCTGTAGTTTACAGTTATGCTGATGGAACCAAGTTTGTTTACGATTCAATGATCAGTAATAAATTTTATGGACTCGAACAACAAGTCTTGGGTGATAAAGGGACGCTGGAGTTAGAGACAAACAAATTCTATAGCGAGAACCCTCCCAAACCTGCCGGAATCCTTCAATTGGTAAACGATATGGAACACGGTTTATTCTCTGCAGTTCCTATAGCAGGAGCATCATGGGTTCCTGAAACCGCATCAAAATACAAGGGTGATCTTATCTCGCTTGACGATAAAGCAGATGAAGGAGTGCTTCAACTGATAGGCTTTTCCAACGCTGTACGTAACAACAAACCCATTCCGCAACTCCTTGAACAAGGATACCACTCTGGCATCTGGACAGTACTTGGACAACAGGCCATCGATGAGCAGAAATTAATCACTTTACCAAAGGAATTTAACATTTAAGAAACATGAAAGACATCACTATAAAAGGCGTATGCATTAAGCGTGAGTTATGGATTTTCCTGGGGGTTTTCATCTTCGCCTTTGGACTAAACATATACTCAATCCTTCATTACAAAACAAGCTGGTCTGAACTCTATACTCATCTGTATATTGTTTTGCTGATGACTATCTTTATTTACTGTGTAATAGCAGGTATAAGATTGGTAGTTGCACTGATTTATAGGTTGTTCAGAAAAAAAGCAACAGTTTAAAAACAGTTTTACTTTAATCGAAAACTATTCATAAGAAAATATTAAAGCTGCCTTCCTTTGCCAGAATTACTGTCAATAGTCAGCTTTAATATTAATATATTTGTATTGACGTCTCCAAAACAAAATTAAACCTATAATGATTATGATCAAAATCGGGATTAAAACATTCATGATCTGAATGGCAAGCTGCTTGTTCTTAATATTTTCCTTGTCAAGTAACCGCAGTTTCACTTCTCTGGTCCTTAGTGTCACCAACCCGGCATCATCACACAAATAATTGACCGTATTCAACAACAGGTCACTATTCCCAAATAACTGATTAGAGTATCTGTCATAACCCAGGGGCAATGGAAAAGATTGTCCGTTAGAAGTCTGGATCTGATTCAGCACAACATCTCCATCTGAAACAACCAGCATGCCGGTATTGCGACTTTGATTCAATGGCGTAAACTTAGCGCCATCTTTCAGCACCGGGGGAATACGGTTTTTAAACAAGGATGTAAACTCACCTTCAAGTAAAACTGCTACTGATTGGGGTGGCTGGTTAAATGATGACTGGTCAGGTTCTACCCTCAACATATCCAATGATATATTCTGAGGAACACTTACTAAACGTGAATATTTAGAAGTAGAAAGCAACACTGTTTTCCTCACACCTGTTGCCTTCACAGTATCGATGTTGCTGATGAATTCTGTTTTGATAGCATTAATATTCCTAATGATCGGATGATTCTGTCCGGGCATGAGCAAGGGATAAAAGTACCAGGGCAACATGGTTTGTTGTGGCTGTCCGCCCATCTGACCGGTTACTACCGGAATAGACAATGCATTCATATCCATGATCAGATTTGCATTGAGTCTGACGCCATATCGAAACAACTGATCGTCCAGATTAAGGTCCCGGGTATAAGCCAATGTCCTTCCCTTACTTCGGATGCTGTCCATCGAAGCAGAAACAGGATCGATAAACCAAAGAACTTTCCCACCATACATAATATACTGGTCGATCAGAAATTTATCAGCCTCACTGAAAAGCGAATCAGGTTTGGCGATGATCAATGCTCTAAACTTAGGTTCGATTATTTGTTTTCCTGTTTGGGGATCTGTCTTGATCATGAAAAAGCTCTCGGGATTGCCATCAGGATGGACCTTGTAGACTGCATAATATTCACGAAGAGAACGTACAGCATCTGCCACTTTGATCAGTTCGGCTTCACGCTGACCTTCAAGAAAAGCCACAGCAGGTTTGCGGTCGAGTGTCAACTTCCGCAAGGCAATGGCCATATTAAATTCCAATGCCTCTATGGAGTTGTTCAAGACCTCTTCGGGAGAAACTCCAATCTGAGATTTCAACAGGTCAACGGCTACCTCTTTGCCTTGGTAAGTTACAAGGGCAGATGGAAAGATCAGTTGTTGTTCATTCCGACCGTCTTTGTTCACATTGAGAGAAGTAGGATTGAGCCCTTTCCGAATAAGCCTCGCTGTAAGGGTATCCTTTTGTACAGCATCAGAAAAAGCATTGGGGTTGACAAACTCATAACTTACGTTACGGTTGTAAGCACAAAAGACATCCAGAAATTCTCGGGTGGCATTACTCAGTCTGGTAAACCCGGGAGGAAAATCACCTTTGAGATAAACCGTTACATGTAGCGGTTCTTTGATCTCTGAAAGCAATGAACGGGTAACTGGAGAGATAGAATGTCGTTTTTCAGCAGTCAGATCGAGTCTAAAAAAGATCCATGATGAAACGATAGAAAACACAATGATACCCACCACGATGGTCGCGATGCTTTTTAGATTTTGTATTTTACTATCTGATGACATAATGAATAATATAAATATTTATGGTTTCGACGCTTACCATTTTCTGCTTTCCAATGACAGGCGCGTTAGGAAGATAAACAGAACAATACAACCCAGGAAGTAAATGACATCACGACTATCCACAACCCCAAGACTGAGCGACAGATAATGCGCATTTGCACCAAGGGACTGGACAAAAACAGTTGCTTTTCCAAAGAAAGGGGCAATGAATTCAAAACCCATGTAGAAAAAGCCACAAAGAAAAACCGAAATTAAAAATGATGCAGCCTGATTATCTGTGATGGATGATGCCCAAAGGCCAATGGCAACGAAGAGCGCTCCAATAAACAGGAGGCCAATGTATGAACCCAATGTCCCGCCCAGGTCAATATTTCCTTTCGGAAGGCCTAACAGGTAGACAGAGATCACCCAAACGAAAGTGGGTATCAGGGCAACTACAACTAACGCCAAAGCTGCAAGATATTTTCCCATCACAACCTGAATATCTGTCAGGGGCTTGGTCAGGAGCAGTTCAATCGTTCCACTCTTCTTTTCTTCAGAAAACAAGCGCATTGTGATTGCAGGGATCAGAAACAGAAACGTCAACGGGGCAATCGTAAAAAGACTGTCGACAGTCGCGTAACCATTATCAATGATATTGAAACCTGAAGAGAAAACCCATAAGAAAAGTGCATTGGCTAATATAAAAACAGCTAACACGATAAATCCTGTCAACGTATTCAGAAAACCACCAAATTCCTTTTTGAAAAGAGCAAACATAGTAATGCGTTTCTAAGAGTACAAAAGTAGTAAATTGTAGGATTTCGGGGAACTCAAATTCGCTGATCTCAACTATAGTTGAAGATCATTAAAAAATAAAATATCAAGAAACTGTTTAAATATATTTATTTCTTTTGCCCATAGGGCATAAATATCAATAGAAATAAGTTTCTCCCCTCTTTTTTCCCCGTAGGGCATTAACATTAAATGTTAATCCCCTGCGGGGAAAAGATTTATTATGTGAATATTTCTACTGATATTTATCCCCTACGGGGAAATTTAAAGAGTTTCTAAGAGACTGAATGAAACTTTCTAATCTAAGAAGTTTATCACAATTGTTGAGTCCATTTCCAATCCCAGCATATTATTGGCTTTGCCACGATTGATGGCAACTTCAAGTAAACCATGCGTGCCAAAAAGTACGACTATCTCTCCTTCGGGAACATCTCCATAGGCGCGATATTCCTTATAGGGTTCTGCTTTATGACCACGGAAACTCAAAGTGAATTTGCGCTTGGCTCCCAGCTCCCTGAATAACACTTCACTGATGTTGCAAATCAAGTTGCCATAAGAATCGATATAAATCACATTTCCCCGGATGGAATTGCCAATAACAACAGGTTGAAGCAACATTCGTTGGGTCAGCCCTGCCCTTGGAAAGCCCAGTTCAACCAGCGGTTTCCCCAAAGCAATATGTGCAGCTGCCTTTACAAAACGGTCGCGTGAAGAAAAGGTCTGGTAATTTGAATCAAGATGAACATCAAGCATCACTATTTCCTGTGGCTCCCCGTCAAAGATCATCGAGAATACACCCGTATCGGCACCGATAAAATAATGTCCATTGTAACGAATGGCCACATGTGGGTGATCCTCACTCTCTTCGGTCAATACACCTATGAGGTGAATAGTCCCTTCAGGAAAGTCTTTATAAAAGTTGCGGATAATAAATGCAGCCTGCCGAATATTATATTTTGGAATATCATGTGAGATATCGACAATAACTATACCAGGAATTTGCCTAAGTATGGTCCCCTTAACTGCGCCCAGGTATGGATCCCGATACCCCCAATCGCTTGTTAATGTTATTATCGGCATAGTAATATTTCAGATTAGCGTCTTTAAAAAACAATATGATTTTGAACTAACTTTGCATGACCAAAAGTAAAGAATTTCATTCAAAAAAGTTGAATAAACATCGTTTGGAAATATCTTATTTTTGAATTGGAGCGCATGATACAGTAGTCAACAAAATAAACGCTCAGAATCTATTTACTGAATCGATTTGCATGCAGGAAAAAATCATAAATCTGGAAGCATACAGCGTTATTGACCTGTTTGGAGTCAATGACCGTCATCTGAATGAAATCAAGGATTGTTTCCCTCAGCTGAAGATTGTCGCACGTGGCGATATGTTGAAAGTCTCGGGAGAAGAGATGGCTGTAGAGAACTTTGAAAAGCGTTTTCACTTGTTGCTTGCTCATTTTGACCACTTTGGTAAAATATCAGATGTTGATATCAGGCAAATAATGCAGTCGGAGGATGATAGCCAACCAATCAGAGAAACCGATCACCAGGTTTTAGTACATGGCCGGAGTGGCATGATGATCAAGGCAAAAACTGTGAATCAACAGAAAATTGTTGATGCTTTTAAAGACAATGACATTGTTTTTGCGGTCGGACCTGCCGGTACAGGGAAAACCTATACAGCTGTTGCATTGGCTGTCCGTGCCTTAAAAAACAAGGAAGTTCGTCGGATTGTACTCACCCGTCCCGCTGTTGAAGCCGGCGAGAGTCTTGGCTTTCTGCCCGGTGACCTGAAAGAGAAACTGGATCCCTATCTTCAGCCGCTTTACGATGCACTGCGCGATATGTTACCTCCACAAAAACTGATCACCTATCTCGAAGACGGTACAATCGAAATTGCCCCTCTTGCATTTATGCGGGGTCGGACACTCGACAATGCTTTCGTTATTTTGGATGAAGCCCAGAACACTACTGCCAATCAGATCAAAATGTTTCTCACCCGTATGGGTAAAACATCCAAATTTATGGTGACCGGTGATGTGACCCAGATCGACTTACCCCGCAATCAGAAATCGGGTTTGATCCATTCAAGCCAGATACTGAAAGATATCGAAGGTATTGCTTTTATTCAACTCGATGCTTCAGACGTGGTCAGGCATAAACTCGTTGCACTCATTATCAACGCATATGACCGTGATACCGAGATCAACAATTACGAAAGATTAAAAAACAAAAACGAATAAATCTCAAAACAAATATAGCATGAAAAACGCCATCGTCAGGACAGACTATAGGTTCAAGGATCAAAAGAGTGTCTACAAAGGAAAGGTACGTGATGTTTACAACATCAAAGATGAACTACTCGTGATGGTAGCATCTGATCGCATCTCAGCATTTGACGTGATATTACCTGAAGGCATTCCCTACAAAGGTCAGGTACTAAACCAGATTGCCGCAAAGTTTTTAGACGACACCGAGGATATCGTTCCCAATTGGAAGATCGCTGTTCCGGACCCAATGGTAACAATTGGTCGTCTGTGTGATCCTTTCAAAGTTGAAATGGTTATCCGTGGTTATCTCTCAGGTCATGCCTGGAGGGAATACAAAGAAGGTAAACGTTCGATCTGTGGCGTTGCAATGCCGGAAGGTATGAAGGAAAATGATAAATTTCCTGTGCCCATGATTACTCCGACTACCAAGGCAGCAGTTGGCCACGATGAAGATATTTCCCGTGAAGAGATCTTAAGACTGGGCATCGTTTCCGAAGAAGATTATACGCAATTGGAAAACTATACCAATAAGCTTTTCCAAAGAGGTACCGAGATTGCTGCCAGCATGGGATTGATTCTGGTCGATACCAAATATGAATTTGGAAAGGGTGAAGGCGAAATCTATCTCATCGACGAGATTCATACACCAGACTCATCACGTTACTTCTACAAAGAGGGATACGAAGAGCGCCAGGCAAAAGGAGAAAACCAGAAACAGCTTTCAAAGGAATTTGTCCGCGAATGGCTGATGGCAAATGGTTTCCAAGGTCAGGAAGGACAGGTAGTTCCTGAAATGACAGAAACGTATGTAACAACAGTTTCTGACCGGTATATCGAATTGTACGAACAGATTACGGGACAGCCTTTTGTGAAAGCCGATACTTCAAATGTCATCAGTCGGGTACAACAAAACATTGAAGCTTTTCTTGCAGCTTATTACAGATAAATGAATTTATAAGTTATTGTAATACAGTAGAGACGCAAAATATTGCGTCTCTACGTGTTACAATGCAATTTATACTTCCAGTGCTTTTATTAATTTACTAATTTCCATAGATTTTTCCGGCTTCCTGACATTCTTATACAAACCCTGTAGAAATTCAAAATACTGCATTATTAATTTAGTGTTCTCGCAGGCACCTGTATATTCTTCCATTTTATCTGAATATTTCTCTTTCAAATCCTCATATATACTTGCTTTTGGGAAAAAGACTCCTTCTGCAAAAGGATTTAGATAAAACTTAAGGTCATTTTTTAAATCAATAGCGTTGCTTTTTGCTGGCTGTACATACCCAAGAAATCCCTGTTCTTTAAGATTAACACCATAGATGTTAAGTCCTAACCTCTGGGCAATTCCTGCATATAATATAATAAACCCGATAGGAAGACTTTTACCGGTTTCCAACATTACATTTAAGCTTAAGCTATCGAAATAAGAACCGGCATCTAAAACAAAAGAGAATTTTTTCACATCAAAAAACATCTTACTTATAACCTTAGCCCCTTCAAAGGGGGTCATATCCTGTTTAAGCTCGAGCCATACCTCTTTCTTTAAGGCTTCCACTTTCGCCATTACAATTTTCTCGTCTAAATCTGGAAATTGAAATTTACTCACAATGAAGAAACCTTTTAACAGATCATGAGAATCCAGTGTTGCCCAATTGTGCAACTCACTATACAGACTCTGTGTTCTTATCTCTTTAACCAGTACCTTGACTCTTGATTGGACAGTTTCGTCCAATGAATTTTCAATGATATCTTCAAGATAAGGGATTGCCGTAAAACCATATGCTATGATGGATTCGCTGATCTTCTCAAAAAGAGAATCATCCTGTTCATCAATCAATTCCATTAAATTAGTAAGATCTGTATTTGCATTTCTGGCCATAATACTGTTTTCAGATTATTTCTAAAATTATGAAATTTAAAATTAAGAAACGAACTATTTCCAAACATGATATGAACAGGTTATCCAATTCATAATCCATGCATTAGCTAATAATGTTGATTTCTAATTTGTTAATAAATGAATTAGTACAGAAATTTCCGGAGATTACTGACTACAAACCCGACCCAATACATGAACGATCAGGTTTTCGATGGCTGATTTATAGTTCTTAGAAAATTCCTTTCTATATCTGTTTGCCACAATGGTACAAACAGTTAATGCTTTATGACCTAGCAGACCACTCAACCCATAAAGAGCAGAAGTTTCCATTTCAAAATTCCCGATTGTCCTGCCATCATATTCGAATGAATTCAGAAGATCACTAATATTGGCAAGCGTTGGTGTCAAACGCAATTCTCTTCCCTGGGGTGCATAAAAGCCGGGAGAAGTGCAGGTAACAGTGGTATAAATGCCTTTGCTTATCAGACTCAAAAGTGAAGGATCGGCAGCAACAGCATAAGGGTGTGGCAAATTTTCAGGCCATTTAGTATGATTGATAAAGGCGGTCGTCATAGCCTGATCGATTACTTCAGCATAACGGGCATAAAAATAAAGCAGGCCATCCGTTCCAATACCATGTGTGGAAGCCACCATGCTGTCAGTAGGAATATCTGCCTGGAGGCCACCCGAAGTACCAATTCGGATGATGGAAAGCTGTTTACGATCTTCTTTGATTACACCTTCTTTCAGATCAATATTTACCAACGCATCCAGTTCATTCAATACGATATCTATGTTATCGGTTCCCATTCCTGACGAAAGTACAGTAATGTGTTTCTTGCCAACCCAACCGGTATGGGTAACCATTTCACGGTTCGATACCATATGATCTATACGGTCGAAATGTTTTGAAACTTCGGGTACACGTCCGGGATCTCCGACAACCAGTACAGTATCAGCAAGTTGTTCAGGCTGGAGGTGCAAATGATAAATACTTCCATCGGTATTCAGGATAAGTTCGGAAGGAGCTATTCTTTTCATTGATCAGTAGTGTTAGTTTAAGTAATTTTGCAGTGATGAACTTTGCATCATCAACATGGTTTATTGCAAATATACCATTTTCATTTTGTTTGTAAAAGAAATAGAAATGCAGGTAGAAATAATCACAATTGGAGACGAACTTTTAATTGGTCAGGTGGTTGACACCAACTCCGCATGGATGGGTGAACAACTGAACCTAATAGGTTTACGGGTTGTCCAGATTACCAGTATATCCGATCAACGCGAACACATTTTAAAAGCGCTAGCAGAGGCCGCAGGTCGGGCAGAGATCATTTTGATTACAGGAGGCCTTGGTCCTACCAGTGATGATATCACCAAACCCACTTTATGCGAATATTTTAACAGTCCATTGGTATTTCATCCCGAAGTTCTGGAAGAGGTGGAACGCATGTTTGCTTCACGGGGAATGCCTGTAACAGGTGTCAACCGAAAACAAGCAGAAGTACCGGAAAGTGCCACTGTCATGCCCAATCACAACGGCACTGCACCCGGCATGTGGTTCGAAAAAGACGGGATAATTTATGTCTCTATGCCTGGAGTACCTTTTGAGATGAAGGGAATCATGACAAATTACGTCCTGCCCGAACTCACAAAACGCTTCACCAATCAGGTCATCTATCACAAAACAGTCCTCACTCAGGGAATGGGTGAATCGATGGTTGCTTCACGCATTGAGGATTGGGAAAAAGCGCTTCCGAAGAGCATAAAGCTGGCCTACCTTCCTCAACCGGGGATGGTGAGATTGCGGCTTACCGGTTCTGGAATCGAACTGGAAACAATCAAAAAACAGGTTGACGGTGAAGCTGAAAAGCTGATCCCTTTAATTGGAGAACTGATATACGGGTACGATGAAGACAAGTTGGAAAGCGTAATTGGCCGATTACTCAAAGCAAAAAATGCAACACTCTCAACAGCCGAAAGCTGTACCGGTGGTTATATCGCACACTTGATTACTTCAATTGCGGGAAGCTCTGATTATTATCACGGATCAATCATTGCTTACCACAACAGCATTAAACAATCTCTTCTGAGCGTAAAAGAGACTGTTTTGCAAGACTTTGGAGCCGTAAGTCGTGAAGTTGTCATCGCAATGGCCGAGGGTGCCCGCAAAAAACTGGGTACTGATTATGCTATTTCCACTTCCGGAATTGCAGGACCGGATGGCGGCACCCCCGAGAAGCCTGTTGGGACTGTCTGGATCGCAGTAGCCTCTCCATCAGGAACTGAAGCCAAGCTTTTGCACCTTGGGCCAAACAGAATGCGCACTATTCATATGGCCGCTTTTAACGCCTTAAACATGCTCAGGAAAGAATTAATCAAAAAAGATTAAAAATCGTTGGATACTAACTAAATATTTACGAATTTTGCACTCCCGTTTCGGAAAGTATAAGACTAAGTAAAAAATATAAACACCATGTCACGAATTTGCCAGATCACAGGAAAAAAATTAATGGTAGGAAACAATGTTTCTCACTCTAACATCAAGTCGAAAAGAAAGTTTTATCCTAACTTGCAGACTAAGAAGTTCTACGTTCCCGAAGAAGATGCATGGGTCGTTTTAAAAGTTTCTACTTCAGCCATCAGAACCATCAATAAGAATGGTATTTCAGCTTGTCTGAAAAAAGCTGTTACTAAAGGATTTCTTAAATAACATACTTATTTAAGGCAGGGTGATCGTCTTCGGATATACCGGTGACGATCATTCTTTTTTATCAGAAGTGCTCCTATACGGGGCTTTTTTCATTTCTATCCATTGATAGTTCTTTAGAAAATTATACTACTTTCGCTTTAATAAATATTCGTCTATTGAAGTCATTACCATTTGTCATATTATTCCGATTCATTGCACTGTTTATATTTGTGGCCGGCTCTTTCATTCAGACCCAAGCACAAGTAAAAACCGGAGGTGTAGTCAATGGCCAAATAACTGGTGACGATGGAAAAGAAGTTTCACAAGTGATTATTCAGGCAACTGAAACGGCAACAGGAAAAGCTATCAATCCAAAATCAATCAGAAATAATAACGGAACGTATGAACTTTCGCTCCCTGCAGAAACCCAACTGACGATTACTTATTCAATGTTGGGTTACATTAAGCAAACCAAACAAGTCAACCTGAAACCAAATGAACGGATGCATTTAAATATTCGTTTAGAAATACTTCCAACTCAACTTTCGACTGTAGTCATCAATGAACGTTTAGACCGGACACTCAACGTTACCCGCATTGATCCAAAATCTGCTGCTGTCATCCCCAGTGTCTCCGGAAATGTCGAAGCACTCATCAAGTCGCAACCCGGAGTCTCATCAAACAATGAACTCAGCTCACAATATTCAGTAAGGGGTGGCAACTATGACGAGAATCTGGTCTATGTCAACGATATCGAGATCTTTCGTCCATTTTTGGTCCGTTCGGGCCAGCAGGAAGGACTGAGTTTTTTGAACAGCGACCTGATTTCTTCCATTTCATTTTCTGCCGGTGGATTTGAAGCCAAATATGGAGACAAGATGTCTTCGGTTTTGGACATTCACTATCGCAGACCAACTAAGTTTGAAGGCTCTGTGATGATGAGCCTTCTGGGAGCGTCCATCCATCTTGAAGGAGCTAGCAAGAACAATAAATTCACCTGGCTTACGGGCATTCGGCAGAAGTCGAACCAGTATCTGCTGAAAAGCATGGATACCAAAGGCGAATACAAACCTTCATTCACAGACATCCAGGCACTTTTCACCTATACTTTTTCTCCAAAATTTGAAGTTTCTTTCCTGGGCAACTATGCACAAAACATTTACAGACTGATCCCCCAGGATCGCGAGACTTCGTTTGGAACCATCAACGAAGCATTGCGATTGCAGGTTTATTTCGAAGGAGAGGAGGCCGACAAGTTTAATAATGGTACAGCTGCGCTGAGTTTTAACTTTCACCCTTCAAAAGATGTCAGCCTGAAACTCAATGGCTCATTTTTCAGATCGCTTGAAAGTGAATCATTTGATATTCTTGGACAATACTGGATCGGACAGATCGAAACAGACCTGAGCAAACCAAACTTTGGAGATGTCCTTTCAACAAAAGGGGTCGGCAGTTTTCTGAATCATTCACGAAATCACCTGACTGCAGATGTTTTCAATATCGAACAACGCGGTTCTATCACAAAGCCTCACAATCAGTTTCAGTGGGGAATCAAATATCAGCATGAAGCAATAGATGATCGATTGAATGAATGGACGATGATTGACTCTGCCGGTTATTCTTTGCCTAATCCTCCTCAGAATCCTGGAGCCATTCCGAAGAACCCTGATTTTACCATTTCTTCCTCTTTGAATACACAACATCAACTCAGTTCAAACCGATACAATGGGTTTATCCAGAATTCATTTTTCCTGAGAACGGACAGTGTAAAATTCTGGATCAATGCCGGTATTCGCAGTTCATACTGGGATGTGAACAAAGAATTACTGTTCAGTCCAAGAGTCATCATCAACTACAAACCCAATTGGAAAAACGATATTACGTTCAGGCTTTCGGGGGGATTGTATCAGCAGCCTCCTTTCTATCGGGAGTTGCGTGACCTTCAGGGACAACTTCATTTAAATACTCCTGCCCAAAAATCCATCCATCTGCTAACAGGCAGCGATTGGCAATTCAAAGCATGGGGCAGACCGTTTAAGTTTACAACCGAAATCTATTATAAGTTTTTGGATGACCTGATTCCCTACGAAATTGACAATGTACGGATCCGCTACCTGAGCGATCAGACAGCAAAGGGTTATGCCGAAGGGATAGATTTTAAAATAAACGGCGACTTTGTGGAAGGCCTTGAGTCTTGGGCCAGCATTTCTTTCATGAAAACAGAACAGGACATAAAAGGAGATTTCTATTACAAACGGATGAACAGCCGTGGCGAGGTAATTATTCCGGGATATACAACCAATACCGTTGCCGTCGACAGTATCAGAGTTGAACCGGGATATATTCCACGGCCTACAGACCAACGTGTCAATTTCAGTCTTTTCTTTCAGGACTACCTTCCCAACAATCCGACCTATAAAGTTCATTTGAGTCTTTTCTATGGCAGCCGTTTGCCTTTTGGCCCTCCCGGCTCTCCCCAATACATGCATACACTCCGCATCCCACCCTATCGCAGGGTAGATATTGGCTTTTCGAAACAAATAATCGGAGAAGATGCCACCTACAGACCCAAGGGAGGTTTGAAATTCATCAAATCTTTATGGGTTTCGGCAGAAGTATTCAACCTTTTCCAGATCAGTAACACCATATCATATATCTGGATCAACGACATCAACAATCGCCAGTATGCAATTCCCAACTATCTGACCCCACGACAACTCAACTTCAAATTAATTGCAAAATTTTAAGAACTTTTTTCCTAAATGTCATTTTTATTTGTTTCTGAGAGGATAATTTCTGCCAAATTGGACTATCTTTGTATAGGTTAAAAAGCCATCAATCACTTCAATATCATCGTTCAGGAAAATTGAACCCAAAAATAAATATCTAATTACCATTTAAGAATACTTGTTCTAATATTCTCAGAAAACTCCCTGACAACTATAGTATAATCCCCCTCTATCCGGAATAATCACCGATTATTTCCCGAATGTATCCCGTATCTATGCCGTATTGTATCATACAGCATAAATACGGCTCAAATATGGCCTAGATACGGCAATGATACGGCTAAGGGGAGAGTTATACCACAGTTATCAGGGAGTATTCCGGGGTTAATCCAGGAATGGTTAATCGACTTTTAAATCTGCTTGGAAACTGGGTTTCATAAAGGTACAAAATTATTTTGTGTTTTATGCAACAGTAAGAAAATATTTTGAGCATCAACTTACCAATGACGATGAACGACTGTGAGGAAAACTCCTTACTGTCTTAAAATCTTTCAAATAGATAAACAAACGCACTGATTAATCGTTGTATAGGTGGAGTCAAATTGATTTTCATTTATAAAACCATGATTATGATTAAACAGCACATGATGCGAAGATCAATTATTCTTTTTGTTCTGTTATTGTCTGGAACAGCGCTATATGCGCAGACCACATTGCAGCTTTTGCAAACCCCTGCCGGGAAAACAACTTTCCCAAAGCTGCCTTATTCATACACAGCGCTTGAACCCAATATCGACTCGGTGACGATGCGAATTCACTATTCAAAGCACTTTAAAGCTTATTATGATAATTTTAAAAAAGCTGTTGCGGGTACATCTTTTGAAAATCAATCCATAAAGGATCTGTTTGCAGGAATTGGCTCTGCCCCTGCTGCCGTTAAAAATAATGCCGGCGGTTTTTACAACCATGCACTTTACTGGGAAATTATGGCACCAAATAGTGGTGGAATGCCGGGTGGCGATCTGTCGGATAAAATCGGAAAGACATTCGGAGGGTTTGAAAACTTTAAAAAAGCATTTACCGATGCCGCCATGGGTCGGTTTGGCAGTGGATGGGCATGGCTGATCGTGAAAAGTGACAAGAGCCTTGCAATCGTATCGACAGCAAATCAGGACAATCCGCTGATGGGAAATGCTGAGGTAAAAGGAACTCCCATTTTATTGATCGATGTATGGGAACATGCTTACTACATAAAATATCAGAACAGACGGGCAGATTATATAAGCGCGTTTTGGAATGTGGTCAACTGGAAAGCGGTCTCTGAACTATATGCGAAGGCGATAGAATAGTTTATTTGATCAGAGAAAACTTTTCAATCTAATCATTTGAAGTTCAAAATTTAAATCTTTAATCCGATCTGGTAGAGACGCAAAATATTGCGTCTCCCCGATTGTAGATCAACTCTTTTAGCAGCTGCCCGATAAGATTAACAAAGCAAATAGAGACGCAAAATATTGCGTCTCTACGTGTTATTGGGAATTTAAAAACGTTAACTTAATTTAACTAAATGAGAGTATTGAATCTTTTATTCTTTCCAAAGCATCCCTCAGTTGATCTTCGGTGATCACCAATGGAGGTGCAAAACGAATGATGTGTTGATGGGTTGGTTTTGCCAGAATGCCATTCTCTTTCATCTTCAGACATACATCCCAGGCCTCTTTCCCATTAGTTGGCCTGACAATGATGGCATTTAACAAACCTTTTCCCCTGACAAGTTCGATCATTGGCGTTTTTATTTTTCGCAGTTCAGCACGAAAAATCCGCCCAAGCGCTTCTGCTTTTTCAGCCAGCATCTCATCTTCGACAACCCTGAGCGCAGCCACGGCCACACGGCAAGCAATTGGATTGCCTCCAAAAGTTGAACCATGTTCGCCCGGCTTAATACACAGCATGATGTCATCATTGGCCAATACAGCGGATACGGGCAATACTCCTCCTGAAAGGGCTTTTCCCAGAATCAGGATATCGGGATGAACGCCTTCGTGGTCACATGCCAATAGTTTTCCTGTCCTGGCAATACCAGTCTGTACTTCATCGGCAATAAACAAAACATTCTTTTCCCTGCAAAGTGCAAATGCTTTTGACAAATACCCTTCATCGGGAACAAAGACGCCTGCCTCGCCCTGAATGGGTTCAACCAGAAAACCTGCAACGTTAGGGTCCTTAAGCGCTTCTGCAAGTGCATCCAGATCATTATAAGGAATTGAAACAAAGCCCGGAGTGTAGGGCCCAAATCCTTTATAAGCATCCGGATCGGAAGACATTGAAATGATGGTTATGGTACGGCCATGAAAGTTTCCTTCGCAAACAATGATCTTTGCCTGGTTTTCGGGAATACCTTTTTTGGTATAAGCCCATTTACGACACAGTTTCAGTGCAGTTTCGTCGGCTTCTGCCCCACTATTCATCGGCAAAACTTTGTCGTAGCCAAAAAGCCCTGTGATATACTTTTCATAAGGACCCAGACAATCATTGTAGAAAGCACGCGAAGTGAGAGTGAGCTTCTGTGCCTGGTCAATCATTGCCGCAATAATTTTCGGATGACAGTGCCCCTGGTTTACGGCAGAATAGGCCGACAGGAAATCATAATACCGTTTTCCTTCAACATCCCAAAGGAAGGGTCCCTCGCCACGGGAAAGGACAACAGGAAGAGGATGGTAATTGTGAGCACCATACCTCTCTTCAAGTTGAATAGCCAGATGTGAATTTGTCAGTTCAGTCATGTTGATCGAAATTTAAATCTTTCGGTTGAATCAGTAGCACAAATTTAAAGTTTTAAAATTGGTATATCACACTTTATAGTGATTTATATTCATTATTTATAAAACTTTAATTTACCGGCAGTGTTTAGATATAAAAATTAAGCTGTTTAAGTAAAAATTCAACTTTTGTTTAACGGTCAAAAAGCTTGTTTTCTCTCTATCAAGGAGTTTAAATAATTGTTAATTAATTTTAAAAAATATAATAAGAAAGCACCCTTTAATGTTTTAAATATTGTACATTTGAATTAATATAATCCCCTAATATCTGTGTTGTATGGAAAAAGAAACATTGGAACTAACAGAGCCTTCAGGGGTGTTTGCATTTACTACTATCCGCGATGTAGTAAATCAAACACTGCAAAATTCAATCTTTGAAAGTGTAATAGCCGAAAACCTGTCAGGCATATCAAGCGGATTCAAAAAACTCGATCATTTAACAGGCGGTTTCCATCCCGCAGAATTCACTCTCGTAGGAATTCGTCCAAGTATGGGAAAAACAGCATTTCTCTTATCTCTCCTCTTCAATGTAGCCGTCACCGGCAAGAAAAAATCAATCGTTTTCAGTCCTGAACGAACCTCAAAAAAGCTTGTACAACGGCTTATTGAGAGTGAAACCGGAATGTCGGTTGAGAAGATCCGTCAGGCGAAACTGAAGGACAGCGAAAAAGAACATTTACATGCCCTGATTGGAAGTATCGCCAATTCAGAAATATTAATCGATGACAGCCAGAATTTATCTATTGATGAACTGGTTGAACGTTGCTACTCTTTTGTAGGAAGACAATCGGTTGATATTATAATGGTCGATTATCTCGAAACTTTTTTAAAGCATATCACCAACACAGAAGAAAGAGCAATCATGCAGGAAAGAGTGGTTAACGCCCTCAAAAAACTTGCTGTTGATCTCAATGTTCCTGTTATACTTTTCTCAAAGGTTGATAAGACCGGCACAATATCTACAGGGGACCTGCATCTTACATTTAGCGATGTTCCAACTTGTATCAGTTTAAAAACTGACAGCATCATTCTGGTTGACCGCCCTTATGTCGATCAGATCCAGAAAGATGAAAAATGCAAACATGGATGTGCAGATTTGATTATTGCCAAACATGCCTTTATCAGCGATGCCTCAACAGTATCTATTCGTTTTGTGGATAGCATTGACAAGTTTGTTGATTTTGAATAACAAACAAGGTTAAAGATTAAAGTAAAAAGTAATTTTTTAATGTAGGGATGGCCCTTATGGCCATCCTTTACTATTTTACCCTATCGGTTTTACAATTTTTAACACTTTTAGTGTCAATTCATTCGACTTATTGCCTGATGATTGCCGAAATGGATGTAAATTTGCAGGTAACAGCTAACTAAAAGCATATACCTGATTCTAATCAAAGGGTATTTTACTTTAACACATTTAACTCAAACACTTTTCAGATTATGAACATGAAACAACCCATTTCTGAAACACCTGAATTCAAGTATGCCAGTTTTATCTTAAGACTGGGTGCTTTTGTAATTGATGCATTAATCCTTGGAATCATCCTTTCATTCCTTCGAATGATTTTAGTCAATACACTTTCCCTTGATCTGAGAATGGAGAATTTCCTGTCAGATGACCTGGAACTCATTTTCACTCCATTCTTTACAGTGAGTTTTCTGATATTCACAGTTGGACAACTGATCGTTTTCTGGCTTTATTATGCACTGACAGAATCCATGTTGGGTGCTTCACCGGGCAAACTTTTACTCAAACTCAAGGTAACGGATATTAATGGACGACGCATTGATTTTATGATAGCAACCGGACACACTTTTGCCCGGATACTTTCGTTCGTGCCCTTTTTGACCGGTTACCTGATGGCTGCATTTACAGATAAAACACAGGCACTTCATGATTTACTGTCTGGTTGTATTGTGATCCCTACCCGCGAAGTAGTTGCTCCAAAGGTTGAGAGCGAGGTTGAAGTTCCGGAAGTAGTTTAAACGTTTTAATAAAATCAAATGGCAATTGACTTTTCTAAAATCCCCTCCCCCTGCTATGTAATTGAGGAAAATCGATTACGCAACAACCTTGCATTAATCAAAGAGGTGAAAGAACGTAGCGGTGCTGAAATCATCCTTGCCTTCAAAGGCTTTGCGATGTGGGGAGTATTTCCGATACTGAACGAATATGGGTTTAAACAAGCTACTGCCAGTTCACTGAGCGAAGCACGCCTTGCTTTCGAAGAGATGGGCGCCCCGGCACATACCTATGCCCCTGCCTACACAGATGACGATATCGATGGAATCATTCAGTTGAGTAGTCATATTACATTTAATTCTCTTGGTCAACTTGAACGTTTTCAGTCACACATCAAGGCATCAGGAAAACAAATATCAGTTGGACTGCGCGTAAATCCTGAATATTCAGAAGTAGCCACTGCTTTATATAATCCCTGTTCACCAGGTTCAAGACTTGGAATCCTGGCTGAAAATTTAGGCGAGTCACTTCCCGAAAGTGTGAATGGACTACATTTTCATGCATTGTGCGAATCGGACCCCACGGAACTGCAAAAGGTATTGATTTCATTTGAAAAGCTCTTTGGGAAATATCTGTCACAGGTAAAGTGGGTCAACTTTGGAGGTGGTCATCTCATGACCAGGAAAGGTTACGACATAGAATTGCTCATTAAAATTATTCAGGATTTCAAATCGCGTTATCCTCATCTACAGGTCATATTGGAACCCGGCAGTGCTTTTGCCTGGGATACCGGCTTTTTGGTTTCTACCATTGAAGATATTGTAGAAAACAAAGATGTCACAACCGCAATACTCAACGTATCATTTACTGCCCATATGCCCGATTGTCTGGAAATGCCTTATCAACCCATGATTCTTGGGACAAGTGATGAAATGAAAGGCAAACCTACTTACCGCATGGGAGGCAATAGCTGTCTGGCTGGTGATTTTATGGGCGACTGGTCGTTTGAACAACCCTTAAAGATTGGTGACAAGATCATATTTAACGATATGATTCATTATACCATGGTGAAGACCAATACCTTTAATGGCGTTAAACATCCTTCTATCGGGATATGGAACGAAGAAAAGGGCTTTATACTTCTCCGTGAATTTGGTTACGAAGACTATAAAACCCGTCTCTCCTGATCAAATGAAAACCTTTTTTATTTTACTTTTTTCACCGGAACCAGATCTGCATTCCGGTAAATTACGATTGTCTGATTACCGTTATACTTATTCATCTTATAAAGAATCTTGTCCATAAAGCCAGGTTCAATGGTGGTTTCATAAACCAGATTGGGAACTATTTTCTTCACACTATCTACGCGTTGTTCAATTTTTGCCTCATCAAAGAAAAGCACAAAATCAGGATAATCTTTTGGAGTAGTATTTTGATAGACCTTAGCTATTGGTGAAAACTGAGGACTGTTGGCGTACATGCGAACTTTAGGCCATTGTCCCAGATAGAACCGGGGAGCCATTTTGGCATCTTTATGAAAAGCATCCTCCAGGAGGATGTTGTGGATATTGGGATAAGCCGATAAGTAGGTCATAGATTCTACACGTGCTTTTTTGGAGTAATTAAATGTAAAGGCTATGAGCAAAATAGTATTGGCCACCCAGAAGAAAGTGAGTGATCGTTTATATAGCTTTGGATGTCGGGTCCAGAAAGCTGACCCGGACATAAAGTCATTCCAACCAATAACTCCAAGTATGATTAAGAATGGAATGATGGAAAAAATAAACCGCTCCTGCTTGTTTGCAAAAAGGGAATGGAAAAGCAAAAAGATGAATGTTGGGAGAAAAAGGAGTAATTGCTTTTTCCAGTTTCTAAAAAAGCCAAAGAACCAATAAAGACCCATTGGAAATACAAATATCCCTAGCAGGTAAGCGAAATACATGAAGAACGATCCTGTTAAATAATTGTACCTGTTGTCAATATTGTATTCAACATATTGTCGGAATTCAGCAAAGGGATAACCCCACAAAAACATATCCGGAATGCATTGAATCAGGACAATAGAAATCAGATATCCTAAAGCAAGCACCAACATTTCCTTCCATTTCTTTTGATAAAGAACAGCCAAACCGATACCCCCTACAAAGAAGACCGTCTGAAACCTCAGGGAGAAAGCAACACCCATTATCAGACCTGCTAAAAAGAACCATTTAAAAGGCTTCGGGTCTTCATATCGACTGACAATAATCCAAACACCATAGATCAAAAACGGGATACAAATGATTTCAACAAGGTTGCGAACACTTAACCAGGGCATCATCCAGAATAATGCCAGAAATAATCCAACACTCCTTGCAGCTGTGATATTGCTTATTTTCTCTGTGATTTTATATCCATAGAAAACTGTAATTAAAGAGAAGGAGCCATAAATAAATCGCAGGATATACATTTTAATCTGAGGGTCAACAATATGCAAATACTTCATGATAGAAAGCAAAGCAAACTGAAATCCCGGATACAAAAGACTATGTCCCGAAGGAACGTCTCCGGGTCTACCACTCGGAAGCCAATTGTCATTATTGAGTCCATCTACCCAGGATTGAGGGATCTCAACCACCAAAAAATGATCGTCATGCATTCCAAAACCTCTGGCGAAAAACACTGCAATAAGTCTAACAAATGCAGCCAGTAACATAATAACCATTAGTGGATTCTGAGTCCAATACTTCTGAATATATTTCATACTATACCCTTTTCCGAATTAATAGTTTTAAATAAAAGAAAACACCATCAAACATTTGATCTAAAAATTACCATTTATTAAAAGTATTACCGAAAATAATAAAAGGCACAAGGAAATCATCTTAAACTGATTTTCTTATGCCTTTAGACTGGTCAATTATATATAGGTTTAATCGTTTTCAGTAAAACACACCACAAAAGATATGTTGTAAATAATTTAAAGACAATTCTTTCCAATTATAAAACATCCATTAACTATTTAGCTTTTCCCTGATTGGCTACTGCATCCATCAATGCTTTAATCGTTTCTGGATCGCCAAGGTAATAGTCATTGATAACATTCAGGTAATCATCAAACTCAAAAACATAAGGAATACCTGTTGGGATATTCAACTCGATGATATCGCTGTCACTGATTTTTTTCAGATATTTTACAATACCACGAAGGCTATTGCCATGAGCAGCTACAAGAACAGTATCCATTTCTTTAATAGCAGGTTTAATTGCGCTGTCCCAGAAAGGAATGAGTCGATCGATACAATCCTTTAAAGACTCGGTCAAAGGGAGTTCTTTTTCAGACAAGCCTTTGTATCTCCGATCAAAACGTGGATTACGGGGATCATCATGTCCTAATTCAAGAGGTGGAATATCAAAACTACGACGCCAGATCTTAACCTGTGCATCACCATATTTTTCTGCAGTCTCAGCTTTATTGAGTCCCTGAAGATTACCGTAATGTTTTTCGTTTAAACGCCAGCTCTTAACAACAGGGATCCATAGTTGATCCATTTCTGTCAAAGCTAAATTCATGGTCTTTATAGCTCTTGTCAATACTGAAGTGAAAGCCATATCGAAAACAAGACCCGCATTCTTCATCTGAAGACCAGCTTCTTTACCCTCTTCAAAACCTTTTTCTGACAAATCAACATCGGTCCAACCTGTAAAACGGTTTTCCTTATTCCAAACACTTTCGCCGTGACGAAGTAAAACTAACTTTTTCATATTGTTTTATATTTAATTTACGATTCTTATCGATCGGAAAGATAGTAATTAAAATTTCCTGGTTTTTTATACTGCAAAATTAAGATTTTTTATGTAGTTTAATATTATTGAAGTTCATAGTATAGCGAATAATTCGATTTTTTATCCTTCCTTCTTAAGACGGGATGCAACACATTTTTTAATAACTTTGCCTTATGATCTGTTGACAGGATTTCAATATTTTATCTATCAATTATAACCCTAATGAAGCTTTATAAGAAAACAAACAACATCACCGGGTGGGTACTGTTCGCTATAGCCTCGGCAGTTTACATCATTACTTCCGAACCAACTGCAAGCTATTGGGATTGTGGTGAATACATATCGACCGCCTTTAAACTACAGGTTGGACACCCACCGGGAGCACCCCTCTTTCAGTTGATCGGACGTTTCTTTTCCCTGTTCGCATTTGGCAATACGGCTCTTGTCGCAAGAATGGTAAACACTATGTCCGCGCTTGCAAGCGGTTTTACGATTTTATTCCTCTTCTGGTCAATCACCAGACTGGCTAAAAAAATAGTTGTAAAAAATGGTGAAATCTCAACTGAAAAGATGATTGCCATAATCGGTAGTGGTATTGTTGGTGCATTGGCATATACATTCTCTGATTCATTCTGGTTTTCTGCTGTTGAAGGTGAAGTTTATGCCATGTCATCGTTCTTTACCGCCTTTGTTTTCTGGGCAATTTTAAAATGGGAAGATGTCTATGATAGTCCCGAAGGATTAAGATGGATTATCCTCATTGCTTTTATGATTGGTCTTTCAGTCGGTGTCCACTTATTAAACCTTCTGGCACTACCTTCTATTACTTTAGTATATTACTTTAAGAAAAATAAACCAACGATTAAGGGTGGAATCATTGCTTTCATTGTTTCAATCATCATTCTGGCACTGATCATGTTTGTGCTGATACCCGGACTTGTCAGTATGGCCGGTAATTTTGAAAGATTCTTTATCAATACTTTTGGATTACCTTTCAACAGTGGTACAGTAATTTACGGGCTGACTGTGACAGGTCTTCTTATTTGGGGTATACTGTATACACACAAAAAAGGCAAGGTGTTACTCAACACAGCTTTACTCAGTCTGGTATTTGTCATCATCGGGTATTCTTCTTTCATGATGTTGATCATACGTTCCAACGCAGATACGCCGATCAATGAAAACAATCCTACAAACGCTGTAGGTCTGTTGTCTTATCTGAATCGTGAACAATATGGTGATTGGCCAATACTTTCAGGACAATATTACAGTGCTCCGGTTACAGATCGTAAAGATGGTACTCCCCTATTGGTCCGTGACGACAAACAGGGGAAATATGTTGTGATCGATGAGAGAAAAGGCCGTGAACCGGTTTATGATCCACGCTTTACGACTTTCTTTCCTCGTATGTGGAGCAATAATGATCCCAATCACGTCAAAGAATATCAAAAGTGGGCCAATATAAAAGGAGAACCTATCCAGGTAACCGGACCCGATGGAAGCCCACAGACTATCGTGAAACCTACATTCGGAGAAAACCTTACCTTCTTCTGGAGGTACCAGGTCTTACATATGTATTGGCGTTACTTTATGTGGAATTTCGTTGGAAAGCAAAACGATCTCCAGGGTTTGGGCAACAATGTTGACGGAAACTGGATCAGTGGAATCAGTTTCATTGATTCACAGAGACTTGGTCCACAGGACATTTTCCCTGAAAACAAAACCAATAAGGGAACAAATAAATTCTATTTCCTGCCATTTATTTTAGGTTTTCTCGGACTGTATTTTCATTTTAAACGGAAATATGAGGATGGAATCATCGTTCTGTTGCTGTTTATCATGACCGGTATCGCAATAGTGGTTTATCTGAACCAGTATGCACCCCAACCCCGTGAGCGTGACTATGCCTTTGCAGCTTCCTTCTATGCTTTTGCAATATGGATTGGACTGGGTGTCCTGATGGTCATCGAGTGGTTGCAGAAAATTATGAATCCCAAATCAGCGGCACTTCTTGCAACAGGATTATGTACATTATTGGTTCCTTGCGTAATGGCTAAAGACGGATGGAATGACCATGATCGCTCAGGGCGTTATGCCGCACTGACTACTGCTGTAAACTTTCTGGAATCCTGTGACAAGGATGCTATCTTATTTACGGTTGGTGATAATGATACTTTCCCTCTTTGGTATGCCCAGGAGGTAGAGGGAATCCGTCGTGATGTCAGAGTTGTCAATCTGAGTCTGCTATCGGGAGACTGGTACATCAATCAAATGCGTAAAAGAGTTTATGAATCAGCACCATTGCCAATTACGCTCCGACCTGATCAATACAGGGCAACTAATCGCGAAGTGACATACTTGATTGAACAGCCCAATATTCAAGGATTTGAAGATTTAAAAGACATATTCGATATCATTGATAATCATGAAGAGCAATTACAACAGGTGAATGAGGGTGTAAAGTTTAATTTTATTCCAACAAAGAGCTTCAGCATAAAAGTTGATACTGCAATCATCAGAAAGAGTGGTATGGTTCCTGTCAATTACAAAGACAGCATAGTAACTGCGGTGAATTTCAAAGTTAATCAGGAGGCTCTAATGAGAAGTGATCTGATTGTTCTCGATATCATTGCACACAATAACTGGAAGCGACCGATATACTTTTCTTCATCTGTTGCAAGTGATGCACTACAGGGTCTTTCTGAATATACTTTACAGGAAGGAATTGCATTCAGACTTGTTCCTGTTCATATTAAAGGAGATGAAAGTCAAGCGGGTGGAGTGAATACAACAACAATGTATCACAACCTGATGGATAAGTTCCTGTGGAAGAATCTCAATAATACAAATGTATATCTTGACGAGACTTGCCGACGACTGGCTATGAATTACAGGAATGCATTTGGCCGTCTGGCTGTACAGCTTATCAATGAAGGTCAAAATGCTAAAGCCGTCAAAGCATTGGATTTCTGTATGAAGACATTTCCTGAATATCAGTTGCCCTATGATTACTTCACCCTCCAGATTGCATTTGCATATGCAAAGGCAGGTGAAACCAAAAAGGCTGCTGACATATGGAATCGAATGTTGATGCTCAGCAAAGAGAACATTGATTACCAAATGCATTCAAGAGTCACCAAAGGCGAGGGCATGGATAGTGAAACACAACAGAACATGTATTACCTTCAGAAAATAGTTCAGGATGCCGGTAAAACGCAACAAACTGAGACCGAAAAGAAGGTCAAGACAATTTTTGAAGAATACTATAACAGATTATTTTAATAATTTAAAGATGTAGGGAGGGCCCTTGTGGCTCTCCTTTACCGTACTGAAGATTTTTTCTTACTGCCTTGGAGACCCACAAGGGGCCTCCCTACATTTTTAACATCACCAAACAACTATAACCTGATGATTTTTCCAAGGCCCCCATTTCTTCTCAGAATTCTCACATCAGGAAATGTTCACTGGAGAATACCGGTCAAAGAAAAATGCATCTATCTTACTTTTGATGATGGTCCCATTCCTGAGGTGACACCTTGGGTCTTGGAAACCTTGAAATCTTTTAATGCACATGCTACTTTTTTCTGTGTAGGTGAAAATGTGAGCAAACACAAAGAGATATACAAGCTTTTGCTTGAAGCAGGACATCGTACCGGCAATCACTCATTTCATCATATCAAAGCCTGGAATACAAAAAAAGAACTTTATCTGGATGATGTCAATAATGCACATGAGCTGATCAACAGTCGCCTGTATCGTCCTCCTCACGGCCAGTTGACCTTTCCCTTAATAAAGATTCTGAGAAAAAAATTTTCGATTATCATGTGGAGTCTGCTTTCTTATGACTTTGATCTTTCTGTAACTCCTGAAAAGTGTCTGGCAATTTTATTAAAGCAAACTAAACCGGGGGATATTGTAGTTTTTCATGATAGCCTGAAAGCCGAGCCGCGATTAAAATATGCCCTTCCTGAGTTCCTAAAACATTTTCATGCTAAAGGCTTTGTGTTTCGTTCACTCCCTGAAAATATTTAGAAACTGCCCAGGAGAGCCACAAGGGCTCTCCCTACATTGAAAAGTGATTATTTTTTTGCATCTTTGTATATTCAAATCAACGGCAAATTACCTTGATGACAAAATTCAATAGAAACCGATTAATCAACACGTTAGCAATCATAGTGATTCTTGCTTCCTGTGCCAAAGTAGTGGCTCCAACGGGAGGTCCCAAAGACACTACGCCGCCTAAATTGGTGCGCTCAACGCCTGCGTTTAGGTCAACAAATTTCAAAGGAAAAGAAGTAATTATCACATTTAATAAGTTCATACAACCATTAAAAGATGCTAATAATCAGGTTATCATTTCTCCTCCCCCGGAAAAGCAACCTGAGATGAGACTAAAGGGCAAATCGATCGTCATCAAATTTGGCGAAGATTTAAAACCAAATAGCACTTACAATATCTATTTTGGTGATGCAATTCAGGATCTGAATGAAAGCAATATAAAAAAGAATTTCTATTTTACTTTTTCTACAGGAGATAAAATTGACTCCCTTGAATTGAGAGGACGGGTGAATAATGCCGAAACCGGGTTACCGGAAAAAGATGTATTTGTAGAACTTTATACCGGAACTATAGATTCCCTTCCAATAAAAGAAAGACCTTTTTATGTTGGTAAATCGAATGCTTACGGTGATTTCACAATCAAATATTTAGCCAACAAAAGCTACAAACTCTTTGCACTGAAAGACGCCAATTCGAATCTGAAGTATGATCTACCAACAGAAATGATCGCTTTTGATTCAAATCCTGTTATGCCTGAAGCTCCATTGCCTGATTCAGTCGATAGCCTTAAACGAATAAATACAGGAATATACCATCAGGTGTCCCTTTTTCTTGAGACCGACTCAATACAACGTATTGACAAAAAGTCACTTGTTGATCGTAAAAAAATCAATTTACAGTTTCGTTATGCGGTTAAAAAACTTGTTATTACACCATTAAACTTTAAAATTGACGATTGGAATTTCAATGAATGGAACAGACGCAGGGATTCGCTGAGTGCCTGGTTTGTAAAACCTTTGCCTGACACCATTCAATTGGTTGTCAAAGCTGACAATATGAAACCGGATACGCTCCAGTTTGTCCAAAAGGTTATAAAACAAACTATAAGTGCCAAGGGCACAAAAAAGGAATCCGCTAAAGTAAAGGTTGAAATCAGACCCTTATCCTTACAGGGATCAAACCAACCCTATAATCAACCGCTTACTTTTGAAACACTTACCCCTGTTAATGAAAAACAGCTCACCGGTTTAAGACTCACGCATGGAAAGGACACTACGCGGGTAAATGCTGTCTGGTATGACACTATAAGCCATCGGCGATTTATCATAGATCAGAAATGGAAGGAAAAGTCTTCATATTCTTTATTGATACCATCCGGAAGACTTAGAGACATTTTTGGAGCTGAAAATGATTCCGTCATCATTCAATTCAATACGCTGGAAGAACGTGATTATGGAACTATTATCCTGGATACTAAAATCACCACAACAACCGGACAATGGATCATTCAATTGATGAATGATAAAGATGGAGTACTAAGACAAATCATCACAAATAAAAGTGACAAAATAAAATTCGAATTACTATCACCCGGCAAATATTACATCAAGGCGATCTATGATGTCAACAGCAATGGAGTTTGGGATACAGGGAATTACCTGAAACACCGACAACCTGAGAAGGTAGTCAGATTCACCAAATTAAAAGAATTCGAAGTTCGTCCTTTCTTTGATAGTATTGAATCCTGGGAGTTAAACCCGGATTAAAGAGAGTCAAACAAATATTGACATAAAAGCAAAAATGGGATCCTTTATCTAAAGAATCCCATTTTTGCTTTTCTGGAAGTAATGTCTATTCAACACCACTACATTTATTAATACAAGCAATAATTTCGAGAAGAGTTTTAGCTTTTAACGAATAATGAATTTGCTTTCCTTCTCTTTTAGATGAAAGAACACCTTTGTTTTTAAGGATGTTCAGGTGGTGTGATGCGGATGCCTGTTCAATATTTAAACGTTCAAAAATCTGGGTAACACTAAGCTTTTTCTCTTCGTTTAATAATTCAATAATAGCAATTCGCATGGGATGTGCAATGGCTCTTAGTTTACTAGCCGCTGATTCCAACTTAATAATGTCAATCTCAATATTAGCCATAATAATCTGTTTTCTGCAAATATACATTTTATTTGATTAAAATGTATATTTAATTTGTCTTTATTATTTTGAGAAGATATTTGTAAACTGAAAATTTATCCCATCAAATAAACCCTTGTCACTCAGCTTTAAAGAAGGGATTACTAAAAGAGCCATAAACGAAAGTGTCATGTATGGCGTAATTAGTTTTGTACCTAAACCCTTAGCAACGGCATTAATTTCTTCATACATGCATGCAACCTGATATCCATCTAAATTAGACATGAGACCTGCAACAGGAAGTGGAAGGACTTTATATTCGGCTCCATTAACAATGGAAATCCCTCCCTTTTCTTCGATAACTAAATTGATGGCTTTTACAATTTCATCATCATTTACACCCACTGCAATTATGTTATGACTGTCATGAGCAACGGTTGAGGCAATGGCTCCTTTCTGCATCCCAAAACCCTGAACAAATGCGATGGAAGGTTTTGAATCAGCATACCGGTTTAATACGACGATTTTCAAAACATCTTTATGCGTATCACTTATTATATTACCCTTTTCAATCTTTGCTTCAGTAAAAAATGATTCTGTTATCAGTTGTCCGTCAAAAGCTCTGATTACTTTGATCTCTTTCTCCAAAGCAGGCACAACCAGATCTTCAGGACTAATCTTTTGAGCCTTGAAAATATTGATTGGTTTTTCATCTACTGATGCTATTTTCGTTTGGCCATTGGCAGATACCATAACACCATCGATATAGGTCCTGAGAACATCAAATTGTTTAAGATCCCTGACAACAGCAAAATCTGCTGCATCACCCATCTGTAATAATCCAACATTAAGGTTGTAGTGTTTTACCGGATTATATGTACAGCACTTCAATACTTTCATTGGATCATGACCCAACGCCACAGCTCTCCGGGCTAAAAGATTAATGTGACCCCTGACCAGATCATCGGGATGCTTGTCATCTGAACAAAACATGATCATTTCAGCATGGTCATTCAATAAGCCTACAAGATCATCAAAGTTGCGTGCTGCGCTACCCTCTCTGATAAGGACTTTCATCCCGGTATTGATCTTTGCAATCCCTTCTTCGATTGTAAAACATTCATGATCTGTTGATATTCCGGCTGCTGAATATTTAATGACATCATCTCCCATGAGCCCAGGAGCATGTCCATCAACTGGTTTACCTGCCTTTTGCGCAGATGCCAGTTTAGCCATAACTTCGGCATCCCCGAAAAGTACACCCGGAAAGTTCATCATCTCAGAAAGATAATAAATCTCATCCATCTGAAGTAATTCTTCAACCTGATCAGCAGTAATAGCTGCACCCGATGTTTCAAAAGGAGTAGCAGGGACACATGAAGGAGCTCCAAAGAAAAACTTGAAAGGTACTTTAGCCCCATTTGCAATCATATATTTTACTCCGGCCACGCCAAGCACATTGGCTATTTCATGTGGATCGGAGACAGTTGCAACTGTACCATGAACCGAGGCCAGACGGGCAAACTCTGAAGGCAGCAACATGGAACTTTCAATATGAACATGGGAATCAACAAAACCGGGAATGATGAACTGATCATCGGCTGTTTCAGTCTCAGCTATAGCAATTATCTTTCCGCCGCTAACTGTTATAGCTCCTTTAAACAATCTATTATTGACGACATCAGCAATAGTTCCTGAAATCGTAAAAGCATCTGGGTGTATCATTACTAAAAAATTAATTTTTACAATACAAAATTAAGCCAATTACCATCTTCCCGGTACAAAGATTATAACAGAATTAAAACAAAAAAGACTCCCCGGCTTGGAGAGTCTTTTTGAAATATAAATTTTGAGCTGTACCGAAGATTAATACATGCCGCCCATACCACCCATACTTGGGTTCGGCATTGCAGGAGCATTTTCTTCTTTGATGTCTGAAATCACACATTCTGTTGTCAAAAGCATACCTGCAATTGAGGCAGCATTTTCAAGAGCAACACGTGCAACCTTAGTTGGATCAATAACACCGGCTTCAAAAAGGTTTTCATATACTTCAGTGCGTGCATTGAAACCATAATCACCTTTACCTTCTTTAACCTTCTGAACGATTACTGAACCTTCAAGACCACAATTCTGTACGATCTGGCGAAGTGGTTCTTCGAGAGCACGTTTGATGATAGCAATACCTGTAGTTTCATCTTCATTAGCACCAACCAGTTTTTCAAGAGCTGTAATAGCGCGGATATAAGCAACTCCACCACCAGGAATGATACCTTCTTCAACTGCTGCACGGGTAGCGTGCAATGCATCGTCAAAGCGGTCTTTCTTTTCCTTCATTTCAACTTCACTGGCAGCACCAACCTGAATAACGGCAACACCACCTGCTAACTTAGCAAGACGTTCCTGTAGTTTTTCGCGATCATAGTCTGAAGAAGTTGATTCGATCTGAGCCTTGATCTGATTGATACGTGATTCGATCATTTCTCTTGTTCCCTGACCACTTACGATAGTAGTATTGTCTTTATCAACAGAAATTTTCTCAGCACGTCCCAAATAGCTGATATCAGCATCTTCGAGTTTGTAACCAGTTTCTTCGCTGATTACAGTACCACCAGTCAAAATAGCGATATCTTCTAACATAGCCTTACGACGATCACCAAAACCAGGAGCCTTAACAGCAACGATCTTCAATGAACCACGAAGTTTATTTACAACCAATGTAGCCAATGCTTCACCGTCTACGTCTTCAGAAACGATCACCAAAGCTTTTCCTGTTTGAACTACTTTTTCCAGAATCGGAAGAAGATCTTTCATAGAAGAAATTTTCTTATCGTAGATCAATACAAACGGATCTTCGTAAACAGCTTCCATTTTCTCGGTATCGGTAACAAAATAAGGAGAAATGTAACCACGATCAAACTGCATACCTTCAACAACCTTTACGACTGTTTCAGTACCCTTAGCTTCTTCGATGGTAATAACACCTTCTTTCTTAACCTTAGCCATTGCTTCAGCAATAAGCTTACCAATAACGTTATCATTGTTTGCAGAGATAGTTGCAATCTGCTCAATTTTTTCATTGGTATCACCAATCTCACGTGACATTGCTTTCAAAGAAGCAACAACACTGATAACTGCTTTTTCAATACCACGTTTCAAATCCATTGGATTTGCACCGGCAATAACATTCTTTAAACCTGTAGTAACAATTGCCTGAGCAAGAACAGTAGCTGTAGTAGTACCATCACCTGCAACATCAGAAGTCTTGGAAGCAACTTCCTTGACCATCTGGGCACCCATGTTCTCAACAGCATCTTTCAGTTCGATTTCTTTAGCAACTGTAACACCATCCTTAGTAACACTTGGAGCACCAAATTTCTTGTCAATAATGACATTACGTCCTTTAGGACCTAATGTAACTTTTACTGCATCTGCCAAGGCGTCAACACCTCTCTTCAGAGCATCGCGAGCCTGAAGTTCAAAAATAATATTTTTAGCCATTTTGCTATTCTTTTATGAATTTAACTTAATACTAAACAATTAAATAATTGCCAAAATATCTGATTCGCGCATGATAAGATAATCCTTACCCGCGAAATTTATTTCTGTTCCGGCATACTTGCCATAAAGAACAGTATCACCTTCTTTTACTGTAATGGGTTCATCTTTTTTACCGTTACCAACGGCAACCACGATACCTTTTTGTGGTTTTTCTTTAGCTGTGTCGGGAATAATAATTCCACCGGCAGTCTTCAATTCTGCTGCAGCTGGCTCAACCAGAACTCTGTCTGCTAATGGTTTGATGTTAACATTTGCCATTTTTCTTTTGATATTTGAGTTAGACATTAAATTTTCTAAAATTTACTTTGTCGCTTCCTACCTGTCACATTTTATGCCAAAGATGATAACTGAACACAATCTGCCATTATTTCCTTATTTAAGATGAAATCACAGACAGGTGAATTCGCAACAGATTTCTAAAAACAAAAAGTGTCAGAATGTTTATGACATTCTGACACCTTACTGTAGATAAAAAATATCTTGTGTTAGTTGTTATGCATTGGTTGCATTGGGCCTGCAGGCTGATTGGTTTGTTGAGTCTGAGTCTGAGCGTTATTACGTGGAATAACAAATACAGACATGAGACTGAGAACAAGCAATAAAATTGCAAGTGTCCATGTTGCTTTCTCGAGGAAGTCAGCAGTTTTCCTCACACTCATAATCTGGCTTGAGCCGGCAAAGTTTGAAGCTAAACCGCCACCTTTGGAATTCTGAACTAACACTACTAATGCCAGTAGAACGCATACAATTAGGATGAGGACTGATACAAAAACGTACATATTCTTGAGTCTTTAAATTTAAATATTCTGCTCTTTCTTAATTTTTTCAATAAGGCCTGCAAAGTAACTGCTTTTTTCTGGAAATTTCAAACTTAATTTCTCATATATTTTTATTGCCTTTGAAACATTCCCTTGTTTTAGACAAATGGCTGCATAGGTCTCAGTATAAAAGTCTTCATTTTCCACAACAGAGCGGGCTGCAAGATTAACCGGGTTGAAAAATTCTTTTTTAGGACGTGACATCCGGGGAGCATCGCGAAGAAAGTTCTCTATCAGGACGTCTGAGGCCGTAACTTCTTTCTTTTCTGCTACCGGAATTTGTACCTCAGGCAATTCAGGATCATTGGTTACTGAAAAGCCTTCCAGATAGTCGAGATCAACGGTCTCAATACTGCTGTCTATAGATAGATCAATAGCGGGAGATGTATCAACTGACAGGCAAGAAAGTTCCTCTGTCGAAACTTTTTGTACTTCAATTGTTTCATCTGAAACATTGAGAATTTCTTCCTTTTTAATTTCCGGGGGTGCAACAGTATTGGTTCCTGCTATTTTCTTTTCAGTGATTATCTCTTCTATTTCTGCTTTACGTGCTGAGAACTTTTTATTGATCAACTCAATTATAGCCTTTTTCTTTTCTTCCCGTGAGATAGTTGTGTCGAGTGAAGTTAATAATATTGATTCCGAATCTTTATCCCATTCCTCGGTTTGTGAGGATTTGGACTTGTCATCTTCCGGTTGAGGAATAGTTTCAGTAAGTGGCAAGGCCGGGATAGCTTCTTCAGTTAATAAAGAAATCGGCACTTCAGTAACTTCCGCCTCATCATGACTAATATGCTCAGGCTCTTCTACAAAAGTAACTTTAATGATTTCAGGAGCCATCTCTTCAATAGAAACTGGAGTAGATTGAACAGGAGAAACGAACTTTTCCTTTGCAGTGTCAACAATGAAGTCAGTGTTTTCTATATAATGTTTAAGCCTTGTCCTGTCGCCTACAACAGCAGCAGCAATCTTTAATTGCTGGTTATAACGGATATGCTTTTGCTGGTAAAGATTCTTGGTATACAATAAATGAAACGTTTGACAAAACGGATACGCTGCAAGCAATTGCTCAAGTTCAGATAAAGTATCTTTATTGAGCAATCCCGAATCGTTAATCAGTTCTTCAAATGTTGCTTGATCCATTCTTTATTTAACTTTGGTTATGTGGTTATAAAATTGATGGTTACATGATGTAGGGACAGGTCGCGACCTGTCCCTACGTAATCCTTAATTTCTTACCAGTTGACAACACACTTATTATAGATATCCTGGATCAACTCTTCAATCATTCCGGGCAATAATTCTGATTCAGCACTGGATAATGATTTACTACTTGAATAATCACGATATCTTGAAAAGGAGGATTCGAAATTTGCTTTTTCATCAAACCGATTCCGGAAACGAACATTTACGGTAATGGTTAATCTGTTCAATGCTGCAGTCTGGTTTCCCTGAATAGCAATTGGTTGTGTATCGTAACCTGTGATTTCACCTTCAACGGCCAGATCACCATTTCGTTGAGTGATAGAAAGGCTTGATTCTGATCTGAACTTATCCTGTAATGCCTCTGTAATACTCTTGCTCAACATGGGTTGTACCATTGTCGCTTTATTTGGAAAATAGAGCACAGATATGGTCTTGGCTTCAGCAGGTACAGAAGCACCCGTAAAAGAATATACACCACAGCTATGTAAGATCGGGACCAAAAGTGCTATAACCAAAAATATGAATGATTTTTTCATAATAAACAGCTTATCAATCAGCCTGAAATATACAGACCGATTCAATTGACAAAATTACATAAAAAACTAAGATACCGGATAATTGGAACTGCTATTCTGGATACATATATACTTCTTTAAAACCAAATTTCAGTTATGCTTGCCGTCGCTTTTTATTATTATCTTTGCCCTATTGCTTTGCAAATCACAAATCGAATGTCTTCAAAGAAAAAAAAGCACGAGTTAAGCTGGTGGGAACAAAAAGATAAATGGGTTGATAGGCTACGGAATAAGTATCGTCTTATCATCCTTAATGAGACCACTTTTGAAGAAAAGCTTTCATTCAGACTCTCGCGCCTGAATGTTTTTATTGTCACCGGTGTTCTCGTCATTCTGTTGATTTTTTTAACCTCTTATATCATAGCCTTTACGCCCCTAAAAAATTATATTCCCGGCTATCAGAGCATCGCGCCTCAAAAAGAATTGTACAAGATACAACTCCGTGCAGATTCACTTGACAGAGAAATGCACGCCAAAGATCTGGTGCTTAAAAACATTCAGAATATTATTGGCGGGGGTGCACCTACTGATACGGTTACGGAGAAGCCATCAGACAGTAGTGCAGTAAAATACAAAAAAATCAAATCAACGCCATCAGAAGATGAACTGGCACTGAGAAACGATTTTGACAAAGAAACACGCTATAATATCAACTCTCCAAAAGGGAAGAGTGGTTCTGAGTCATCTAGTAGAACCATTAATTTCTTCACCCCGGTAAAAGGAACAATTACTACTAAGTTTAATGTCAACAACAAACATTATGGCATTGACATTGCAGCTTCTAAAGATGAACCGGTTAAAGCAGCATTGGATGGAACTGTCATTTTTGCTGACTTTACTCCCAAGAGCGGATATGTTATTGGCATACAACACAGACTCAACTTCATAACCATTTATAAACAAAATTCAATACTGCTGAAGAGTCCCGGACAGTTTATACGCGCCGGTGAACCCATTGCTATCGTTGGTAACAGTGGTGAATTGAGCAGTGGACCGCATCTTCATTTCGAACTATGGCATAACGGGAATCCCGTTAATCCACTCGACTATATTGATTTCTAACTTCATATCCATAGCAGTAACCTGCAAGGAAAACTATGCAAAAAAAGAGACTGGCAATCTTAGGTTCTACGGGATCAATCGGCACACAGACACTGGAAGTCGTTCGTAAGCATTCAGATGCTTTTGAGGTTGAAGTCCTCACAGCACACTGCAACATAAAACTTTTGGTTGAACAGGCTTTGGAGTTCAAACCAAACGTCGTAGTCATTGGAGAAAAGAAATTGTATCGTGAACTCGCAGATATTCTTGAACCGCATGCTATCAAAGTATTTGCCGGTGCAGAGGCCATCAGTGAGGTGATGGAAATGGAAACCATCGATCTGGCAGTCATAGCACTGGTAGGGTTTGCAGGATTAAAACCTACTTTGGCAGCTTTACAGGCTGGTAAACCAATTGCAATTGCCAATAAAGAAACACTGGTTGTTGCCGGTGAAATAGTAACCAATCTGGCACGAGAAAAAGCGGTCAATATTTATCCGGTAGATTCAGAGCATTCTGCCATCTTTCAATGCCTGGCAGGTGAATTCCATAACCCGGTTGAATTAATCTACCTCACGGCTTCCGGTGGCCCCTTCAGAGGAAAGGACAGGGAATACCTGTCGACAATAACAAAGGAGCAGGCTTTAAAACATCCAAACTGGTCAATGGGTTCTAAAGTAACTATCGATTCAGCCAGTATGATGAATAAAGGGCTCGAAGTGATTGAAGCAAAATGGTTGTTTGGGCTTCGGCCCGATCAGATCAAAGTCGTGATACATCCAGAATCAATCATTCATTCTCTGGTTCAGTTTGAAGACGGATCACTGAAAGCTCAAATGGGATTGCCCGACATGCGTTTACCTATTCAATATGCCCTATCATATCCTGATAGACTGAAATCTGACTTTCCAAGATTCAACTTTGCCGATTATGCAAAGCTAACCTTCGAGGAACCCGATATCAAGACTTTCCGCAACCTTGCACTGGCTTATGAAGCTTTGGATAAAGGAGGAAACATGCCTTGCATTTTGAATGCATCCAATGAAGTTGTGGTCCATGCATTTCTAAAAGATCAGATCAGATTTGTTGAAATGCCCGATGTAATTGAAAAGATGATGTCAATCATGCCATTCATAAAGAACCCAACGTATGATGACTATGTTAATACAGATAAAGAAACACGATTGCGTGTACACGAGTTGATTAAATAAATAAGCGGTTTTTAAATTTTATTCTTACGAAACTACATTAAAAATGGAAATACTGATTAAAGCGGCTCAATTGCTACTTAGCCTTTCAATACTGGTAATAGTTCATGAATTTGGTCATTTTATAACTGCAAAGTTATTTAAAACCCGTGTCGAGAAATTTTATCTCTTCTTTGACCCCTGGTTTTCATTGTTCAAATTCAAAAAAGGTGAGACTGAATATGGAATTGGTTGGTTACCACTGGGAGGATATGTCAAGATTTCCGGAATGATGGATGAATCCATGGATAAGGAACAGATGCAACAAGAACCCCAACCATGGGAATTCAGATCAAAAAAGACATGGCAACGCCTGATCATCATGTTGGGAGGAGTTACGCTAAACGTAATTCTGGCTTTTCTGATCTATATCTGCATGCTTTGGGCCTGGGGTGACTCCTATCTGCCAACAAAAGAGGCAAAATTTGGGATAGTTGTTGACTCAATTGGTCAACAGATAGGCTTGCAAAACGGAGATAAAATTCTGGCACTTGATGGTAAGGTAATGGTAGACTTTTATAAAATACCCAACCATATCATTCTTGATCAGGTTAAAACAATCACCGTTGAACGTGATGGCAAAACCATTGATCTGACAGTTCCCGCCGGAATAGTGGGAAAAATGATCAAACAAAAGAGTGCTTCATTTTTAAATGTGAGAATCCCCTTTGTTATTGAATCGATGGCCCCAAAATCAGGAGCTCTTGAAGCCGGGATGCAAAAAGATGATCGTATTTTAAGTCTTGACACGATTAAGACACCTTTTTATGATCAATACAGTGATCATATCAAAATGTTTGCCGGTAAAACGATTAAGATTGGGGTTCTCAGAGGAAATGATACAGTCTATTGTAATACGAAAGTCAGCAAAGAAGGCATAATAGGCGCAAAACCAAATGGCGTTCTCAAAAATTATTTCACTTTTACAAAGCGTGACTATTCATTTTTTCAGGCAATCCCTGCCGGTTTCACAAAAACTATTGCGGGTATAGACAATTACTTCAAAAACCTTAGACTCCTTTTTTCAAAAGAAGTTAAAGCTTACGAATCAGTTGGTGGGTTTATCAGCATCGGCAATATTTTTCCTGCAGCCTGGGATTGGCAATCATTCTGGAGCCTGACAGCATTTCTGTCAATCATGTTGGCCATCTTAAATGTCCTCCCAATTCCTGCGCTGGATGGGGGCCACGTGATGTTCTTACTCTTCGAAATGATAACGGGCAGGAAGCCTAGCGATAAGTTCCTTGAGTACGCTCAGATCGTTGGAATGGTTCTTTTACTGGCGCTACTCCTCTTCGCAAATGGGAATGATGTGATACGTCTTTTTAAACATTAAACCCTGTTGATAACTATTTCATAAATAATGGATAATAAGCCATCTGGACTGTCAAATACCAGATGGCTTTTTTATATCTTTATGGCCCACTCAATAACCAACTAATTATGAAATGTCAAAATGATTGTGTACGAAGTCTGAACAGAGATGAATTTGACCAATTACTTGTACTAGCTCAACAAGAAGGATGGAATCCGGGTATTTATGATGCGGATAGTTTTTATAATTCTGACCCTGATGGATTCATGGGTTATTATATTAAAGGAAAACTGATAGGCTGTATCTCAGCTGTTGCATATGATGAAGATTTTGGATTCATGGGGTTTTTCATCGTCAAACCTGAATACCGTAACATGGGTTATGGTAAAAAATTATGGACTGCCGCTTTAAATTATCTGGGAGACTGCAATATCGGTCTCGACGGCACTCTGGAAATGAAGGAAAAATACGAAAGCAATGGGTTTAAAGAAGCCTATAAAAGCACCCGCTTTAAGGTTAACGCACAAAAATTAGAAACCCAGGGAGAAACAGTTCCAATCAGCAATGTCAATTTTGCTGACCTGGTCAAATTCGACCATCTTCATTTCCCCACCCGCCGCGATGTGTTCCTCTACAACTGGATCCATCAATCAGAAGGTGAAAGCTTTGCGGTATGCAAAGATGAAAAAATAGAGGGGTATACATTCGTCCGCAAAGGTTTGGAAGGATATAGAATAGGCCCTCTCTTTGCTAAAACGCCCGAGGTTGCTGACACATTATTTTGCAAGGCACTATCATGGATACCTGAGGGAACTCCGGTATTTTTGGATGTGCCCGAAATTAATCCGGAAGCCTTAAATCTGGCACACAAATATCACATGGAACCCGGGCTGAGAACTGTTCGGATGTATACACAGAAAGCCCCATCAATCAATATGAATGGAGTTTACGGTGTTACAAATCTGGAATTAGGTTAACCTATTCTGAACGATCGCATACTGATTGCTGAGACCACCTCTTCATAGGTAAAACGAATTTCTTCCTCATCATCGGATAAGGCTAAAGCATAGAGCAAGGGCAAATAATGTTCGGTTGTTGGCACTGCCAAAAGTGCCGATGGACCCTGTTCTTCATAGTCAATCAGACTGTTATAATCACCAGTCAGAATCTTGCCTTTAACCCACTCGTCAAATTCGACAGCCCAGTCGAGAGGTGCTTCATCTCGTTTTGACATATAGAGTCTTAGATTATGGACAATATTGCCACTCCCTATTATTAGCACTCCCTTATCCCTGAGTTCGCGCAACTGTTCGGCAAACTGAAAATGATAATAGATTGGCTTACTGTTATCAATACTCATTTGAAATACAGGAATATCGGCTTCAGGAAACATATGAACCAAAACGGACCATGCCCCGTGATCAAGACCCCATTTCTGATCTACCCTTACTTCAGGAATTGCTTCAATAATTGCCTCTGCAAAATCGGGAGCACCCTGAGCTGGGTATTCGATATCATATAATGCCTCGGGAAATCCACTAAAGTCATAAATTGTTTTGGGGAAAGGAGAGGTATTCACATAAGTGCCACGGGTAAACCAATGTGCAGAGATAACCAAAATTGCTCGTGGTTTTTCAGAAAGCGAACGGCCCATTTCTACAAGACTTTGGGTAAAAGCATTATTCTCAATAGCATTTAAAGGACTGCCATGGCCTATAAAGAACACCGGCATTTTTGAGCTGGGCAATAAAGAAGGGTATAAATTGCCTGCAATTTTATCATTCATATTTCGGTACTTTATTATGTATAAAAAATCTGCTCGAAGGTAATTAAAAAAAGTAAAGATAAAATAAGAGAAAAAGTTCAAAAAATATTCTGAGAAATATACAATATTCTGAGAAACTGTTTAAATTTAGTTTTTCTTTTTCCCGTGGGCATTAACATAAAAGGTTGATCACCTATGGGGAAATGCTTTATAAATCAGATGTTTCTATTAATATTTATGTCCTATGGACAAATTTAAACAGCTTCTAAATTTTTTCAAATAAATTTTTTAAGACCCCATTTATTTTTCAAGAAACAACCCGGATCAAAAATTGACCACCGAAAGACCATTCTTCGAACATTTTTGGAACACCCAGGGTTCACTTGTAAACCAGGGGTAGTTGAGTAGTAAATCACTTGTAGGCGTCTCGCACGTGTCTCGCACATGTCTCGCAGGTGTCTCGCAGGTGTCTCGCACTAATATGTGCGAAACAGGTGCGAGACACCTGCGAGATGCCTGCGAAGCACGTGCGAGACAGTTAGGAGTCATTTACCAATGGTTTACCCCTGGCTTACAAGTGAACCCTGGGTGTTCCAAGAATGGTCTTTTGATGGTCAAAAAATAGTCCCAGATTATTTAAAGCTGTAGGATGAAAAAAATCAGAAATGGCGTTTCAGTCGTAGAGACGCAAAATTTTGCGTCTCTCAATGATGGAAATGATTAGCGACAGGAAGGTTTAGCATGTCCAAATGAAAAAAAAAAAACGAAATCTAAACAGTTTCTGAATATTTCAGAATATTCAAAAAACAAAGGCCGGGGCACCCCCCGACCTTTAACCACAAACACAAACGCAAACTAACCTATATTAAAAATAAATCAACCTGAGATTCAATCATTAGATACTTTTTCGTCTAGCGATTCAAAGCCTTTACCAAGAATATCACTGGCATCTACCACAGTCATGAAGGCCTGATCGTCGATCTGATGTACAATTTCCATCAGTTGTATCAATTCCCTTCTTGCTACTACAGTAAATATCACCTTCTTTTCGGCACCATTATACATTCCACTTCCGTGAAGGTAAGTCCCTCCCCTGCCAATTTCATCAAGCAATCGTTCACGGATAATCTCATGTTTATCGGAAATGATAAATACAGTTTTATCATCTGAAAAGCCGGTTAAAACAAAATCGATCATCTTACCCATGATAAAAATAACAAGCCATGAATAAAGTGGTATTTCAATATCTCTGAACGCAATAAATCCAATCAATACAATTACGCCATCGATAACTACCTGTGCTCTCGACAAGGGAATACGCAAACGTTTACTCATCAGTTGAGCAATCACATCAGATCCACCAACCGTAGACTTGGTTTTAAAAACCATTCCTACACCCAGGCCAAGTAAAACCCCACCATAAATGGTTGAAAGAAGTGCTGTATGAACAATCTGGAGATCGCCATTGATATAGGTGAGCAACCAGGTGAAAAAAGAGGTCAGTACAACTCCCCAGAAAGTACGAAAGAAAAATTTCCGTCCAAAATTATATACGCCGACAGCAACCAATGGAATACTAAAGACGAAAGCAAGGGCGCCTGTATTCCATCCAAACAAATGATGCAATACGATAGCAATACCATATACCCCACCCGGGACAATCTTGAATGGTGAAATAAAATAAACATAGGCCACCGCCATGCAGAAAGTTCCACCAAGAATCAAAGCATACGATTTAAGAAACTTTGATGAAAACAGATGAGAGATGCTGATCTTGTTCATAAATTATTTAATTTGTGCTATCTTCATATTCTGCCACTTTCTCACCCAATGACTTGAAACCTTCGCCCAGAATCTCATGCGCATTCATTACAGTAACAAAAGCGCGTGGATCAATCTGGTGAATAAATTCCTGCAATATTGCAACCTCTCTTCTGCTAACCACTGTAAATATGATCGTCTTCTCTTCACCTTTAAACATTCCCCTTCCGGGAATATAGGTTCCGCCACGTTCCATATCGACAATGATTTTTTCTCTGATCAGTTCGAAACGGTCAGAAACTATCAACAGTGTCTTATCATAAGTAATTCCATCCAGGACAACATCAATCACTTTACCGGTCACAAAAATGACGATCCATGAATAAAGCGGTATGCGCCAGTCACGAAAAACAATTACGCCCAGTAATACTATGACCGAATCCACATAAATCATCAGTTGTCCCAATGGAAGTCTTGTGTATTTGGCAATGATCATTGCGATAATATCAGACCCTCCTGAAGTTGCTTTTGCCTTAAAAATCAGACCCAAACCGAATCCAATCAAAACGCCCCCGAAAACGCAACCCATGAAAACTTCATTCTTCAAACCCAGAGGATCATTGTTTCCTATAAACAAAGTAAGCATGTCCATGAAAACCGATGAAAGCACGAAACCAACAACCGTTTTTACACCAAACCGGGGACCTAATATTTTAATACCAATTATTGTAAGCGGAACATTGAGGATCAATCCTAATAACCCGACAGGAAATCCACCATCAGGACTTAATCCTTTCGGGAATATACCTAAAGTGAGGTGGTGAACAACAATACCGATGCCATAAACACCACCCGGAACGATGTCATACGGATTGATGAAAAACACGAATCCAGCCGCTAGAATAAATGACCCTAAAACAGTTAAACCATAAGCTATGAACCACTTCTTCGAAAACAATTTGTCTTTGTATACCAAATGAACCATTACATATTTGTTAATTTACCTATCCTGAAAAATCGTGCAAAGGTATGAACTTTTCAGGCATAAAAATTCAGGCTGAATATTCAAATGTTATTTTAAAAAAATATTTTTAAAAGGGTATTACCTTTTCCTTTTTTCTGGATTAAGACATGTTGTATAGTGATGTCCAAAAACCTGTTTTTCCTTTACCAAACCAATGATGTTTTTTTCAAGGATGTGTGATTTTGGGGGATTACCGCACTTTTACAACTGACAACAAATCATAATAACTGCGTTAATATGAAATCAATAAAACTATGCACTGTATTAATAATCGGACTTTTGATTTTGAATTCATGTTCAAAAGATGATTCTCGTCCATGGAATGCTGTAAATTCTGAAACATTAGTAGCACAATCAAATTTCGACTGGAATACGACTAAAACATATCAACTTACACTTTCAGGTAGCCTGAGTCACATTGTTAAAATCACATCTGCAAAAGGGATAGTCTTTCAAAAAGTCTTTTTGTCTGCAGGAACCCAATGTCTTACCAACATTACTTTGCCTTCATATGAAAAGAGTGTTCACCTCGTTTATAATAACAAGGATATTGAAATCGCGCTCTCAGGCTCTGAATTGACTTATTCTTTCTAAACAAGATAATTTCTCCTCATGAAAAAATTTTACAATTCATATAGAATCAGTCTCATTGTAACAATATTATTCTTTTGTTCTTTTAGTTCATTGGCCGACATTAATTATTCAGAATTTGAAAATAGTCGTCTCCCGGAATATCTATTAAATTCTTTTGCAAACCAAAACAGTGGATTACTTGTTCAGGCAAACCCACCGGTTGCTGTACCATCATCCGGGACTTACACCGGGACGCAATTAGTGACTTTAACGACCTCATCAACGGGAGCAAGCATTCGATATACAACAGATGACACAGACCCTTCTACAACCCTCGGAACGCTTTATAGTGGTCCTGTTTCGATCAGCAGTAATACTGTTTTAAAATCTATCGCTTATGGCACCGGATTTACAGACAGCCCGGTGGTCTCTGCCATTTATATCATTAATTGTGAAACGCCTGTACTTTCACCTGCATCGGGAACATATCCAACAGGCCAACACGTAACAATGTCCACTGCAACAGCTGGTGCAACGCTTTACTATACGACGGATGGCACACAACCTACTTCGGCCAGTACGCCATACAGCAGCAGGATTACGCTCAATTCTAACACAACGCTCAGGGTGGTCGCGATCAAAAACGGGATGGGTGACAGTCAGATCACAACTGAAAACTATACGATCTTGTCGATTGTGGAAACTCCTGCTTTTACTCCTCCGGCCGGCAACTATAACGCAGTCCAGAATGTGACTATTGTTTCAGCTACATTGGATGCAACAATCTATTATACTATTGATGGAACTACCCCAAACTCAAACAGTTTAAAGTATACCGGTCCGGTTAATGTTGCAACAAATCTTACCGTTAAGGCTGTTGCAATGAAAAATGGAATGTTAAATAGCACTATCTCAACCGCCACTTACACTATCCAAATTCTAAAAACCTCAAATCCTGTTTTTACACCGGCACCGGGAAACTTTACGACTCCTCAATCAATAACCATATCTAATGCAACCCCCGGATCAACAATTAAGTACACCACTGATGGTACAACACCAAGCCAGACAAATGGCATCATCTATACAATACCTGTCTCAATTATTGCATCAGCAAATTTCAAAGCAATAGCATTTAATCAGGGATATACAGATAGCGATGTTGTAAGTGCAGAATATAAAATCACATTGGGTGATGCTGATTCTGATGGTGATAGAGTCAGCGACAACGAAGATGAGTTTCCGATTGACCCCTTGCGCGCTTCGAATAATCTGTTCCCTGCAGATGGCTTCGGAAGTTTAGCCTTCGAAGATAACTGGCCATCAAAAGCTGATTATGACATGAATGACATGGTCATTGATTATCAGTTTAACCAGATCACAAACGCTAAAAATGAAGTTGTTGAAATTAAAGCACGGGTTGTATTGCGCGCCAATGGAACGAATCAACGCAATGGCTTTGGGATTGAATTCCCTGTTTCGCCTTCACAGGTAAATAGTTGTGAAATTAAAAAGACTGATGGAACACCGGTTTCACTCGGAAGTTCAATAACGCTCAGCTCCAATGGACTGGAAAGCAGCAACAACCCAAAAGCAATTGTCATTCTGTTTGATGATGGCTATAAACTTTTCCCGCAAAACACTCCGGAATCACTGATCAATACATCACCCGATATTGCCTGGTCAAAACCAGACACATTATACATGACCATCACATTTGCACTGCCGGTCAGCATGGATGTGTTTGCAAAAAATCGTTTTTACAATCCATTTATTTTTAATACTAAACTTCGAAGCAAAGAAATCCACCTACCGGATTTTGCGCCTACTTCTTTGGCAGATATAACTTTATTCAATACCGGTGACGATAAAAGTGATCCTTCAATCGGCAAATACTATAAGACAGCCAACAATCTTCCCTGGGCGATAAATATTTATGAAGAATATAATTACCCGGTAGAAAAAACTTCCATCATGGATGCCTTCCTCCATTTTGCAACCTGGGCGCAGAGTAATGGTACATTATACCCTGATTGGTACAAAATTAAAGATGGGTATATAAAACCGAATGCTGTATACATCCATCCTTAACAAATTCATTGATCTCCAAAAAGAAGTCATCCGGAAACACTTGCTTCTATCTGTAGATTGCACTCACTCTGATACCATTTTCGAATTTAACCACAAACGATGTTTTCGCTTTATTGATCATGATGAGTTGCTTTTTATAAGACATTGCTGCATGACCTGTTTGGAATTCTCCAACACTATACCGATACCAAACTCCAATGTGATCTTCCCTGATCTGTTCATGTATTTTAAAGGACTTCATTATTTTCTCAAAAGTGACAGCACTTTTAAAGGCACAAATCTGAACTTTATACCCGGTATACAAATTAGTATTTACAGCAGGAGTTTTCATTTCGGCTGGTTTTACCTCTTCTTTTTTTACTTCCTGCACTTTTGCTTTTTCAGAAAGATCTGTTTTATTTTCAACTTTTATCGGAGCCGGAGCTGCAACAACAGCTTCTTTCTTTTCAACCTGCTCATCTTCAGCCTTCTTTGGAACAGCAGCAAATGCATCATCTTTTTTAATCACATCCGGTTTCTTCTCAACCGTAGGCTTCTTTGTTTTTTTTGATTCGCTGGAAGCACCTATCTTATATGAGATCCCAACTGAACTATAACTATACATATCATAACTCAGCAACCCACGGACCCGACCCAACTTATCGGTTTGTAAAAATTTCATCGAATTTTCAAAAGTGAAATCTAAACTCCTATTCAATCTTAAACTTAATCCAACTCCTGCAGTAACCATTCCGTCGACTTCCCAACCAAAAATTCCTTTCCCCGATCCGTGGCCCATCACAAAAAGTGTATCACCGTTCACAGAATTAATCACTCTGCCATTGAAATTAGACAATCCTATTCCGGCTAAACCGTAAACATTTATAAATCTTTTGGGTTTAAAGCTCCCAAACAGATCTGTAAAACTGATTTTAACGCTTAGATTTCCTTCCACTAAATCGCTTGAAAAATTTAGGTTAGCCGGTAAACCATCTCCGTAAAAATCTTTCCTTCCTTTAAGATTTCCCATCAACAATTCTCCCCTGATTCCAAAAACGGGAGAAATTTGTTTGGTTAAAACAACACCATATCCCATCGAAATCCCATGTTTGAATGCCGAAGTAACACTTTCATTATTGCTTAAATATCCCCAATATACAGTTGACCCACCATTCAGATTAATAGACCAAGATTTCGATAATTTCTTTTCCGATACTTTATTTTGAGCAACTCCCAAACTGCTCATTATCAAGAACAAACACCCCAGCAAAAATCCTTTTTGAACAAAATTACAATCACCTGTTTTCATAAGCTTTAGTAGATTATATATGATATTATCATTATGTATATTTACATTACTTATTAGTGAATGTATTGCAAATTACATAATTTAAATGCTAATTTAATATAAAAACAAATATCATCGACCTAATTAACAAATGTTTATTGTTAAAATTAACAATTTTCCTCCAATTCTGTAGTCATTAAGAAACAAAAAACTAAAAAAAGGCGACACCCCGAAATAGCCCCACCTGTATATTGATCCCAACCCCACATTCACTCCGTCTCAAGATAGTTAAAAACCAATAATCAGACTCTAATAATCAAATTTCAAACAATATGTTGGTCATTTAAAATCATATTTAAACAAGCAATATAAATTTAATTATAAGAATATTCATTCCTATTTTATTTATTATTTTTATAATAATTCCAAGTAACATTAATTTTTAAATACTATTATTGTTAATATTAGTTCATCTTTTTACTATTGCGTCAAACAATATTTCAAATACTTGTTAATATTTTAATATAATATCCAAAGAACTGTATAACACCAAATTGAATGCACAAGAAATAATCAATGCAGCTATTTTTTTTAATGAAAAAGAATTCATAGTGATTTTACCGGAATCGTCTTGCTATTAAGCAAAATCTATCGTATATTTACCTGCAAATCTATTGAGTCAATAACTTGTTGCTCTTACCCGATCGTATCGAAAATAGAAAATCAATCGAATAAATTCCAGCTCCTTCATTCTTAGATAATCCTTAAAACACTCCCCTAAAATCCCCATATGACTTAAATTAATGCCATTTCAGACTCATGTTGAAGTCATATTGAAGCCATGTCGTTCTCATATTACAATAGTTGGGATCAATATGGCTTCGATATGGCTTCGATATGGCTTCGTTATGGCTTTTAAGAGAATCATATTAGGATAAGACATGAATTATAGAAAAATTATCTGAGAGTATTCAAGCGATAGTCGATAAGATGTGGACTAATGTTTTAATCGATTTAAAATTTCATTTCGCTCAGGATTTGATAAAGATAATACATTTGAAAACTTAAAGCAACATATTCGACAGAAAAGTATTATGTGTTTTCAAATTTATCTTTCCCATTGAAAAAAGATAAAAAGACACTATCTGTTTCGGTATCAATTTTTCAGATCTCTTCCTTTATTTTCCATAACACACACATGAAAGTTGTATTTTAAATAGTTACTGTGAAATACTTAAAAAAAATCATTTAACCTCAGGGTGAAATGGTATTACCTTTTCAGATTATTTGGATTAAGTATGTCGGATACTATTAACCGACGTAGCTAAATGAGAAACACAAAACGCTATATCAGGCTTCATTTGATATTACTGTTAAACGCAGGTGGTGTTTCTATTTTATGCAATTACATTATACTTAATATCAGTTATTTAAAAAATATTTTTATAGAATTTTCAACTGAAATAAACTCAATATATTGGTCGCCAGAAAGAATCAAACCCTTTAATATTCATTCGAAAACCGGCCAGCAAGTCACTTTATTACCAATATCCAGACAAAAATTCAAATTAAATATACCATTTCATTCTGGAAGTTTCCTGAGTTATGTAATTAGTATAAACTTATCATGAAACATATGAGAAAATTTATACTTGGTATTTTCTTAATACTTCAGATTATTGTTCTGTTTGGACGGACGGCTCCACTTGTGTCAAAAGACGCCATTACAGGTGAAAACGGAAAAAGTAGTAGTTTTAACTACCTGAATATAAACCAATTTACATCTATATTTAATAAAGAAAATTTATTTACAAAATCTACCTCAGAATTTACACCTTCATTTGGAAATTTTATTCCTTTATTTGCTAAAAACAATGACTGGAAATCAGGATTTAATGAATTCCCTATTGATGCTCCTCCTCCTGAAAATCTCTATATTACTGTTAAAGTAATTCCTCAAAACGGAGGGATTATTACAAGTACTACTAACGCTACTTATGTTTTTGATACAGCTACCGGCGTTGGTGTTGGCACTTATCACAACGATAATCGTGGCGAAGGCCTTACGGCTGTTCCTAATCCGGGATGCAAATTCTCATATTGGTCTTATAACCTGACGAATGACACTGTACTCATCGGTAATGTTCCGGCAGGCAGTAGTTTCCACGTCAAAGATTTTATCAAGGCAATTACAGATAGCAATGCCCTAGTTTATGCACACTTTAATTATATTGTTACTGCAACACCTAATATTCCGGGTAGTGGGACAATAACCGGGACGGGCAATTTTTCGGGAACCACAGGTGATTATGCTCCCGGAACCAGTGCTTCACTTACAGCTAAACCCACACTGGGTTTTGTTTTTTTATACTGGACTGAGAATGGAATTCCGGTTTCTTATTCACCAACTGTAAATCTTACTGTTAATAGTCCCCGAAAGCTGGTTGCCAACTTTAAACCATTCACTTACAACCTGACAGCAACTGCCAATCCAACTCCGGGTGGTTCAACTACAGGATCCGGTGATTATATTCCAGGAACCAGTGTTCCCTTCACAGCTACTCCTGCCACCGGTTACAATTTTGTAAACTGGACTGAAAATGGAATTTTAATATCAACCAGTCCAAGCTTCTCTTTTATAGCTGATAAGGACAGGTCTTTTGTGGCAAACTTTACACCCAAAAAATATCTTATTTCCGCAAGTGTTACACCATTGGGGACAGGAACTATAACGGATGGTGTCTTAATCGCTGCCCCTACTTTTAGTAAAATTTTCTCTTATGGTGATAGTGTTAAGCTCATCGCAAATCCATCTTCATTATATGAATTTGATAGTTGGACAGAGGCTGGTGTTGTAGTATCCAATTCTGCTAATTACAAATTTGTTACGACAAAAGACAGGACGTTGGTAGCCAACTTCAAAATCAAAACTTATTCAGTTCTGGCCAGTGTAGCGCCTTTAGGCAGTGGAACAATCTCTGGGACTGCCCCATTTAGTTTTAATGCTTTGAGTGGTTCAGGTTCTGCAATTTATAATGATGGTGATAATGTAACCCTCACTGCAACTCCGAATACAGGGTATGACTTTGTCAGCTGGACTGAGGCAGGCGTAGTTATTTCAAACACCCCTGCACTAAATTTTACCGCAAAAGGGAGTAGAACACTGGTAGCCAACTTTAAACTCAGG
>Ga0209430_1000303_pt1 | contig 55001 bp, 45 predicted proteins | sample BarGraIncub1133A_FD_184504 | JGI IMG/M metagenome (GOLD analysis project Ga0209430, IMG submission 184504) | Arctic peat soil microbial communities from Barrow, Alaska - Barrow Graham LP Incubations 11-33A (SPAdes) (version 2) | ecosystem: Environmental > Terrestrial > Soil > Wetlands > Peat... | reverse complement strand
AGGTGTTGAAGCGGAATATTACGGCCACTATTCGCGAAAAAACGTTCTGGGCTGATATTCCCGGTGTCGTCATGTACACCGATCATTATGATGAACAGAATCATGCGCTGAAAGGTGTTATAATAAACGACGGCCGCAATACTGATCAACCCATGACGATCTTTGCGCAGTCCGGGGTTGTAACGAGTGTTGCCGGCAGTCAAGCGTTGCAACTGTCGTTACATGATGGTTCTATCCATATTGCTGGTACTGCCGGTCTCTACCGGTTGGTACATTTTGGGGAATACAGCATGACGGTTGGTGAAAAGGGGAACCGTAGCGAAATATCCCGGAATGAGCCGGATATGTGGCTGTCAGAGCTTCAGCGTCAGATTGCCGATCCTGCTACTTCTGCGGTGAACCGTTTAAAAATGCTGGCAGAGCTTCACAGTCGGTTTACCTTTCCATTTGCGTCGATTGTTTTTGCCATCCTTGCTGTGCCATTGGGGATTCAGAATCGTCGGGCGGGTAAATCGGGCGGTTTCACCATCAGTATTGTAATTATACTATCCTATTATGTCCTGATGTCAGTTGTGCGGACGCTGGCTGAGAGAGGTATTGTCCCGCCTGCCGTGGCGCTCTGGATACCAAATATGATTTTCTTTGCCATGGGATGGTTTTTTTTACGGATGGCGTCACTGGAGAAGAGTATTCCCCTTTTTCCGCTGAAAAATATTCTTGGTTATTTCCGGAGGGCAACCTGATATGGGTATCCTCAACCGTTATATAGCCCAGACTTGGTTACATCTGCTTATGCTTTGCTTGAGCGGTTTTGTCGGAATCTATCTGATAATCGATTTGATTGAGAAAATTCCACGTTTTATGCGCGCCGGGGGAGCAGCGGGCGATATTTTGCAGTACTTTATCTGGAAGCTTCCTGAAATGATCAGTCGTACCGCCACGTTCTCGATTCTTATGGCTACGTTGCTGACGCTTGGTGTGTTTTCTCGTGACAGTGAAATTATTGCGCTGCGCAGTTGTGGGGTCAGTCTGCTGAGGATTGCGCTGCCGATGCTGACACTTGGGTTTATTGCCAGCATTTTGTTATTGATCAACACCGAATTGATTTTACCGCATAGTTATGCACGCACTGAACTGATTGATCGGGTCAAAATCAAGAAAAATAGTGATAACGTCACTTTTAAACGCAATAATATATGGTTCCGCTCCAAGTCGATGATCCTGCAGGCGCGCCTGTTTGAACCCAAGACACGAACGCTGAGCGGTGTAGTTGTCTGGGGCGTGGACGACTTCATGTCTCCGGTCAGCAGGATTGACGCTGAAACGGCAGTCTACAGGGAAGGACACTGGATCTTGAATTCAACGACTCTAAGGAACTTCCAGTCTGTCGCCGGATACGCGCCGCACTTTGCACAAACGATGCAACTGGATCTCAATCTTAAAGTTGAAGACTTGCAGGTGTTGGATAAAGATGCCGATAATATGAGTATCCGCACGCTGAAAGAATATGCGGAAAATCTGAGGCGTGGCGGCTATCAGGCCTATCGCTATCTGACGCTGATGCACACCAAGATTGCTACACCTTTTGCTGCGCTGGTAATGGTGCTGCTCGGAATTCCCTTCGCTCTGCGAAACAGCCGCTCCGGCGGCATCGCTATGGGGATTGGCGCCAGCATCGGGATTGGTTTTGCGTATTTTGTTGTCAACGCAGTACTGCTCTCATACGGAAGGAGCGGCGTTTTGACCCCGGTCGTCGCCGCGTGGGGTGCTAATTTTATTTTTATGTTGAGTGGGATCTGGCTGGCGATGACGGTTAAAGGGTAAACAAAAATGACACATCAATGATCGGAGGAGCCCCCAATGATGTTACTGTCCTTGAGAATATTTATTTACATTTTCAGCTTTTGTCTGACGTGCGGAGCGTACGCTGCAGAGCTTCCGAAGAGGGTACAGAACAGGGTGGTTTCAGAACCCGCTCTGATGTCAGTTCCGGTCATTATTCTCAGCATCATCCCGGCCCAGGCCGAGCCGGGTGCAAAGGTGACGCTGACCGGGACCGGCTTTGGGGAAAACGCCTCAATTTTTCTGGGGAGCGTTGAAATTGCTGCCCGGGTCATCGGTGCTAAACAGGCTGAATTCATCGTACCGCCACAGCAACAGGTTGGTTTGTACGCACTTTACCTGAAACGTTACGACGGCATGATCGGTAGATCCTATAATTTTACGGTACTCCCAGCGCGTCCCGTGCTTAGCTCACTGCAGCCATCCCGGATAAGTTCGTGTGCTTCAGGCAAGGAGCGCGACGTGATTGCCCGAGGCAGTAATTTCGGCAACACTTCTATGCTTTTCTTTAATGGCGCTGCGATTGCCAGCACGCTCATTTCACCGGAAGCCATCTCTTTTACCGTCCCGAATGTGGCAGGTGGGCTTTACCACGTGCTGGTGAAAAACGCTCCCGAAAACGGTTCGGTGCCGTTCACACTGGCGGTCGAAACCAAACCGGAAATTGGGCAGGTAACGGTGGGAAATGAATATGTCAATTTTTACGAACTGATTATTTCCGGAAGAAACTTTAATCAAAACTCATCGGTATATGTGGATGGCATGCAGATTGGCGGCCGTGGCGGCCAGGATATTGCCGAGCGGGAAAAACTGATCTATGTCGACTGCACAAAATTGATTTATCAACGGTACCCCTATTCTCCGGTAAATAAGGATTTTCGTCTACAGGTCGTCAACCCTGGAGGAGAGGGGAGCCAGGCCATCACCGTAACAGCCCCTTGACCTGATTCAAAGGTAGCCCACCCTCTCATTAGGAGTTTACTCCCCTCTGTTACGCTGATAAGCGTCTACTTCTGGAGGAAATGGGTAAGTTGCTACGGTTTAGTTGAAATGTAAAATAATAAAAGAATCTAAAGGACATCATTGTTTATGCAAGCAAAAAGCAGGTTTTATTCAATTTATACTCTCTGGCTGATTGTTGTAGTTTTTTCGGCGGTAACCCGGACAATCCTGCTGGTGAAGTCTCTGCCACAACTCGAACTGGGTCCACTGCTGCTGGTGAAAATTTATGCAGTCGGATTCTTCTTTGATTGTGTGACCTTTTCATACTTTGCCATTCCATTTGTGCTGGTTGCCGTCATTCTGTCCGACCGGGTATTCAATAGCTCATTTTTTAAGGTGTGTGCCTATGCCGTCGCATTTGCGTTTACCTACCTGATGCTGTTCAATGTGGTTGCTGAATATACTTTTTTCGATGAATTCGCCACCCGATTCAATTTCATCGCCGTTGATTATCTGATTTATACCAACGAAGTTATCAGTAATATCCGGGAATCATATCCGGTTAACCAGATTCTTGCCGCTATCTTCCTGATAAACATAATTGTATTCGTACCAGTCATGAAGCATCTGTCGCGCTCCTTTATACACAAATCGAGCATCGGGAACCGGCTGAAGGTCGGTGCGGCGTTTCTCCTGTTGCCGGTACTTTCGTTTGCAGTTGTTGACCTGTCTCAAACGCAGATATCTCCAAATAATTATGCAAATGAGTTGGCTGGGAACGGCGTTTATTGTCTTTTCTCGGCCTTCAGAAATAACGAGCTGGATTTCAATAGGTTTTACGTCAATAAGGATGACAAAACGGTGCTTACCCGTCTGAAAGGGTTGGTGCAGGAAAAGAACGTTCGCTTTGTCAGTCAGGATGACCATTCTTTTACCCATGTCATACAGCCGGGTGGAGCGGAAAAACGCCTGAACGTTGTGCTGGTGGTCGAAGAGAGCCTGAGCGCCGAGTTTCTTACCTCATTCGGTAATGACAAGGGGATAACGCCGAATCTTGACAAACTGGCCAAAGAATCACTCTTTTTTACGCATCTGTATGCAACCGGCACTCGAACCGTTCGCGGACTGGAGGCGCTCACCCTCTCTCTGCCGCCACTGCCGGGAACGTCGATTATAAAGCGCCCCAACAATGAGAACTTTATATCGTGGGGCTCGGTCATGAAAGAGAAAGGGTACGATAACAAGTTTATCTATGCCGGCTATGGCTATTTTGACAACATGAACTATTTTTACGCAAATAATGGATTTTCCACGATAGACAGGACAAACTTTTCCAAAGATGAAATAACATTTACCAATGCCTGGGGGGTGTGCGACGAAGATCTGTTTTTGAAGGTAATCAAGGAAGGGGATCGCTCACATGCAGCTAAAAAACCCTTTTTCAGTGTTGTGATGACCACTTCGAATCACCGCCCCTATACCTATCCTGACGGCAAAATTGATATACCATCAAAAACCGGTCGCAGTGGTGGTGTCAAATACGCAGATTATTCAATCGGGCGCCTGCTGGCCGAGTCAAAAAAGAAGCCGTGGTTCAATGACACCATTTTTATCATAGTGGCCGATCACTGTGGCGATAGCGCCGCTAAACTGGCGTTGCCGGTAAAACATTATGAAATTCCGCTCTTCATCTATGCCCCGGCGATCATCAAGCCGCAGGTCGTCGACCGGATGATGAGCCAGATTGACGTCGCTCCAACGCTGCTCGGACTGCTTAATTTCAAATATACCAGTGCGTTTATCGGCAAGGATGTTATGACTACCGATGCCTGGAGTGATCGGGCGTTTATTTCAACCTATCAAAAACTGGGGTACATTCACGATGATAAATTGCTGGTTCTCGGTCCCAAAAAAGAGGCTGATTACTTCAGTTTTGTCCGTAAAGATGGCGCGACTACCGTATTGAAGCCGCAGGAAGATCTGCTGATGGACGCTTTGGCGTATATTCAGGGCGCAAATTATATCTACAAGAACCGATTGAACCGGCTCTAAAGCGATTCCTCAGCGCTTCCCCCACAGCGTCAAAAGCGCCGGCAGAAATATCAGAAAAGCCGCTACACTCGCGACCATACCAAGAGACATGACGGCGCCTATACTGAAGACCCCCTGATGGTGCGCTACCATCAGGGCCCCGAAGCTGAACAGGATCGTCAGGGCGTTCAGGAACACGCCGATGCCGGCACTGCGGGTAGTTACCTGGGCCGGCGTTTCATTTCCCTGGCGGTAACGGTTGATGATGTAGATGGCGGAGTCGATTCCCACCCCTAAAATGAGCGGCAGTACGATGATGTTGGCCGAATTGAAGCTGACCCCGATCAGATGCATACCTCCAATCATCAGTAGTAGGCCAGCCACGAGTGGCACGGTACCCAGCAGGGCGTAGCGGATGCTCTTGAAGTTAATCAGCAGGATTGCGGCGATGCCGATGAAGGCGTAAATAAAGGCTTTCAGGTAGGCATCACGTAGCACCGAGAGCGATTCAAAGACCATGATCGGCTCTCCGGTAGCATGAGGGACGATACTCTTGACCTGGCTGACAAACTCCTGCAGTGGCTCGCGTTCGAAGATCTCCTTCTTGGGTGTTACCTGCAGTAGAAGTTTGCCGCTCTTACCCACAAAACGTTGTAAAAGCTGCTGAGGGACGTCAGCTGCCGTGATCGGCGCGGCCTCCAGACTCTCCTTCATCATCCGCAGTTTGTCGGGCAGTTCGGCAAACATGCTCCCTTGAAACTCCCGCAGCATTCCCAGCGCGTTCTTGTCTTTTTCCTTTTCCAGAGTGCTGAAAAAACCGTCCAAGGTCGTCATAAAAGCTGCTACGGGCGGTGATTCAGGGGCTTTCCGTGCCTCTAGCGATCTCTTGAGCTTATCCACCCGGTCCCGGAAATTTTCAAAAACAGTCGGGAGGGCCATGACCTGCAGGTTCTCTTCATAAGGGACCGGCCTGACATCGGCCATAACCTGTCGGAGTGCCGCCAGTTCTGCCAACTTTTCGCTCTGTTGGTCCGGTACAAAGGTACGTCTGCTGACTACATGATCCACGCTAGGCAGCTTCTCCAGTCGCTCGGTCAGGCTGCGTTCCTCGGCCGTATCCTTGGCGGTGACCACCGCAAAATAGCCCGAGTTTTCCTTGCTGCGCATCAGTTTATAGGCGTACTCCACCGATTGTAGCCCCTTGGCCTGCAGGTTCATCAGGTTGTAGTCGAAACGCATTGTCAGGGCAGGGTAGAGGCAGATCAACGCCAGTAGCAGCGTGGCTCCGATGACGGCCTTCGGTCTGGCAAAGATGATCCGGAAAAAGGTCCGCTGGTGTAATTCCCTGGTCTCAGGTGCCCCAGATAGCCGGGTGTTTACGGTGCCGGGGGCTTTTCTAAAACGCTCCAGCAGCACCAGCATGGAGGGCAGGACGGTGAAGGTGGCGATCACACAGATGAATACCCCTCCGGCAGCGATGATGCCCAGTTCGGCGATCCCCTTGAAATCGGTGAAGGCGAAGGTGGCGAAGGCGAGAGCCACGGTGGCGGCGGCCATGATGATCGAACGTATGTTAGAGGAAAGACCGGTCTCGATGGCTTCCAGGTCGCCGACACCTCCCTTAAGCTCCTCCTGATAGCGCAGTACAACCTGGATGCCGTATTCGATCCCCAACCCGATCAGCATGATGGCGAAAACCATAGAAAGAATATTAAGGTGTCCTACGGCCAGGGTAGCGAAACCGAAGGAAAGGCAGATCCCCACGATCAGCGAGACCATGGCGGCGATCACGTTCAGCAGGCCACGGAAGGCAAACAGCAGCAGGATAACGGTCAGGGAGAGGGACAGTATCGTGGCAATCCCAATGTCACCCTTGCTGGTAGCCATCTCTTCATACTCCAGCACCGGCACCCCGGTCAGGCCGCCATGGATTCCCTTGAACTCAGGCTTTTTCAAAACTTCATCCAGGGCTGAACGGGCGGCCTTGATCGACTTCTCGGAAGCGACAAAGCTGCCCTCCTCCTTGACTGGCAGCATGGTAATGACCTGCTGTTTGCCGGCGCTCTCCAGCATGGACGGCTTGTCGCCGCCACCACCTTTCAGGAAGGAATCCATGGATAATCCGCTTGTTTTGCCGTCAAAAGCCTTGAAGCCCTTGTCCAGCGTAGTCAGCATGAAGGTCAGGCTCGCTAGTTCAGCCGGATCACCCGATTTTAAATAGCCATCGATCTGGCCGGTCAGGCTGCTGAAGAGGGTCAGTACCGAGGGGGCGGCCGCCAGTTCCTTCAGTACCGGTGCGGCCATGGTCAGGGTGCGGCGCAGGTTTTTTACCTCATCCAGCGGCATGAATAGCAGGCCGTTTTTGCGGAAGAAGGGAAGTCCACCGGGGTAAAAAACCTCACGGAAAATGCCTTTGTCTCTGTTAAGTCGTGCATAGAGAGCATCGGCGGCACGGGTCGTTTTCTCGGCATCGTCCGACTCAATCACCGCCACAATCTCTTCCTGGTCACCGAACTCGGCGCGGTATGCACGGTAATCGACCTGAAAGGGTGCGTTCTTCGGCATCAGATCATCACGGCCGGTCAGAAACTTCATATTCTTGACTGTGTACATAACAGAGATGGAGGAAAACAGCAGCGCCAACGCAAGAATCAGGCGCGGATATGTCGATATGAAAGTAAACAGACGGCTATGTTTTTTTGACACGTGGACTCCTTAGTAAGTTAGAGGCCATTTTCTGCGTTGTTAGTGCAGTGATATGACTTCGTTAATGCACTTTTCCCGTGTAACATGGCTTGATAAAATGCACGACCCTGAATAGCACCGTAAGTAGTGAAAAGTCAATGTGAAGGGGAAATACGTCTTGATGGAGCAGCGTTGGCGTGTTTTGTCGTATATCGGCTGAAATATATTGCCCCGCAGTCAAAATTTATGATAATATTCAACAGTTCGTGAACCACAGAGCTCACCATGCCCTGTGGTTTTTTATTTAACTACCCCGATACACGGGATACGCGCGTTAACGAAGTGATTTCCTACCCAAAAAAATAGAAATACTTTTAACTTACTAAAAAGGAGCACCAAACCAGCATGATCGCAGCATCAAATATTACCCTTTCCTACGGCAAGCGAGTTCTCTTCAAAGATGTTAACATCAAGTTTACCCCCGGTAACTGCTACGGATTGATCGGCGCAAACGGGGCTGGTAAATCAACCTTTCTTAAAATTCTTGCCGCTGAGCTTGATGCCGACAAGGGAGAAGTAATAGTCGGCCCAAGGGAGCGAATTGCTGTCCTCCGCCAGGACCAGTTCGCCTTCGACGATGAAACCGTTTTCAATACGGTCATCATGGGGCACAAGCGGTTGTATGACGTAATGACACAGCGTGATGCGATTTACTCGAAGGCTGAATTCAGTGAAGAGGATGGCGTCCGGTCCGCTGAGCTTGAGGGTGAGTTTGCTGAAATGAACGGCTATGAAGTGGAATCCGAGGCAGCCGTGCTTCTGAACGGCCTGGGGATACCTGAAGAGTTGCGGACGAAGCAGATGAAAGAGCTTGAAGCTGGTGACAAGGTGCGCGTGCTGCTGGCCCAGGCCCTGTTCGGTAATCCGGACGTGCTGCTGCTGGACGAACCGACCAATAATCTCGATCTGAAATCGATACAATGGCTGGAAGAGTTTCTGTTCCGTTTCTCCAATACGGTAATTGTAGTGTCACATGACCGTCACTTTCTCAACCAGGTATGTACCCATACCGCTGATATCGATTTCGGGCGGATTCAGATTTATGTCGGCAATTATGATTTCTGGTATCACGCCAGCCAGTTAAACTTAAAGCAGAAGCAGAACGAAAACCGCAAAGTATCCGAAAGAGCTGATGAACTTAAAGCGTTTATCCAGCGTTTCAGCTCTAATGCATCCAAGGCAAAGCAGGCTACATCGCGCCGGAAGTTGCTCGATAAACTCACTCTGGAGGATATGCCGACCTCATCCCGTAAATATCCGCATGTGGTTTTCAAGCCGGAGCGGGCCTGCGGCGACATCATTCTGGAAATTGAGGGACTGACGAAAGAGATTGATGGGGTCAAGGTGCTGAATAATCTTGACCTGATCGTACGCAAGGGGGACAAAATTGCCTTTGTTGGGGCTAACTCGCTCGCTCGAACGACACTCTTCCAAATTCTGGCCGGTGAGCTGGAACCGGACAGCGGCAGCTTTCGCTGGGGTATTACCATTTCCAGTGCCTATTTACCCAAGGAGAATAGTCAGTACTTTGAGCGTGAAATGACCCTGATTGAGTGGCTGGGTCAGTATTCACCCCCCACCGAAGGTGAAACCTTTGCGCGCGGTTTCCTCGGCAGAATGCTTTTCTCGGGCGAAGAAGCGATGAAAAAAACGACTGTCCTCTCCGGTGGAGAAAAGGTTCGCTGTATGTTGTCGCGCATGATGCTGACCGGCGCCAATGTGCTTATACTTGATGAACCGACCAACCACCTGGATCTGGAATCGATCACCGCCCTTAATGACGGCATGATCGCGTTCAGTGAGGTTATCCTGTTTGCTTCACACGACCATGAGTTTGTCTCAACCGTAGCCAACCGAATCATCGAGATTACACCGGGGGGCGTCATTGACCGCACCATGGGTTTTGAAGAGTATCTGGAGAGTGCGGATGTATCACGCGAGCGGGATGAACTGTACCATGGCCATGCCGACCTGAGTCTGTAGTCAGGGTATATGTGATGTATAACGTACAAAAACCACAGGGATACCCCCCTGTGGTTTTTTACGCAACGGAGAGGCCATGATTTCACCTTCTACTCTCACAATTGACTGGTTAAAGCCTGACATCGAAGAGGAACGCTGGGAGTTTTTCAATCATCCGGCCAAGCAGGAGTGGTATCGATCGCATGCAGTTACGTGGGAGCAGATAGTATCCCGCTTTGAGTGCGGGGCGCTGGTTTCCTATCCTCGCGCCGCGACAATTGGTGAAATTCCGGTTGCGCTTTCGTATCACCGCTATGACGAGTATCAGACATACCTTGCCCGTGCCAAACGGGGCTACCGGAAGAACTATTCCCGGATGGAAGATGCGGTGCAGAGCGCCGGTTCGCTGGCTCTTAAGGCTCCGATAATCCTCCGCAGCGGTGGGGAAGGGGTCCTGTTTTCCGGTTACCGGCGGCTCTGCCTCGGGTGGAATTACGGCATGATACCTTACGTATGGCTGGTCCCTCTCGGATAAGCCATAAGGCAAACAGGCGATACTATTTTTAACATCAGGAAAACAGGGAGCTTTACAAGATGGTTCAGTTGGCAAACATATCTAAACAGCATGGTTCACAGATTCTGTTTCGGGACGCAAGTTGTCAAATTCTGCCCGGAACGCATACCGGACTGGTTGGCCCAAATGGTGCCGGAAAAACGACTGTTTTTCGTCTCATAGCAGGAGAGGAGGAGCCGGATTCAGGTGAGGTGATCCTTCCTAAAAAGACATCTATCGGCTATTTTTCTCAGGATGTCGGCGAGATGTCAGGGCGGTCCGCACTTGAGGAGGTTATGGCTACCTGCGGGACAACCGTTCGTCTGGCAGCGGAGATGAAAGATATGGAGGCGGCCATGTGCGAGCCGCAGTCCGATGATGAAATGGCTGCGCTTCTGGAACGTTACGGTACGGCTGTTGAAGAATTTGAACATATGGAGGGGTATGATCTCGATTCACGCGCACAGGCTGTTCTGACCGGACTCGGGATCGGTCCTGACCGCTACAACCATCCGGTTGAATCGTTCAGCGGTGGCTGGAAGATGCGCATCGCCCTTGCCAGTATCCTGACTCTCAAACCCGACGTACTGCTGCTCGACGAGCCGACTAACCACCTGGACGTCGAATCAATCGTCTGGCTGGAGGAGTGGCTCTCCAGTGAGTTCAAAGGGGCGCTCCTGATGACCAGCCATGATCGCGACTTTATGAACCGGGTCGTGACCCGAATCATTGAGGTTGCCAATATGGCTGTAACAACCTATGGCGGAAATTATGATTTCTATGAACGTGAGCGGGACATCCGTCTGGAACAGCTGATCGCTTCACACAAGCGGCAACAGGATATGCTTGCCAAAGAAGAGGAGTTCATCGCCCGCTTTGCCGCCCGCGCGTCCCATGCCGCCCAAGTTCAGTCGCGGGTTAAGAAAATTGAAAAAATTGAACGGATCGAAATTCCGGCTGAAGAGCGCACGGTGCGGTTCGATTTTGCCGATCCACCTCGCAGCGGCGATGACGTGGCCGCGTTTGAAGGTCTGGGCAAGGTCTGGACAACACCTGATGGACAGGAAAAACCGGTATTCCACGGGGTAACCGGTATGGTTAAACGCCTTAACAAGATCGCCGTTGTCGGCGTGAATGGCGCCGGTAAATCGACCTTTCTCAAGATTTTGGCGAGTCAGACCGAAGCGACGACCGGCAGCATGGCCATCGGCGCCAATGTTGAAATCGGCTACTTCAGTCAGCACGCCATGGAACTGCTTGATCCCAAGAAGACAATCTTTGAAACCATGCAGGATTATATGCCGCTCGCCACCATCGGCATGATACGTAACCTGCTCGGGGCATTCCTCTTTTCGGGCGACACGGTGGAAAAGCGCATCGAAAATCTTTCGGGTGGTGAAAAGAGCAGGGTGGTGTTGGCTACGATACTGGCCCGTCCGGTCAATTTTCTGATCCTTGACGAACCGACGAACCATTTGGATATCCGCTCCCGTGAGATGCTGCTGGCAACCCTTAAAAACTTCGGCGGGACGATTGTGCTGGTCAGCCATGACCGACATTTCTTGCGATTGCTGGTTGATCGCGTTTTTGAGGTTGATCATGGCGAGATGCGGGTGTATGAAGGCAGTTATGATTATTACCTTTCGAAGAGTCATCATACGGCCGGCTGCAGGTAGGATAGTGAGATAATCAACTCCAATTTGGAATTGAAAAAAAAGGAGAAATAACATGGCCAAGCCGAACTATTCGTTTGAAAAACGCAAGAAGGAACTGGAACGCCAGAAGAAGAAGGATGAAAAGAAGGCTCGCAAGGGTGAGCAAAATGCTGACGGGACCGACATAACTGAAAACACTGAAGAAGCGGAAACAGTTACCGAGGAAGCATGAGTCACTTCATCCGTGAAGATATGAATGTCAATGTTTAAAAAACAGCTGCTGGACTCTGCACAATGAGTGACCCGGTCCTGGCGGTACCACATACGTTCCCGATTCTTATCGTTGATGACGATCGTCTGCAACGTAGCGTACTCGAGGCCAACCTTAAAACAGCCGGGTATGATGTTGTTGCTGCGGAAAACGGCAGGGAGGCTCTGGAAATATTCCGTAAAGGCTATTACCCGATAGTCATGACTGATTGGGTCATGCCGGAGATGAGCGGATTGGAGTTGTGTCGCGAAATCAGGAAGGATGATTCAGGTCGCTACACCTATATCATTATCCTGACTTCTCTCAATTCTAAAAACGACATTATTGCGGGGCTGGAAGCGGGTGCTGATGAGTACCTGGTTAAGCCCCCCCATCAAGCCGAATTGACTTCGCGTCTTAAAACCGCCCGGCGTATTCTGGATCTTGAACTTTCTCAGCAGCGTTATATTGAGACGATTAAGAACCTTTCGCTGGTTGATCCGGTCTCGGCTGTTTTTAGCCGTCGTTACCTGGATGAACGGATTCACCAGGAAATCAAACGCGCGTATCGCTATGAACGTTCTCTATCGGTAATACTGGTCGGGATCAATCTGTTTGAGCAGATTGTCGTGACCCATGGACATTATGCGGGAGATGTTATCACCAAAGGTTGTGCCGACAGCCTGGTTGAAGCGGTGCGCAAGGACGTTGACTGGGTAGCCAGGTATGGGCAGGATTCCTTTGCCGTGATAATGCCGGAAACTGATTCAGCCGGTGCAATGATCGTTGCCAAGCGGTTAAGGATCAGGATAGCATCGCTGGTGATGAGTATGTACGATAAGGAACTGAAGGTGACGGCCTGTTTCGGCGTTTCCGGCTTCACGGCCAGTCAGCAAAAACTGGGGTTCAGCGCCGACATTCTGCTTGATAAGGCTGACCATAATCTTTGTCTGGCCCGCGAGGAGGGTGGTAACACAATTAAAGGGGTACAGATGGGGTAGGAATTGACGCTGGTGTTCACTGCTTGTCCAACAGTATATACGATACACAAGAACGCCCTTCCTTTTTAAGAGGAAGGGCGTTCTTGTTTCTACACCTGCTCGGTTCCCGTGACTACTGTCTGGTCGCCCGCTGGTTTCGGCTTTCTGTTGCGTCGGCGAGGTTTCTTTTTGACTTCCCCCTCAGTCGCAGGAGCAGCAGCCACCGGTTTGACAACAGCGATCGTTGCTTTTTTCGGTGGGCGCGCAGCAGGTCGCCCTCCCTTATCATTCCCCCGGCCGGCACCAGGTTTGTCCCGTTTTAGATCCTGAACCCGTTTTGGTCGCGGTGTCCGAACATAATCGAGCACATACAGATCATCATCAGCCCATTCGGTGGGAATCTTGGTCTTTATATACTCTTCAATCGCCTCCAGAAAGAAGGCGCCATCCTCATCAGCCAGAGAAATCGCCTTTCCTTCGGCGCCGGCACGGGCGGTGCGCCCGATGCGATGGACATAATCTTCACAATCCTGCGGTAAATCATAATTTATAACGTGCGTAACACCGTCAATGTGCAGACCTCGCGATGCGACATCGGTCGCAATCAGGATCGGGAGCGTGCCGTCTTTGAAGTTGTCAAGGATTTTCATCCGCTTACGCTGCTCAACGTCCCCAGAAATGACTTTGCAAGGAAAATTATTAGCATTCAGGAGGTTATGCAGGTGTTCAGCCTCCCGTTTGGTGTTGATAAATATCATCGTTCGCGCCATGCCATCACGTCGCAGAAGCCCCAACAGAAGTGAAAATTTTTCCTTGCGCGAACAGTGAAACAGGAGCTGCTCCACCCGTTCTGCGGTCATGGTTTCCGGGGTTACCGAAACCCTGGTCGGCGAGTTCATGAACTCGTACGCCAACTCCATGACCCGGGGGTTGAGGGTCGCCGAAAACATCAGGTTCTGACGTTTTTCAAAAGGCGGCAGTTTACGGAGAATAAAACGGAGGTCGGCAATAAATCCGAGATCGAACATGCGGTCAGCTTCGTCAATTACCAGCACTTCGATGTCTTTCAGGCTGTAGATCTTCTGTTTGAGATAGTCGATCAAGCGCCCCGGAGTGCCGACGATAATATCGGCGCCGTCCAGAAGGGCGTTTTTCTGTTTCATATAATCAACACCGCCATAAATAGCCTGGACGGCGAAACCGCAGTGAGCTCCCAACTGTTTGGCATCCGCTTCGATTTGAACGACCAGTTCGCGGGTCGGTGCCAGAATCAGAGCACGTGGTCTGCCGGCAGGTTCTTTGTTAGCCAGCAGTCGGGTGAAAAGCGAAATCAGAAAGGCGGCCGTTTTGCCGGTGCCGGTCTGTGCCTGACCAGCGATGTCACAGCCGGTAAGGGTTGTCGGCAGAGTTTGTTCCTGGATGGGGGTACAGATACTGAAACCGGTCTCAGCGATGCCGCGAAGCACCTGCTCGGGAATCGGGAGTTCGTCAAATCGCATACAAGTTCCTTTTGTGTTACATCGTATAGTTATTATCTTTACACCATATACTGCGGAGTTACGTCTGGCAATCGAAACCTGATGCCATTGTCCCTTTAAACGGCCATAAATCCTTGCCAAAAATGCTTTGACAAAGCGGAAGCCATTCCATTACTATGACCCGAATTTACCATAAGGAAGTCATCTCATGCAGGCTGCACTTGCCATTATCGGCGAAGATCTCAAACTGGTTGAACAGCAGTTCCGCAAAGACCTGCAGTCAGATGTACCTCTGATTCGGAAAGTCGGAGAATATGTCCTCTCCAGCGGTGGCAAGCGTGTACGCCCCGCTCTGCTGCTTCTTGCCGCCCGTTTGAGCGGTTATACTGCCGACAAGGCTGTGCCGTTGGCGAGCGTCGTAGAATTTATTCACACCGCCACCCTGCTGCATGACGATGTTGTTGATAGCGCTACGCTGCGGCGGGGTCTCGCATCTGCCAACACCCTCTGGGGGAACGAAGCCTCGGTTCTGGTTGGTGATTTTCTGTTTTCAAAATCATTTTCACTCATGGTCGGAGTCGGCAGTCTGGATATACTGCGGGTTCTCTCCGATGCCACGACTGTCATTGCAGAGGGCGAGGTCATGCAGTTGCTCTGTACCGGTGAGATCGATCTGACTGAAGAGCGGTATATAAATGTTGTCCGCTCCAAAACCGCCATTCTTATGTCCGCAGCCTGTGAAGCGGGAGCTATTCTTGGTGCCGTACCGCAGGGTCAGCAACAGGCGTTGGCCGGCTTTGGTATGGATCTTGGCATCGCATTCCAGTTGATGGACGATATTCTTGACTATGTCGCTACTGAAGAAGAATTCGGCAAGAGTATCGGCCATGACCTTGAAGAGGGAAAGATTACGTTGCCGCTGATTCACACGCTCCGACACTGCAGCGATTCCGAGCGTGCAGTGATTGCTGCTGTAGTTGAACAGGATGAAATGTCGCTGGATGACTTCCGCGCTGTTTCCGGATTAGTCAAGGAATACGGTGGTATTGCCTACACCGTTGAAGCCGCCCGCTTTTACGTAAACCGCTGCAAGAGTAATCTGGATCTGTTTGCGTCATCACCGGTTCGTGAGGCCATGCTCAGCCTGTCTGAATATGTAGTAACGCGCAGTAAATGAGTCTGATTTCAGGCTCTATTTCTTCCTCTGTCTCACTTCATAAAACCACCGGAGGTTTCATGCAGCGGATTCTCTTCTTTTTCATGGTTTGTCTCTTCCTGTCTCTGACCGCCTGCTCCAAGACGGATATATCCAAAAAACCAGCTGTTGCCACTGAAAAGAGTGCTGCTCCGGATGTTTCCGTCGTATCGCTGGCCAATGGGAGTACCCTGAAATTATCGGATCTAAAAGGCAAAGTTGTACTGCTTAATTTCTGGGCAACCTGGTGCCCCCCTTGCAGTGAAGAGATTCCCTCCATGGTGAAGCTGAATAGCGTAATGACCGGCAAACCGTTTCAGATGGTGGCTATCTCGGTTGATGAAGGGGGCAAACAGGCTGTTGAATCTTTTTTTAAGGAGTCTGGCTTTTCGCTTCCGGCATATCTTGACGAAAGCGGTACTTCAGCTAAAATATATGGGGTTACCGGGGTTCCAGAATCATTTGTTATCGACAAAGAGGGCATTATTGTCAAAAAAATCATCGGTGGGTTTGCCTGGGATTCACCTGAAGCTGTCTCATTTATTGAAGAGCTGATGAAATAGGGAGTCGCATGATCAGTCATGAAGTAACCTACATCGGGGCTTTTATTGCCGGCCTGCTATCGTTTCTCTCCCCCTGCGTGCTCCCGCTGATTCCTTCCTATATTATGTACATCACAGGCATTTCTTATGCCGACATGCAGGCAGAGCACCCTTCGCATATCATCCGCCAAAAAACGATCCTTCACTCAGTATGTTTTATCTGTGGCTTTACCGCTGTGTTCGTTCTGCTGGGGGCATCCGCAACATATATTGGATCATTTCTGTCTGAGAACGCTACCATCATCAGGAAAGTAGGCGGAGTCCTTCTGGTGATACTCGGCATCCATGTGACAGGCATTTTTCCCCTTAAATTTCTTCTCGGCGAAAAAAGAGTTTCCATCAAACACAAGCCGGCAGGGTATGTCGGGAGTTTTCTTGTTGGTATTGCATTTGCCGCCGGATGGACTCCCTGTATCGGTCCAATACTTGCGGCGATACTTGCGGTGGCTGCGACTGCTGATAGTGTGAATCAGGGGATTCTGCTGTTGTTGCTCTACTCAATGGGGTTGGGCGTACCCTTTTTTCTGGCGGCACTCGCTATGAATCGCTTTATGGCTGTGTTCAACCGTTTTAAAAAATATATCCACATATTTGAAATAATTACCGGGATTCTTCTGATGGTCATCGGTGTACTGATCTACTCCAACTGGCTTTCTCGTCTTTCCGGGTATATGTCCATTTTTTTACAGAGTGTTGAGTGAAAGCTCATCGCGCCCCGCATTCAATTCAGCTGACCGTTTCGCAACTGGTTGTAACGGAGGCTTTTTACGCCGGTATTCTGGAATTGCCGGTACAACGGTCATTCACGTCAAAAGGTGCGCCTGATCATCTGTTGATTGATATGGATGGTATGGCGATTGTTTTCGTGGAGGAGGCTGATGTTATCAAAGCTCACCCGGTACTTGAGCCGCGCTTCAGCATGTTTCCGCGCGGCATAGGGGTGACGCTCCATTTTGAAGTCACCGATATAGAGGATATACGTGACGCAATCATGGAGGAGGGGCTTGAGGTTCTCTACCCTCTGGATATTAAGCCGTACGGCGTCAAGGAGATGTGGTGCTTTGATCCGGATGGCTATCTAATCGTCCTTGATGAATCGATGCCGGTGCAAAAAATGGTTGGGCAATAGCTCAGCCTTTTTTTCGTAACTGAGTAATTACAATCAGATAAAGTGGGGCAAACTATGAGTGAGATGATTTTCCTGCTGCTGCTTTTCGGTCTACCGGCGGCCATAGGATTCAAATATGCACTTTCCCGGGGTAAAAACCCTTTGCTGTGGGGATTGTTATCCGGGATCTTTCCCTTTTTTCTGGTAGTTCTGCATTTTCACAGACCCACCCGGGAAATACGCGGTCATTTCCGGAAGTGTGGCCACTGCGGCAGAACCTTTCCTTGGAAAGATACCGCGTGTAAATATTGTGGTACGGCCGTTTCCGATTCTGATATCAGTATTTGAAAGATGTTGAAATGGCTTCCTTTAACTCGGTTTATTTCATTTATTAGCGGTAATTTTTTTTTATGATCTTGCTAAAACAGCTACTTTTCAGTATGTTCGTCGCTGTAAAATATTCATTTCATTCAGTTCGGAGGAAGCATGTACAGCCAAGCAGGCAAGACAAAATTTCAGGTTGATCTGCGTCAGCATCTGCGTGATCAGAACATCAGCGGCAATCTTGTCCACCTTATCTGTGAAATTGCCGAAGCAAGCAAATATGTAATCAACGCAATTCGAACCGGTGATCTGGGTGTGGCCGGTACATCCAACCTGTACGGCGAAGAACAGCTCGCCCTTGACGTCCTCTCTGATCGTATCATGCGCAAGCGCCTGCAGCATTCTGGGGTTGTGTGCAACATCGCATCCGAGGAGATGGAAGAAATATTTCAGGTTACCAGCAATCCGAAGGGCATGTTTTCTGTCGCCTACGACCCTTTGGATGGTTCTTCGCTGGTCGATGTCAATCTGGCTGTCGGCACCATTGTCGGCATATACCAGGGTGATGACCTGCTTCAACCTGGACGAAATATGGTCGGCTCCATTTATATCCTCTACGGTCCTCGCGTCTCATTGGTCTATTCGGTTGGAAAGGGTGTTTTTGAGTTCACGATGAACCAGCTCATGGAATATACGCTTACCCGTGAGAATATTCATATGCAGCCGTCCGGCGATATTTATTCTCCCGGCGGATTGCGTAAGAAATACTGTGAAGGCAATGAGCGCTTTATCCGTTACCTTGAAGATAAAGGTGCAAAGTTGCGTTACTCCGGTGGTTTTGTGCCTGACTTTAATCAGATTCTGATGAAGGGGAAGGGGGTCTTCATGTATCCGGCACTCAGCGATAGTCCCAATGGCAAGCTGCGCCTGCTGTTTGAACTCAACCCGATGGCCTTCCTGATCGAGCAGGCGGGAGGTTCCGCCACCAATGGTGAAATTCCGATTCTTGATATTGTTCCCGAAGGACTTGATCAACGCTGTCCGGTATATATTGGCTGCAGGGAAGATGTTGCTAAAGCAGCTGAATTTTTGAACGGGGCCTGTTAGAGGGTAAGTTACAATGAACTCTTCCGATTCAAAAACAGATGTCCTGCCTCAGCGCCTCTGTAGTGAAATTCAACTTTTCGACCTGTGTGATTTGGATTCGTGTAATCACAGGAGCGGCCGTTTCTGCACGAACCCAGTACTGCTGGGTCGTTTTGAAAAGATAGCCGAGGATGAGCTCCGGGCTCCTGAACGGTACACTTCTGAAGAGATTGATGATGAGGAAGTGGATGACGTTGATGGGTATGACGATGAAGATGGTGAGTTTGTGATGGGAAATTTAGAGGTTGGTGAGGACGACGACTCGGAGTACGAAGAGTAGACAGAAGCTGTTTATTGATGTGCCTCGGGGTTCGGATTCGTTCGGCCCCGTTTTTATATGAAGTGTTTTCCTGCACACTCTTCCCAGTGCGTACGGGGAATCGAAAGAAACAGGTCGGCGATGGCCGGATCGAATTGAGTGCCCCGATATTTAAAAATTTCGGTAACGACCATGGCAAATGGGAGCGCCTTGCGGTACGGCCGATCGGACGTCATGGCATCCAGCGTATCAACAACGGAAAAGATGCGGGCTCCGATCGGAATATGTTCACCCTTGAGCTGTTTCGGGTAACCGGTACCATCAAAGCGCTCATGGTGGCTGAGGATTATCTCGGCCGGTGCCCTTAAAAAATCTATCTCGGAGAGAATAGCATATCCAACTTGCGGATGTTTGCGCATCTCGATCCACTCGTTATCATCAAGCTGACCCGGCTTGAGCAGTATGTTATCGGAAATACCGATCTTTCCAATATCGTGCAACAGGGCTCCCTTTGCCAGATTCTGAAGCTCCTTGCCGGCCATTCCGAGCTTCGCTCCCAGAAACGATGCATAGTTCATAACCCGTTCCGAATGAGATCCGACTTCCCTTTCACGTGCATCGAGAGCTTTTACCAGTGCGGTCAGGGTGTTGTCATAGGCACTGGAGAGCTCATTCATGGTCTTCCGGATCTGGGCCGTCTGTTCCATGACCTTGAACTCAAGGCTTACCTGATAGTTCTTCTTTTCAATGGCAAGGCAACGCCGCTCGATGAGGTTTTTTACCGTCAACACCACGCGGTTGATGCCGAACGGTTTGGTTATATAGTCATCAGCCCCGAGGTGTACACATTCCATTGCGGTATTCATATCGGAGAGCCCCGTTATCATCAGAACAGCGATCTCCGGGTCAACTTTTTTCAGGTCACGCAGCAATTCAACTCCGCTTCTGCCCGGCATCATAATATCTGAAATCACGAGGTCGACCGCCTGTTCGCCCAGAAGTACAAACGCTTCGTCAACATTGGATGCCTGATGACAAATATACTCCTCCTGCACCAAGGCGGAAGTAAGCAGATCACGAATCATCTCTTCATCATCAACAATCAGAATATGTTCTTTCATTCCTATTGCTCTCCATGCGGAAGATTTAGTACTAATCAGAAATCGCATCATTCTTCTATCATTCAATTGTCATGTTTTCAAGTGGCATAAACTTTGATATAAATATCGTGTCATGCATAGCTGTTTGTACCTCCGTAGATCTTTAACATTTCCTGGTGATTCATGCTTCTTTTAATCAAGTGCTGAATAAATGACCGCCATGTCACGCCGCTGGCCGTTCTTGATCCCTTTCTTGTTCATGACGGCCGGTATGGTGCTGTCCGCTCTAAGCGGCCAATACTGTGATATAACCTACGTTCTGGCCGTTTTCTCATGTCTGCTGCTCGCATGTTTCCTGCCGTATTCGTGGCTTTTTTCTGCCTGTACCGCACTATTTTTCTTTTTATGGGGTCTGTGCGCCCTGCATCCCTGGTTAACTCCTGAAACATCCCCGTACTCTATCAGGACTACTGTTTCTGATAGCCCGATAACCATAGAGGGCGTTATTTCTGCCCGCCCTTCAGTTGCTCCTGATGGGAGTCGGCTGACCGTTCAGGTAGAACGCATATTCAGGGGAGAGCGAGCGGACACGGCGTCAGGTTTTCTACTGCTGTATGTCAGCGAAGGTGATGTCTCTCTGACTCGAGGCGACCGGATCCGCTTCATCTCACGTGTCTCTGTACCGCGTAAACTCGGCCTGCCGGGCGAATTTGATTATTCGCGTTATCTTGCTTTCCAGGGGATATCAGCAACCTGCCGTGTCGCATCTCAAAGCGAGATTGTTCTTATTCGTGCTGCTGCAGTGGAATCTTTGCAACGTACAATTGACCGGTTCGCCCGATTTCTGGGTGATGCTATCCGTCGAGCCATTCCTGATGTACGGGTTTCTTCAGTCCTGACCGCGTTGCTTATCGGCGATCAACGAAGGATTCCACACGATCTCGCTGATGCCTATACACGGGCGGGGGTCAATCATATACTGTCAATTTCCGGTTTCCATGTCGGTATTGTCGCGGCATTCATTACTCTGCTGGTTGTATGGTTTCTGACCCGCTTTGAATATCCGGCCCTGCGCTGGAATGTCCGCAGAATTGCCGTGCTGATTGCCGTTCCGGCTATGGTGGCATATCTTCTTCTGTCCGGCAATGCTCCCGCAACAGCCCGCTCAGTGATCATGCTGACGGTCTTTGCGGTGGCGCTCTTTGCAGAACGGGAACGTGATTCAATCAATACACTTTTGCTTGCGGCATTTCTTCTGGTTGCGATCAACCCGCCAACCCTTTTTGACGTGTCGTTTCAGCTTTCTTTTCTGTCGTTGTGGGGGATACTTGTCGCGGTTCCATTGATCATGAAGTACACCGTAAACATAAGTTACCTCTTGTTGCGCAGTATGATCCAATTTGTCGCAGTGTCTGTTGCAGCATCGTGTGTAACCCTGCTGCCGGTGCTTTTTATCTTCAAAGTCGCTTCACTCAACGGAATTCTTACCAATTTTCTGATTGTGCCGCTTCTGGGCTACGGTGCGGTGCTGACCGGTTTCATCGCGCTGCCGTTTATGCTGCTGCTCCCCTCCTGTGCACCGTTGCTGCTCTGGCCGGCAGCGTCGCTGGTTGCCATCTCGAACCAGGTTGTCATGTGGTGTACCTCCCTCCCGGTACTAACCTTTCACGGCATCACCGGCTGGGATATGTTCTTTTTTCTGTTGTTCATGACGTGTATGACGTTTGTGAGGAACAGGTGTATGGTCACGGTTTTAGGCGTGGCACTACCTGCCTGTGCCGTTATTTTTCATGTATATGCTGCTACCGCTACAGATGGCCGTCTCCACATTACAATGCTTAGTGTCGGGCAGGCCGAATCAATGCTGGTGAGACTTCCGGATGGTTCGACTCTGCTCGTGGATGGCGGCGGGTATCTGCACGATACCGGCCACGACTTCGGTCAGCGGGTTCTGGCGCCGGCGCTGGGAGCATTGCATGCCGGGCGTATTGACAGGATGATCGCCACGCACGATCACCCAGATCATAGCGGCGGGCTCCCCTTTATTATAAAGAACTTCGCGATCGGTGAATTTTGGAGCGGCTCGGATGTGTCAGCTGCGGTGCGGAGAGAGCTGGTTGAAAAAAGAGTGCCGCAACGTGTGCTTGCTGCCGGGGACGTGCTGAAACTGCCCGGCCCTGTCATCATCACGGTACTTTCACCGGCCAAGTCCGTGCAAACACCGGCAGACAGTGACGAATCCAGTGTGAATGAACAGTCGCTCGTGTTTCGTCTCAGCTATGGTGCCTTCAGCACTATTTTTTGCGCCGATGCCGGTTTTGAGGCAGAACAGCGGATGCTTGCCGGTCGGCATGATCTGCAATCGACGGTTCTCAAAGTTGGGCATCATGGCAGCCGCTTCTCAACTTCGGAGGAATTTATTGAACGGGTGCGCCCGGGGCTGGCGCTGATTTCTGCCGGTGCCGGTAACCGCTTCGGCCTCCCTTCGTCACGGACGGTTGATCTGCTGAGATCAAAAGAAATTCCAACCTGTCGCACGGATCGTGACGGGACGATCGAAGTCGTCACCGATGGGGTCAGCTGGTCTGTTTCAACCCCCTACAAGCCCGAATGACGTTGACTCCATACCGTGAAATAGGGTACATAGGTATGGTATTTTCAACAATTTCCTTTTATTGAGCGACGTTAAATGGATACGATCCTGTTAGTTGAAGATGACCGTTTTTTCCGGGATATGTTCACCAACCTGCTGCAAGCCGAAGGGTACCAGGTTGAGACAGCTTCCTGCGGGAACGATGGGCTTGAGATGCTTGCCAAAGGGCAGTACTCTCTCGTTATAACTGATCTGGTCATGCCCGATATCAGTGGTCTTGAAATTCTGTCACGGGTCCGTGAAAGCCACCCGACCGTCGATGTTATTATGGTCACCGGGAATGCAAATCTGGAATCTGCGATTCTTGCCTTGAAGCGGGGGGCCCGGGATTACCTCATCAAGCCGGTTGATCCTGATGAATTCAAACATTCTGTTTCCCAGTGCATACAACAGCGGCGTCTTCTCGATGAAAATGACGAACTGAGAAACATGCTCTCACTGTTTCGGACCAGCCAGGCGATTGCCGGCTGCCTGGACCGCGAACACCTCTACCACCTTCTCGTTGAAGCGATTGCCCGTGAAGCTGCAATCGGCTCTGCGCTCGGTTTTTTAATGACCGAAGGATCTCTTGATCTCAAAGTATCCAAAGGAATTTCTGCTGAATCGGGTAGATCTCTGTCGGAAGAAATCAACGCACTCCTTGCAACATCGACAGTGGCAGAATTTTCAATCCAGCAGCTGCACCTTTCATCGTTGTACCGTTCGGAAGGGTATACCGATGCCTTCCTGATTCCGGTTTACAGTAATTCAGCGATGTTCGGTATGGTTGTCCTTCTCAATGACCCCGGTTGCGCACTTCCTGATATTGCGAAGTATAGAAAAAATATTCTCTTTTTGGTCGAACAATCGTTACGCGCCTTTGAAAATGCTGAAACATTTTCCAAAGCAAAAGATCTGCTGTTTATTGACGATGTCAGCGGTCTCTATAACCATCGCTATCTTGATATTGCCCTTGAGCGCGAAATGAAGCGGGTTGAACGGTATGCCTCCCACCTTGCGGTTCTTTTTATTGACGTTGATTCGTTCAAGCTGGTAAACGACATTCATGGGCATATCGTTGGAAGTAAAGTGTTAGCAGAATTTGGCGCACTGATCAAAAAATCTGTCCGTGATGTTGACATTGTCATTCGTTACGGTGGCGATGAATATACCGCCATACTCGTCGAAACGACCTGTGCCTCGGCTGAGCTTGTTGCCGATCGAATCCGCAGGCAGGTCGAGGCCTATCACTTTGCGGGTTCTGAGGGTCGAACCATTCGTTTGACCTGCAGTATCGGTTATGCCTGCTGTCCTGATGATACTGCGTCAAAGGATGTTCTGCTTGAGATGGCCGACAGGGCCATGTATGTCGGTAAAACATCCGGAAAAAATTGCATCCAGCGCATAGTATCCTGACCCTATTAGTACTGCCCGAGTCCGGCCCTGCAATCTTGCCGTGCAGTCCGGACTCTTTACGTTTTTAACTACTCATGAGGTGATCTGTGGCACTTACAGCAGTCAAAGGTTTTAATGATATCCTGCCCGGTGAATCCGCCCGTTGGCAGCATATTGAACAGACGGCCCGCCGGGTCTTTGAACTGAACGGCTTTGGTGAAATCCGGGTTCCGGTAATGGAGAAAACCGAGCTTTTCTGCCGTTCGATAGGTGATGCGACTGATATCGTAGAAAAAGAGATGTACACCTTTATTGACAAGGGTGAAAACAGTGTCACGCTGCGTCCGGAAGGGACCGCCGGAGTCATGCGCGCGTTCATCGAACATAAGCTGTATGCACAGGACCCGATTGCAAAATTGTACTATATGGGGCCGATGTTCCGCTATGAACGCCCTCAAAAAGGGCGCTACCGGCAGTTTCATCAGATCGGCGCCGAAATTACCGGTGTCCACGACCCTCTGGCTGACGCTCAGGTTCTGAATATGCTGACCTCCTTTTTTCGAGAAATCGGTTTGACGGAGCCAACGCTTCAGATTAACTCGCTCGGATGTCCCGCGTGCCGTCCTGTCTACCGTTCCGCCTTGCGAAGCTTTCTGGAAGAGCGGATGGGGCATCTCTGCGAAGATTGCAAACGGCGCTTTGCCACCAATCCGCTCCGGACACTGGACTGCAAGGTGCCAGGGTGCATTGAGGCGACTGCCGGGGCGCCGTCTGTACTGGAACATCTCTGCAGTGAATGTGATGATCATTTCAGCAGCGTGCGCCGTTATCTCGATATTTCGTCCACCCCGTACAGCATTAATTCCCGCATGGTGCGCGGACTTGATTACTACACCCGAACGACCTTTGAGATGGTTACCGGATTGCTCGGTTCGCAGTCTGCCGTTGCCGCAGGGGGGCGCTATGACGGTCTGATCTCGCAGCTGGGGGGGCCGGCAATTCCCGGAATCGGCTTTGCGATGGGTCTTGAACGGGTTGCTCTGCTGCTCGACAGCCAGGAGTTTACCTCTACGCCCGACCTGTTTATCGCCACGATGGGGGGAGGGGAGCGTGACGTGGCTTTCCGCCTGATGGATAGCCTGTTGAAGTCCGGAGTTCGCACCGAGATGGATTATGATGGGAAAAGCCTGAAGAGTCAGATGCGCCGGGCTGACAAGCTCAAGGCACGCTTTAGCGTTGTAATCGGTGAAAATGAGGTGACGTCAGGGCGAGCCTCCTTTAAACGGATGGCTGACGGCCTCCAGAGTGATGCTGCACTGACAGTCGCCGGGATACAGTCGCTGGTCGGAAAGTCGGAACAGTGATGGACTCCAGTACAATCCGCACCATCACCCCTGAAAAACGAGATGATGACTCTCAGTACGACGCAACGCTCCGCCCTCGATCTTTTGATGACTACATTGGTCAGGAGAAGATCAAAGGCAATCTACGTCTCTTTATAGATGCCGCCAAGGGGCGGGGGGAAGCGCTTGATCATGTCCTGTTGTATGGCCCCCCGGGGCTTGGCAAGACGACGCTGGCCAATATCATCGCCTGCGAGATGGGGGTCAATATCAAGTCCACGTCCGGTCCGGTTATTGAACGCCCGGGTGACCTGGCCGCCATTCTCACCAACCTTGAACCGCACGACGTCCTCTTTATTGACGAAATCCACCGGATTTCCCATGTAGTCGAAGAGATCCTCTATCCTGCCATGGAGGATTATCAGCTCGATATCATGATCGGTCAGGGGCCGAGCGCCCGCTCGATCAAGCTGGATCTGCCCCGTTTTACGCTGGTAGGCGCCACCACCCGGGCCGGGCTCCTTTCCTCGCCGCTGCGCGATCGCTTCGGGGTCATATCGCGCCTCGAATTTTATACCTATGATGAGCTGGCCACTATTATCTGTCGTTCGTCCGGTATTTTGGGGATGGAAATTGACCCTCGCGGGGCATCCGAGCTGGCCCGCCGCAGTCGGGGAACCCCCCGGATAGCCAACCGCCTGTTGCGCCGTGTACGTGATTATGCCCAGGTGCGCGCCGATGGTGTCATAACTCTCGACGTTGTGCGGGAAACTCTCAAACTGCTTGAAATAGACGAGATGGGTTTTGACCAGATGGATCGCATGATCTTGCTGACGATTATCGACAAGTTCGGAGGAGGGCCGGTTGGTCTGGATACCATAGCTGCCGCTATCAGTGAAGAGAGTGATACCATCGAGGATGTCTACGAGCCGTTTCTGATTCAGAACGGATTTATCAATCGCACCCCGCGCGGCAGGGTGGCTACACGTGCGGCCTATCTGCATTTTGGCCGCATCGCCCCGGAATCCTCCCAGGCGGTTCTGTTCTAGTATGCAACAGTTCTTCGAATTTCCCATTACCCCGAGCTTCAGCTTTGACAGTTTTGTCCCCTGTGAAGGAAACATAGCTGCACTCAGGTTCGCGCTGAGGATTGCCGATACTTCTGATTCCGAGACCCTGCTTTATCTGCATGGCCCCTCCGGGTCCGGCAAAACCCATCTGCTTCGGTCCATTGCCGGCAGCAATTTCCCCTATTTTTCGCTCCGTGAGCCACTTACTCCGGAACGGCTGGTGTCGATTTTTTCCACTGCCGACGGGTTAGTGATGGACGACCTGCAGTATATGCCTGATGATCCTGATCTGCGGAGGGCTCTCTGGCAGTTGTTTAATGATTTTCACACCTCCGGTCGCACGATTGCCATGGCCGGATCACTCCCGCCGCGTGAACTTACCAGCATGGATGATCATCTGACGTCGCGTCTGTTATGGGGTCTGGTCGCCAGGCTCGATACGTCTGATGACAGCTCTCGGAGAATGATAATCAAAAAAGTTGCTGATGATCATCAAATCAGGATACCTGATGATGTGGTCGACTATATTCTGGTAACTACCAGTCGTGAGGTTGGTGATCTGATTACCTCTTTTCATCAGTTATACCGTTTCTCAATGGCTGAAAAACGGCGTATCACGCTGCCGCTTGCCCGGGAAGTACGCGAGTTGACGCTGACAGGGCGCGTGTTATGACCCCATTTAAGAACCGGTTGAAGACCCCCGAAGAGATTGAACTGGAACATAAATATCAGCAGTTGATCCAGGTTAAGGCTGATCTCCAGCGGCATGAGCAGGTTTACAATTGTCTGAAATCTGAAATAAGAATGTTTGAACAGGTGTATGAGGATATTCTCGGAGTCCGTATCCAGACTCTGGAAGATCTTGAATGGCAATTAAATGGTCTTCTGAGTGAGACGACGGTAGAACGCTCGACGGAATCTCTACAGCAGTCACCTCCTTACACCCACTTCCCGCGTTCAACTGATCTGCTCGATGATGACGAAGTTGTAGTACAGGATGTAGCCAATCTCAGCCTCAAATCGCTGTATCGAGGCGTGGCTAAAGCGGTCCACCCCGATCTTGCTTCTGATGAGATCGAACGCCTGCGCAGGCAGGAGCTGATGGCACTTGCCAATGAAGCGTATCAGTCCGGAAATCGACAGGTGCTGATCGATCTGCTGAGTGAATGGGAGCAGGCACCGGTCTCATACGGATCAGAGCTGGATATAGCGCTTGAGCTTGTGCGCGTTATTCGCCAACTCGCAGCGATTCAGCAAAACATCCACGCGGTCATCCGCCAGACCGAAGAACTAAAACAGACCGACATTGTTCATTTCAAACTGCGGGTGGATGACGCACAGGCGGATGGCGTCGATCTTCTCGCGGATATGGCCGCTGCTGTTGATCTGGATATAGCTCGAATCCGTCGCCGTCTGTCTACCATTAGTGGTGAGGCCGGAGAGCCTGGCGACGAGGATGGTGCCCTGTTTGAAACGCGCATTGTCCGCTTTCCGTCTGAACAGAACTGCGGGACGCTCTTTATCCGTAAAACATCTTCAGTCGATTTTCGTGACTGGCAGCGTATCGGGATTGCACGGGGTGCCAAAGAAATCTTCATTGACACGTCGCTGCGACTGGACGTAAAAGCTGACAGCGGTACGGATATGGGCTTTTTGACAGGTCTGAATCCGGGCGATATTCAATCACTTTTTCTCTATAATTGCGACGACACGATCCTGTCTCAAATTGTGCATCTGACCGGTCTGCAGGAGTTGTATCTCTCCGACACCGCGGTCAGTGATCAGGGGCTGGCTTTGCTGCGTCCTTTAGAGTCATTGCAGCGCATATCGATCTACCACACCGCTATTAGCGACGCTGGAATTATGAATCTGGCGCTGCTGCCGGGACTAAAATGGCTTACCTGCAGCGGTATTAACGCCACGGAAGAGGGATTGAACCTGTTCCGGCGGTCAATGCCCGGCTGCAAGACGGTCAGTTTTAAATGGCGCTATTAGATAGAGATTATTTTTTTGCAGGATATACTGTGTGAACGCACACGTATCCTGTTTATCAGGGGTAAAATTAGGAGTTATTATGCTTCAGGTCGGTAACTACAACCAGCTTGCAATCGCCCGCATCACCGCTACCGGAGCTGTTTTTACGTCAGACAAAGGGGATGTGCTACTCCCCTTGCGGCTTGTTCCGACAGGGGCGGAGGTGGGAACAACGCTTGATGTTTTTGTGTACGTTGATTCTGATGGGCGTCTGACAGCCACCACCAAAAGGCCCCGCGCCGTAGTGGGGGAATTTGCACTCCTGAAAGTCAAGGAGGCGACGACTGTTGGCTCATTCCTTGACTGGGGATTGGAAAAAGATCTGCTGTTGCCGTTTGGCGAACAGCTTGAACCGGTCAGACGTGGTGATCAGGTGCTTGTATGGATCTATCTGCATGACAGCGGCCGGATTGCGGCGTCGGCGAAACTGGAAAAATTTATCCGGCCGGTGGATGACACTTTGACGGAAGGCGCCGAGGTCGAGCTGCTTGTCTATGCCTGCACGGATTTGGGTGCCAAGGTCATTATCAACAACCGCTTCGGCGGGCTGATTTTTCATACAGAGCTGGTCGTCAAACCTTCCTGTGGAGAGCATCTGCGCGGATATGTCAAAAAAATCAGGGATGATGGCAAGGTTGACGTGACGCTACGCAAAGGGGGCGCTACGGAGGCGGCAAAAGACCGCGATATTCTCCTTGATGCCCTGGCGGCCCACAACGGCTTTCTCCCCTTAACCGACAAAAGCTCTCCCGAAGCGATAGCAACACAGCTTCGATTGAGTAAAAAGAGCTTTAAAAAAGCGATTGGGGGACTGTACAAAGAGGGCGCTGTCTCAATACTTCCCGATGGAATCCGTCTGCGAAGCGTCCAAACGAAGGATACGTTATGAAGAGTAACATTGGTGTAGTTATATTGGTTGTTCTCTGTAGTGCCGCTCTGTTTTTTACCGGCTGTAAAAAAGGTGAAGAAAAGCCGGCAATCTGCTTGCAGGTCGTCACAACCCTGTTTCCACTATATGACTTCGCCCGTACGATTGGCGGTGACAAGGCGCACGTGACCATGCTGCTCCCGCCCGGTGTCGAGCCGCATACCTTCGAACCGAGGCCGGAAGATATGATCAGGATCAGTCGTGCCGGGCTGTTTATCTATACCAGCAAATACATGGAACCGTGGGCGGAAAAAGTTGTCACCGGTATTGACAGCCGCACGCTGCGGGTCGTCAATGCCGGTGAGCGGGTCACCTACCGTGCCGGAGTGACTGAAGATGAGCATGATCATGGCCACAAGGGGAGCGGGGAGCATGATCACCACCATGATCAGAAAGGGATGGATCCGCACATCTGGCTCGATTTTGACAACGCAGCGCTCATGGTTGATACGATTCTTGACGGTTTTATCGCCGCTGATCCGGGCAATGGCGGCGTGTACCGTCAGAATGCTGAAATCCTGAAAAAACGACTGGCCGCGCTTGACCAGAAGTACCGGAAAAAACTCTCCTCCTGCTCCACCAGAAAACTCCTGCATGGTGGGCACTATACCTTCGGCTACCTGGCTCGTCGCTACGATTTAGAGTATCACGCGCTCAGCGGGATATCGTCAGACTCGGAACCGTCGGCTGAGCGTATGGTTACACTTGTCCGGGAAATAAAATCATCCGGCGCCAAATACCTGTTTGCAGAAGAGCTGCTGTCGCCACGCTTGACCGAAACGCTGGCTCAGGAGGCGGGTGTCGGGGTATTGATGCTCCACGGGGCGCACAACCTCTCCCGTGATGATATGTCCCGGAATGTTACCTTTTTTGATCTGATGGAACGCAATCTGGAACAGCTGCAGAAAGGTCTTCAATGCCGGGCGAAATAGTTACAACAGAGTTGCTCTCGTGCAGTTATCGCGAGGGAAGGGTGCTTGAGGATATTTCCTTTCAGGTTGAGCGCGGTGACTATGTTGGAATCGTGGGGCCGAATGGTTCCGGTAAAAGCACGCTGGTCAAGGCGTTACTCGGTCTGGTGACAATCAGCAAGGGGTCTGCAACACTGTTTGGTACCCCTCTGACACACTTCCGTGATTGGTATAAAGTTGGCTACCTGCCCCAAAGTCTGCATCTGGTTAATCCGGTATTTCCTGCGACAGTACATGAAACGGTTGGCCTTGGTTTGTTATCACTTAAGCATTTTCCAAAACGACTGAATCGTGCCGATAATGACAAAATTAATACAATCCTTGATGAATTAGGTATATTGGATCTTGAACATAAACTGATAGGTGAACTATCCGGTGGCCAGTTGCAGCGTGTTCTGCTTGCGCGTGCAATCGTCAACGATCCTGAGCTGCTTGTGCTCGATGAACCGACCGCAGCCCTTGATCCGGAAACAAGAGGTCGCTTTTATGCCATGATAGCCTCTATCAACCGATCGCGGGGCGTCACGGTCCTGCTGGTGACGCATGACAGCGGCGCGATCGGAGAACATGCCTCAAAAATGCTCTATCTTGACAAAAAAATACTATTTTACGGCAGCTTTGATCAATTCTGCTGTTCACATGAGATGTCGTCACTGTTCGGCGAACATTCCCAACATCTCATGTGCCATCGACACTGACCATGAACCTACTAGAAATACTTTCATACGGCTTTATTCAACGCGCCCTGTTGGCCGGTACACTGATCGCTCTGCTCTGCTCTGTGCTGGGGGTCTTTCTGGTTCTGCGTCGTTTGTCATTGATCGGTGACGGATTGGCACACGTCACCTTTGGCAGCACCGCCATCGCACTGGCGCTGAAACTCTATTCAACAATGTCGCTGCTGGTCTCGATGCCGATCGTTCTGCTGGCGTCCCTCGGCATACTCAAATTGACAGAAAAAGGGCGGCTGAGTGGCGACGCAGCTATCGGTCTGGTATCTGCTCTCGGAATTTCGGCCGGTATTATTCTGGCCAGTGTGGGGGGAGGGTACAACGTTGATCTGCTGAGCTACCTGTTCGGCAACATTCTTTCGATACGCAGTGAAGAGGTGGTGATTGCGGGGTTTCTCTGTCTCGGGGTGATGTTGCTGGTGACGTTCTATTATCACGAGCTGTTTGCCATCTCATTCAGCGATGAACTGGCCAAAGTGTCCGGTGTCCGGACTTCATACATCAACGCAATCCTCGTGCTGCTGACCGCGCTGTCTGTGGTTCTGGCCATGAAACTGGTCGGCATCATGCTGATTTCGTCACTGCTGATTGTTCCCGCGGCGGGAGCGTTGCAGCTTGCCCGCGGTTTCAAGGTCTGTATTGTTCTGGCTGCAATTCAGGGATGCAGCTCGGTTATTATCGGTATTATTGTTTCAATCCTGTCCAACCTCCCTGCCAGCGCCTCCATCGTCATGGTAAATCTGCTCTTTTTCGCCGCCGCATGTGTAGCCCGTCGGGTCCTCTATCCTAAAAATAGTAACTGAAATCCTTCATCTCGAACGGTGAATCATTCAAGCATTCAATAAATACATCCACAATAAATGGATCAAACTGGGTATCTTTTTTCTTTAAAAGCTCGTGGATAGCCGTTTCTTTGTCGAAGCCGTCTCGATAAGAGCGGTTTGAAATCATGGCATCGTACGCATCTGCAACGGCAACGATACGGGCATGGAATGGAATCTGCTCACTTTTCAGACGCCCGGGATATCCGGAGCCATCCCAATGTTCATGATGGTGAAGGATGGTCGGGCCGATATGGCTTAAATTGTTGATACCCACGACAAAGAGAGTTCCTTTCAGGGTATGCTCACGTGTCAGCGTCTCCTCGCGGTGATTGAGGCTGTCCGGCTTGTTGAGCACATCTTCAGCAGTATTGTATTTACCGATGTCATGCAGCATCGCGCCCAGATACAGATCGCGCATCTCTATGAGCGGCAGGTTCAGTTTTGAACCGATGCTCAGGCAGTATTCAGCAACCCTGCGCGCCTGCCCCTGCGTATAACTGTCTTTCAGCTCCAATGCGCCCAGCAGGGCCTGCATAATGCTGTTGAATAAACTGGCATTCCACATTTCGTGCGGCGTATCCTGGAGCAGAACTGCCTTGGAAATTCCATCAGACGTGTGGCGACCGGCCAGACGGGATGCTATTGCCAGCCCAAAGTCGATTGCCGTGCCCGGCCCCTGACTTGTAATAATGGTGCCGTCGCTGACGACCGGCGTATCTTCGAAAATGCCGCCATTTAATTGCTCACGATATGACGGGTAACAGGTCGCTTTTTTGCCACTTAGTAGTCCGGCTGCAGCAAGTACAATCGGAGCGGCGCAGATAGCGCCTATCAATTTTTCTTTGGCTGCGAATTCAGCAAGGAGCGCGTGAATTCGCCGATCGGCGTTAAGGTTGTCAGTACCCGGTTGTCCGCCTGGAAGGACGATCATATCGAAGGACGCAGCAGTGACGGCATCTATTGTTGTATCAGGGATGATGTTGATATTGTGCGCGCCTACAATCGGACCTGGCAGAAGTCCTGCCAGAACGATCCCTATTTCTGCTCTGCGGAGTATATCAACTATCGCCAGCGCTTCAATTTCTTCAAAACCTTCCGCTAGCGGCATGAGAACGTTTGCCATATATTCCTCCCCATCGTACAGAATGTTTTAATAGTAAGCCAAAATAAGCAAAAAACAAGTGATTACTAATAGTGAGGAACCTCAAGGTGTGATCACGTAGGCGGCTCTCGACGAGTTACGCCACGACCACCCGGTTGCGCCCCTCCCGTTTGGCAGTATAGAGAGCGTTATCAACCCGGCGAATAAGCTCGTCTTCATTGTCTCCGTTTTGCAGCTGTGCTACACCGAAACTGGCGGTCACAGACAGCGGCGCAGCACTACTCGATTGCTTTTCAAACGTAGAACGAATGCGCTCAGCCAGAGCGGCGGCCGCGTCACATGAAGTGTTCGGCAGCAGTATGATGAACTCCTCACCTCCCCAGCGACTGGCGATATCTTCAGCGCGCACCAACTCTTTCAGCATCAGGTCGCCGACACTATGACCGAAGGTGTCATTCACTTTTTTAAAATGATCAAGGTCGATGCTGATCAACGAAAGTGGATGACCTTTTCTTGCGGGGTAATAAGCATCTCCCTCAGCGCGTTTACCGCCTGCTCAAATCGTAACTCCAACTCTGGCAACAGTTGCACCGCTCTTTCTAAATCACCAATCTCGGCACCGGTTTCAATCATACGGGCAATTTCAGAAAGTGGCACCAATGAGAGATTCGCCGCAGCTCCTTTCAGCTTATGTGCCGACTGGCGCAGAATAATGGCATCACGTACTGTAACTGCTGTGCGGATTGACTCGATATATTCCGGGGCACTGTCGCAAAATATGGCAGCCACATCACAGGATAGTTCAATATCTCCCTGGTTTCGGCGCACAAAGTCATCCATATCAAAAACAGCGGTTTCAGCGCCGCAAGAGCTTGCATCTCCTCTGCCGGTCGTTTTCTGAAAGGCTGTCTCCTGAGCGGAATCAACGGGAACCCACCGTTCCAGTAGCGCTAGCAAAACCGCGATATCAAACGGTTTGCTCAGATACTCATCCATGCCGGCGGCAAGGCATTTGTCACGATCTTCCTTAAGTGAGTTTGCCGTGAGCGCAATCACCGGTATGGCGTGGTTTCTGACTGCCGAAGTCTGGTCACGAATAACAGCAGTCGCTTCATAGCCGTTCAAGACCGGCATCATGCAGTCCATCAGCACCAGGGCGTAATCGTTGTTTTCCAGAGCATGTATCGCATCGCGGCCATTGTTTGCCACATCCACAGTATAGCCGAATCTTGCTAGTATTGATTTAACAACGACTTGGTTAGTGGGGTCATCCTCAGCCAGGAGCAGGTGGGTACCTTTGACGCAACGTTTCTCACTTTCAATCCCTTTACCATACTTGCCGGACGTGGGCTGTCCAAGCAATTTTACTGGGATCCGGGAGGAATTCTGCCTCTCCAACACCGCCGAAAACCAGAACGTCGAACCGCTCCCTTCCGCACTCTCTACACCAACAGTGCCGCCCATTAACTCCGCAAGCTGCCGCGAAATAGCCAACCCCAGTCCGGTGCCGCCGTAAGAGCGTGTGGTGGATCCGTCCGCCTGGGTGAACGGATCGAATATCATAGCCAGCTTGTCAGCAGCAATGCCGATGCCGGTGTCGTGTATCATAAAGCGCAGAGTGACGCAACCATCGTGCTCGCAATCCTTCTGGATGTGGAGGGTTACGGAACCTTTCGGGGTAAACTTGATGGCGTTTCCAATCAGGTTGGTAAGAATCTGGCGCAGCCGTCCCGCATCTCCTCTCAATAACAATGGAACATCAGGATCAATCCGGGCTGCAAGCTCTACCTCTTTTCCGTGGGCGCGGTGAGAAAGGAGGTTGATTGTGTCATTTATCTCTGTCTGCAGATCAAGGTCTCGTGTTTCAAGCTCGATCTTATGTGCCTCTATTTTGGAGAGGTCGAGAATGTCGCTGATCAGTTCCACAAGATTTATGCCGGACAGCTTGACCAGTTCGGCATACGTGCGCTGTTCTTCGGTTAGTTCCGTACTCAGCAGCAGTTCGGTCAGTCCGATGACGCCGTTCATGGGGGTACGGATTTCATGGCTCATGTTGGTCAGGAACTCGGTCTTGGCGCGGTTGGCTGTCTCAGCCAGCTCTTTTGATTCCTGCAGAACGGCCTCTGCTTTGCGGCGCTCCATGATGTTGCGTACCAGTCCCAGGTTGTATCCTTGGCCATCAAACTCGAAATAGTTGGCCGAAATTTCTACCGGGTAGACGTGGCCACTCTTTGTTTTGTGGTGTCCCTCAAACGTCAGGGAGCGGCAGTTCATCAGCTGCTGCCATAAATCAGACCACTGGTCTGCAATAAAGTCCGTGTCAATGTCGGCAATTCCGAGTGTCAACAACTCCTCACGACTGTAACCGGTGGTACGGCAGGCCTCCTGGTTGACATAATAAATCCGGGCAGTTTGATCCACCAGATAGGCTGCTTCCCGCACCGTATCCAGCGCAAAACTCATCAGGGCCATATTTTTTTCGGCCTCTTTGCGCCCGGAAATGTCAATAACGTTCCAGAGTACGCCCGGTTCACCATTGGGAAGCTGCATCTTGACTCCGGCAAAGTAGCACCAGAAGATACTGCCATTCTTGCGGAGCCAGGGATATTCGACGCTGGCCAGAGGTTGGCCCTCCTTGGCCTCCTGAAAGCGGGGGGCCCACTCTTCATAATGCTGCTGATCAAGGTGCAGGACCCGGGCGCTTTGTCCCACCAGCTCTTCACGCGAGTAGCCGAACTGATTGCAAAACTGGGTATTGACCTGCAGGATCTGGCGGGTGGAGGAGACCACCAGCATGCCGGAGCCGTTTACTTCAAACAGGGTCTCCAAATGACTGCGCTCAGCAGTCAGCTCTTCTTCAACCCTCTTGCGGTCGGTGATGTCGGTCAGGCACCAGACCACGCCGATATCATCAGGTAACGGAATGGCACCTCCGGAGATGACAGCCCAAAAGGTGCTGCCGTCCTTGCGGCGGTACTGGTATTCAATCTGTACCATTGGCTCATTGGCATGGGCGCCCGCAAACCACCGTCCGAAGCGTTCGTACTGTTCCCGGTTAAGATGCAAAATTTCAACGCTTTGCCCAACCAGCTCCTTCCGGCTGTAACCGTACATTTCGCACAGTCGGCGGTTCACATCGACGATCTTTCGCTGTGACGACACAATCAGGATTCCGGCCGTGGTCTGTTCCAGCAATGCCTTGAAATGGTTGCGTTCTGCCTCCAGTGACTGTTCAGTGGCAAAACCCCGCTCAATCTGCAGGAACAGCAGGCAGACCAGCAGGGTCGCCGGGGGATACAGCAGCAGTACCGGCCAGGTGATGTCGGTCAGTGTCAGTTTGGCCACTGCGGCCGGCAGGAGGGCCGTGCAGGCGATCATCCAGAAATGCACCAGCAGCCCGAACAGATAGAGGCCAGGCAGGCTGACAACCCAGGAACCACACCGCCGCAGGTAGTGCCAGGCAACGCCGATCCCGGCTGCGCCGATGATGACGGCCACCCCCATCGAGCTGCCGACCCCTCCCAGCCAAGTACGGTAGGTAGCGGCAATGACAGCAGCAACCAGTGCCGTAACCGGACCACCAACAAAACCGGCTATGGCCAGGATGATGGAGCGGCCATCTAAAAACAGGCCTGGCTGCAGTATTACCGGGGCCATCATCCCGACCAGAGCCACGCTGCCGAACAGCAGACCGGAAACCAGCGGGAAGAGCTTGCCGTAGTTTTTTAGCTGTCGCACCAGCAGTCCATATACAAAGGTCAGGGCCACCAGCAGGCTTATGTTCTGGACCAGCGAGAGGTAGATCATCTAATCAATGTCCTTGGCTTCGGATCTCCGGTTTTACAGTGTACGCCTGCCGCTTAACCTGGAAATTATTCACGCTAATTGTACCCACACGTGAATGGTCGTAATGCTCTGCGCAGCAGTCGGTGGCGATGCGAGCGGATTATGGAAACAAGTCTGCGTCTTTGAATGACAGTCCTTGACGGTCTTTGGCTGAAATATTCGGCTCTGCGGCCAGGGGCCAGCGTATGGCCAGATCCGGGTCGTTCCAGGCGATGCAGCGTTCATGCTCAGGTGCGTAATACTCCGTCGTCAGATAGAGAAATTCGGCAACCTCTGACGTTACACAGAAGCCATGGGCAAAACCGGGTGGTACCCACATCTGGCGTTTGTTTTCGGCCGATAGCAGAGCGCCGAACCATTGTCCGAAACTTGGTGAACTCCGGCGGATATCAACGGCAACATCGAAAACCTCCCCGACAACAACCCGCACCAGTTTCCCCTGTGGCTGCTGAATCTGGTAATGGAGCCCCCTCAGAACACCGCCGGCCGAGCGGGAGTGATTATGCTGAACAAAACGGAGATCAACTCCGGTCAGGTCGCGCCAGCGATTTTCATTGAAACTTTCGAAAAAGAAACCACGATCGTCGCCGAAAACGTTCGGCTCCATAATCAGGACATCGGGAATTGTTGTGGGTATAATCTGCATTCGGGTATCTCCAAAAAAAATGGGCGGGAAATGTTACGGCTGTTTTTGTGACACGTAGGCGCTGCTGCGTCCTTCGGCGAAGGTCAGGTGGTTAACCATTGCATCACGGGCAGTCTGAGGACTTCTGGCTTTGATTGCCTCTACGATCGCGCTGTGATGTGCAAACAGAAGCTGATGGTCATCATGGGTCAGGTAGGCTGCCCGCCAGACGGTCTGCTGAAACTCTTTCATGGCATCAAACAGGCTCTGCATCAGGTGCAGCCAGACAACGTTATGGGTGGCACGGGCAATAACTAAATGCAAATTGGCATCAAGATCTTCCGAAGGCTGTTTCAGTTCAAGATTGTTCTTCATTCCGGCAACAATCTCTTCCATGCGACGGATATCATCAGGCAGCGCACGCTCCGCGGCATACCAGGCGGTCCAAGATTCCATGCATTTACGGACTTCGATAACATCAAGCGCCCGATCCTGCTGAACGCGAATCAGTTCACTAAGCGGGTTGGCGGATGATGTCTCCACCAGTGATTTGACTACCGTCCCCCCTCCCTGATACGACATGACCAGACCGGACGCAGCCAGGGCGTTCAGCGCTTCACGTACCGAAGGGCGCGAGACTCCGAACATCTCGGCCAGTTCGCGCTCCGGCGGCAATTTATCACCCGGTACAAACTCTCCTGCCAGGATTGAGGCACGGATCTGGTCTGCTATCTGGGTTGAAACTTTTTTAGCCTTTATCGGTTGAAAATTCATGGTCTGGTCCAATCACACAGGGGTGTCATAACGGCACCCCACCTTGTAACGTATTTTTTGCTGTTCTGCAACCGACAGTACATATTCCATGTGCTTGTAAAACTGGATTTAATGATGTCGGCGGGTGGCTGTCGGTTGATATCATCAATGGTATAAAACAGCCGGAATTAATATGTAATACCATGCTATTTATTTTGTGATACGTAAATAACTGTATAAATTATAAACTGATAAAACGTATGTTGACAAACAGTATAGAGATGAAATATCGTCACATGTAATGTGGTATTACAACTATATTAAAATTTGTGGTTGATCGGTATATTTTAAGTATCGATTCGAGTGCAAGAATTCCAGAAACCTTTTTTTCTTGATAGAATAACGGTACACAACAATCGCTTGAGGCGTAGGAGGCATATCATGATGTACGAGCAATTCAAAACCAGGGCAGAAGGTGTCAGCGCTGAAGTATATCGCTTTGTAACCAAAGACGCGGCGCTTGTCTGGCTGATCGAATTTCTGCACAGGGAGGGGGCGGCTGATACACCTCAAACCAGCGCTCTGTGGGCCGAATGCTCATTTCTTGACGGCATGGACCGGGACGCGTTGAAGGACGTTGCCGGGTTGAAATTTGAAGTAACCCGTGAACTGGCTGCCGAGGCAAAATTCGGGATAAGCCAAATGGAGTGGGCTCTGGCCGATACGGGATCACTGGCTCAGAACGCTACCGCAATCGAACAGCGCCTGGTATCATCTCTCTCCACCATTCATATTGCCCTGGTGCCGACAGCCGGAATCCTGCCGGACATGCCGGCTCTGCTGTCCCGAGTCAATCCCAAAGAAAATGCCTATATCGCCATGATCACCGGGCCGAGCAGGACTGCGGACATCGAGCGGGTGCTGACCATCGGGGTGCACGGTCCGGAGCGGCTCGTGATCATTTTCGTTGACGAGTTGGGAGGTGCCATCTAATGGGAACTGAATTCAAGAAATCAATTCACAAGGCTGTTAATGATGCCAATCTGACCGGGGCGCTCGGCAAGTTTTCCGAGGCCTATAAGATCAATCGTGCCAAGGCGTATGAGGGTATCGACTTCGAGGAGCTGCGCGGGAGGATCGCCGACCTGAAGTCCTACGCCGCTTCCCACCTTGAAGAACTCTCTGCACAGTTCACGCAGAATGCCGAAGCTAGAGGTGCCAAGGTTTTCCGGACGAACGATCCGGCCAAGGTCATGGAATACATCCTGAAGGTCGCGCTAGACAACAACGTCAAAACCGTCGTGAAATCAAAATCCATGGCGACGGAAGAGATTCACCTCAATCCATACCTGGAAAAGGCCGGCATTGAAGTTGGAGAAACCGACCTGGGGGAATGGATAATCCAGCTGGCCGGGCAGACCCCATCGCACATGGTCATGCCGGCGATCCATATGACCAAGGAGGAGGTCTCCGACCTGTTCAGCAAGGAGGTCAATGAACGTTTGTCGTCAGATATCCCGAGGCTCGTCAAGGTGGCCCGCGAGAAACTGCGTCCGACATTTCTTGCAGCTGATATGGGCATTTCGGGCGGGAACATTGCCGTCGCGGAAACCGGCAGCATCGTCCTCATGACCAATGAGGGGAATGCCCGGCTGGTCACGTCGCTCCCCAAAATTCACATCGCGCTGGTCGGAATCGAAAAACTTATTGAGAAGTATGCAGATGTCGCCACTATTTTAAAAGCACTTCCCCGGAGTGCCACAGCACAGCTGCTCACCAGTTATGTCTCGATCATCACCGGTCAGACTCCGAACAGCGACGGGTCAATGAAGGATCTGCATATTATCCTGATGGATAACCGCCGCTCGGAAATGGCGGCCGATCCTAAGTTCAAACAGGCGTTGCAGTGCATTCGCTGCGCTTCCTGTCTTAACGTCTGCCCGGTTTTCCGGCTAGTTGGGGGGCATGTGTTCGGCAAGGTGTATACCGGCGGCATCGGCACCATACTGACCGCCTGGTTCGATGAACTGAAAAAATCGGAAGACATTCAGGGGCTCTGTATCCAATGCGGTGCCTGTAAGGATGTCTGCCCCGGAAAGATCGATATTCCGGACCTAATTATGGAGCTTCGGCGGCGGTTGGTGCTTGAACAGGGGGTGCCGCTGCTGCAAAAAACGATCTATGCCGTGGTGAACAATCGTAAGCTGTTTCACGGCATGCTCCGGGCCGCTTCAATCGCGGGCAAGCCGTTTACATCGGGCACATTCATCCGGCACCTGCCGCTGTTCCTTGCGGACCTGACCGATGGCCGCAGTCTGCCGGCCATCGCGGCTGAACCATTCCGTGATCGCTTCAAAAAAATCCAACAGCCGAAGCTGAAGGAGAGGGTGGTATTCTATGCCGGCTGTCTGATCGATTTTGCGTATCCGGAAATGGGCGAATCTCTGGTGAAAATTCTGAACAAGGCCGGCTTCGAGGTTGTCTTCCCGCAGGATCAGACCTGCTGCGGTGCACCGGCCCGCTACAATGGTGCCTATGAAGTCGCAGAAAAGAATGCCATCGACAACATCAAGGCTCTGTTGAGTGTGGATGCAGCGTATGTGGTCTCGGCCTGCCCAACCTGTACCGTGGCGCTGGCTCATGAATTTATCAGCACCTTTGAAAGCGTCGGTCAGACCGAATGGATGGCGAAGGCGAGGGAGCTGGCCGGGAAAACGGTTGATTTTTCAACCCTTGTCAAGAAGCTGGTCGATGAGGGGCAGTTGTCTCTGAAAGAAGGGCAGAAACTCGGCGCGATTACCTATCATGATTCCTGTCATCTGAAGCGGACGCTGAAGGTGTCGGAGCAGCCGAGGGAATTGCTGCAACGCGCCGGCTATGAGATTGCCGAGATGTTCGAGTGTGATACCTGTTGCGGCATGGGGGGCTCGTATTCGCTCAAGCTGCCGGAAATATCTGCGCCGATTCTGCAGCGCAAGCTGAGGAACATCAAGGAGACCGGTGCGGTGATCGTCGCCATGGACTGTCCCGGATGCGTGATGCAGATCAGAGGGGGGCTCGATCAGGACGGAGCGGCTATAAAGGTCAAACACACTGTTGAACTGTTGGCTGAACAGTTGGATATATAATACCGAAGTACATGATTAAATTACAAAGGCGTCCGCAAGGCCGCCTTTGTTTTTGCTTAATAGTCTGAACCCTGCTATGAGTTTTATATAAAGTAGAGTATGTTACGTTAATATCATTTTAAGGTATTTTCGTGAGTAACTAACCAGATGGCATGTTGGCCGGATCTGATCAATAATAAGTTGTGAGAGAAATAGGGGAGTGAAATGAGTATCATCCAACACCAACTAGCTCGCCAAGTCCTCGAGCTTATCAGAGAAGGAAACACGACACATAGACTGCTTACATACCAGAGTGTCGCGAAGGCTCTTGGCCGTACAACAGATAGTGCGCGTGCAATTGCTCAGGTTTGTGACTTGCTTGACGCAGCAACTGCGCTCGCTAACATTCCGCTTCTGGCGCTAGTTGCTGTCCGGGCAACATCAGGTGAGATTAACCCGAAGGCCTGGGTCAAGGATACTCCAGTCGGTGTTAGAGATTCAATTATTGAACGTTCACGAGCCTATTCATTTACAGAGGATGATTTTATAGCTATTGAAACGTCTCTAAATGAACTTAACGGCTATGGAAACAAAACTGCCTGGAAGGAAGTAAAAAGAAGAATTCCTAATCTATACGAGAAGCTTACGTCCTCAGTGACATGCAAAAAGGAAGATGCAGCCAATGATGCAATCAATGATTTAGGTGCTGATTTAGCAGAGAAGGAAGTGGTATCGGGGACAAGGTACGCAAGAGATCCTAAAGTTAGGAGAGCAGTTGAGGTCCGGGCTAAGGGAAAATGCGAGTTGTGCGGTAAGCAGGGCTTTGCCAGACCAGACGGCAGCTTCTATCTAGAAACACCTCACATAATTGCGTTGGCCAAAGATGGCGCTGATCGTGTAACAAATGTGATTGCTCTTTGTGCTGAGCATCACCGGGAGGCTCATTTTGGGGCGGCAAAAGACGATCTTGAGAGGAAGATGATTCTTGAAATTACAAACTAATGAAGCACGAGGAATACCCTTGTCATAGAGCAGAAGTAGATGCCAGCGGAAGCGAGAGCACCCAACAGGCCAGTGAAGCGGTGAGCCGCTAAACGGCCGAGCCGTTGAACACAGAAATAATGGAAAAGAGGGAGGCATTATGATGAAAGCAGCGTTGATATTCCTGATCCTGGGCGTATGCGGCACCGGTCTAGCCGGCGCGGCTGAGGCATTTGAAAAGGATGTCGTAAAGACGACGGCGGGGGAGCTGGAAATAACCTTCATAGGCCATGGTTCGCTTATGTTGAAGTTCGGCGGCAAGATTATCCATGTCGATCCTTACAGTAAACTGGCCGATTATGCAAAGCTGCCCAAGGCTGACCTGATCTTTCTTACCCACGAGCATCAGGACCATCTCGATCCGGTAGCCCTGAAGCAGGTCACTACCGCTAAAACGGCGGTAGTGCTCACTGAAAAATGCGCAGAGAAGGTGCCGGGCGGCATCATTATGCGGAATGGAGATACCAGGAATGTCGATGGGATCGCCGTCGAAGCCGTGCCGGCATATAACATTGTGCACAAGCGCGATAACGGCCAGCCTTTTCACCCCAAGGGTGCCGGTAACGGTTACGTGCTGACGTTTGCCGACAAACGGCTCTTTATAGCCGGAGATACGGAGAATATTCCGGAGATGAACCGGCTGAAACGGATCGATATTGCCTTCCTGCCGATGAACCTGCCCTATACGATGACACCGGAAATGGTCGCCGATGCAGCCAGATCCTTCAAACCTAACGTGCTGTATCCCTACCATTACGGGGAGACGGACCCGGCCAGACTTGTCACTTTGCTCAAAGGTGATCCCGGGATTGAGGTACGGATCCGCCGGATGAAGTAATACATCTCGAGGGAATAACGGGGCCAAAGCTCCAAATTACAAAAAGCAGAAATGACGAGTTTCCCAACGCAAGGCTGACCGGCTCTAAAACCCGCTTGTCAGCCTTGCGTTATAAATAAAAATTGTGTGCCGATGGAATGAGTGATCTGCTGATAACTACGATAAAAAAGATTCTCGAAGGTGTAACAGCTTTTGAATGAGTGATGGTAACAGGATGAAAAAGGAAAAGAACAGCTCGGTGATCATTTCCCGGCAGGAACATGGGATCTCCCGCAAGCTTATGAGCCCGAACGCCCTGCGCACCCTCTACCGCCTGAGAGACAACGGCTTTGTCGGCTATCTCGTCGGCGGCTGTGTGCGCGACCTCCTGCTCGGACGAGAGCCGAAGGATTTCGACGTGGTAACCAATGCCACCCCTGGTGAGGTGAAGCGGATGTTCCGCAACTGTCGTCTTGTCGGGCGGCGGTTTCGTCTCGCGCATATCCACTTCCTGGATGAGATCATCGAGGTGTCGACCTTTCGGTCCCTGGCCGCGAACGAGCCGGAGCCCGAGCCGCAAGAAGCACACGAGGCGGAGCACCGGCAGCGGCACCCGCGGATGCTGAAGGACGATGACGGCATGATCCTGCGGGACAACGTCTACGGTACCCCCGAAGAGGATGCCTTGCGCCGCGACTTTACCGTCAACTCGCTTTCATACAATATCGCCGATTTTTCGATTACAGACTACACCGGCGGCCTAGCCGACCTGGGCGCCGGCATCATCCGTACCATCGGCGATCCCGACGTCCGTTTCCAGGAAGACCCGGTACGGATGCTGCGTGCGGTGCGGTTTGCCGCCCAGCTCGCCTTCACCATCGAGGAAAACACCCGGCAGGCACTGGTCGCCGCCGCCGATACCATTGTCAGGGCGGCGCCGCCGCGTCTCTTCGACGAGATGCTCAAGCTTCTCCTCTCGGGAGAGGGGGCGAAGTGTTACGATCTCCTCCGCCAGACAGGGCTCTTTGCAGCACTGTTACCGAATTTCTCGAGCTGGCTTGGCGCTGAAAGCGAAGGCTTTCCCCACACCCGGTTCGGGGAGATGCTCAGCTACGTCGATTCCCGCATTCAGCAGGGGTACAAGGTCTCCCTGCCGCTCCTCCTGGCACTTCTTTTCGGCGACTACATCAACGAGAAAGCGGAGCGCTTCCGCCGACTGGGTGCGCCCTGGCAACAGAGCGTTGATGCCGCGGTTGCGGAGTTCATGGGCGAAACCTGCCCGATCGTTATGATCGCGAACCGCGTCGGGCTTGCACTCCGCGACATCATCAGCCAGCAGATGCGCCTGAAAAAGATCCCCGGCCGCAAACCGGAGTCGTTCATCGTCCGTCATGATTTCAATGACATCATCGAATACGGCCGGATCACCCGCGGCGATAAAAAGGACGTCGTCAATCAGCTCGACTGGTGGGCGGCTCAGGCAAAGCAACTGGTGATAGTGCCGTTGCCGTGCGAACGTACCAAAGAAACCAAGGCACCACAAAGGAAGAGAAAGAGACGTCGCCGGCGAAATCTAGAAACGAAGAGCAGGAGCGAAGGATTATAGCTAAAGCGAAGCCAAGGCTAAGGCCTCGACTAGAAGTTCGATGCCAGTTCAGCTGCTAATGACTGCGTGTAAAATAAAAAACTCTTAGATGAGTTACGTTAGTGATACATACGTTTATCATAAACAGCAAAGGCGGCCAAATGGCCGCCTTTTTGATTTTGGTATGTGTAGTATTTCTATGGTTTATACACCATCATCAGCGCCTGAGCCATCTCGGCCGGGCTGGCGGCGACGCTGATGCCGCATTCTTTCAGGACCGCTACTTTTTCCGTTGCCGTTCCTTTGCCGCCGGAGATGATGGCGCCGGCGTGTCCCATGCGTTTGCCGGGAGGTGCGGTGACACCGGCAATGTATGCCGCTACCGGTTTGGTCATATTCTCTTTAACGAAGCGGGCCGCCTCTTCTTCCGAGGTGCCACCGATCTCACCGATCATGATAACTGCTTCGGTGTCCGGGTCTTCCTCGAAGAGTCGTAATACGTCGAGATGGTTGGTGCCGTTGACCGGGTCACCGCCGATGCCGACGCAGGTGGATTGACCGAGTCCCATGCAGGTAAGCTGCCAGACCGCTTCGTAGGTAAGGGTGCCGGAGCGGGAGACGACGCCGACTTTGCCCGGTTTATGAATGTAGCCGGGCATGATGCCGATCTTGCACTGGCCGGGGGTGATAACGCCGGGGCAGTTCGGGCCCACCAGGCGGGTTTTTTTTCCGATCATGAAATGTTTGACCTTGACCATGTCGAGGACCGGAATCCCTTCGGTGATACAGCAGACCAGGTCTATACCGGCATCGACAGCCTCCATGATTGAGTCGGCCGCGAAGGGTGGCGGAACGTAAATGACCGAGGCGGTGGCGCCGGTCTTTTCAACCGCTTCCTTGACAGTGTCGAATACGGGAAAACCGTCAATATATGTGCCTCCCTTGCCGGGTGTAACGCCGCCGACCATTCGGGTGCCGTACTCACGGGCTCCTTGGGCATGAAAAAGTCCCGTTGCGCCGGTGATCCCTTGAGTGATTACTCTGGTGTTTTTATCGATCAGAATACTCATTGGTTGGCTCCTTTCACGGCTTGGACTATTTTTTGAGCTGCGTCGGCCATGCCGTCGGCGGCAACAATATTCAATCCACTCTCGGCCAGAATTTCTTTTCCCCGATCCACGTTCGTTCCTTCAAGGCGGACGACCAGTGGCACGCCCAGTGATACCTGGCGGGCCGCTGTTACTACGCCGGTGGCGATGATGTCACATTTCATGATGCCGCCGAAGATGTTGACCAGGATCCCTTTGACGTTCTTGTCGGAGAGAATGATTTTGAACGCTTCGGTGACGCGCTCGATGGTGGCGCCGCCCCCAACGTCGAGGAAGTTGGCCGGATCACCGCCGTAATGTTTGATGATATCCATGGTCGCCATGGCCAGACCGGCGCCGTTGACGAGGCAGCCGATGTTGCCGGAGAGGGAGATGTAGGAGAGTTCGAACTGGGACGCTTCGATTTCCTTGGGGTCCTCTTCGTCGTAGTCACGCATGTCGGCGATTTTTGGATGACGGAAGATGGCGTTGTCGTCAAAACCGAACTTGGCATCCAGCGCCAGCAGGTCGTTTTCGGCGGTGACGACCAGTGGGTTGATCTCCAGCATGGAACAGTCGCAGGCCATGAAGGTTTTGTAGAGCCCTTCCAGTACGGCAACAGCCTTGCCGACCAGTTTGCCGGTCAACCCGAGGCTGAAGGCGATGTTGCGGCATTGAAAGGCGGTCAGGCCGACCAGTGGATCGACGGTTTCGACAAAGATTTTTTCAGGGGTGGTGGCGGCAACCTCTTCGATATCCATCCCCCCTTCGGTAGATGCCATGACGGCGACCTTTGAGGTGGCGCGGTCAACCAGGAGGCTGACGTAGAGTTCGTTGGCGATGGTGCACCCTTTTTCGACCAGGACGCGGGTGACCAGTTTACCGGCAGCTCCGGTCTGGTGGGTGCGGAGGATCATGCCGAGCATTTCGCGGGATATATTGCGCACTTCATCCGGGGTGTGGGCCAGTTTTACGCCGCCACCCTTGCCGCGTCCGCCGGCATGGATCTGCGCCTTGACAACCCAGGGGCCGTCACCCAGGCGCTTGGCCCACTCGCGGGCGCCGGCGCTGTTGTAACAGACGTGACCATCGGGGACCGGCACACCAAACTTCCGTAAGATAGCTTTTGCCTGGTACTCGTGAATATTCATGGTAAAGGCTCCTGTTCTGATCTTTCGTATACCGCTACGCTGGCTGAATCTCTGTGATTGATGATCATGCCGATAATGTGCGGCTTCAGCAGAAATATAAATAAGTTATATAACGTGGTAATACCAGTTATTACTTTGGATGCCCAATGTCAACCTTTTTTTAGTAATCCGAAAAAAGTATGCTCGCTAAGCCGCCATTAGCCATGAATCGAGTATTCTTAGAAAACACAATATTTACTTATAGTAAAATTTTGGTTTACCGAAAATGTTGTCCGGGGCATGACAGGAGGTGACTTTGTGAAAAACTACCACGATATAAAAGCCGCGCAGAATCTAGAGTTGCATAAATGGGATATCCATGACTTTGTTTTTGGTTGAAATAGTCTAAAACTAGGGTATGCTTCGGATATGATAACTACAACTACTCTCGATAATGGTGTCCGTATAGTCACCCAAAACATTGGCTATATGCACACTGTAACCACAGGCATCTGGGTGGCCAACGGCACCCGCCATGAATCTCCCGTTGATAACGGTGTTGCTCATTTTATTGAACATATGCTGTTTAAAGGGACAAAACGACGCAGTGCTCATCAGATCACCCGTGAGATTGACTCTATGGGTGGGATTCTGAACGCATTTACCGGACATGAATATGTCTGCTATTACGCCAAAGTTCTGGCTAAATTTCTCCCTGGTACCGCCGATCTGTTGGCTGATATCTTTTTGAATTCCACCTTTCCACCCGATGAAATAGAGCGGGAGCGCAAGGTTGTTCTTCAGGAAATCAAGATGCGTGATGACTCGCCCGATGAGTACATCCATGACCGCTTTCATCAAAATTTCTGGCGCGGCCATCTGCTCGGCATGCCTATTCTGGGAAGCGAGGAAACGGTTACCAGTTTGTCGCAAAAGACGATCCTTGCGCATAAAAACAGCCGCTATCGACCTCAGGATATCATTATTTCCGCAGCCGGCAACGTGCACCACGATGAGCTGGTTGCCATTCTGGCTCCGCTGTTTTCAGGGATTTCTTCACAGTGGCAGCCTGAATCAAGCGATGTCTTTCCGCATGCTGGAAAAGAAGTGAATATAATTGAGCGTGAAATGGAGCAGACTCTTGTCTGTCTCGGCACCCGTTCGCTTCGCTATGATCATCAGGATCGTTATGCGCTGTTTCTGTTGACGACTATTCTGGGCGGGGGGATGAGTTCACGACTGTTTCAGGAAGTTCGCGAGAAGAAGGGGTTGGCGTATTCGGTCTATTCCTACATCATTTCCCATGCGGACTCGGGGGCGCTGGTTGTGTATGCCGGCACTGAAAAAAAGCATTGTCTTGAAGTAATCGACATTGCGCAACGTGAGATGTCACGGCTTGTTACCGAAGAGGTTCCGCAGGACGAACTGGACGCCGCACGGGAGCAACTGAAAGGTAAAACCCTCATGTCGCTTGAAAGCAGCGACAGTTTGATGACCCGTCTGGCCAAAAACGAGATTTACCATCAAAAGCAGCAGTCAATTGAAGATGTTATCGCCAATTACGATGCGGTCAGCAGCAACGATATTCAGAGGGTGTCACAGGAATTAATCCGGAGTGAATTTCTGCATCTCGAAGTAATGGGGCAGGTTGCCGATCTGGGGATATCTGTGGAGAATCTGGCGGTTTAGCAAGTTAGAAGTTATCCTGTCTATCAGGGGTAGCGATCCGAATATTCAGGATTCTTTCAAAATAAATATACTAAAAGGCCTGCTTGCATTTGTAAGTTGGCCTTTTGTTTTTGTACTATCGTTAATTACAGCTTATTGTCAACAAGAGTTGAGTTGTGCTATTGAAATGCCAAATTACTTAAGCATGGGATGCGGTAATCTGTGGAATGAAATACCGTGCAAGTAGCCCTTGCGGTGCCGGGACCAGGACATTGTTGCTTTAATAGCTCAATCCTGAGTAATGCTGAGTTGGAAGTAAAAAACTTGAAGGATAAAATAATGGTGAAAAGGCCATGACCAAGCCGGAAGATACTTATTTTAACCAATAAAGAGGAACACATGTCGAGTGTAAGCACCCACAGTCACGTCACCAATCTCTCCGGCAATGAGATATACTGCCTGAACAAACTAACATTCACCCCCGGCAACATCTGCATCGGCAACAGCGTTTTTGCGTTGGGCATTCTGGGCAGCCTGACGGCGGGACTTAACATCCTGGTGGGTGGAGAGATCCCCGGGGTAACCAGTCTGATCCATGATGGTCGCCTCAATGCGATCAACCGGATGATGCTGGAGGCCAAGGCAAGCGGCGGCACCGGTGTGACCGGCGTAACCACCGAGCTTGTCAGCCATGGCAGCAACATCGAATTCCTTTCCATCGGTTCTGTTGTGCACAAGGCCACTGCCACTGACGAAACACTCTCTTTCTCCACTTCTGCCGATGCACAGGAACTCTACTGCCAAGTGGATTGCGGATTCAGGCCGATCCAGTATGTCATCGGGAACGTGGCGTATTCCATCGGTCTTGGCGGGAACGTCTTTGGTTTTCTGCGGAGTCTGGGGAGGGGCGAAATCACTGAGTATTCCGAGATATTCGACAGGACCCGGCATCTTGCCCTTGAACGTATCACCCGCGAAGCCAGACAGTGCAAGGCCAACGCTGTTATAGGCATCAACACGACTATCACGCCGCTCATGGGGGCTCAAGAAATGCTCATGCTCGGGACAGCCTCATATCACCCGGCACTCAGCGATTACGTCAGCGATCCGATCACGTCTGATATGACCAATGAAGAGATGTGGAACATGATCAGTATCGGCTACATGCCGATCCGCCTGGTGATGGGGGTCTCTGTCTACTCCCTGGGAATTGTGGGAGGGATCACATCCCTGTTCAAATCCATGGTACGCGGGGAGGTGGATGTTCTGACATCCTTGCTGTATGAGGCGAGGGAGAAAGCGCTGGACAGGATCCAGATTGACGCCAAACGTCACGGCGCTGATGAGGTGGTCGGCGTCAAAATCCATGTATATGAGCTTGGCGGGGGATTGATAGAGTTTCTGGCAATCGGGACGGCGGTAAAGAAGATGGATGGCATATCAACCCGGACACCGGCATTGATACCACAGGCTATTATCAGGGACAGAGATACCTTCTTCGATAAGCAGCCACAGTCCGGACGGGCCGTCTCACTGACAGAAAACGGAAAATAATCCGCTGCAGCCACACAGGGCGGGCCAATTGCCATAATCATCGCAATCGTCATGTTTGCTTTCTATATGTTTGTTTTTATCCTGAAACGTCATTAAGGAGCAGCACCTTTGCTGCTTGATTGGAAAAACCGTAAGTATTATAGACAGCAGGTTGCAACGTTGGATGGGAAGATGCCGGGAGTACGGGATCAAGCACCATGCTTCTCAATCTTCCGGCGCCTAAATAGAATTTTTCCCGTAAAGATTGCCACTCCGAGAGGAATGAAGTATAATTACCTCACTGCTGAATCCAGGCAAAGGTGGCAAGTAAAGATGACACGTCTTTTAATTTTTCTGGTGCTTATTTTTGTGCCGTGCACAGTACTTGCCGATTGTATAATCACAGATACACCATATAAATTTGAGGTTGTGTGTTCAGGTTATAACCCAATGTCTCCGCCAACAGAATCAAAGAAGAATAAAAAAATAGCGAAGAGATCAAATAAAGCAAAGAAAGTAACTTATGAAGGCAGAGAGAGTGTAACACCGGCTGTTGTCATGAACGTAGAAGAGTCACAATTCATGCAAACAAGAAATCAACAGGACGGGTATCGTGGTAAAAGAAAACCCAGAGAGCAACCCACTAAAAAAACAGGCGCAGGGCAGAATAACAACACAGGCAATTCGGGAAGAACATCAGCGAACTCTTAAAGACCTGTAGGCGTTTTGGCGATCTGGTTCAACGTTTTTTTGGGAAGAAAACTATTTTCTGCTTAAATCCTGCTTGACCAATTTCAGTTTTGAATGGTAGAGTGCCCAGCACTACATACAACCCCCTTTTAATCTGGTACGAGATACCAGCAAAGGCGACACAATGAACAAACGTAATTCATAACAGAAGGGTCTTGCCGCTTGGCGCGGGGAGGCTCTTTTTTTTATGTCCGGCCCTAGAAAGCAGAAACAGGATAATGCGTTAACTGATCCATTTTATACCAAATTGATTACTAAGGATGGTGCCTGATGGCTGCTGAACAAACCGTGCTTATGGATGGTGCAGGAATCAAGCGTGCCTTGACGCGAATCGCTCACGAAATTCTCGAACGTAACAAAGGGGTTGCTGATATTGTACTGATCGGCATCCGTTCGGGCGGGGCATACCTGGCTGACGGAATTGCGCAGCAGATCAGCGTGATCGAAGGGGGAGCCGTTCCGGTAGGAGCGGTTGATATTACCCTCTATCGAGATGACTGCTCCGGCCAGTTGCCGCACCACCCGGTCGGCAAAACCGATATTCCGTTCTCCCTCGAAGCAAAGAAGGTCATCCTGGTTGATGATGTCCTGTACACCGGTCGCACTATCCGGGCCGCCATGGATGCGCTGATGGATTTCGGTCGCCCCCAGTCGATTCAACTGGCTGTGCTGATTGACCGTGGGCACCGCGAACTGCCGATTCGCGCCGATTTTGTGGGGCGCAATGTTCCTACCAGCCAGAAGGAGAATGTCCAGGTTGTTTTTGACGGATCAGATCAGCCGATTGAAGTGGTACTTGAAAAATAGGGGAGGGTTAACTGATATGGCCGAATTCAAGCACAAACACATTATCGCCCTGCGGGACCTGTCGAAAGAGGATATCGAACTCCTGATCTCAACCGCTGAGAATATGCGGGAGATTAACAGCCGGGACATCAAGAAGGTCCCGACGCTACGCGGTAAGACGATTATCAACCTGTTCTACGAAGCCTCAACCCGCACCCGAACTTCATTTGAAATTGCCGGCAAGCGTCTTTCGGCTGATACCGTCAACATCACCCCGTCAAGCAGTTCTGCCACCAAGGGTGAAACGCTTGCTGATACGGCCTTGAACCTGCTGGCGATGAAACCTGATATCATCGTCATGCGCCATGCCGTCTCCGGGGCGCACTATTTCCTGGCAAACAAGATAAACTGCTCGATAATCAACGCCGGAGACGGTGCTCATGAACATCCTTCTCAGGGTCTGCTGGATATGTTGACCATGAAGGATCGATATGGGCGGCTGGATGGCCTGAAAGTGGCGATTGTCGGAGATATAACGCACAGCCGTGTCGCCCGTTCCAATATTCAGGCGTTGACCAAGCTCGGATCAAAGGTGTATCTGGCAGGCCCGCCAACCATGCTGCCGCCGGGGGTTGAGAAACTGGGTGATGTTACGGTCTGCGCCACCATGAACGAAGCGCTGCAGGACGCTGACGTGGTCATGATGCTGCGCATTCAGCAGGAGCGTCAGGGGAAGACTCTGATGCCGAATGCCCGCGAATATTCCCGCTATTTCGGTCTTAACCCTACCAATATCAAGCTGGCCAAGCCGAATGCGATGATCATGCATCCCGGCCCGATCAACCGTGGAGTGGAGATGTCTTCCAGTATGGTTGACGGCGACCAGTCCTGGATACTGAAACAGGTGGAGAATGGCGTCGCTGTCAGAATGGCGATGCTGTATCACGTCTGCGGCGGTGAATTGGAGTAATAGGTAGAACATTAAAATCTACCACGGAGACACAGAGACACAGAGGAAATCTTGTAATTTATAGATGAACTGATTTTAGTTTTCCCCTTTTTAAATGTTTTAGATTCCTCCGTTTCTCTGTGTCTCCGTGGTAAAAAAACTATTACGAGGTGACAATATGAATCTGCTGATCAAGGGTGGGCGGGTGATCGACCCCTCCCAGAAAATTGATGACATGCTGGATGTGCTGGTGGAAGATGGCCTGGTCAAAGAGATCGGCAAGGGTCTGGCGGCACCGGCTGGTGCTGAAACAATCGATGCTGCCGGCATGTATGTGGTACCGGGGCTGATCGATATGCATGTCCATCTGCGTGATCCGGGGCTTGAATACAAGGAAGATATTATTTCCGGTACAAAAGCCGCCGTTGCGGGCGGTTTTACCTCGATCTGCTGTATGCCGAACACCAAGCCGGTCATCGACAATAAAACGGTTGCCAGCTACATTATCAACAAGTCCAAGGCGGAAGGTCTCTGTAACGTTTTCCCGGTCGGCTCCATTACCTATGGGCTTTCCGGAGATCGTATGTCGGAAATGGGTGAGTTGAAGGAATCGGGCTGTGTTGCCGTCTCCGATGACGGCAAGCCGGTCAATAATAGTGAATTGATGATGCGCTCGCTGCAATACGCTGCCGGGATCGGCATCATGGTGATTTCGCACGCCGAGGAGTTGGAGCTGGTGGGCGAAGGTGTTATGAATGAAGGTTTCACCTCTACCGAGTTGGGTCTTAAAGGGATTCCGTGTGTTGCCGAAGATATCGCTACGGTCAGAGAGACAATGCTTGCAGAGTACACCGGTACGCCGATTCATATCGCTCATGTTTCTACAAAGGGATCTGTGCGGATCATCCGTGAGGCCAAGGCGCGTGGCGTCAAGGTTACCTGTGAAACGGCACCGCACTATTTCAGCCTGACCGATGATGCGGTGCGCGGTTACAACACCAACGCCAAGATGAACCCTCCGCTCAGGGAAGCCGTGGACGTTGCCGCCATCAAGGAAGGGCTGAAGGATGGCACCATTGATGCCATTGCCACCGATCACGCGCCTCACCACCAGGATGAAAAAGATGTTGAATTCAATCTTGCTATGAACGGCATAATCGGGCTGGAAACGTCCCTGCCGTTGTCGCTCAGCCTGGTCGACGAAGGGGTTCTGACACTTAATCAACTGATTGAAAAAATGTCATGTAATCCATCAAATATACTCGGTTTGAACCGCGCTACTCTTAAAACCGGTTCAATTGCCGACATCACCCTGATCGACCCGAAGCTAGAGTGGGTTGTTGATGCTGATACACTGTCAAGCAAGTCCAAAAACTCCCCTTGGCTTGGTCAAAAGTTGAACGGGGGGGCTGCCGCGACCATAGTGGGCGGTAACCTGGTATATAAACGTTAAAATAGAATTCAGGAGTTATAGTCTATGAAAGCAATCCTTGCGCTCGCCGACGGGCGTATTTTTGAAGGGAAGTCATTCGGAGCACCGGGTGAGGCCACCGGTGAAGTAGTCTTCAACACCGCCATGTCCGGTTACCAGGAAGTATTGACCGATCCCTCCTATAAGGGGCAGATGGTTACTATGACCTGTCCGCAGATTGGTAACACCGGCATCAACCCAGAGGACATCGAGAGCCGTGGCCTGTTCCTGTCCGGCTTTATCGTCAAGGAGTATCTTGAGTGCTATTCCAGCTGGCGTGCCACCATGAGTCTTGCCTCCTATCTCATGGAGAACGGCGTTGTTGCTATTCAGGGGATAGATACTCGTGCCCTGACGCGCCATCTGCGTGACAACGGCGCGCAAAACGGGATCATCTCCACCATTGATCTGGACCACGCCAGCCTGATCGCCAAGGCGAAGTCAATTCCGAGCATGACCGGGCTCGACCTGGCATCAGGCGTATCCTGCGACAAGCCGTATCATTGGACCGAGGGTGTGTGGGATCTGGAGGAGGGCTATCCTCAAATTGATCCGTCGACATTGAAATATAAGGTCGTGGTATATGACTTCGGCATCAAGTACAATATTCTGCGTTGCCTGGTAGATGTCGGCTGCGACGTGACTGTCGT
>Ga0209430_1000295_pt1 | contig 56138 bp, 47 predicted proteins | sample BarGraIncub1133A_FD_184504 | JGI IMG/M metagenome (GOLD analysis project Ga0209430, IMG submission 184504) | Arctic peat soil microbial communities from Barrow, Alaska - Barrow Graham LP Incubations 11-33A (SPAdes) (version 2) | ecosystem: Environmental > Terrestrial > Soil > Wetlands > Peat... | reverse complement strand
CCAGGCTGATGCCGGCTAAACTGCATATAAGGAATACCAGCTTTGGAAAGTATTTGCGCCATTTGCAACGATCTGCCCGGAACATCCTCGTTCCAGTAGGTTTTAAAATCGCAACCCGGCAAGGTTTTTTTCAGCCATTTGCGTCCGAGATAAGTTTGCCGGATCAGTGATTCACCATCATACATCGATTCGTAGGGTTGTTTGTAAGTAGCACCCCATTCAAGACGGCCTTCACGGGTATATTTCAGTATCTCAGCTTTTAATTCGGGATGTCTTTGAAGATATTCCCTGAGGCTCAGCCCGTCTTCTACCGAAAACTTAAATTGGGCATTCTCCTTCAGTCTTTTCAAAACAGGTGTTATCATCTGCACATCACGAAACTCAATGCACTTTCCAATACTATCCATCCATGCGATGTCTTGGTGAGAGGATGGGATTACACTAATGGTACCTCCTTTGAAATAGGAATAATCTCCACTCTTCGACGAAGCATTTGATTGTCCTGCAACGGATAAAGCACCGCTAAACAACAAACTAACTGAAAAGAAAAGAAAACGAACTTTAAACGAAATAGAACTGAATGTCTTCATTTTATGATAGTTTAAAAATTGACCTTGATTATTTACAGGAGAAAGCCGACTTGAACTCACCAAACAACATTAAGTGTTACGAAGCCCATCGCCGGTATCAGAACATCCTCCTGAACATTTTCTTTGCCTGATTCATCACCCGAATTGCTAATATACATAGATGATGGTTTGCGATCGAGCCAATTTAGTTTTACCAATTCATCTTTGGCAGATACAGAACGGAGTCGCAACTGAAGAGCTTTCCCATCATTCTTTGTTTTAAAAATGGATACAATAACATCAGGACTTCCATCGATATCAAAAAGTGGTTTTTCTTTAAAATCAGGCTTAAGGGTAGCCGTAATGAGCGGCTGAGCCTGTTCAAGTCCAAAACGATTGGCCGACGCTGCGTTAAATTTTGTATTATGTGGAAGAATCCTGTACCGGAATTGTATTTTCCCATCCTGGCTAAAAGGAAAATTAGTATGCCAATGGTTGTTCAGTGCCCAGGAATAAATGGTAGCGCTCGGCTGGTTTTTTCGGATCCATTTCGGAGAATTGGTTGCTGCACCTAAAATGTTGGCGGTCATGTCGCCCGTTTCAAAAACCGGTGCATCCAAAGAACACCAGGTAATGCCCCGCTCATTATTTGAAATGTCGAGCCATCGCTGAAAAGCAATCCAATTCCGGTTGGCGGCAGAAAGCTGATCTTTTTCGAGTTCCATAATTCCCCATGGAATATCAACCCTGGTTGTTGGTTCCGGGATATTAAACGCAAATCCAAAGTGAATCCCTTCCTTTTTTAGAATTGCTTGCTTATCAACAATGTTTTTGATTTCAATCTGTGGTTGCCCGGCAATGATGGTGATCTCACGCGAAAGGCTATTGCATCCTCCCGCCTCGGACGCTACCAGCAGTGAAGCCATTAAAGGACCGTTTTCCTTTATTGAAACTTTCACATTTTGGGTCCCTGATGCTTTATCCGGACTATCATCACCATGCAGGTACCGGAAACTGTTAAGCGCGCATGGCGCCTGAAGATCCACAAATTCATAGGTTTCATTTGTTAAACTTGAAATATCACCTGTTTGCGGATCAATCGTAATCCTGACAATACCATTGTCGAGTGTATTACCCTTTGCAAGTTGCCCAACAGTTTTTATTTTTTTCCTTTTCAAAAAATATTTTTTTGATCCCAAGGCCGGGATATCACTTGCAGTAAAAACCAGTTCACCAGTAGATAGTCTTTGAGAAAGAATAGTTTTCCCTTTCTCATCACAAATACTATTAAATAATTTACTTTGCGCGGCTGATACACTGACTAAGCCGCTTCGCACCCAGGAAAGTGTATTAAATACGCCAACAATAGAACTACTGCTATCCGTAGCAGCTGATAAGGTGGAGGTTAACAAAGATTTGCTCCGGTCTTCAGCCTGCTGGAAAAAACCAAATTTAACCTTCAGAATGTCATTCGTAATTGGCTGTTTCGATGGATCCATATAACACCAGGTGTGTTCGGTCCCCATGATCACGTTTCTCCATGCTTCATCAAACTCTGAGCGCGGAGCAGCCTCACCGGGATGGAGCATCGTCCAAAGTGTTTCTGTCTGGATAAGGCGTTCTTTTGAGTTACGGTTCATGCCGGTTTGTTTTGCAGCAGTTCCAAGACCATCAGTCCAATACTCTGTAAAATCTCCCTTCAAAACCGGTAACTGATTTCCGTATTTCTCTTCAAAAGTGCGCATAATGTCAGTAGCACTGGCGATAATCAAATGCGGAAACGCATAATCTTCATTCCAGCTTTTAACTGCATCGGGTAAATCAGCATCAATGGGAGTATTGTCGGCCATTGCCCACGACATCGCGAAAATATCGTATGGATAATAATCTGATTTTTCCAACTCAGGCAATTTATCAGCCAGGTACTTATCAATGAAATTATCGCGGGGATGATCGGTCTTCACAATTTGAATTAATTTGGACGGATCCGTTTGACCAGCCATCAGCGGCCAATATGCGAACCCCTTTGCATGCGCTCCCGGCGTATAACTCCCTGGCTGAAGAAATAAGATTTTTGATTTTCCATCCTGCCCAAGCCACCAAAATGGTTTAAAGCTGAGGTCTGTAGAGAGTCCTACCCGGTCAGACCCGTTATTCATTGCAAAGCAGTACTTAATTCCAAGTTTTGATGCGACAGGCACAACACCCCACGACATTCCCTGAACGTCTACCTGAACCAACGTCTCAACCTTTGTACTGGTCAGTTTTTCCAGTTCCCTGCACTGACGAAAAAACTCGAAAATCTCTTCATCAGCAGAGGAGCTTGTATTGGTATGAATGTACCCTGCATCCAGATGAAGATACCCCTTCCGGACAGCATCAACGATATTTTCTCTTTCCTCAGGTGTGGCTGTTTTCAAATATCTTTCGACCGGCCATAACACTTCAGGATTCCACAGATAGCGAGAATCTTTTGGATAACCGACCGTCTTTTTTGCGAGTTCTATCCCGTTAATTAAATTCCTTTTATGGATGATTTCAACATTCGCCTGTGTATTTGTATAGCCAATATCAACGTGTGAATGAGGATAAATATAAACAGTCCATTGTCGTTTTTCAGGGACAGTAAAAGAACCTGATATCTCGTGCCCAGCACTCCGAAGCGTAATCTTTGCCTCGCATTCGGATTTTACGCCCGCTCCGGGGGGGAGCAAAATTGAATAATGATCAATACCCACATTTTCATTCAATTGTATAATTTCCTTTTCTCCGGAACATTCCAGTTCAATGGTTCCTTTTCCGGAGAACTTCGGGCCCTTGAAATTCAACGTGATTTCCCTTCCAGGTTTCCCATCGGGACGATAACGATAGAATGGCTGAACAATGCATCCGAGCGAATCCGGGAACGACTTTACCAAAGCTGATTTGGATTTTTCCCCCGGGCTGTACTCCGCATACGATAGGGAAATATTCAGCAGCATTAGCAATATTATTCCTGAGATAATTGTAAAAGACCTTTTGTTCATCATATCATTCATCTTAACCATTCATAAAAATACATTTCTTATCGGAAATTCCGCGCTGTTTCAATCATCATTCTCAGGTTCTCCGAAGGTGTAACGGGAGGAATCGCACAACCGGCATTAAGGATAAACCGGTTTGAATGCTTGTAGGCCGTCAGTAATTCTAACGTCTTTTCCCTGACAGAACCAACTGTTCCTAAAGCCAACACGCCACTCGGATCAATATTTCCAATCAACGTTGTTGTGTTCCGAATCGTATCGTATATCCTGGAAATGTCCGTTTTATAATCCAGTTCAAAAGCATCGGCTCCGGTTGATAACATATGATCCAGGATTACATCAGTATTGCCACAAATGTGCAATGTATATGCGACACCGGCATCATGGGCGACTTTCACAATTTTTTTTTCATAGGGCAACGCGTATTGTACATACATTTCAGGCGAGATCATTTCGGGCCCGGCAGGACTGTCACCATTCGACACCATATCGCAACCGGTTTGTGCCATCAATTTAATAAACTGAGAAGTCGCATCGGTACAATATTCCAGTATTGATTGGAGTTGCTCGTCTGGCCCCATCATTAAATCGAGCATCCAGTTTTGTGCCCCGCGCATCATGCTTGCGAGCGAGAAAGGAGCCTGGTCACAGTTGCCCCGGATATAGATCTCATCTTTGTAATACGCTTTTAAGAGTCTGACAGCTTCTAGCCAGATCTGAATATACTTGTAATCCTCAACTTTAGCCTGTTTTAAATTCGAGATATCCTCCAGATTCTCCAGATTTCCAATGTGGGTACGGGCAGGATCATCAATTGGAAAATCAACCGGTACACCGACAGCACCCGCCAACGTAACGGTGTCGATATCAACCAGAATACCATCAAACTTATATTTGTCCACAGAAGCAATAAAGCATTCCGCAATCAGCTTAGGATCATTACGGTATTGCTCCATTGTAACTCCATGTTCCCGGGCAGCCATCATAAAATTATGGAGCATCACAGAAACTTTGTCGGGCTTTTCGCCTCTTAATGCAGCGGTTATTCTTTCGTATCCGTTCATGATATTTTAATTGTTAATGGATTAACAAAGTACTTCCTTTTCAATTTGTTCGAGCGTTTTCCCCTTTGTTTCGATGATGTATTTCTTTAAATAAATTAATCCAAGAAATGTGACCACCGCAAAAAAGATAAAAGCATAACTCATTCCGAGCTGTTGTGCCGCTTGTGTCGTCCCAAAGAAGCCAATGACGACCGGGAAGAAGAAATTAAGGGAGGCACTGACAATCCAATTTGCAGAGGAGCCCATTGATGCACCTCTGGCACGGATAATATTCGGAAACATTTCGGACAATAACACCCAAACCACGACACCCTGTGATGCCGCAAAAAAAGCAATATAGGCGACCAGTAATGCGACCAGCCAATAACCAACAATTTGCCCCGTTAGCAATCCGAAGCCAAACAATCCAAGGACGACCATCATTCCCAATTGCCCGGTGAGTAACAGTTTTTTCCTTCCGACCTTATCGATAATTGACATTGCCAGCAGCGTAAACACCAGATTGGTAATCCCCAATATTACGCTTTGCGCCATTGAATTATCTGTTGAGAAACCGGCAATACTGAAAATCTGGGAAGAATAATAAAATACCACCCCGATACCCGTCAACTGGTTAATAATTCCCACAAATATGCCGATAAAGGTTATTTTTCGGTACGGTTTCTTAAACAGGTTTATTCGTGCACCCGTATTCTCAATATTGATAGATTCCTGAATATCAAGAATCGTCCGTTCTGTATCGATTTCATGGGATGATAAATCTTCAATGTTTTTTTTTGCTTCGGCAATGCGGCCCATCTTTACCAGCCACCGTGGACTCGTCCGGATCACCAAAAGCATCAGAAAGAAAGCAACGGCAGGAAGAGCGCCACTAAAAAGCATCCAGCGCCAGTTCTGATCGCCAATATTCAGCAACAAGTAATTGGATATTAAGGATAATAAAATCCCGGTCACAATTGCCAGCTGAAAGGTGCCTGCCAATACTCCCCGGTGTTTCGGTGGCGAAATTTCGGAGATATAAACTGGGCAAAGCACAGATGCACCGCCGATCGCCAGTCCGCCAATGAACCGGAACAGAATAAAAACACTGATATGGGTTGCCAGGCCGCATCCCACCGATGAAGCCAGAAACAAAATTGCCAATAGTTGCAGCAACCGTTTTGAGCCATAAATATCACCGGGTTTACCGATCACGATGGTGCCTATAATACATCCGATCAAAGCAGAACTCACCGTCCAACCCTGGAGCGCCGGAGACAACTGAAAGTACTTGACCAGATCGAGCATGGCACCATTAATAATCACGGTATCATAACCAAACAGCAGACCGCCCAAAGCAGCGGCAAAAGTGCATTTCAAAAGAACTTTATTCATCTTATTCAGCGTTAACCATTAAATCTATCCGCTTCATCATCTCCATCATTGCTCTTCCATTGTGATATGGGCATTTCCACGGATCAATTTTCCAGTCATTGCGATAGTAAGGTGAAGGGTCATCAGCGGGTTCAATAAGGTAAGGAACTCCCAGGCGGTTCAATTTGGTGAACCACTCACCTCTTTCGTGGTCAATCAGGCAAGTATTAATGAAATTCCACGATAATTTCACCGTTTCCCAATACTTTGTATCGCCTGTCAATCCGAAAGCATTCATAAATCCAACCAGCGTTTCGGCTTGCTGCCACCAATGTTTATTGGTTTTTACATGACTGCCAAACCGCGTTGATTCCAAAAACAATCCACCATCTTTATCAACTGCCACCCGTTCAATATGATCGACCATTTTTAGGGCAACCGGGTCCATCTGATCCAGAATATCTTTGTTTTCAAGTATTTCAGCCGCTTCCCACAACAACCATGAACCTTCGATATCGTGTCCAAATGAGCAGATCCCTTTTGATGATTCCACCTCATTAAAAGCTTCATCGAAGAAAATACCGAAATGACCATCTTTTCGAATGATTTTATCGAGGAACAGGTTCATCAGTTCGGTCAGTCGTACCTCCACTTTTGGATCTTTCCATACTTTGTACAATGCGGCCCATGCTTCAAGCACATGCAGATGGGTATTCATCGATTTGGGTTCGTTATTGTCGGCCATGCGGTTCTCACCATAGATTTTCCAGTCGCGGGTAAACGATTCGCGATAGCCAATATTTTCGGGGTCTTTGGTCATTTCCTCCAATAACATGAAAAGCTGCTGAATCTTCTGCATGACCGATTCAAGCGGCCGGAATTCATAGTATTTGCAAAGTGCATAAATCACAAAAGCCTGTGCGTAGGTGTGTTTAATATCGTTAGCCACCTGATTGTCCGACGACAATTCCATATAATAACCACCAAACTCCTTATCTTCAAAATCTTCGGTAACTACGTTGTAAGCTTTGTCGGCAATGGCCTCATAATCATGATTTCCATTGAGCATTGCAGCAGCCGAAAAAGTCCACAGGATCCGGGCATTCAAAACGCTTGTTTTATTGGCGCTTAACACCGGATTTTCGTCCAGAATTACCGCTCCGTAGAATCCATGACCATTCTTTTCGACACCATATTTCATCCAGTATGGAAGAATATCTTCATGAAGTTCTTTACTGAAATAGTCTCTGTATTGCTTTAATTCGTTTTTAAGTGTTTCCATTTCAACGACTATTAAAATTGGTTCTCTCTATAGCTTTAGTTTGAATATTTCAGGTGTAAAACATTACCAACCTGACCACTATCTGATGCTGTACCCACGATTTTGGAAGGGAAAATCAAAAATAAAAGGATCGTTTTCATTTCTCTCATAAATTTACTCCTTAGGTGGCGTTAACAGATTAAATCAGTAGTTGGAAATACAATGCTAAGTTAGTTTTTCCTTCCATTTCACATGCCAACATTTTGGGGATTTTTCAGGGATCTCTTTTCTCTCAATCGGATATTTAGCCAGTTGGAAAGCAAAAAAGAAAGAAAATTGGTAAAAAATATCCATTTTTATTGTTTGAAATCAAATAACACAAATTTTAAATTTCAAAATATGAACAATGAACCAATCATTATAGAACGAGTATTCAATGCTCCGATTTCAAAAGTCTGGAAAGCAATTACCGACAGAAACGAAATGGCAAAGTGGTATTTTGACCTTGCTGAATTTAAATCAGAAAAAGGTTTTACATTTCAGTTTTACGGCGGACCAAGTCCCGAAAGACAATATTTACATCTTTGCGAAATAACCGAGGTTATCGATAAAAGAAAGCTATCTTATAGCTGGCGCTACGACGGTTACCGGGGCAATACATTGGTGACATTTGAGCTTTTGGAGCTCGAAGACAATTTCACCCTGCTAAAGTTAACTCATAGTGGCTTAGATACATTTCCTGAAGAAAATCCTGATTTTGCCAAAGGAAATTTTGTTGAAGGCTGGAATGAGATCATTCATGTCTCGTTAAAGAAGTATTTAGAGACTTCTGATTTTCAGTTTTGACACATTAAAATCCCAGGCGATCAAACGGCATTGGCAGTTGGTTAACCCGCAATTGCCATCTTACTTATTATCAAAGTATTTTTGCAGTACCAGTTGCAATTCGTCGATTAAAATGGGTTTTGCGATATAGTCGTTACACCCCGCCTCTATCGCCTTCTCCTTATCGCCTAAAAGACCAAAAGCTGTTTGTGCGATTATGATTACATCCTTGTTAAAGTGACGAATCCGGCGGGCAGCCTCGTATCCGTTCATATCCGGCATCTTTAAATCCAGCAAAACCAAATCGATATTTTCGTTATTAAGGCACGCTTCAACTGCTTCCACTCCGGTTCTTACTTTTAAAACGTCTTTGCCAAAACTTTCCACGGCTTTTGAAAGTAATAATTCTGAAGTTTCATCGTCTTCAACAATTAATATTTTGAGCTTTTTAATTCGATTGGATGCGGGTTCAACCGGTTCGCCATTTTTAATGATCTCTTTTTCTTCCTGTTTATTGTTGAACGGAATCGTAAAATAAAAAACTGAACCTTTTCCGGGTTCACTTTCCATCCAGATTTCCCCCCCCAGCATTTCCACATAAGCTTTCGATATCGACAAACCCAGGCCGGCACCCTGAAGTGCCATCTTGTCTGAAACATCCGCCTGAACAAAACGTTCGAAAATCGCCTGCTGCCTGTCCTTCGGAATCCCAATGCCTGTATCCTTCACAAAAAACTCAAGATCGGGGATAGAAGAGACACCTGACTTGTCTCTACCTAACGCCTTGCCTTCTAAAAGCCTGTATCCAAATTCGATAGTCCCGGTATTGGAGTATTTAACCGCATTTTTAACAAGGTTCGTCAGAATCGCATAAAGTTTCTCCCGGTCAGTTCTTATGATGGCGTCCTGAGAGGACAATCCTTTTTTCATAATCAGCCGCATTCCTTTAGCTTCAACTTCAGGTTTAAAGAATGTATAAATATATTCCACCTGCTCATTAATATCCGTTTCAGAAACGACGATTTCCATTTGTCCGGCTTCCACTTTCGAGATACAAATAATATCGTTGATGATATTTAGCATACGGATACCACTTTTCTGAATAACACTGATGCATTCCTGCTGCTCTTCTCCGGAAAGATCAGGTTCCTTCAGTATCTCTGCGAATCCCAGGATACCATTCATCGGCGTACGGATTTCGTGACTCATATTTGCCAGGAAAGCTGATTTCAAACGATCGTTTTCCTCTGCCTTTTCTTTGGCAAGGCTGAGTGCTTTCACATGATTTTTGATTAAGAAAAACAACAAAAGTGAAGTAATAGAAATATAGAAAAACCCCTTAACTATTTGTAGTTCTGTCAATACATCTTTATCCTGAATTAGAAAATCAAAAAAAGTATCTGACAATAAAATCCATAGAAAACCAATTACAAAATACAAAAATGTTATTTTATACTCAAATCCGATTTTTTCATATACCGATTTACTGACCTTCTTCATGGAAATAATTATTTGAGATATATGTCTTCGTTTATGGTTCAATGGATCGTTATCTCTTTTAAACACACAAATGAGATGATATGTTTTATATGCAAATAATTTGCATTTTTAATGGCTTGCCGAAATCCCATACCGGTGGAATGATAAAGAATTCACCGCAGTTAGCGTTTTACTTTTCATGGTGGTTTCAACCAAAAAAAGAATTGCAAATTACAGGGAGGAAAGATAATGATTTTTCAGCTTGGTTCAATTGTGGTTTGATCAGCTAAAACCATATTTAAACTAAAGAAAAAAGCCAGATAAATTACGAGTGTAATTATCTGGCTTTCAAGGTGGGAACTGATGGGTTCGAACCATCGACCCTCTGCTTGTAAGCACTAATTTAATATACACAAAGCGCAATACGACAGACAATTACAAATATTAATGCATCGGAAATCGCTTCTGAATTAGCTTCTAAAAAAAACCAGGAGTTAAACCAAAAGAGCTGTTTTTATGAGTGCAACGATTAATGTAGTCTGTTATAAGTCAAAGACTTTAGCAAACGGGGAACACCCTTTAATGATTAGGGTTTGTAAGGACAATAAGAAAGTTTACAAGTCATTGGGAATCTCAGTTCCTTCCAAAGATTGGGACTTTAAAAAGGAAGAACCACGTAAAAATTGTCCAAGTCGGGATTTAATTTTGAATCTGATAGAACAGAAAAAGATCGAATACCGGACCCAAATTCTTGAAATGAATTGTTTGAGCAAAAGTTTTACGGCAAGATCGGTAATGAATATTGTCGATAAACCGACACAGAATAAAAATGTAAAAGAATTTTTTGACGAAATAGTCAACCGACTAAAACTTGAAAAACGTTTAGGGAATGCCAGTGCATATAAGGATACTTTAAGCTCAATGACAAGGTTTGCGAAAAAGCTTGATATTCCGTTTCATGATATTGATCTTCCCTGGCTAAAGCAATATGAAACATGGATGCGTTCAAACGATAATTCTGAAAATACAATTGGATTTCATTTTAGGACATTAAGAGCTGCTTATAATATGGCAATAGAGGACAATGTAATAAAGAAGGATTATTACCCTTTTGACCGCTTTAAAGTAACCAGATTCAGTAAAGCCACCCGAAAAAGGGCAATTACCAAAATAGAGATAACTAAAATTATAGAATTGGATATGAGTAAATTAACAAATTACTACACTCCATATTTACAATTCAGTAAGGACTTATTTCTATTCAGCTATTTAGGATGTGGAATCAATTTCACCGATATTGCAAACATTAAATATGAAAATTTGTCAGATAACAGGATATTTTATGAACGTCAGAAAACGGGAAAACAAATAAATTTTCAATTGCAGCCAATGGCCTTAGAGATTATGGGAAGATACCAATCTGAAAATATTAAACCCGACGATTATATCTTTCCTATCCTGGACAAAAATTTCCATGTAACCATACAGCAGAAATATGATCGGATTCATAAAGTCACAAAGGGAGTGAACAACACATTAAAAAAAATTGGACAAAAAGTTGGTCTTAACTTTCCATTGACTACCTATGTTGCCAGACATACTTTTGCGACAGTTCTAAAACGGAGTGGCATAAACACGGCTATTATTAGTGAATCTTTAGGGCACAGTTCGGAACGTGTAACCCAAATTTACCTCGATAGCTTTGAAAATTCACAAATCGACGAAGCCATGAAATGTCTTCTTTAAAAAATTCAACTTCCTCGAAATTTAATCCTGGAGCTTCCGCTCCGGGATTTTTAATTTTAAGTTGGGACATTTTTCATGTTTGTTATACCATTTAAGAAATTGTCCCAGAATTAAAAAGTTTACCTTTGATGAATTAACAAAAAAGAGATATTCTTAAATGGAAACCGAGATAAGAAAAATTAGTAAAGGACAGCGTTTATCTGATATTATGGATTTTTTACCATCAAACGCGATAATTCAAAAAACATTACCTGGCATTGGTGCTACTTATCTTGAAATTACGTCCAAACGAAACTCAATTATTATCGAACCTAATGTTCCGGTAATTGAAGGGAAAAGAAAAAAACATTCGAATATCCGTGGAGTAATGTGGGGAGTTACACCGCAAGATGTTGAAAATTACCTTTTAAGTGATCAGGAATTTAAAAAAATCATTGTTACTCCCGAATCATATTTTAAAGTTCAGGAAGCATTTACTCAACTTGGAATTAACTATTTTGATGATTATTTCCTTTTAATTGATGAATGTGAAAGGCTTACACAGGATATCGGCTACCGTGAGAAGATTGATGCCCCATTAGAAGACTTCTGGAAATTCAAGAATAGATCTTTTATTTCAGCAACACCTATTACTCCAACTTCTAAAGAATTTACAGAAAAAGGATTCAAATTTTTCACAATTAAACCTGATTTCGACTACAAGCAGGATATTGAAATATTCATTACTCACAATGTTCTTGCAACAGTTAAAGATTTTTTTCACAAAGCCATTCCGGATCTAACCAACATTAAAGATTGTCACTGTTATTTTATCAATTCTATTGATATGATTCATTGTATCATAAGGGATTTGAACATCAAGGAAATCAGTAATATCTATTGTTCACCTGATGCAATAAGAAAACTAAAAGTTTTAAAATATGAAAACGCTTATAGTAGTTTAAACGATTTGAATAAAATCAATTTTTTTACCAGTAGGTTTTTTTCAGCTGTAGATATCGAGGTGAACTTTAAGCCAAATGTAACAGTTGTTACTGATGTTGTCTTTGAGCCAAATAGTATGATTATTCCTCAAACTGAAGCAATTCAAATTGCCGGAAGATTCAGAAATGGAATTAAATCCTTCTGTCACATTACAAATGTTGACAATTCACTCAACTACAAATCAATCGACGATGTAAAAAATAGAATTAAAGCGGATGGGGATGTCTATAAGACAATCTATACATATTGCAAAGATGCAGCCAACGAAATTACTCGTCAAGCATACCAAGAGATATTGGAAAGATCGCCATTTACAAAATTACTTACTGCTGATAGACTGAAAATAAATTGGTTTAAACTTGAAAATACATTATTGGAGCAGCTAATTAAAAATACTTATCATGATTTGCCCAACCTAATAGGTGCATATCATAGTTCTGAATTTTTTAATGTTAAATATCTTGACTTTCAAAACTACAGATTTGAAGATTATAAATTTTTTAGAAGGTCCGGTAATATTAAAAAAGTGATTAGAAAAGAAATCGTTGCTCAATTAGACAAAATCGATTACAAAGGTAATGATGACAATAGTTATGAGATTCAACATCTAGAATTTGAGGATGCTCTGATTGTAGTTGCATATATGAAACTTGGAAAGGATTTTATTGAATCGGTAAATTACAATGAAAATGATCTACGGATTGCTCTTATAAAAAAAGCTGCTGATGAAGGGGAGACTTGCCTCCCGGTAATGGATGCAATACTTGACACTTTTATTGTTGGAAGTGAATACACCGAAAAGGCGATCAAAGCGAACTTAACAAAAATCTATCTTCTATTTGATGTGGATCAAAAAGCAACGGCCACAGATTTACAAGATTACTTCAATTTGTCACCTCGTAAAACCATACGGGGAAAGAAGGAAAAAGATGTTAAAGAGGTGAAAGGATTCACGATTGATTCAGCTAAAATGAGAAAGAAGAATCTGGGACAAAAATCAATTTTGTTTAACACGGACGAAAAATGTCCCGGATTTTCCATTGAATAAAATCTTGCATGTGATGCAGACGTTCGGCCTGCCAGGAAGAAGCCTAATCAGCTTCTTTTTTATTTTAGGTTAAAGCTCCTCTCTCATTATAGGAGAATTCACGGATCGCTGGAATGACTTGAATCCTTTTCTTTTATAGGAATACTTACATGTCAAATTCCTTAAGGAATACTCATGTTTCAGGTAAATCAACCACTCAACAACTACTTCCTTGGAAAAAAATTAAATTTTTTTTATAAAAATTGTATGCGCACTTAGGGTCTATCACCTTAATCCCCCCTCGGAGAGGTGACGAGAAGAACTTTTGAGAAAAAGAACTTTTTGGAGAATCCCAGAAAAAGAAAAAATCCCAAAAATGCTACCGACACAACATTAACAGATATCAAGATCGAAAATCTTGAAATAATTGAAAGCTCCATTTTGGAGCTTTTTTTATGTCCATAGCAGATCTAAAAATAACTCCGGTGAATCCCACCAAATCAATTAACAAGGCGTGCCAGAAGCCATTATAAATCTACAAGGCAGTAGTGAAATCAATGATTTATTTTAAAGGCATAGAGACTTTAGACGATTTAAGGAAGGAGTACCACAGACTTGCTTTTTTGCACCATCCTGATAAAGGAGGAATCACAGCAGTAATGCAGAATATAAACGATCAGTACGATAGACTTTCAAAGAAACTGATCAACGGTAATGAAACCTTTTCAGAGGGAAGAAAGGAGTACGAGCAACAAGTTTCGGAGGAACTTCGCAAAAGGTTGGACCGGATAATTCATCTCACAGGAATTGTAATCGAATTGATTGGTTCATGGATATGGATTACAGGGAACACTTTTGTAGTAAGGGACTATTTAAAAGCAGAAGGATATAGCTTCTCGCACCCAAAAATGGCTTGGTACTGGCACAAGGGAGACTATGTTAAGAAATCAGGAGTTTTGTTATCGATGGAAGAAATCAGAGAATTATGGGGAACGGAGAAGGTTAAGACCGAAGCTTTCTCAACCAACTCAATCAATTAAAAGAAATAGGTGTGCTTGATACCTAAACAAGTCTCCAAGGCAGGAGCATTATTTTATGAATTTAAACGATTGGGAAATTATTGCAAGCTATACCAGAGCTGATGCAGTAGCGGATGGGATTCAGGTACCAATTCCTCCTGAAATAACAAAAGAAGCGGGAATCATGTTTCCAGTTTTCTTCACAAGGGGAGTTTACGACAAATACGTGAAAGTCCCGAAAGGGATGAATCATCAAGATGAACAAGGCCGACTATGGGACATCTTATACATGTTTGCAATGCAAGCCAGAAAATCAAGTTCGGACGAATTGAAATTTCAGTTCTGCTGTCAGCTTCCTGATAAAGGCGATTGGACAAAATATGAAAAGGTTTGTGAAGGCAACCGACTGATGAGAGAAGTCACATTGAAAGCTCTTATTGGTCCGCTTGATCTGAACAGCCCAAATCCTGCAATCACTATTTTATTCCCCAACGAAGATTAATTAATCCGGTGCGCCATATACCGAAAATAAGTCCTCAAAGGCATGAGGCAATAAACTATGAATCCAAATAATTGTGTCAGACCGGACGGCGATTGTACAAAGTGCACAGCTTACAACAAATTTATTGATGATTGTAACCAGGAGGATGATCTTGGAGGAACTGGTCACGGAGATGAATCTTATTCAGATGCAGATCCGGGATTGTGAAGAAAGAGAGGCGAGAGCCTCTTTTTTGGTTTTAATCAATTTCTATTTTTTCAAATTAAATAAAATTCAAAATCATGAACAATCTTTTTACGAATCAAGAATCTATTGCAGAAGTCCAAATCACATATTCTTCAAAAACAAAGAGTGCAGACCGGATCAAAATAACCTGTTCGGAGGCAGCAGCTAAAGCATTCAGAATATTTTGGCCATCCTATGAACACGTTGAGTTCGCATATTTGCTATTGATGAACAGGCAGAATCAAGTTATCGGACAACATTTCTTGGCGAAAGGTGGAATGACTGGAACTGTTGTTGATATCCGAGCAATTTTTCAAGTTGCACTGAAATCAAACGCTACATCAATCATGTTCGCACATAACCACCCAAGTGGCAATTTGCAGCCGTCCGACGCAGATAGGAAGATCACAAGACAGATTAAGGATGCAGGAGCACTTCTCGATATACCGCTTTTGGATCACATCATATTGACGGTAGATGGGTACTTGTCTTTTGCTGATGATGGATATTTATAAAGGGAGGGGGAAACCCCTTCCTTTTTAAATTGCTTTATGTTGCAAAAGTATAGATTCAAAATTATCCGGGACAAAAATCAATATTGTTATACCAAATGAAAAAATGTCCCAAATTTAAAAGGTACTCTCCAGTGATCGCAGTATAGCATTTCCGATTTAGATTCGGATTTTTGAAATTTTCATTATTCTGTGCATAATTTATATTAGTTTTGAACCACTAAAAAATATATATGCAAAACTTTGAATGGGTTTTTAAAAGTGAATCAGACACAGAGAAGATTTTTGAAATCAAAAATTCGTCGGAATATGTTCGAGTATGCACTCCGGCTGAAAACAAACAATTAAATGACAGATTCGAGAACTTACAACATAATCCGAGAGTTGGCATTTATCAAATCAAAGATGTTCATCAACAGAAAAAAAATAATGCCTCAGATAATGAGGATGTAGCACGAGTTTCGTTCAAGGAAAAATCGGATAAAAAATTCGTTGACATGGGGTTGTCAATAAGACTTCAACCGTTATTTAATTTCGATTCTGAATGTTTAAATGGTAATAAATTACGTTACAAGAAAACCCCTTATGACTTAGTAAATAAAATTATTCAAGTCCAATCATGCAAATTGATTGATTCTGAATATAATGGGCAGATATCCAAAAAGATTCAGGTTAAATGGTCGGTTTTAAGTGAACAAACAATTGCCGGAAGCAACTTAGGTGACGAGCCAGATCCATATGCTTCTGAAGATTTTGAAGAAGGAGATCCGAAAGAAATATTTGATCCTGAAGACTTTGATCCTGAGGAATTATTTGATCAGGGAATATTATTTGATCCAGACAATATTGATCCTGAGGAATTATTTGATCAGGGAATATTATTTGATCCAGATAATATTGATCCTGAGGAATTATTTGATCCGGAAAATATTGATATAGAAGATATTAAAGAAGTTGAGTTATTTATTGATCCCAAAGTACACTCTTAAATGATTATTAGGATGATTCAACTATGAAACAGAAATTATGTGGCTCGTAAAGTTGCAAGCAATTTAAATATATAGAGAATTAATATACACTTATACAATTTATAATGAATACTACAATGGTAAAAGAAGGGGTGCATAATAAAGTAATTAACGCCACTAAGGATGAACTCTTAATTGAAAAATTAAAAGGGTACTTTAATAATAAATTCGATGACGATGACGAAAGGGAAGAATTAGGAGACGAAGAGGAAGATAATGATAATGACGAAAGGAAGGAACTTGGAGATGATGATTTTGAAGAAGAGGACGACAGTGATTATGATGATGATGAAGATTTAGAAGAAGATGATGAAGATGAAATAGAGGAAGATGAGGATGATGATTGACCGAAAGTCAATTGGATACAGGAAGCATGGCGCTCGTTAAGGTGCTCACATTTTTTGTTTGTGGCTTAGCAATGTCAAGTCCTCCGGATTTACTCCTACGTCGTAAAACTTGCAAATCCAACATACTTCATTCTCGCTGGTCGCTTCATTCAGTACTCAAATCAAAAAACTGCTCCGCTCCTTGTCTCGTAAGCATCCCATCAATCCCTGAAACCCTATAGAGGAATTCGCTTCGCTCGTTTTTCCAACAGGGATTTATTAAATGCTTTTTTGCATGGCTCGCCTGCTTGAGGCAATTATTTCTCTCACAGTTCCTTGTGCCTGAAATACGGCACATCGTCAACAGTTCGCTCAAGTCGGACTGCAACCTTGCCAATATGGGCTGAAAAAGGCCGCTATTGGCTTCGATTGCTCTTAGTCCTCCTTACATTTGCCTAACTCGCTACGGCTTCGCGGGAACCAAGATCGCAAAACTATAAGCAAAGATAGATGACGGCAAGAATAATGATAGTAAAGGTCAGGCACTTCGTGTTGTCGCGAGCTCCAAACCTTGACAATAATTGCCGTCATTCTGGGAGGTTGCTTAGAGTTTAACGATTTAGTGGTGTTTTGGGGTTGAATAAAAATAAAGCATTCAGTGAAAATCAAATGAAATTTAATATTTTATATTATAATCGGAATATACTTTGGTAATCTTGAATCAATTTGATAGTTTTGTTAAAATTCAACCTATAATTTTAAAAAATGAAAATCAAATCTGGGATTTACTCATTAGTAGTAATGGTTATGCTTTTAATGTTTGCAAGCAGTTGTAGTAAGGATGCCACAACCGATCTTGAACAGAGTGGAACAGTAACTGATATAGATGGTAATGTTTATAAAACAGTCACTATTGGAACTCAAGTTTGGATGGCGGAGAACCTCAAAGTAACTAAATACAACGATAATACCCCAATCCCATTAGTTACAGATATTAACGTATGGAGCAAATCTTCAACTCCCGGCTATTGTTGGTATAATAACGATGCAACTACTAATAAAAATGTCTATGGCGGTTTGTACAACTGGTATGCCGTTAATACCAATAAACTTTGTCCTGTCGGCTGGCACGTGCCGAGCGATGTTGAATGGCAAAAATTGATACTGTATATAGATGCAAGTGCAGTAATTAATGTTGCTAATATTGGTTATGAAAGTTTTACAGCCGGTGGAAAACTGAAAGAAGCTGGATCAGCTCATTGGCAAAGTCCGAATACAGGTGCAACAAATGAGAGCGGTTTTACTGCACTACCTGGAGGTTTCCGTAGCAATATGGCGGAATTTAGATCAGCTGGAATCTCCGGGTCTTGGTGGTCTTCAAAAGAATCCATTCCAGGAAGTTTTGTCTATACATGGTATGGATGGTACTTTTATATGAAATACAATGAGAGCAATGCAGGTGGAAGCAACTATGACAAACTTGAAGGGAAATCTGTTCGTTGTGTTAAGGATTAACTATGTAGGTAACTTTGAAATTATACAACCCTAAACTTCAATTATGTTTAATTTTTTAAAACCTCGTACTGAGTACGGTAAAATGGCTCAAACGATGAATGGAATGTATCTAATGATACAAACCCTCCTACCAAAAATCCAAAAAGTGAATGATATTGATTCTTTTAACGAAGACGTCCTAGTTTTAGCTTACATCGCTAGAAAAGGAGTTCTTGATCGAATGGAAAAATACAACTGGGCATGGGAAACATATATCATTGTTCCTTCAATTTCCAGAAAAGCCACGACATTATTTGATGCATTTGCCAAAACAGTTGGTGAGATTGATCATATAGCAGAGCAGCTTGATTTAACAGAAATAGTTAATGAAATTATGGAAAAAGGGGATGCCTATTATCAATTGGAAAGAAGTCTACCTGAGTCAGCGATAAAAGACATATAAACAGATCTTTTAACTGCTATACTGGTAAATGATTTTTCAATACAAATACTATGAAAACGAACCACATATTTCCATTGATTGTCCTTCTTTTCTTGGCCTTGGTAGGACACAGTCAAAATGATTGCATTTGTCAGACAATTAACAAAAAGGGAGTAATCGTATTTCAATGCCAAACTTTACCTGTTGCCAATGATAATAGCACTCAGATTGGGTTAGGGGTAGGGAGTATAAACAAAAGCCCTTACGTCAGCCTCACAGTTAGATTTAAAGATACAGCAATAGAGATTGATAAAAGCTTTGAACTTCACCTATGGCTCGAGGATGGGAATGTTGTTGATCTCCAATATTTGAATGGTGGTTTGGCGCAAATGGGAAATAGTCAGTTGGCACATGGGATTTTTCCGCTTAATTCAGTTCAGGTAGTAAAATTAAAAGCATCAAATATCAAAGTAGTTGCAATCAAATTGACCGATGGATTAAGAAGGAGTTATCAGATAAAAAAGAATGCTGAATTGATTATTAAACAGCTTTATTGTTTGAAATTGTAGAAGATGACAAATTTGATTTGTTGAATTAATTGAAACTCTGAGGAATTGAGAATGTTTGAATTTTAGGTTAATTTAGAAGTTAAATAAACAATTTATAATGAGATTAAACATGAAAAATAAAATCATTTCGCTCGTGTTGATACTTTCTTTCCAAACATTTATTTATGCGCAAAAACCAGAGCTTAAAGGTTTTTACAAATTTGATTTTGGGATTTCATATGCAAAAGCAAAAGATATTATTAATGAAATTGGAAGATTTCGTAATGATGATTTTAATTCAATTGAATTTCTTATTTGGAATACTTCCTCGTTTGCAAATCATCCACTTTTTGCATTATCTCAAGGAATTACTTTAAAATTCTATAATTCTCAGTTTTACTCTTCAATAGTTCCGTTTAGTGGCGCTTTTAATGCATTTGATGAAATTAAATCAGAAATTACTTCAAAATATTTTCATTGCGAAATTTCACAACCAAACTATTGCAAATGGATTTTCAGCAATGGTGATTATATAGAATTGCAATATTCTACCTCTGGTGAGGATGCAATGACAAAAAACGTAAATTCACAAGTAACTATGATATATATGAATAAAGCATTAAATGACATAGAAAAATCAGATAAAACGAAGAAAAACATGAAATATTTTTAATCTTTTTCGGTCAGATTTTTAATTGGCGAAAATTTAATCCATTTTATTTAAATATTATGAAAAGATTAATCGATTTAGGCTATAAATAAAGTACCATTATGTATATTCCAACCTGTTATAAACTAAAATCAAGTTATTATGTCCATTATTCCAAAATACACTTTAGATTTCCGTTTACAAGATGTTATCGCATTAATACAAGTTTTGTCTTTTGAGGAAACTGCTTTAAGAACCGAAGATGGATTAGAAATTGTAATTGGGAAACCTAAATCAAGCAAAAAGGGAAATTGGGAAGATATTGCAGTTGAGCATCCTGAATTTTTTCGATTCAACAAGGAAGTCCCATTTCCCTTTTCATTGATCGCACGATATGCAAAACCGCCCAAAGGAAATGGGCAAAGAGAAGTTTTATCAATTGACTATGTTCTATGTCTTTTAAATCTTGCAACAACCCTTCATGACAAAGAAATTAAACGAAAAGAAAATTGGAAGATTTGGTTTCCACCAATAATGGCGGCAATTCCAGGCGTAATATCTCTACTTATTTCATTGTATATAACATTGTGCTGAATTAAATTTGCCTTTAATGATTTAGCTGAACCTAAAAAACTTAAATCTATGACAACTCAATTATATGATCCTTTCCACCACTCATACTATCGAACTATCCGCTTCAATCTTTAGCGGAAAGGTAAAAACCTCAAAGTTGGTTTAGTGTAACAGCTGATCAATATTAGTAAGGTTTTCAAGGATCAATATATTGCTTTTGAAAAGGATATCATGGACCGGATTAGGATCATGATCGGGCGAAACTCAATCGATGCCTACAATTTTGCATACTGATCGGCTAAATAACGGGCGAGTTCTTCGGTAATATCGGGATAGATTGTGAAGTAATCGGGGTCACCAAAAAGGAGATCCAAACCGGAATAAAACAACACAATACTACCCCCAATGCCCAGGACATGTGGTGCTTTGTTGAAGGAAATTTGTATATTTGAAGTGCAGCAATTCGTAGGAGGTTCAATGGTTAAAATCCCTGGCTTTAGCTGTGGATGCTAGATAAGATAAGGCTAAATGACAACAAGCAGCAAAATGGAAGTAAAAACAATTAACGACTTTTATGATTTTCTCAAATCACAAACTGAGACAGAAGATAATTTAATTTATCGAGGTGCTCGAAACTCAACATTTAAGTTGACACCATCAATCGGCAGAATAAAAGACAAAAAGGGGGAAAAATTAAATGTCACAGAAGAAATTCGATTATATGACATTTTTAAACATCAGGCATACCCTTTTATTAAGGAGTACAAAAATGACAAACTCGAATTACTATCAATTGGACAGCATCACGGACTCCCAACAAGACTTTTAGACTGGACTAAAAATCCATTAATTGCTACTTATTTTGCAGTAGAAGAACCTTTTACAAAAGATGATGGAAAAGACACCGAATTTTGTTGTGTTTATATTTATAATGCAATGAAAAAGGTGAAATTAAGTGACAATTTTGACCCTTTTACTGTCACAGAAGTTACGAGATATATTCCAAAACATTGGGATCAAAGAATTATCGCTCAAGGCGGATTGTTTACTGTTCATAATGATCCCTATAAACCTTGGGAGCCAACAGAATTGAAAACAGTGTTAATTCACAAAGATATTCGCAAACAGATAAAGACTACGTTAAATAGATTTGGGATTCATCCAGGAACAGTTTATCCTGATCTTGATGGAATTGCAAGACATATAAAATGGTTACGTTCAGACCAGCATTAATAATTAAGGAAAGCACTACTTCTTACGACAGTTATGCCGAAGCATGTGAGGTAATTAAGTAACACTGCCATTAGAAAGAGACGAATAAAGTATAAAAAGGGAGTAGTCAATTGATTACTTCTTTTCTTTTAGAAAGATCAAGGAATCAATCGGAGTAATCTTTCGGTGATTTAGCCTGGGACAAAAAATGAGTTGGTTATACAAATTTAAAAAATGTCCCGGAATCAGAACTTACTTCATTTAAATTTGCATAGTCAATAAAATTAAAAAATTCTTATGACGTTTTTACATAAAGTTAAGTTGCTATTTGGATTGTGTGACACTTATTACACATACATTGCATTAACAAGGCTACTATCATGAAATATTTTAAGGCTGATCAAGATTGGGAATACAATTCTCGAATTAACAAAGTGGACAACAAGTGGTTATTTTATGGCGAAGGCTATAGGGAAGCGAGTGAATTGATTGAAAAACAGATTCTTGAAATTGATCGGACTAAACAAGACTTTTTAATTTATCCATACTGTTATTTAATTCGCCATTATATTGAGATAAGACTAAAAGAAATTATTGATGAAGGAGGTAAGGTCAATAGAAATCCTATTGACCCATCAAAAGGCGGACATGACCTTTCAGTTCTATGGAGTAAATCACAAGAAACGCTGGGAGAAGTATGGATGGATCGGTTTAAAGTTGCTCCACTTGAAATTTCGGAATTTATTAACGAATTACATTCCATTGACGTAAAATCAGATAATTTTCGTTATCCAATCGACAAGAATGGGCAAGAAACCCTTGGTGAGATTAAACAGATTAACTTCAAGAATCTTGCAGATGGTTTTCAAAAAGTCAAATATTATTTAGACGGAGTAACAGATGAACTTGCTGTTGCTAAAGATAATAGCGAATTGTAATCGAGAAGAGTAATTTGAGATATTAATCACCTCTTGGAGGACTCCTGTTTTACAGTGGTCTCGTATATAACAGTAAAATTTTCGCACTTTTCTTAATTTAGAAGAGGACAAAAATTGAATTGCTTTAATAAACTCAAAAAATGTCCCGGAATAATTCAGAATGAAACGAAATAAGTTTTAATTTTACAGAGAAAGAAAGCAATCCAAAAGCGTGAAGTTCTTTGCAGAATAAGAGTAATTGTTTGAAATTGAGTTAAACTGGCAGTTAAACCATGTTTAAACCAATGAAAAAAGCCAGATAAATTACTCTCGTAACTATCTGGCTTTCAGGGTGGGAACTGATGGGTTCGAACCATCGACCCTCTGCTTGTAAGGCAGATGCTCTGAACCAACTGAGCTAAGCTCCCTTTTACTTTTAACTTAACATTAACTGCTTTGTTTAAAAGTGATGCAAAGATAGACCTTTTTTAATTCGCTCCAAATATTTGAAAGAAAATCCTCCACTTTTTTTCAGAAACTTTGATTCCGCGGTATTCAAATCCGTTAACCCGGAATATCCGGTTCAGATGCATCCTTAAACCGGATGAAAAAAACGTTCGTAGATGCATAACAAACAAATACTTGATGAAAATGGAACTTTATTTCTGCCGATATCGTAGTGGAGAATCAAACGTGGAGACCAGCAACCACCCGAAAAAACGGACCTGCCCCGTTCAGGTATTTTAAACGGGGACGGCACCCAAAAGCCTTAAGAGTAGGAAAAATTCAAAATTCAACAAAATGAAGACAAACAAAATTTTGCTTGGAGGAATAACCGGCGGCGTGACCTTGTTCCTGTTGGGGTGGGTAATTTACGGAATTCTGTTAATGGATTACATGGCGGCCAACTACAATCAATGTATGAACAGACCCATGCAGGAGATGATTTGGTGGGCGTTGATTTTATCGAATCTTGCTTTGGGATTCCTGCTGGCAGCGATATTTAGCTGGTCAAACACGACGGGGTTCATGTCAGGCGCTAAAGTTGCAGGGATTACAGGAATTCTGCTCTCAGCATCAATGGATTTCGGTTATTATTCCATGACCACTATGTATGTAAATCCGTCTGTAATTGTTGTTGATATTATTGTTTACACGATTTATCTCGCAATTGCCGGAGCAGTTGTCGCCTGGGTTATGGGGATGGGAAAAAAATAGCTACCATACTATCGCCGTTCCACGGCTGGTTTTAGCCGCAGAGCGGCGCCTGTTTGGTAGAATAATTGGTTGATAAGCAAATAAAGAAAAGCCGCAGAGCGGCTGGCAAAAGAATAGCCCTGACGGGAAAAAGTCAGGGCTATTCTTTTTAGTTCCATGACTAACCATTAAGCAGTAGCCATATCCTTTTCTTTACCTATATTTTCAACATGCGTAATGCGGCCACGGGCAATGGCAACCGCCTCCGTAATCAACACATTGATTTTGTCTTTCACTGGCTCATATTTGACACCATCAAGGTCGCTGTTTGTTCCGATATAGACGAGCAGTGCCTGAAGATACCTGGAGATGATCGTCCTGGAGTCCTTAATTGTAAGATAATTAATTTCAGAATCCGCTTCAACTTTTGTTTGATGCAATTTCTCAAATGCTTCCTGTGAGGTCGCTAACTGTTCAAACCAGTCGCCGGCCCCGATGGTTTCGATGGCTTGCTGTGCCTGAGGTGTACGAAGATTTGTAATCAAACTGTTCATTTTAGAACTCTCAACAGCATAGCCTAGACTATAAATCCTGTTGCCCACATTTTCAATAATCGATGCAAGGGCAATGGCTGCTCCCCTTTTTTCCACATTTTTATCATGCGTGAAGGAGCTGATGAAATCGCGGAAGCCAATAAATGCATGGTCCCTGGTCTGATCCTGCACAAGAATCTTCGAAGTGTACTCACTGCCAATGGTTTTACCCAATGTATCTGACAGATTTGCGTTGGATTTGGCGATAAGTGTACTTAGCGTTACAACATACGGATTATCGGCCAGTGCCTCATTACTTAAACCAACGAGGCGGTTAACGAATGTGTTAAGTTCAGTTGAACTTAGAATACTTACTGGTAAATCTTTCATGAAATATAAATTTAATGGTTAAAGAAAATTAGTAGTTCGGAATATGAAAGTTTGTGAATATCCTTAAAATATTTTTTTATACGATTAAAGAAAAATAAGATACAAAAAACGGCAACTTTTTTCCATCAAAAATTAACAATCACGAATTCACCAGTAATTTCAACCATAAATATCTAAAAACGACAAAAAATAGTCCGTTTAAGTGCCTAACGTTTGCTGGGGAACCAAAATTTCAAAATCAGACGATCCAACGTTTGTCGGGGAGCAAAATTTTCAAAATCGGACCGTCCAACATTTGTTGGGAGCCAAAATTTTCAAAATCGGACGATCCAACGTTTGTTGGGGACAAAAATTTTCAAAATCAGACGATCCAACAAATGTTAGGGAACAAAACTGAACCTCGACGGGTTATCTGTGAATTCAGGGAAAGTGAGTTTTGGGTCTCCTCACCCATCGCATTTACCTTTTCATGATAAATGGATCTGCAGGTCGTCCGCAGTAAAGAAGCGTCACAACAACCCTATGAGCTGCGCAAAATCTTCTCCATCTTCCTCCCTTTCGCCAACTCATCCACCAACTTATCCAGGTACCGAACCTGCTGCGTCAAAGGATCCTTGATTTCCTCCACACGATACCCGCAGATGACTCCAGTGATAAGGTACGCATTGGGGTTTAGTGTAGCACGTTGGAAGAATGTTTCAAAAGTCACATTTTCGCTTATCAGTTCCTGCAGCTTATTATTGTCGAAGCCTGTTAGCCAGGTTATCACCTGTTCCAATTCTTCTTCTGTTCTCCCTTTCCTCTCTACTTTTGCAAGATACAACGGATATACCGAGGCAAAGGTCATTTTTGCGAAACGATCATTGTGTGTATTGGAATTGTTCATACCTTGTATTTTAGCGTTCATGTGCCGTATTTTATCATCGTCAAAACATGTTGTTTATGACGATGTCCGGCAGGCTTTTTAGTTTTTCAAATTCTTTTATAAACATCGTTGAAAGCAATTCTCTTTCTTTCACCCCAAACTCCTTTTTCATCTCTGATTCCGCAGGAAATAACCATATTGATTTCTGCCCCTAAAGGCAATTTCAAGATACTTTTCACTTTCCGACTATCAAAACCTTCCATCGGACAAGTGTCATAACGTTCATTGGCCATTGCCAACATAAACGTTTGCGCCGCCAAAGCACAGGTTTTATGAACCACGACTCTCATGTCGTTTTCAGATACCTGATAAGTGATCGTTCTGAAAATACCAATAATGTTCATGATGATTTTTCGGACAATCCCTAAAATTCCAAAAAAGCGGGAATATAAAATTGGCATTACATACTCATAGTACATTTTCCAGCTGTTGATTCTTTTCTCGCACTTCGCTTCCGGGCTATTTTTCAGAACATTTTGAGTTTCCAACTCAAACATTTTTTTCGCTCTTTTTCGGTAGAAATCCTGTCTTGTTACGAAAACGACCATTTGTTGGGCAGTTGTCGCCGATTCCTGATTTAAACAAGCGACCGCGAGTTTTTTTAGAATTTCCGGATTTGTGATTTGATAAAACTCCCAAAGTTGCATATTGGAACTGTTGGGAGCTAAAGTTGCAAGTTCAATACAATGTTTAACTATTTCTGAATCAATCGGAAGGTCTTTGTAGCGTCTTACGGAACGTCTGTAATTTATTATTTCTTCTAAAGTCATTATAAGTCGTGGATTATCTGTTTCTAAATTTCCTTGTTGTCCTTTTCCTTGCAACAATGTATTTCACATTGAGACTTTAAAATCTGGTTTTACAGTTGTTCGCCTAAACTTGCGGGCAAAGTTTTGTGTGACGCAGCGGTTGTAGATTTCGAAGCACTTAACGGTTTGTGGGATTGAGCAGCATTAATTTTGGTATGATAACATCTAATTCTTCAAGAATTTGTGAACTAATAATATTTTGGTCAACCGCTTGTTGTAAGTGTGTTGTTATTGCGTTAGAATCAAGTGGAATTGAAAATTTATCATTTTTGATTCTGATTCCTGTTCGAAACAAACCAAAATACACAGAGGCAGAAACATCACCTCTTTTTGCAATAGAGAATGAATAGTTTAAAAAAAGGATTTTATCATACTCCACTGAAAACTCATTTGAAATAAAAGTAATGTCTTTGTTTGGTTCAACTTCATTTAATTCGCCTAAAGAAAGGCCTTCATAATTAACAAATTGCTTTATTTTTTTATAAAGAGTATCAAATTCATTTACCTCTCTGAATGGCAGGTAGCCAACTGTGTAATTGATTATTGTCTTTTCACCCACATTATAATAGATATCTGACTGACCGAGTAAGTTTCCATTAGTATCGAAAACCCTTATAAATAAATCTGCTGTCAAATACTCCGGGTTAAGTGGTGCATAATCCTTGAAGGTAAAACCGTAACTACCTTTCACATCGGTATGCATTTCAGCTAATAATTTTTCTTTACGAAGGTCTTTATCATATAACTTAACATCGACGTTTTGCAACGGAAAATTATATTTGTCATGAACAATACCACCTACTTTATATAATAAAATCGGGACAATGGGTGTTTGAGATTGAGCATTATTAGCAGAAAATGTCAATTGTGCTGTTGCAAATAAAATTAGTTTAAGAAATGATGTGATTTTCATTTTGATGGAAGTTCTTTAATAGAGAACAATATTTTGGATATAAAAAAGTTGGAGTTATGCTGAAAATTGCAGTCAAAACATTATTTAAATAATTAAGTTTTTAATGTACTTGCCACCAACAATTCAATAGACACAACCAGTTGCACCTATTTCTGCCTTATCTTCGATCAACCACTAATTCAGCAGTTCTGCGGGAATTTCCTTAATTGGCTCGATTTCGAGTGTTTTTACGAATAACTCACCACCTTCGGACTGTAACTGGATTTTACCTTTTGTGAGTGGCGAAACCACACCATTTTCGATCTTGCCCGAGTTATAATTGACCATGTTTATCTTGCCATTTACAACGTGAACCGAAGTACCGCCAAAACAATACAAATCGATCGTGTTCCATTCACCAAAAGGTTTTTCGCCATCGGAACTTTTAGCTGCGATCGGGGCTGTCTGCCCCACACCAAAAGTTGTTTTCTCGCCGGTTAGCGAATAGGTATATGTTTTACCATCAGCACTTTTTACGACAGGTATTTCGAAGTAGCTCTTTCCCATGCAATACGAATCGCCCATTTTACCGGTGCACAACTGCAACTCGTGCGATGACATCCAGACACCAAGGCCAGCGCCAAAATCGCCGTAACTGTGGTAAAGCAATCCCGAATTGAGCTGCTTATACACCTTGTCGCCCCATTTAAATACCATGCGGATGTGGTAGTTTTCGTACTCTTTTTGGGTGGCAATCGATGCATTCACTTCGCCCGATATGCGTAAAACATTGGCATCATCTAATTTCACAACGGTGAAGATTTTCAATGGATCGACATTCAGTCCGATAGGGACTCCCCCTTTTTCTTTCGGGCCAACGTAGGTGTCCCACCCTTTTAGGTTTTTACCATTCAACAATGATTTCATCCCTTTTTGAGAAAAGCCGCTTACAGCAATGAATAATACGACACAAATCAGAATCAGTTTTTTCATTTGCGAAAATTTGGTTTTTAATTTTTTGGTAGAACACCCTAATTCTCTTCATTCGTGTGTGAGAATCACAGATGTTGCATAAAAATATTTTATAACAAAAAGACTGCCCCTGAATCGGGGCAGTTCCAAAGTTTATATTGTAATACTAAATTATTTACTTTCGAGTATTTCCTGCGCTTTTTCTAAGATTGTGGTGTCGTCGAGCAGAATAATTCCGCCTTGCGGCCCCTGTTCGATGTGCATACCGACACTTGTCCCTTTTTCATAATGCGTACCTCCAAAATAATTCCTCACGGTTTCAACTTCAATGCCTAACTCCTGAGCTATCCGTTGCATTGAACCGTGAGGCAAATGATCCTTGATATCACGAAGCTCATTGAAGGTAATTTTTTTCGTCATGGTGAAAAGATTTAAAAAGTTAATAATTAATACACAATTTTTAAGACGTTAATCAACTTGGACTCGCCTAAAACTAACATTAAATATTCAATATTGTAACTGAATTTTAACAACTTTTGGGCCGAAAACCTAAAATTTAGGATTATTAACAATTAGAGGATTATCGCTAAAAGAACATGCGCCTGAATTCCAGATCATTAAATTTTTGATGGGAGCATATTTAGTCACCATTTGGAAAAGTGTTATACAACAGGTTTGAAAATAGCGCTGTATCATAAACTGATCACCGAATAGCGAAGACAAAAAATTGCATCGTCGCTACTTCCGGCTCCGGACTGCGGGCTTTCTGACTGGAACTCCCGGCTTCCGGCTATTTACAACCGGCTTCGGTTTCAAGATTTCAGTTTTAAAACTTGCCGGTTTTGGATTTTGCAGAATCTCGCAGGCGGTTTCCTGGATGAGCTCACGAATTTTTAAGTGGTTAATCAAGTTATTCGCGCGGGTTGGATAAACCCTGTTCGAGAAAAATAAAAAAAGTATCCCTGTTTCCGGGTCAGCCCATGCGAAAGTCCCGGTATAACCGCTGTGCCCGAAACTGACATCGGTGGCCATTGGCGCCGGATAAGCTTTACCGATTCCTCTTAGGTTATTTCGCGGATAAGGCTTGTCGAACCCATAACCGCGCCTGTTATCCAGTTTTTCGAAATGACGCCGCGTCCACTCTTTCATCGTGGCCTCAGAGATATACCGGTCGCCTCCATAAACGCCATAATTCAGGTACATCTGCATCATCTTTGCCGCATCATTAATTGAACCGAACAAACCTGCATTGCCAGAGATTCCGCCAAGAACTGCAGCAGCTTCGTCATGAACAAATCCCTGCAGTTGCTCTTTTCGAAATGAATCATCAAATTCGGTAGGATCAATATTTTCGATTGGATTATACAAATAAGGGCGGTAAGTAAGCGTATTCGCCCCCAATGGTCTGTAAAAATAATCTTTCAGATAGGTTTCATAATCCTGGTGTCCCAACGCTTCAATGATACGCGGGAAAATGATAAATCCAAGATCGGAATACACATACCGTTTTTGCCTTAAAAGCGCAGATTTCCTGATAGCTGCATAGACAGAATCCTGAAAACTTTTCAAAATATAGAGATCCTTGCTGACCCTGAGCGAATACTTTTCCGTTGAATCTTTTGAGTAAAATCCAGTTTTGTAATTTCCGTTTTTATCAAGTGTTTGGAGCCAGAACGGAATCCCGCTTTTAAGACGTGCCTGGTGCGAAAGGACATCGGCCACAATCAGCCCCTGTTTGTTACTTCCCTTCCAGTCGGGCCAGTAGTCGCTCATCCGCTTATTTACCACAAGCTTTTTTTGATCGGCCAGCCGCATTAAAGCGGGCACTGGTGCCATAATTTTAGTCAGTGAGGCAAAATCAAACAGATCATCCTGCCGCAAAGCCCTATCGCTCTTATAAGTTTGGTAACCATATGATTCATTGAAGAACACCTTCCCATTTTTCGCCAAAAAAATGGCACATCCCGGAAAAGCTTTTTCTTTCAACCCATTATTTACAAGTGAGTCAATTTTTTTTTTTAGATAGGTAGAGTCAACCCCAAATTCTTCGGGAAGCGTGTATTTAAACCGGTCAGATGTTGAAACGACAAGGCCGTTGCCCGACCGAAAATTACTGTTCACGGTTACCGGTAATTTACCCTGTGCCCCAAAAGCGCCAAATATCAGTTGACCAGCCAGATCCTGCGATTCCGGGGTCTCCTGGTAAGCAACGATCAATCCATTTGCCTTTTCGATGTCATCCAAATAATTAAGGGTATAAGGGTTCCCTATCACGACGATGATTGAGTTACAATTTGCAACAACCTCCCTGACAACTTTTTGCTGCGTGTTTGTAATCCGGTATTTAGATGAGGCAAAATTGCCCAGATTGTTCACCGCCGCGATCACCAGGTTATATTTCATCAGCGTAGCAATCACTTTTCTAATTTCAACATCATCAGCATCTTTTGAAATAGAAAAGTGATCCATTTTGGTATATCTTTTCAATGATTGCTGAAATGGGGTGACACTTCCGCGTCCAATGCTAATCGTTGCAATTTTGAGGGTATCGAGACGGTGTAATGGCAAAAGGTTATTTGCATTTTTAAGAACCGTCAGCGATTGCTGCGCAACATTACGTAACGTCATCCGGTAGGCTGACTGATTCAGATCGGTATACAGATTTTCGGATTTGACAGGCGTGTATTTATTTAATCCTGCCCAACGTTTAATCATCAGAATCTTCCTGCATTTCCTGTTAATTGCCTCAATAGATATCTGATCCTCCAGGATCGCCTTCTTTATCGCAGCGATAACTTTCGCCGGATTTACCACAAACTCGAGTAAATCATTGCCCGCCATTAAAGCTTTCACTTCAGTGCTTTCATTATCTTCAGCATCCTCTGCGCCCTCCATATTCATCGCATCGGTGACAACCAACCCTTCAAAACCGTATTCACCGATCAATAAATCCTGAACCATGGGTTTTGAAACAGTGGCAGCTACTCCGCTGCTATCCAATGCCGGAACACTTAAATGACCCGTCATGATAGCTCCAATGCCATATTTTACCGCATTCCGGAAAGGAACGAGTTCTGTAGAGTCAAGGTGAGCACGGGTATGCGCAATGACAGGCAGGTCGTAATGCGAATCCTTTTGTGTATCGCCATGACCAGGGAAATGCTTAAAAGTGGCCAATACCTGCTGCGATTGCAATCCCAATCCATAGGCTACCGCCTTTTGCAAAACCAGCTTTGGATTATCGCCATATGACCGGAAACCGATTACCGGGTTGAGCGGATTACTGTTCACATCGGCAACAGGCGCAAAATTGATGTGGATACCCAACCGTTTGCACTGTCGGCCGAGATCTGCACCCATATCAAAAACCAAAGAATCGTTGTAGATGGCTCCGATTGTAAAACCATAAGGGTATTTGATGCAGCTATCCAGGCGCATCGACAAACCATATTCGGCATCAATCGCGACCAGGAGTGGTATTTTCGAAATGTGTTGAAGCTGATTCACCATATTGATGTGGCGCATCGGACCTCCCTGCATCGCGATAATTCCACCGATTTTATTCTCCCCTACCATTTTTGTCAACTTCTGAATATACGCCTGACCTTTCGATGAATAGGCAGGAACCATTATCAGTTGGCCGATTCTTTCATCCAACGAAAGCGATTTAAAAACAGAATCGACCCATTGATCGTTCTCGTACTGAAGAAAGGGGGGGCGAACCTTTGCCTGGGCAAACAAAACTGCACTAAAAAAGGATAATATAATGATGGTTAATAACTTCTGCATATCTATTTTTTTCTTGACGCACTCAAAATGAATCCGCCAAAAATAGGGAAATCAACACAAAACCGCGACTTAATTGAACTTTTATTAAAAAAACAAATATAAAGTTTCTGATTTCTTAATTCATATCCATACTTTCGCTGATGAGTTACGCAACGGTTTAGATTCTTAACCGTCTTTAATAAAAATCAGTTCAGACTTTGAGATACAGACATATTCGGAAATCAATGAGAACATTCAAAAACAAATTGTTTCAGTTGACAATGGTCATTTTAGTGCTGTGTCTTTCCTTAACAGGCTACGCCTCCCAAAATCAGATCTTAACCGGAGCAGATCAGACAGAACTCTACCTTTCGAAATTGAAGGGTAAGAGTTTAGCACTTGTCGTTAACCAAACTTCGAGAATCGGTGACCAACACCTGGTTGACTTCCTGTTAAGTAAGAAATTAACAATTAAACGAATATTTGCACCCGAACATGGTTTCAGGGGTGAAGCCGGAGCCGGAGAACTGATTGATAATTCGAAAGATGGTGCTACCGGCATTCCGATTATCTCCGTCTATGGAAAAAATCGGAAAGCCAGCAAGGAACAACTTGCGGGCATCGATATTGTAATTTTTGACATACAAGATGTCGGATGCCGGTTTTATACCTACATCAGTACCCTGCATTATATGATGGAGGCATGTGCAGAGAGCAATATAACGTTGCTTATTCTTGACCGGCCAAATCCAAATGGTGATTATATCGACGGCCCCGTTCTTCAGCCTGCCTTCAAATCGTTTGTCGGAATGGACCCGATTCCTGTTGTTCACGGTTGTACAATCGGAGAAATGGCACAAATGATCAACGGCGAAAAGTGGTTGGCGAATGGTGTAAAGGTAAAACTCGAAATCATTAAAGTCGCGAATTATGCGCATTCAATGAAATACGAACCACCGGTAAGGCCATCGCCAAATCTTCCCAATTATCTGGCAATAAGAATATATCCTTCACTTTGCTTCTTTGAGGCCACCAATGTCAGTGTTGGACGGGGTACCCAATTCCCGTTTCAGGTTTTAGGCTATCCTGATCCGTCTTTCGGAACATTTTCATTTACGCCACAAAGTCTGAAGGGCATGGAATTAAATCCACTTCAAAAAGATAAGAAATGCTACGGTGAGGATTTTCGCGAATTAAGGGAGGTGCCAAAATTCACATTATCCTTTTTTAGTGACTGGCTTCATAAGTTTAAAAATAAAGATGAATTTCTGACCAGTAGTAAAGGCTTTAACCAGCTGATGGGCAACGATACTGTTTTAAAACTTATTCTCGAGGGCAAGGGTGAAGCTGAAATCCGGAAATCGTGGGAGACTGAATTGGCGAATTACCGTGCAGTTCGTCAGAAATATTTGTTGTACCCCGATTTTAATTCAGCAAAATGAATCCAGTTCTTGTCGCGATCCTGCTCGGAGGTTATTTTTTAATGCTCATTATTATTGCTCATTTCACGGGCAAATCGGCAACAACAGATTCTTTTTTCACCGCCAACCGGAAATCACCGTGGTTTGTCGTTGCGTTCGGAATGATCGGAACTACCATATCGGGCGTTACGTTTATCTCTGTTCCAGGTGAAGTTGGAAATTCAGCGAGCACCTATTTTCAGTTCATCATAGGTAACCTGGTCGGTTTCTGGATTGTTGCACTCGTTCTTCTGCCCGTTTATTACAAGCTCAACCTGATCTCAATTTATTCCTACTTAGAACAACGGTTTGGATTCTATTCGTACAAATCGGGATCCTTCTTTTTCCTCCTTTCCAGAACGATTGGTGCCGCCTTCCGAATGTATTTAGTGGCCGAAGTATTGCAATTGGCACTATTTGATGCACTTGGAATTCCTTTTTCCTTAACTGTACTGATCAGCATCTTCCTGATCTGGGTTTATACTTACCGTGGTGGTGTTAAGACAATTATCTGGACAGACTCTTTACAAACAATTTTCCTGCTATCAGCTGTGATACTAACTATTTACTATATATTTTCAAATTTTGGAGGGTCCGTAGGAGAAACACTTCAAAAAATAAATGACCACCCCTATTCTAGAATCTTTGAATGGGATGTAAAGTCTGACAAATACTTTTTCAAACAATTTATTGCTGGCATCTTTGTTACGATTGTCATGGTGGGCCTCGATCAGGACATGATGCAGAAAAACCTCACCTGTAAAAGTTTGAAGGAATCACAAAAAAACATGCTCACTTTCAGTGCCATCTTTGTGTTTGTTGTTGCGATGTTTTTGATGTTAGGCGTTTTACTCTACATTTTTGCCGAAGCGAATGGGATTAAGTTGCCGCCGAAATCGGACTACCTGTTTCCGATGCTTGCGATGAACCATATGAGCCTGGTGATTGGAATTTTCTTTTTGTTTGGTATTACAGCTGCCAACTATGCAAGCGCCGATTCTGCTTTAACATCGCTTACAACTGCATTTTGCGTCGATTTTTTGGATATCAAAAACCGACCCCAAGAACGGAAACAGCCGCTACTTCGACGAACGCATATAGGCTTTTCGCTTTTACTGTTTCTTGTGATCATGATCTTTCGTATTATCAACGATCAAAGCGTAGTAGTTGCTGTATTTAAAGCTGCCGGTTATACTTATGGACCGCTACTCGGACTGTTTGGTTTCGGCCTTCTCACTAAAAAGCATGTTTATGACGGTTGGGTTCCCCTTGTTACCCTATGTTCTCCTTTTATAGCATGGATGATTGATGCTTATTCTGAACAGTTGTTCAACGGCTATCAAATTGGATTTGAGCTAATTATTATTAATGGAGGAATTACTTTTCTTGGATTGCTTTTAATTCAAAAAAAAATATCACCATCGTTAAAAAACGTTAAAGAATATTGATTTTTTATTCTATCTTTGAAAAGCTATATTAGGGTACACTTTGTTCAAAAAGTTTCGAATAATAACGACAGGCAATAAAATAATGAAAGGCTTATTTAATATATTATTATTCTGGGGGTTTATATCTCTTTTTTATGCCTGTGAAAAAGAGAAAATGAACTCGTCCTACAACGCAATCCTTCATTTTTCCTCAGACACAATAACATTCGATACACTTTTTACCTCTATAGGATCACCAACGAGAAACCTCCGGGTAATTAACAAGACGAACGAAAATGTAGTAATTTCATCGGTCAGACTGGCGGGAGGCAAGCAAAGTGGTTTTCGGCTGAATATAAATGGAGATGCATCTCTTGAATCATACAATGTTCAGATTCCGGCACAAGACAGTATTTTTATTTTTGTTGAGGCGCTGCTTGGTAAAAATGGTAATAATGTTCCTTTGGTAACCGAAGATTCAATTATTTTCATGATAAATAATATCGAACAAAAGGTGCGGCTATTGGCATGGGGACAAGACTTTGTAATGGTAAAATCTGAGCATATTAAAACCTCTGTATGGAACAGTGACCGCCCATATCTGATTTATAACGAAGCTATTGTAGACTCAGGTCAGACGCTTACCGTTGAAGCTGGCACCACCATCTATTTTCACAAATACGCCGGCTTGAAAGTAAAAGGAACGTTAAAGGTTTTAGGAACATTCGAGGAACCTGTTGAATTTAAGGGAGATCGACTTGAGCAATCATTCAGTGATACGCCTGACCAATGGAATGGAATCATACTGTACTCAGGGAGTCATAATAACAAAATCAACTATGCAAAAATTAAAAATGCAAATATTGGTTTGCAGGTGGGAACCATTGAGCACACAGGTTTTGCATCTTTAGAGCTTGCCAATACACGGATCGAAAATATGAGCTGGTCGGGAATTTGGGCAATGAAGTCGAAAATTCTCGCCTACAACTGCGTCATATCAAATGTAAGATACTACAATACAGCACTTTTACTGGGTGGCGACTACCAATTCTACCACACAACTTTTGCCAACTATTACAACAAATTATCCTCAGGTATGCGGACAACCGAAACTTTAATTGTATCGAACTACCTTGTCGATAACAAGAACGGGACAAGGTATGTTGGTGATTTAAAAGAGGCTACATTCGGGAATTGCATCATTACAGGTAATCGGGTGAACGAACTTTCCATCTCCATGGACAAACAAGGCGAATCGAACTATCTCTTCGACAGAAGCCTTATCCAGATTTCAGATACATTTAAACTTGTTGATTCATACCGTTTTGTTGACATTATTCGCAATGTAAATCCGCGCTTTAAGAACCCATACAAAGGAAATTTTGAATTAGACACTTTATCAATTGTCAAGGATTATGGGAAAGCCAACTACTCTAAAATGTATCCTCTTGATCTAAAATCTGATAGCAGGATAAGTGACGACGGTCCCGATCTTGGGGCATTTGAACGAATCGAGAAAAAGAACGGCGCAAAAAAATAGTTCATGAGGAGAATTCTGAAATGGATTCTTATTCTTGCAGCAGTTTATCCGGGAACCACTTTGCCGGTCGCTGCACAAACCAAGTACAATATTGTATTCTACAATGTTGAAAATCTATTTGATACACGCGATGATTCTTTAACCGCGGATGAGGAATTTACTCCCCGGAACGAAAGGCATTGGACGAGAGAACGTTTTGACGATAAAATCAAAATGATTTACAAAACACTGATAACCGCTGGAGATGGTCAATTCCCTGACATTATTGGTCTTGCAGAGATTGAAAATCGGTGGGTAATCGAACAATTGATCAGCAAAACCCCATTCAGTAAAGTTCCCTATGGAATTATTCATAAGGAGTCGCCAGATCCGCGGGGAATTGATGTAGCCTTGCTTTATCGAAAAGACAAAATAATACCTATTGATTATGAGCACATACCAGTCTCAGACGCCGGTAAATACGGTTTCAAAACACGAGATATTCTTCATTTTACTGCAGAACTGGGTTCAGATCAAGTTCACTTCTTTGTAAACCATTGGCCTTCCAGAAGTGGTGGTTACATTGAGACCAAAGCGAAACGGGATATAACAGCCGGAATTTTACGCAAAAGCATTGATTCATTATTTATTAAAGATCCGAAAACCAATATCATTTTAATGGGTGATTTTAATGCCACCCCTAAAGAAAAATGCTTTACTGCAATTCTTAAAGCGCTACCTTATCCCGGGAATAATAATCCTTCCTACTTAGTTAATCTTTCAACTATCTGGACAAAGCGTGCAGAAGGAACCATCAGAAATGGTGGCCAGTGGGAAGTTTTCGACCAAATAATCTGTTCATATAATCTTCTGTCAAATAATAGATTACAGATAGATACCGAACAAGGTGGCATTTGCAATTTTGACTTTTTATTGGAACCTGACCCAACCTATCTTGGGCATAAACCTTTCAGAACCTATCTAGGACCGAAGTACCATGGCGGAACAAGCGATCACTTGCCTGTAAAAGTGTACATTTCAGCTAATCTATAAATACCACCTACTACCGCCTATTGACTGTTACTACATTGTCCTTTCTGAATGTTGTAATACTTATTTTTCGATACTACCTCTCAGGATTTCGGTCTTACTCAACTTATTTATCCGGATCTAATTCCCACTTCTCAATCTGTTTATCTTCTCACATTATCATTTCATCGCTATCGAATATGCCTATTTACAAATTACAATAATTGATATTCAATTATATAGTATTTAAACTCACCTTTTTTGCAATCGCTGATTAAACCTCAGATGAATAAATCCATCAAAGAACAGAATTAATTAAAAAAGCAGAATGAGAAAAGTATCAATATTTATAATCCTCTTAACAGTAATCGTTGTTCAATTAAGCGGACAAACACCCTCTCCAATTGGTAAGCCTGGAGAGGTGTCCACTCCCCGAAATCTTACTATAAAAGGGAAAATAGTTGAAGCAACCAATCACACCCCCATGGAATTTGCAAGTATAGCCGTTTATTCGGCAGCTGACAGTTCGATTGCTGGTGGAGTTATGAGTACATCGAACGGTACATTTGAGGTTAGTAAACTTCGTGCAGGAAAATATTATTTACAGGCCAATTTCATCGGTTTCGAAAAAACAACAATATCAGATATTGTTTTAAAAGCCAACGTTCCAACGAAAGATGTGGGACAAATTGAATTAATCGTTGCTACACAACAGGTGGGTCAGGCCACCATCACTGCAGAAAAAGCCCGTGTTGAATTTAAAATCGATCGTCGGGTTGTAAATGTCAGTCAGGACCTTACTGCAACAGGAGGTTCGGCCGTTGAGGTTCTTGAGAACACACCCTCTGTGCAAACAGACTTTGATGGAAACATTACACTTAGAGGCAGTTCTGCTTTCACGGTTTTGATTGATGGCAAACCAAGTGTTTTACAAGGTAGTGATGCACTGCGTCAAATTCCGGCAACCAATATCGAAAACATTGAAATTATTACCAATCCTTCTGCAAAATACGACCCCGACGGCTCATCGGGAATCATCAATGTGGTGATGAAGAAAAATCTCAAGGATTCTTTTAGTGGATTAGCCAATATGACAGCCGGATTCAACAACAGATTTCGTGGTGACATGAACTTTAATTACCGTTCCGGCAAATGGAATTTACTATTGGGTGCAGACTTCACTGACATGCCCCATAAAGGAACCCGTGACACAAAAGAGGAGCTATTTTCGGGGGATACCATCACCTACAGAAATTCGATTGGTAGCGGAGATCAGATCCATAAGGGTCGTAGTGTAAAAGGGGGGTTCGATTATACAATTAATAACAAAACTTCCTTTGGAATGACGGGGTCAGTTGGGTACCACGGTGGCGGAAATATAAACATCGGAACGCAGCATGAATACGATAATATGGGAACACCTGATATTTATACCTACCAGGATAACAGTTCTGAAAGAGGAGGAGATTACTGGAGCACTGATTTGAATTTTCAGCACAAATTCGATAAGAAAGGGCACGAGATTCAGGCATTGTTCTACATTTCAGGGAGTAATGGCAGCAGCAAAGATTATCAGACAAGATTTCTTACAGATGCGAATTGGATAGCGCTTAATGATTCTTCCGTTTATAACATGTCGGATGAGACATCAGATGAAAAAGAGTACCGCGCCAAAATCGACTACACATTGCCATTAGGCGAAAAAAATAAATTCGAATCTGGTTATCAAGCCCGCATAGAGAAAGAGAATGAGATATTCAATTTCAATGAATCGCCAGACAATATCAATTGGGTAAAGAACGAGCAGTATAGTAGTTCTTTCGATTATGCAAGCAGTATTCATTCCTTATATTCGACCTTTGCGCACGAGGGTGACGGATTTTCATATCAACTTGGTCTTAGGGGAGAATATAGCACCAGAAACATTGAGAGTATAAAATCTCCTATGGCACACAAACTAAATAGGGTAGATTTTTTTCCGACTCTCCATTTTTCGCAGAAACTAAAGAATGATTTCGAGTTACAGGCAAGTTACAGCAGGCGCATAAACCGCCCACGTGCAAATGATCTCGAACCTTTTACATCTTTCATGGATCAGTATAACATCAGGGTAGGTAACCCTGATCTTAAACCCGAATACACTCGTTCGTATGAAACTACTATTCTCAAAAGACTGAATAAATCTTTTGTTTCACTGGAAGGTTATTACAGAAATACCACCGATTTAATGACCAGAATTCAAACATTGGGAAGCGATGGTATTATGGTCAACACAATGGCTAACGTGAATGACGACTATTCACTTGGCGCAGAATTAATGGCCAATATTGAAGTAAAACCAGGATTCAGGATTATTGGCAGCGCTACGCTTTATAACTATTGGCTCAAAGGCACCCTTAATGGTGCAAGTGTCGACCAAAGCAGTACTAATTTCGATTCCCGCTTAAATCTTGATTTGAAACTTGCAAAAAACACACGGTTTCAATTAACAGGTATATATCGTGGAGCTACTGCTTCCGCTCAAGGTACCCGCGATGTGATGATGTTTGCCAATGCCGCTATAAAACAAGATTTTCTTAAAAATAAACTTACGGCAACATTACAAATGCAGGACATTTTTGGAACCATGAAGTACCAGGGAACATCCTATGGCGAAGGTTTCCGCACTGTATTTAAGTTCCAGCGCGAACCACAAGTTGTACAACTAACTCTAAGTTACAAGCTTAATAATTTCAAGGTTAGTGAATCGCGAAACGAACAGTCCGGCCAGAGTAGTGAAGGCGGCAATAGCGGAGAATTCTAATCTTTGTGATTGATAAAACAAACCCTCTCCTATTTAATAGATGAGGGGGCTTGATTTGGTATTGAGTTTTGATGAATGAAAAGCAAATTGTTTAGGCTGACAGCTTACACTTTTCTCAAACTTTTGTTAATAATCGTTAAAATACAAATATTCTGGTGGATAATATTTATTTTAAATCAGATAACAAAAAATAAAACAACTTATTTTGAAGGGAAATAAGTCTTCAATTACCAATGATACAATTTATTAAACAAATGAATAACAAAGGTTCGTTTATATTGATCGACAATAACAAAAAGAGTTGAAAATTTGCTTGTATCGTCGAGAACCAATATCTTTAGCTGTCAATTACAAACCATCAAACTTTATAAGATTAATTCATTACCATGAAAGACAACAACAAAGTTTCAAGACGGGGATTTTTGGGAACGAGCGCAGCCGCAGCGGCCGCAATCACCATTCTGCCCTCAAACACAATTGCAGGTCTGGGTCACCAGGCACCCAGCGATAAGTTAAATATTGCCGCAGTAGGTATTGGCGGTATGGGACATGGAAATTTAAAAAACCTAAAATCTGAAAACATCGTTGGTTTATGCGATGTTGATTGGAAGTACGCCGAAAACACTTTTAAAGAATTTCCTGAAGCTAAGAAGTACAAAGACTGGAGAGTAATGTACGATGAACTTGGAAAATCAATCGACGGTGTCTTGATCGCAACTGCCGATCACACGCATGCGATTATTGCTTCTCATGCCCTCACAATGGGAAAAGCGGTCTATTGCCAGAAGCCACTTACTCACTCTGTTTATGAGTCACGTTTATTAACAAAGTTGGCTGCAAAATACGACGTTGCCACTCAAATGGGCAACCAGGGTTCATCTGGCGAAGGTGTAAACCTGACCTGCGAATGGATTGCCAATGGCGCCATTGGCGAAGTTACCAAAGTAGAAGCATTTACAGACCGCCCTATCTGGCCACAAGGATTGAACACCCCTAAGGATACTCCTCCGGTTCCAGATACACTTGATTGGGATTTATTTACTGGTCCTGCAAAGGTGATTCCTTACAACCCACTTTACCACCCATGGAACTGGCGCGGATGGTGGGCATATGGTACAGGCGCATTAGGCGATATGGCATGTCATATTCTTCACCCCGTATTTGTTGGTCTTGAATTAGGCTATCCTGATAAAGCACAGGGTAACTCAACTTTATTACTACAGGCTTGCGCTCCAACAGCACAGTCGGTTAAACTGACTTTCCCGGCCAGAACACCTAAAAGGGCAATGAAAATCAAACTTCCACAGGTTGAAGTATACTGGTTTGATGGTGGTATCAAACCAATGCTTCCTGCTGCATGGCCAGCTGGTAAGAATCCAAATGAACAGGGTGGTTGCGTCTTCTTCCATGGTACAACTGGTATTTTGGTTTGTGGATGTTATGGCGTTAATCCATGGATTTTACGTCCTGATGGAAAGGTTGAAAAACCTGAAGCTCCAAAATTCCGTCGTCGCGTTACCCTTTCACACGAAATGGATTGGGTTCGTGCAGCAAAGGAATCTCCTAAATCTCGCGTTAAAACTGCATCCGATTTCAGTGAATCAGGGCAATTCAACGAAATGGTAGTAATGGGTGTTTTGGCTGTACGCCTTTCAACCCTTAATAAAGAGTTGGACTGGGACGGACCAAATATGAAATTCACCAACATCACTGATGAGGAACAAATCAAGATCGTTGTTGAAGATAAGTTCAGCATTCATGACGGACATCCAACATTCGACAAAGTTTATACAGATGCTGTTCCCGCACAAAAATTTGCGGCAGAACTGATCAAACATACTTACCGCGCACCATGGTCTTTACCTGAAATGCCAGCGTAATTATCGATACTAAAAATAAAAAAAGGCGGATTATCCGCCTTTTTTTATTACAATCAATTGATCTTATTTCTTTGAGTCATCCGAGGTTTCAACTCTTACCTGAACCTCCCTACTATCATTTCGTCCGACATTCTTCTTTCTAATAATCGTAATTTTTTCAAGCCCCTTGCCAATGTCTTTTTTGTCGTAGGAGATAATTGAGGCATCATTTGTGTCGAATGAAAACGGATCGCCACCAAATTGCCCGTTCATCATAAATGGAGGAGGTGGCGGTGGGGGCGGTGGTGCAAGGAGCTCATTATTATCCTGGTCACCCATCGAAATAACATCACCATCTGCACCTACGCGAATAATTTTTTTCACATGTTTTGTTAAACCTGAATCGCCGTGCGGAATCACTATGTCAAATTGCTCCTCTCCCGGAAGATTCTCACCATGATTAATAAATTTCATCCGTTTTCCCGGATGCTGTATAAGAACATCATAATTCACCGTTTCAATCCCTTCAACATCAAATTTTTTCAAGATTGAATCCACTTTAGCATCGACCATTTTTTCATCAGGAAAGTTAAATGTAGTATCTATTTTTGTCTCCTTTCCATCTTTTTTTACAATAATCTTAATCCTTTGCTCCTTCTTCTGAGGGGGATTGTCAACCAATTGTGCGTCAACAACAGGACTGAAAGTGAATGATGTGGCAGTAAACAACAGAGCCATTAGAACAGTACCAACCACCACCCTGTTTCTTAAACTTAATACTCGTTTCATTTTGATTAATTTTTAAGGTAAATTACTTCTCAATCATAAATATGGTCCAAAAATAGATGGTTTATAAACCAACTGCGGTTAAGGTTCTGTAAAAAAGTGTTAAGGTAAAGTTAAAGTTGAAAACACGGTTAAATTATTGTCTATTTTTGGGTTATGAAGCAAGTCCTGATACATCAGTGCAAGTTCCGTATTAAAAGGTAACCAGTAAAATGTATTCGAGTGAATAAACGCATCATTATCGGTTTAGTGTTTCTTATGGGGATTTCGTTGCTTGGAATTGTATCAGTTCAATTCTATTGGTTTAACAATTCGGTAAATGTCAGGAATGAACTTTTTGACCGTTCAGTTAATGAAGCCCTGAATAAAGCGGTCCGTCGCCTCGAAACCGGACATGATCTCCGGATTATTCGGAATATTTTTGTTGGGGATTCAGTACAATGGGACAAGAATGTTCCACCACCGCCTCCACCACCGCCTCCGACTTTTGAAGACATTGATGTGATGGTAAAAAAAGACAGTATTAACGGCAGAATCACTGTCATGACGTCAAAATCCGGAAAACAAAAATCTGGGATTCAAATAATTGGGGCGGAATCTCTTGTCGGAAAATCAAGAAAACAACTCAAAATACTTCACGACACCTTATGGACGAATAAAGACTCAATTTTGGAATCAGGTTTTCCCAAAATCGGAAGCGATATGGAAAAGAAAATGGAGCAAATAGAAGAATTGTCGAAACAAATTACTGTCGAATATAAAGGATGGGAAACCGGCCGGAATATAGACGAAGAACAACTAAAAAAAATCATAAAAGAGGAATTAATGGACCGGGCAATCCCTATCGATTTTAACTTCACCATTAATTCGAGTGACAGTATTCAAAAAACAATTATTAAAACGGCTGATCTCCAAAAGTGGTACAGAGTCAACCTATTCCCTAATGATGTATTTCGTAAAAATCTCAAATTAGCTGTCTATTTTCCTGATAGAAATCTTTTTATCGGTCGCACCACCACCCTGCTGCTCGGACTTTCTGCAATATTTACACTTATTATTTTCCTCACCTTCTCATTGAGTATATTTTTGATTGTCCGTCAGAAAAAAATTTCAGAGATGAAGTCGGACTTCATCAACAATATGACACATGAGTTTAAAACACCGATAGCTACTATCTCAATTGCTGCTGATTCAATAGCTAATGAAAAGGTAATCAACGATGAAGAAAAAGTCCGTTTTTTCACAGGAATGATAAAAAAAGAGAACCTTCGAATGAACGAGCAGGTTGAACGGATCCTTCAGATAGCCCGTTTGGACAGGAAAGAATTTGAATTCAATTTTCAGGCGGTCAATGTCCATGAATTGATAGATGAAGCGATAAACGGGATTTTGCTTCAGGTGGAGAAAAAAGGAGGTAAAATTATCACCAAACTTGAAGCAATGAACCCTGTTGTTACGACTGATCCAATTCATTTTACCAGCCTTCTATACAATCTTTTAGATAACGCTAACAAATACTCTCCCGATACACCGTCAATTACTGTTGCAACGACAAACAGCCCAAAAGGAATATATGTATCTGTCGAAGACACTGGTATTGGAATGAGCAAAACTGTGCAAGCCCGGATTTTCGACAAATTCTATCGGCTCCCATCTGGCAACATTCACAATGTAAAAGGCTTTGGCCTAGGATTAAGTTATGTCAAAGCCATTCTGGAAGCCAACAACGGAAGTATTAAAGTGCATAGCGAACCTGGTAAAGGAAGCAAATTTGTTGTTTTCGTTCCATTTTTAATTAACAAACAATGAGCCTCAAAAAGAATCTGTTTTTTGTTGAAGATGACCTAAGTTTTGGAGCCGTTCTAAAATCATATCTCGAAATCTGCAATTTTTCAGTTACCTGGCTCGATGATGGAAAGCATGCAGTTAGTGCCTTTAAGGAAGGGACTTACGATTTATGCTTGCTTGATGTGATGCTTCCTCATGTTGATGGTTTTTCGATTGGGAGAGAAATAAGATCCATAGATCCCAATATTCCAATGATTTACCTGACTGCTAAATCGTTAAAGGAAGATATTATAACCGGTTATAAGTTAGGTGCCGACGATTATATCGTCAAACCTTTTGATGCTGATGTGTTGCTTTACAAAATTGCAGTAGTGCTCAAAAGATCAGACGGGCCTGCCAGTATGGCAAACCAGTTATTTCAAATTGGAAAATACATTTTTGATCCTCACTTACGCGAAATAAAGCTGGAAGGAATAAAACAACTACTAAGTCCCAAAGAATCAGCATTGCTCAAATTACTTTGCGAGCATAAAAATGAATTACTGACGCGCGAGATCGCATTAAAAAGAATTTGGGGCGATGATGGTTATTTCACAACACGAAGTATGGATGTGTTTATTACAAAATTAAGAAAATACCTTAAAGATGATCCTTCAATTGAAATCCGGAACATTCACGGAAGCGGATTTATAATGACACAAAACAACTGAATTTCTAATATTAGTTGTATACAAAACAATTTTACACTATTATTGTTAGACTGTTATATTCCGAAAAATATTAAAAAAAATCAGCTCATATCAATTTCATATATATACTCTACAAAATATTCTTTCAAGAACTGTGAAAATATATGAGTCAATCAATGAAAAAGAAATTAATTAATATAGTACTGTTTGGAATTATCTTCCTACCCCTGATCCTATGGCTATTATGGATTATTAAACCAGCTTACAGAGCCAATATTCTGATTCTGGACAAGACGGTGTTAACCAATATTGGGCTCGAACACCGGGCTTTTGATTGGGTGCTTCAACACCAGAAGTATTTCAAACCAAATGGTGATTCCTACTCACCTGAACAGGATTATCTCGGATTCTTTCCGCTCAAAAATGACAGTTTTTTGATTAAAGATCTCTCTAAGCTTACCGAAAAACAAATAGACAGTCTCAGCAGTAGTTCAGACATGACTTATTTTACAGACAGTTACGGGATCTACAATAATGAATGGTACCACAAACAAAATGTGAGTGAACATTCTGAAAAAGTATACGGAGGATTAGACAAAAACGATGTACTTTTCCTGAGAAAGATGAAGGAGAAAAAAAAATTGATAATGGCAGAATTTAACTTTTTTGCTACGCCAACCTCTCCTTCAGAAAGAATTGAAGCTGAAAATCTATTGGGTCTTAAGTGGAGTGGATGGACTGGCCGCTATTTCGAACAACTCGACACTTTAAAAAACCCTGAATTACCCAAATGGATCGTACGGCTTTATAAAGATCAACACCAGAATAAATGGCCTTTTACCAAACCAGGAATTGTATTCATTCATTCGAATGAAACAATAGCAATTTTAGAAAAGGAGACCGATCTTAATCGTGAAGTTCCGATAGTGAAAAGTTTTAATTACGGAGTTGAAAAATACGGCATTCCAAAAGAGATCAGGTATCCTTATTGGTTCGATATTACTTTGAGCACCGACACGAGCAACAGAGTTATCTCCTATTACGAGTTATATCCCAATGAAAGAGGCGATTCAGTATTGCACCATCACAACATTCCCAAGATATTTCCTGCCGCTTTCGAAAACATAGCAGCTTCACCGTATTACTATTTCTGCGGAGACTTTACCGATTCACCAATCCGTAAAACTTTCGATGAAATAATTGGAATGGAATACCTTAAAATGTTTGTCCTGAACGAATCTGATCTGAATGACAGAACTCCTTTTTTCTGGAGGTATTATCTTCCAATGACAACAAAAATTCTGGACAACTATTTCAGAAAATAGCCCATCAGTAATTACCGGGGGAGCATCTTGAACTTCAAACTATCTGGAATCAGGGCATTGTTTAAGGTCGCTTTAAGATTATCCGTTTTAAATTTCTCAAACTTTCGCTGAATCTCAGTCAGTTTCTTTTCATCAGTAATCTGATCGATTCCAAGATTTTCAGAAACCTTAAAAAGCTGATCGTTTACAATAAAGAAATCACGATCGATGTAATCAATAATCTCATTTTTAGTTCTGATAAATGGAACAGATAGGGTACTTTGAAAAGTTTTTACGCTATCTAATCCCTGTCCAAGCCAGGGAACAACTGTAGGAAAACTCATTCCGTAACTCTTTTTCAGGAAGGCAACCACCGATGGGGTAAAATCGAGATGTGATACAACTGACGAAAATTTGGCAGAAGATTTCAGCATGGGAGAAAATATGATCAATGGAACGTGAAAACGATCAATCTGCGTAGCAATCGGAGGTGATGACATCCGGTGATCGCCAGTTATAAAAAATATCGTATTCTTATAATCGTTGCGTTTTTGATATGATTCGAAGAATTCCCGAATAGCATCATTAAAATACAAAATTGATGCATAATTTGGCATAAACTTACGGTATTCTGCCTTTTGAGCTTCACTTAAGTTAAAGGTATTTAACAGATCCTCAAATTTCCTGTTATAATAATTCTGATCGGGAACACTATACGGATCATGCATTGCAAGTGTAAGATAGATATCCAACCGCGGCTGATTCCCTGCTTTAGACAACACATCAAAACCTTTTCTGAAAATATCTTTCTCTCCGTATCCCCAGGTAAAACCTCCCGGTTTAAGCGGAGGCATTTTTTTATATTCCGGACCAAAATCCTTTTCTTCAATCAGATAATCAAGGTGCTGTCTATTCAAAAATAATTTCATATTATCGAAAGTTGCATCACCGCCATAAAAAAACCGCGAAACATAACCTCTCTCTTTTAACAAGCTTATCAACGACATTCCTTCCGGCATATCAGCTCCCAATTCTGCAAATCCACTCTTCCCGTAAGGCATCGATCCAAAAACCGAAGGTAATACTTCGAAGGTCCGGCCAGCTGTACTCAAAACGTTCTCCCAGTAAAGACTCTTATTTTCAAGTGAATCAAGATATGGCGTAAAACTTTTCAGGCAGGCACCTTCACCGCTATATGCTCTGCCAAGACTTTCAACAATAATAAACACAAGATTCGGTTTATCAGTACCAACATTAAAATATTTCTCCAGAATATCGGGTGTATTGTCCTTTCGAAGAAACGGAAATTCATTGTTGATATATTCAAACGATTTACCGACAGCAGGTAAGCCTGTATAGAAATAAGAGTAAAGCGATGTCTCGCTGGCTTCTTCTGGATTGTAAAACGTGTAGGTGGACGAAAACAGGTGATACGCTTTATTGGCAATTAAATTATAAGAAAGCTCTGAATTATACTTACCAGCTTCAGGTATTGTATACTGTCGGAAAGCCAATGAAGTAAAGCTTATCAAAACAAACAAAAACGCAATAAGACCATGAATCTTGACCAATTTCGAAAACGTCAGTAATGCGATCATAAATGCAATGCAAATTACGATCAAAAGAATTGAAACAACAGAAAAACCACCACTTGCCGAAACAATCTGGACAACCTCATTAAAAGTATAACCGAACAAATCGGTACCTAACAACAATGAGGTTGTACCAAGATACTGGATTAAAGCTATTTCCGTAAGAGCAAAGAAAATTATCAGAAGACCAGAGACAAAGTTGGCTAAACGCTTCGAGATAAGATAAATGACGATAAACGGGAAGAAAAACCATGCGGAAAGATTAAAAAGCATTAAAAAATCATATCGAGTACCCGCCAATTCAAGCTTCAAATATCCCGAAGGAAGCGTAATGGTATTTTTAAGGTAAAAAAGCTCATAGATGCGAATCAGAACCAGTAATAAAAAGAATACAAGGTTTATGGTCAGATATCTTTTAACACCGGATATTAGTTTGTCCTTCAGTACTTTTCTTCGACTAACAATTTTCATTTTTTGAGCAGATAGAATTTTATTTTTTGATTTTCGCTTTATCGGTGAATCCTTTCTTTTCCATTTTACCCCACGAAATATTTCCAATCAAATAGTCGTAATTACCGCGCAAAGCAAACCAGACATTTAGCGGATGATAATATAAAGGTTCCACAAGTGAAATAACTAAAAGCCGGAATACATCTCGCTTTCTTCGGTATCGTGCAAAGGTAAACTCTTCGAAAATGATCGCCCAGGCAGAATAAGTCACAGCAAAAAGATAAGTAAACCCTAATAAAAGGAAAAAGAATGGCCAATCGGGATTTCCCATTACAAGAACCAGAAGGAAATAGAAAATTCCAATTATTTCAACAATAGGTGCTAACCATTCAAAAAAGAACCAATATGGATGACCCAACATACCCAGATTCCCGTATTTGGGATTGAAAAACAATGTCATATGTTTGAATAAGGTCTCCATCGTACCTCGGGTCCATCGGTTACGTTGACGTGACAGAATCCTCAATTTATCAGGCACTTCGGTCCAACAGAGCGGATCCGGAATATAAACAATTCGATACTTGAGATCATGCTCGATCATATATCTCCTCATTCGCACAATCAACTCCATATCTTCACCGACTGTATTGCGATCGTAACCACCTGCTTTTATCACAATATCGCGATCGAAGACCCCGAAAGCCCCTGAAATTAAAAGAAGCCCGTTAAGACGACTCCACGCCATCCGTCCCATCAAAAATGCCCTGGTATATTCAAGTACCTGGAATCGGGCAATTAGATTCTTAGGCAAATTTATCTTTACAATCTTTCCATCCTTAATCTTACAGGAATTAGCAATTCGAATTACACCGCCTGTAGCAATTACCCGGTTTTGGCTTTCTTCAAGAATGGGTTTTATCATTTTAAGAATGGCATCTTCTTCAAGAATACAATCAACATCAATACCAGCAAAGTATTTTTTGCTGCTAATGTTTATCCCTGCATTTAACGAGTCTGCTTTCCCCCCATTTTCCTTATCGATTACAAGTAGTTTACTATAAGCTTTATTGGTCGATTTATAAACTCCCCGTACAGGTTTTGTGGGTATCACATAATTCACCATGAAATCCACCTTTTCGAGCTGATAGTGAACTATTATCTTTTCGAGCGAATCATCCTTACTTCCGTCATTGATTACAATCACCTCAAAATCACTATAATGTATTGAAAGTAAAGATCTGATATTCTCAATTATTGTATTCCCCTCGTTGTAAGCTGGAGCCAGTATTGTGACAGGGGGTGCATATGGAGATGAAATAATCGCAGAATAATCAACAAAACTATTTTTCCGCATGTATCTGACCATTTCGGTTCCGGATAAAATAGCCATTACTATGTAGGATAGAAAAATTGCAATGGCATAAACGAATATCCCATTTTCAATCAGAAAATTCAATATTTTAATGATCTCGTACATCAGATTCTTTCGTCTTTTGCATGAATAATAATCGTTTTCAAAACAGGATCAGCAACTTCAAATAATGAGTTGACCCACTCCTCACCAACACTGTCAAACGAAACTAATCCCTTGGCAGCCAGAATACGGATACTGATCTCAGTTTCGTTTAGCAGTACCTCTTCGAAAAAGGGAACATTTGAGGAGTCCGACATCATTATCAATGATCGTAATATCTCCGTTCTATTTTCTGACTCTTCAGTCAGAAACAGTTGCCGAAGCCTGTAACTAGGTGAGGGAACAGCCATTTTCCCCAAAGCGCAAATCGCTTCGTGTCGAATATCCAGGTCAATATCATCAAGCCGAAGGGTTACCAAATCAATATTATCGAATTGTTTAAAAACACCCGACATCTTGAGTGCAAAAAGTGCGACGCTCTTGTTTAAACTTGGTAACCATCGCCTAAAATCGGGAACTGCATCAATTTTTTTAAGTGCAACCAGCGAATTAAGCAACCCCCATTCTGTAAGATTAACTTCAGGATCGTCACAGAAACTGAGTGGATCTTTGGGGTTCAATTGAATCCAGGCCATTTGAGCCTCAATACGTAGAAAATCATTTTCTGAATGCAGATACTTAGAAATCAGGTTGCTTTCCTCCTCTATCTTCATTTGTGCCAATTCCCGAAAACCTTTGGCCTTCACATTCCAGGAAGAATGGGAAGCCTTACGGATCGAATATTTTTTTAATCCCGCTAAGTGGAATAATTCGACCAGCTTATCTGCGCTATCGCCCGTTAAGTTGGCGTGAAGCGAAAGCAGTTCAGAAGTAAAAACATCACGGTTAACACTGTCTTTAAGTTCCTGTAAAACAGATTCAGGGACATAAGGGAGATGCTCCTCGTAGAGCCAGTCAGTAATAAAATCACGGTACCTATCCAGGCATTTAGATTTCTTAAAATCAATATAACCATCCCTTAAACGTCTGTTTAATATGACAATAAGCAGAGAAGCAACAGAAGCAAGGAAAAATAGATTCAGGAATAGTATTATTTTGATAAGGGAATTGGCGCTATTATAAAAATGCAGAATTATCTCAGAAAAGGAAGATACTGTATCAGTTTCAAATGAATTGGATAAAAGCGGCAAATAATTATTCCCGGAAACGGCAATCAAAGAATCCGGCCGCTGTATATTTTTACGGCTGTCAGATGTACAATTTATTGCAACCAGACCAGTTTCTGAAGTGAGTTTATTCTTAGTGGGCAGTTGGATCGGTACAATAATTGAACGTTGCCGAATCATCAATTTCATACCCGGCAGGATTTTGAGGTTCTGGTCGAGATAATTCCAACTCTTAATAGAATCTACCGGACAATTATAACGCGTCGAAATCTGGTAAACATTCTCGTTACTTTTTACGATATGATAGATAAAACCTTCGGATTCCTGTCCATAGGAGGAATATTTTTGCGCAGAAAGCAAAATCAGAAATAATATGGAAACAGAAAACTTCATTTTTTACCAGTTGATAGGTTTATGTTCGAAGCAATCACAACAAGAATTAGTTTAGCTCAAAAAGAGTTACATTTTCATACGATTTAATTAAAACTCATAGCTGACTCCCAAATCGAAATTAAGTCGGTTATGTTTCGTACCTGCTCTTACCTCTTCGCGGGCAAAACCAGTTCCGCAGTTTAGAAAAAATCGTGACGCTATTTTTTGCTGATATTCAAGTGCTATTTTATTCGATTTCAGATAATAACCTGGGTTAAAAGCATACTGCTGCTGATCAGGTGAAAAACCTGTGCCTATAATTAACGAAAAATAGCTATCAGCATCAGACAGATAACGTCTTACAGTTATGCTAGCCGATTTCGACCATCCCTCATTTCCCGGGGTGAGATATGAACGGAGCGAAAACCAATAATCTCCGTAATACTTGCCAATAGTTCCCGTATAAATCATTACCTTATTCGAATCGAATGCTGCAATCCGATTGTCATCGAAATTCATATACCTAAATCCCAAAGAAAACTCGAAACTGGCAGGCAATTTAAAATAGGGCTCCATCGAAAACCTGGAGTACGGAAAATTCGTCTTGTTGGAGATTCCAGCATTTAAATACATATAAATCCCCTTTGTGATGGCAGGATAAGCATCCACTTCTATTTGATGTCCGTCATTTCCAAACCGTCGGGCATAATTATAACGAAGTGTTACAGTTCCGAAGGTTTTGGTCTTCCGTCCAATAGCTAAAGAACCAAAGCTCCATGTATCAACGTCATTAAAAGTATAAATCCAATAATTGAGCGTAAGTTTATTGACCATTTTATCATTTCGGATACTCAATAATAAATCAGCAGCTACTTTATTGGAAGGATCTGCCACAATCAACTGATTAAGAATACCGGATGCATCATCTGATTTTCCGGAATAATTAAGAGCCTTAGCTTTTTTCAAAAGAAAGACTTCTTCGTTTGGATGGTAGGACAGCCCCATGTCAGCGTATTTAATAGCTCCTATATAGTTATCGCTCATTAGCTCAACATCGATCAGGGCATCAACTGCGTCGTAATGCCCGGCTTTCTGATTGATTACCTTTTGAAGCACAATCTTTGCTGAATCGTATTTTTCATCCCATGCATAGGTTCTCCCCATTAAAACAGCAGCATCCCAATAAGTACTGTCACGTGATAAAATTTGCCGGCAAATGTTTCGGGCCTCGGATTTTCTATTGTTGTATGCGAATTCACGGGCTTTTGATAGCAGCGAATCTATTGAAACGGGATCTCCATGTGCAAAAGTTTGTGCTCTAACTGTCAACCCTGATGTGAGAATCATGGAAATAAGCAAGACACCTATTCTTTTATATGGAGACCTAATTATCTGCATATTACCTCCTAATTAACAACCTTTTTACCCGAATAGAAACTTCATTTGGACTAAAAGGTTTTGTGATATAATCATCTGCTCCAAGTTTAAACGCTTCAATAATTGTATCTTCATTGCCAAGTCTTGAAAGAACAATAATTGGCATTTTCAAAAGAAGTTCATTTCTAATTGTATTGATTAATTCAAGTCCGCCTACAAAAGGCATTAATAGGTCGGTCATTATCAAATCATAATCTCCTTGACGGATCTTTTCCTTGGCCTGATTTCCATCAGTTACCACATCGACCATATATCCTTCACTTTTAAGTTTATGTTCGATGGCTTTAATCATCATAAAGTCATCTTCACAGACTAGTATTTTCATAATATTTTATTGATATTAAAGTTGAAAAAAAGATATTTCTTTCAAATCATCTTTTTCAAATCCTCGATGCCGTAATTTATTATATTGATGGCTTTTTCTAGTTTAACAAAAAGATCATCGTTAAGTTTAATTTCACTTTCAATTTTTTCAAGATAAGGAATAGCTGCCAAAATTCCAACAAATGTAAGTTGAGGAAGAAGGGTATGTGCTAAAAATCGCAATTTTTCATGATCGCCCGATAATGCACATTCTCTCATTGAATGAAGTGTATCAGGACAGGATTCAACAAAATAAGTTATTATTTCTACAACAAAGGATTCATCACCCGCTGCCATATCTTTTAGGTAGGTAAGATCAGGAAGTGTAAAATTTGTGCCTTCATTTAATCCGGAAATCTCATCCGACCTAAAATTAGCACCTTCATTAGCGACAGACATAGTGTTGTACTATTTTAAATTAATAAAAGGCAGTTGATGCACTGAAAGACTTTGTAAAACTAAGAAAATTATACCATATAATGGATAAAAACCTTCCCACTACTAATGAATCTCCTCGCCAAAAGCTGACGAGGAATCTTTACGGATGATTGATATTTATTCCGCCCAAACCGGTGAAGAATTTGCCTTAAAAGATTTTAAAGTGTAATTATTCCAAAAAAGAACAAGTTTAAACACTTTAAAGAAAAATTATTGTATATTAGCACAACGGTTTTAAACTGTGTAGTTTGTATTGTTTTTAATAATTACCGAACTGATTCTCAAACAATATGGAAACAACTGACAGAGAAGTTTTAATAGAGGCTTTAGCCAATTGTGCAAAAATAGATGGTTGGGCAAATCTTGCTGAAGTGGGGGTGGTCCTCCGGGTTAAAGGTGTTAAATACGGTAAACTGTCGAAATTCATCCTGAATTTTTCTGAAATCGTTGAAACGAAAGTTGATGAATTAAGGCAACCCCCGGTTATGTATGCCAGATTAAAACAAGATTTTCAGAAACAGGAAGAAAGGTAATTACTTATCCTACTGACCTTTCTGCACCAATTCACCATAAATCTGATTTGCAAATTCTTCGTCAATACGTTGATTATTTGCGTTTTGTCATAAATAATTTGGTTAAGATTCGATTCCCCGAATCCAGATAAAAACATTAGCTTACCAAATTACTCCGATTAATAAAATCACAACCTGCCATTTTCTGAAGCAGAAATAGTACTTTTGTCGCTCATTAATCCGGAGGGAGCTTGTGTTTAAATGAAAACCCTTACATTTGATTTTATAGTAGTTGGAAGTGGTCTGGCAGGTTTGCTTGCGGCTTTTCATGCAGCCGATTATGGCACCGTTGCTCTCATATCCAAATCAGAACTTGATATTAGTAACTCATATCACGCTCAGGGTGGAATCGCTGCTGCAATTGGAGAGGACGATCATCCCCGATTTCATTTTGAAGACACGTTGATAGCAGGACGCAATTTATGCGACCGCGACGCTGTCTCGCTTCTCGTTAACGAAGGTCTTGATCGGGTTAATGAACTCATTGAGCGAGGCATGGAGTTTGACAAAGATGTCGAAGGAAATCTTAAATTAGGTCTCGAAGGGGGTCATTCAAGACGCAGAATATTACATGCTGATGGTGACGCAACCGGAAAGATGATGACCAGTTTCATGCTAAAGCAAGTGTTGGCAAAACCGGAAATAACAACTTTTGAATACTGTGCAGCTCTAAAGATCATTGTAGAAGAAAATGTTTGCAAAGGAATCCAAACACTTCAATACACTGATGGCGAAAATATTATATTTCTTGGAAAAGCCACAATTTTGGCTACCGGAGGACTTTCGCGTCTATATTCGCGTTCAACAAATCCATATACAGCAACCGGAGATGGAATCGCCCTTGCCTGGCAAGCTGGAGCACGTCTGGCGGACATGGAATTTATTCAGTTTCATCCCACAGCACTCTCAATTCCCGGAGAGGAAGCTTACCTGATCAGTGAGGCGGTAAGAGGCGAAGGGGCACATTTACTTGACGTGAATGGCATACGTTTCATGCCTGACATTCATCCTTTGGCGGAACTTGCCCCACGGGATGTAGTCTCTTCCGCAATTTTCAAAAGAATGCAGGAGACAGGTTCAAACGTCTTTTTAAGTCTGCGCCATCTTCACAACGAAAATCTCATCGAACGTTTTCACTCTATTGATGCGCATCTTAAACCATTGGAAATAAATTTACTGACAGATTTAATCCCAATTGCTCCAGCTGCGCATTACATGGTTGGTGGCGTCAGAACAGATATTTGGGGGCAGACTAGTATAACTGGTCTCTTTGCGTGTGGAGAAGTAGCTGCAACAGGAGTAATGGGTGCAAACCGACTCGCAAGCAACTCTCTGCTCGAATGTCTCGTCTATGGTAAAAGAGTGATTGAAAAAGCAAGACATTTAAATATCAGTATGCCATTGAC
>Ga0209430_1000293_pt1 | contig 56349 bp, 46 predicted proteins | sample BarGraIncub1133A_FD_184504 | JGI IMG/M metagenome (GOLD analysis project Ga0209430, IMG submission 184504) | Arctic peat soil microbial communities from Barrow, Alaska - Barrow Graham LP Incubations 11-33A (SPAdes) (version 2) | ecosystem: Environmental > Terrestrial > Soil > Wetlands > Peat... | reverse complement strand
CCGAAGTGATTGGGGAGGGTGAACTACTATTTGAGCAAGGGTCTGAGCAATTTCCTTCAGCCTGCTTTGCTCGGCTGGGTCATTGGATTTGTCAGCAAACTTCCTTGCTTGGTTTTCATAAAAATGACAAACATCAATTAATACATCAAGGGTGATTTGCAATCCAATATAAAAACTTGTATCACCAGTATTTTGCTCGGTTTCAAGCTTCTTTCTATTTACATCAGACCTAAGGCCTTGAATTCCTTTGTGTAAAAGCCGATCTAGATCCACTGCAATTGAAAAACCTATATTAGTAGCAACTATATGACGGTTACTACCCGCATATTGTTTTAAATTATCATCCCAGTGGCTAAATGTTTTCACAATAGTAGCTTTATCTTTCCAGAATTCAGTTAACTCTTCAAGTATTTGTTTCTCCCTCGCATTACTTGGGAGCTTATTAACTGCAGAAAAATCAAAGCAGAAACCATCTTGTTTACCTTCGTAAAGAGGTTTATTTGGTTCAATAGGAAAAGCGGACCACCAGATGGTTCCAACATAGGTAATCCTATCTTTTGTCCTACGACCAGCGAATAAGTCTTCATCTTTAATATCCTTAAGCAGTGCAGGGTACTGTTTCTGAATACACATAGCTTCCCGTATAGAGAGGGGATCGTTTTGGTGTTCTTTATAGGCCTTAGTAAATTCTACAGCCTGGGCTATAAGCGGGTTGATTCCACACTCACAATTTTTATCTGTTTTTGGATCAAACATATTTCACGCCAACTTTCTATAAAAATGTTATTTTATAATAACATTACCAAAAATCTATAGTTAAGTAAATTAACATAAGTAAGATAATTATGTAATTATCTCAGAATAGTATAATTAATCAAATGTTTAAAACACATAAGTTATATTTACTATTTTCATTGTATACTTGATAATAACGTACCAATAGAATATAGTTAGTCTTTATAGAGCTAGATAAATTAAGGCTTTATGTATATTCTATAAGCTTACCTTATAGAATATAAAAAGTATAATTAGCATTTATACTATTAGGAGGAAAATGGTAATGGCATATAATAAATTAACAATAGAAGACTTAAGTGAATTGGAGAAAGAGTATGAGTACAGAAACTCCACAGTTAAAGTACAAATAGCTAAAGAAAAGATGATTGCAGCAGCACATGGTGATAGAAGCGAAAATGCAGAATATAAAGAAGCCATGGCGAACTACCATGTGAATCAGACAAGGCTCGAGTATCTAAGCAAGATGTTAAATACAGCAATAGTTATAGATGATAATAAAGATGAGAAGGATATATTGCACGTAAATAGTGTAGCGCAAATAAAGTTCCTTGAAGAAGATGAATTAGAGGAGATAGTTCTTACAACAACTCTGAAATCAAATCCTTCTGAGTTTTTTATAAGTATAGAGTCCCCCTTAGGAAGTGCTTTGCTTGGTAAAAAAGTAGGAGATGAGGTTAAGATAGCTTCTCCAGAAGGTGTTTACACAATACAGGTATGCAACATAATAAAGTAAACACAAAGATATAATTAAATATGTAAATTGCGGATTCCGTGGAACCCGCAATTATTATACAATAGAGCTACATACATATGATAATTAGATTGGTATATTTAAAGCCTTCTTTATATAAGGTAGTATTTTTTCTGACATTCTGGAGAATCCCATATCATTAGGATGAACGAGATCTACAGTGAAGTCGGCCCACTCATCTTTTGCCATAAACTCACCACCATTGATATAGTATATATTAGTGTCTCCATTAGCCCTAGCATAGTTATAAGTGTCTTCAATAATTTGTCTACGTTCTGATAAGTTTTTAGTGTCTTTATATTTGTAAGGAGCAGATATTAAAATTATGGGAAGATCAGCTTTAGCTTTTCTTATTGCACTATAAAAAGGTAGATGGGTTGCTTCTAAAAAATCTTTGCAAGGAGCATTATAGTCATAATCCATAACAAGGCAACTTAAATTTAATTCCGAAATAGCTTTTGCAATAAGAAGATCACCTTTTGCTTGTCCTCCAAAACCAAAATTAATAAAATTTGCATTTAAGGACCTGGATATTCTTGCTGGATAAGTAAGACCAGGCCTGGAAGCACAAAATCCGCAGGTTATAGAGGAACCATAAAATAATATAGGATTTTTAATTGTAAAATCATTTGGTGCTTCTATAATAGTGCCTTCAGCTATACCGATAAAGATTGATTTTATTGGATTCTGAAGAGGTGTATAGATTGTAATACTTTTTATACCCTCTCTTAATTCAGAGGGGAGCTGGGCGCTATAACAGAGTGGATTATTTTCAATACAAAGAGTATATATAAATTCCATTCCTTCACCATAATCTACATAAACATCAAATCCAGATAATAGTGTTTGACTACATTGCCTGGAAGTTTCATTCCTTAATAATTCAACACGAATGGAAAGTTTATTTGAATTTGTCTTAAATCTAATCATTCCACCAGAGGGTTGAGGCGCTGCCCATGCCAATCCCTTGGATATTTGTGACATTATTCTTTCAGGAATTCTATTAAAATTCTTATTTTCATCTATCCACGGAAATCCAGTAATAATGAATGGTTCCTTAGTCACATCATAGAAAAGTATATCCTCAGGTCCTATTTCTTTCACCATCATATTTGGATCACCGTTTATTACATTATCTTTTTTCATCTATTTAACACTCCTTAGATATTACTGTTCCCTTAATAAATCTATAATTTCAAGATCATCAGGAACAAGGATATTTCCTTTAAAAAATTCCTTCCCTTCTGCAATATAAAGCTCTTTCCGGCGGATTATGTTCTTATCTTCAGTATGAAACATAATTAGAGTTTTTATCTTTAAGTTAGCCGCATTTCCACAGGCGTCCTTAACGGTGGCATGATGCTTCTCATATGGTTTAAAAATATCCCTTTGACTATACAAACAAAAGGCTTCATGAAATAGATAATCAGCATTATTAGCATATTTATATAATTCTTCTTTATATGGTTCATCTCCTAGAAAGGTTACTTTTTGCCCTTTAGAAAGCTTTAAAGAAAATCCAAATTGAAGAAGCTTCGTACTTCTAATATCAAAAAACTCTATGTTCCAAGTTAATATTGACTTTTGACACCCATCATATATTTCACTAAATAATATTCTCTCTCCCATATGCTTTGTAAACTTTTCTTCTAGGAGTAGCTTTGCTATAGTATTTATAGCGTCAATATTATCCTTATGACAATAAATGGTTAGATCGCCATTGTATTTGTTATCATTCATTTTTTCAGCGATACCTCTAATAATCCATATGATTCCTGAAATATGGTCATTGTGCCTGTGGGATATAAATACATGATGAATTTTATCAAGACTAATAGATAATTTCTCAAGATTTGTTAGTATAGTATTTCCCCCACCAGTATCCACTAAAAAATGTTCTTTTCCAGAAGACAGGGTGAAGCATGTATTATAACATTTTGTAACCATGGCAGAGCCAGTACCTAAAATATTTATAGAATCCATATTGACCTCCATTGATGATATTATTTATTTATTTTTGCATATTATAACATAAGAATTAATTCACATTTCTGCTAATCAAGATAAGGAATTATATCGTTATAGATTGCCCTCAAAATATCATTAGTATTATTTTCTTGATGTGAGGTTACTGTTATAACAGCCTCCTCCTTTGGAAATACAATGCAGAATTGACCATACATTCCATCGGCACGGAAAGCTCCTGGGTATGAACATAACCACAGTTGGTATCCATAGCCCTTGTTACTATCATTGTCCTCAAAGCCACAGTTTGCAGTTACAATAGTGTCAGTTATAGAAGCCTTAATATATTCCTCACTTACTATTTGTTTATCCTTATACTTTCCACCATTCAATAAAACTAAGCCAAGTTTTGAGAATTCCTTATTGGTCAAAAATAGTTCAGTGGCACCTAATGTATGACCATCTGGGCAACTGTGCCATTGTGGATTAAAAATTTCAAGAGGATTAAAAAGATAGGGAATAAGAAAATCTCTCAGGATAACTCCTGATACTTTTTCAACTATACGTGAAAGCATATAGGTACAGGCATTTGAGTAAAAGAATCCTGCTCCTTGTTCACCCTTCATTGGATCCGAGAAAAACAAGTTAGCCCAATCATTTTTCATCTGTCTTTCTTCATTACCAGCAAAGTAGAACTCTCTTTTCCCTGAAGACATATGCAACAAATCTCTTATTTGAATATTTTCAGAATGGATAGATGCTATGTTCTTATATTCCGGAAAAAAACTGACTACTGTGTTAGTTAACTTTAGCAAACCTTGATCCTTACAGATTCCAATAGCTATTGAAGTAAAAGTTTTGGAGCCAGAATATAAGCAAACCTTATCATCAGATCTCCAAAAATGAGAAATCTCTCCTTTACCCTTTTGATAAACGTTTATTCCATAAACATTAAGACCTTTTTCCTGCACCGTTAATCGAAATTGATTCAATTATTGATTCTTTCATATAAACCCTCCACATATCATAAATATTATTGCTCAAAAATATAGGTAACTAACTTGATCTGAATTGCTATCATCATCATCCCGTAAATACACTATGTCAATACTTATTTTAAATATCCTTTAAGAATAAGCATAATATATGCTTTAGAATTCAAACTGTATAATACATTAAGAAGTAAATTGGAGGAAAAAAAGACTGAGAAAGTATTGATGCTATAGCTCCTGCCTTTACTGAAAGATAGGTTCGGGATGCACAAATTGGAAGTCTGTCAGAAAAATAATACATATATGCACAAAAGCTAATTTATATTATTTACCAAACCGCAATTGTACCATCAGTTCTAGGCTCTGTTCCCCCACATAAAACACCATTATCATTTCTCCAAATAATCTGGCCTCTTCCGAAACTAGAAGAATCAACCGTATATTTTATGACATGGCCTTTTCTTACAAGAGCTTGTGCAATATGTTGAGGAAAACTATGTTCTACTTCAACAAGTTTATCCTTCATCCATTGGAAGCGTGGCGCATCAAGAGCTTCTTGAGGATTCATATTAAAATCAATTGCATTCATTACTACCTGTAAATGTCCCTGTGGTTGCATGAAACCACCCATGACCCCAAAAGGACCAATAGGTTTATTGTCTTTAGATAAGAAACCAGGAATAATAGTATGATAGGTCCTTTTCCCGGGCATTAGGCAATTGTCATGACTTGGATCTAGCGAAAAATTGTGTCCTCTGTTTTGAAGTGATATACCTGTGTCTGGAATTACTATACCAGAACCGAAGCCCATATAATTGCTTTGTATGTATGAAACCATATTTCCTTCGTCATCTGCTGTAGCAAGGTACACTGTGCCACCCTTAGGAGGCTCACCAGCTCCAGGTATTAATGCTTCTTTAGTTATCAGACTTCTTCTTTCTGCTGCATACTCCTCAGATAATAAATGCTTAACGTTAAGCTTCATATAAGAAGGATCTGTAATATATTTATGTCCATCTGCGAAAGCCAGCTTAATTGCCTCTATTTGTTTATGATAAGTATCGGATGAATCTTTAACAGAAAAATTAAATCCCTTTAGTATATTAAATGCAATCAATGCAACTAGGCCCTGGCCATTAGGAGGAATCTCCCAAACATCATACCCTCTATAGTTAACCCTTATTGGGGTTACCCATTCAGGTTTAAATGCTTCAAGATCTTCTAATCTTAGGAAGCCACCTGATTTTTTTGAATAAAAATCTATTTTCTGTGCAATCTCACCGGAGTAAAAAGATTTAGCCATAGTTTTTCCTATAGAAGCTAAAGTTTCCGCATGACCTTTGGAACTCCACATTTCACCAACTTGTGGTGCTCTGCTTTTTGGAGCAAATATTTCACTCCAGTTTTGAAAATCTTCTTCCATTAAGTTTTCTTTATATATTTTATATGCCCTGTTCCAAGTAGGGCTTACACCAGGAGAAACAGGATACCCATAGCTTGCATATTCAATTGCAGGCTTTAATGCTTCTATTAGTGGGAGTCTACCAAAACGTTCTGATAGTTCAGCCCATGCTCCAGGTGCTCCTGGAACTGTAACAGGAGTCCAACCATATTTAGGCATTGTGCAAATGCCAGTTGCTTTCAGGATATCTATAGAAATAGATTTTGGAGCAGGTCCACTTGAATTTAAACCATGTATTTCTCCTTTTGACCAAACTATAGCAAAGGCATCGCTTCCAATTCCGTTAGATGTAGGTTCAACTACCGTCAAACATGCTGCTGTGGCGATAGCAGCATCGATAGCATTACCACCTTTTTTCAGAATATCCAATCCTGCTTGGGCAGCTAATGGTTGAGAGGTTGCTACCATTCCTCTTCTTCCATATATAACATTTCTCTTTGATGGATACTGATATTGTAGTGCATCAAATTCCATTGTTTCCTCCTTTTAATATAAATTTGTTATTATTAAATATATTTACATTTATTTCCTCTAACTGCTTTTATATAAATATAACATAATTTGTGTGGAATACAAATAGGTACAAGTATATTATCCAGTATCAAATATTGAACCCTCCCTCCACCTTTAAAAAAAGTTGGGGGATCCTTTTTTATAAGGAAGTTTGCTAATTAACTGTCCTCGTAACTTTCTTCTTGCTCTATTAAATTAACATTATATCTTTAAATTGGTAATTCCCCTTTTAATTGATTTTAATTAAAGCAAAAAATGATGTAAAGTTTATATCTACTACTTTAATAATTTGCTCAGCTGAGTTACTATGAAGTAGAGTATAATTTTCATTAGCACAGCAAAGATGATAATTGCTTTCATAAGTCATAAACTTTTTTCAGCAAAGAAATTTGTGGGGCCTGTGAAGAATAAAAAAGTACAATAATTAATTAAAAGAGAGGAGCAAGAATATGAATGATTCAATGTTTAAGTATATGAAGGTAGGTCTAATTCATTTCATGGCCTATCCTACAACTATGAAAGGTGAAGGACCAATTGAAGAAACTATTAAAAAAATAGTAGTAGATGATTATTTTAATGCAATAGAAATAACTCAAATTAAGAATCTAGCAGTTAGGCAACAGGTAAAAAGAATGCTGGATTCTTCACATATGACTGTAGCCTATGGTGGCCAGCCATTATTACTTACTACGGGTTTAAATATAAATGCAATAGATGAGAAAGATAGACAAAAAGCGGTTGTAGCGTTAAAAGCAGGAATAGATGAGGCTTGTGAAATGGGAGCTGTAGGATTTGGATTTTTAAGTGGCAAATATGAAGAAGCTACAAAGGAAAAGTCCTATGAAGCACTTATTAAGTCTACAAAGGAGTTATGTGTATATGCAAAGCTAAAGGGAAACATAAGAGTGGTACATGAAATTTTTGACTATGCTGTTGATAAGAAAAGTCTTGTGGGACCAGTGGAACTCGCTAAAAGATATGCTGAAGATATTAGGTCAGAGTTTGATAATTTTGGCTTATTAGTAGATTTGAGCCACTTACCTCTAATTGGAGAAACTGCAAGACAGTCAATACTTCCAATAAAGCAATATATTGTTCATGCACATATGGGAAATTGTGTAGTTAAAGATCCTAGTTTCCCAGCCTACGGGGATGCTCATCCTAGATTTGGCTTTCCAAATGGTGAAAGTGATGTAGAAGAACTAGTGGAATATTTAAAAGTACTAAAAGAAATAGGATTCTTAAATGAGAAAAATCCACCTATAGTAAGCTTCGAGGTAAAGCCTTTTGAAGACGAAGATCCGGATATTGTTGTGGCTAATGCTAAGAGGACTCTTAATTTAGCTTGGAGCAAGGTGTAGATAATAGGGTTACACTAACATATAAAGAGAGGAAGTAATAATATGAAAATTGTAGTTTTAGATGGTTACACATTGAATCCTGGAGATTTAAGCTGGGATGGATTAAAAGAGCTAGGCGAAGTAGAAATATATGAAAGTACACTAAGTGAGCAAGTGATAGAACGTTCAAAGGGAGCAGATATAATATTTACAAATAAGACTCCTCTAGGAGAAAATATTTTTTCACAACTGAAAGAGTTAAAATATATAGGTGTTCTTGCTACAGGCTATAATGTGGTAGATGTTGAGGCTGCTAGAAATCGAGGGATTGTAGTTACAAACATACCTACTTATGGTACTACATCTGTATCACAGATGACCTTTGCATTATTACTAGAACTTTGTCACCATGTTCAGAATCATAGCAATGCAGTTCATAAAGGTGATTGGGCAAATTCTAGAGATTTTTGTTTCTGGAATTATCCATTAATAGAGTTACAGGGCAAAACTATGGGCATTGTTGGTCTAGGTCGAATTGGACAACTGACGGCGGATATCGCATCAGCATTTGGAATGAATATTATAGCTTTCGATAGTTTCAAGAGTGATCAAGTAAACCGCAAAAACTTTAAGTGGGTTGAACTAGATGAACTCCTAAGTGAGTCCGATGTAGTAAGTCTCCATTGTCCACTTTTTCCTGAAACTAAAGGAATTATCAATAAAGAAAATCTAAAAAAGATGAAAAGTTCTGCATTTCTAATCAATACATCAAGAGGGCCATTGATTGTAGAGGAAGATTTGGCAGAAGCACTTAATTGTGGTGTTATTGCAGGTGCTGCACTTGATGTTTTATCAGTTGAACCACCAAAATCTGATAATCCTTTACTTAAAGCAAAGAACTGTATAATAACTCCCCATATATCTTGGGCGACAAAAGATGCTAGAGCAAGACTTATGGAAATTGCTGTGGTAAATCTAAAGGCTTTTGTAAAGGGTAAACCAGTAAATATTGTATAAGAGGGGATGCCATTGGAAAGAAATAAATTCTATTCTTGATAGAAAGAAAGTAGCTTATGCCAATGCATAAGCTACTTCTAGCTTAACTAGTATCACTCGGGTGATAACACTAAAAAACTAATGGTTGTAATGTGGAATAAGGTTTTTCCATAACTGACCAAATCCAGCCAAAGGCTCCGAAAATGCTCATAGGGCCGTTCCCCCAAGCTTCGCCATTAACATAGTAGGATTCCCAAAAATCACCGTTTTTACTTAGACCAGCAAAAGTTTGAGCAACTAACACATCCAGGTATTCATCTTCATGCAGGTTTTCTAAGCCTTGAATAAAGTAGTAATAACCCACCATTTTAAAGGAGTCAGGAATTTCTCTCTCATCTTTACCATCAGGAGAGCCATATAGAAAAAATTGGCCGGTTGGTGGAACTGAGTGGTTTTTTATAAATTCCATTACAGTTTTAACCTTATCCTCCTCCAAATAATCATATACTTGGCTATAAGGTAGACGGTTTTCTTCATGCTCCTTAATTAAAGCTGCAAGCATTTGAGAAACCTCTTCGGTTAATTCACGTATTTGTATAATTTCATCATTACCCTTACCTATAATGATAGCAATTCTTTCTAAGGAAAGTAAGCCGTAATATGAATCAATCAAGCTCCAAGGGTAGGAAGGGGTGGTCAAATAGTAAAATTCAGGGTGCTTGATATGATAAAGTGTCTGTTTAAATAAATTGTCATAATTCCGCTTTAGATACTCAGATTTTTGAGTGAAATTATAGATATATTCCAGCATTGAAGCCTCTAAGGGTGAAAGTTTCACATCGCGGTTAAAGATTAAATCTTCGGGTATAAAACCATCAGGTTCAATACTATTTATAACACTCTCGATTACACCTACTCCAATTTCTGAATTAACAAAACTAAGTAAAAAACCACCAAGGGAAGTTTCCCATTGTGCAGGACCAAAACCACAAGAACAAACCTTACCAACAGAAACCGAAGGCCCCTTAATAGTTTTGCGAGAGGTAACCAGAGTATTAGTAATGTTTTGAAAAATACAAACCCAAGCTTGGTAATATAATTTTTGATATTCGGATTGATTATTATATTTTTCTTTAGTTGGAGGAACTTTTTGTAATAATTCATTCCAATAAATCAGCATTTTACTTTCTAATGAGGCAAGTGACTTTTGTTTGTATAAATTAATCCGGTTTTGTAAACTCTGATAATCCCGATTTACTGGCTTTTCTGGTCCCATCCAACGAGTTCCAATAAAAAAATTCTTACCGGTTGTTATTGTTGGCATAATTGAAATCTGTTTTTTTATTAACCAGTAATTGGAATGATTAATTCCATCTTTGTACTTGTTAGATGCTATATTAATCCTTTCTGGATGTCTACCTTCAATCTCTTCATTGGAGATATCTATTTTTGAATTTGCATCTACTAACCATATTAAATTATGAGTATAGTGGCGAAAAGGCCCCATTGGGTTCATTCGAAAATCTGGTATATCTATCTCTTGCTTATTCACAGCAGAATCACAATAGGGTTCAACTTGCCCACGAAAATCAAAGAAAGTATCATTAGACTGTCCATTTCGGACAACTCCATAAATAGACATATCTAATTCAAGAGGAGAGGAAGCACTAAACTGATAATCAATTGCTACTATTTCCTCATCTACAAAAAAAGCCTGTATATTCATACTAAATTCACCATAATCACATTTTGACTCTATTTTGTGTGGATACCAGGTGACCAATATATTATTTGGTTTCAGTTTTTTTCCTTTAGAATATAATTCAAACCAAATTGCTCTGGCAAAATAAAACTTGTAGCTATGTATATTGATAGCTGGTTCTTCAGTACTAAAAGAAATCGCACTTATACTTCCAACGGCTGCATTCCAATTAAAAGTATTTGACGATAGTTCCTTACACAAATCACTCATCTTTACGAACCTCCATTTATTTAAGTATTACTAAACCATACACACTGGTATCTGCCCAGTAAGGAAGATTTTTGTCTATCCAGCTGATGTAAGCATCACGTTTACCATCTGCATTGGAGTCATCGTTAGCAGTGCTGTTGAAGCCTATAACATCTCCAACTTTTGGGGTAATTACCCTGAAAGGTACTGCAACTTCAACGATATAGCTACCTTGAGCAGTGGTTACTGCACTTTTTACAATATTAAGATCCAGAGGTTCTACCATACTAGTTGATACAGCATTCTTCAAATCCACTCTCAACTGGTAATCATCAGGTTGCATCGCTCCCAGTTTACAATTCAACTCATCAACCCATAATTCTATTGAGTCATTATTCTCGTTAACTGCAAGTGCATTTGGAGTACTGTCCTTCATTTCAAAGAGATAATACAATGCATTATCATCCCATGCTACTCGGCAGGTTCCTGTTGTTCCATCACCAAGTACATCCATTTTAAGCAAAGTTGAACCGGCCCATAAAGTATCTACAATACCGTCAATTGCTGGGGTACCCTTTATAGCTTCACCTATTGCATTCGTACCATCATCAGGTGGTGCAGAATTTACCATGTCACTTGTAATTGTGGCTAAATATGCCTGATTGAAGAAGGGATCCTTTATAGAACCTTTAACAGTATTGTTCGAGAAAGTAATTTCCCCAGTTACTATCTTCAATATGTAAATACCATAACCTTTAGGATTTACTATCTTATTGTTTTTAAATGTTGCGAATATTTTTGCTGAACCCACAATCATTATTCCATTGTCTCCTGAATCGGTTATTGTATTATTTTCAAACAAAGCGTTTTGTATGCTTGGGTTCATGTATGTAGCTTGTAGTCTAATACCACCTTTTTCCGAACTAGCAACTGATGTTGTATCACGGGTAATTGTGTTGTTTCTTACAATAAGATTAGTTACTGCATATGTCTTATAACTACCCTCTGACGAAATGAAGATCCCTGCTGATATAGTGTCGGATATCTTATTGTTTTCGATTTTTATGTTTAAACCACCAGATATTGTAATACCACGGGCATGTCCTCCTGAGACATTATTATTTCTTATGGTTAAATTCTTTGATACTACACCATTTTTTTCATAAGATACTACGGCAATTTGGTCGTCTCCGTTATCAATGCAGGTATTATTTTCTATAAGAATGTTCTCAGTGCCACCGGTATTGTGTATACCGTCAGCTAGTGTATTTTTAACGATATTGTTACTAATCACACCATTTTTACCTGTGTTAAAAATACCAACTGATGATGCTCCATCAATTTCTACATGCTTAATAGTAAAATTGGTGGCACCTTGTACAAAAACTCTTGCACTTTCATCAGTAGAAAGCCTTTTTACTACTGGAACAGTTGTCAGTTTTATTTTGCTTAAGTCAGCCCCGTCTCCCTTTAAAAGGATACATTGTTCATCTATATTGATGCAATTCAAAATTGATTTTGAGCCAGTTCCGGTCATATCAACACCATCAAGTGTTAAAATACCATTATAAATGAAAGTTCCTTCTGGAATATAGACTGCTTTACCTTTCTCCTTAGCGGCTGCAATACACATTTTAATAGCATCGAAATCATCTATCGCGTCATTTGCTTTAGCACCATAACTAACAATTGAAAGTGCATTTGGGGGTGTCTTTATTACTCTTGAACTAATAGGACAAGATGTAACGGGCATGAACATTGTAGTAGTAAATAACAAACTAGCCATTAGTTTTTCTAATAACATTTTCGTAACCTCCCATTTTTTTTATTAGCAATGTAATGGTTTACACACTATAATTTTAATGCTTAATATCACTTCTTACAATGACTCAATATTAATAAAAGGTAGCATATATTAACGTATTTTTAGAGGTTATGTGTTAAAATATAATTAATATATTAAATAATACATTTTATGGAGGTAATTCAAAGTGGTAAAAATAACAAAGCTTTTTCCAAAAGGCTATAAAAAAGCTCTTACCCTTAGTTATGACGATGGTATTACCCAAGACCAGAGACTAGTAAAAATTTTCAACAAATATGCATTAAAAGCTACTTTTAATCTTAACTCAGGTCTTCAAAGTGATAAAAATTTCTGGGTTAATAATGGTGTAACTATAAAACGCACAAATGAAAATGAGATTTTGGACTTATATAAAGGGCATGAGATAGCCATACATACTTTAACACATCCTCATCTAGAGGATCTACCAAAGGCGCTAATCATAGAGGAAGTATTAGAGGATAAAAAGAACTTAGAAGCGTTGTTTGAATGTCCTATCAGAGGAATGGCATATCCCTTTGGTACTTATAATAATACTGTAATAGAAGTGCTCGAAACCTTAGGGGTAGAATACTCAAGGACTGTTAATCAACATTCGAATTTTAGTTTACCAGAAAACCCATTAACTTGGAATCCAACTTGTCATCATTCAAATCCCAAATTAATGGAACTTGCGAAATCTTTTGTTAATACCAAATTTGATGCGTTGTCTCTATTCTATGTATGGGGCCATAGTTATGAATTTGACGTAGATAAAAACTGGGAACTTATTGAAAACTTTTGTGAATATATAAGCCAAGGCAAGGATATTTGGTATGCAACTAATATTGAAATAATTGATTACCTTAAAGCTTTAGAGAATTTAAAGTTTTCATCTGAACTCTCTACTGTTTATAATCCCTCTGCCTTATCAATTTGGATTGAAGTAAAGGGGATAGCAGTTGAAATCAAATCAGGTGAGTTGAAAAAATTAGCCTGAAATAAAATACAAGATACCTTTAAAACAATTTATGTTTTAAAGGTATCTCTTTTACATTATAAATACGTTTCTTAACCCTCCAATACTATTAAAGGCAGCAGTATTTATGTATTATTTCTTTCCATTCCTGAACATTTGTATCATTTCTTACCATTAATACTTGACCTTTAGATACAGAGGCGTGCTTAATAATAATATCTCTTGGACCTCTTTCCTCAAGAACAAAATCATCTTGCTCTGCACCAAAGAATATTTTATATATCTTTGGAACACTAGTAAGGTATACGTTGTCCTCATTTTTTATAAAAAAATCTGAGTTTATAATAAGTAATCCGCCATTCTGTACAAATAATATTAGAGCCTCTTCTAAATCGGGATCATATATTGCTTTAAATGGTAGTATAATAGTGCTTAATTTTTCAAACGTGTCCTTAGTAAATACAAACTCAATTCGTATATTTTCTTCAAACAAACTTTTGTATAGGCAGTTAATTAAATATTTAGAGTATACTTGCTTTTTCTCTACATCTGTATCCCAGGATGCTATAGTATAAGTCCAGGAACTATCAAAATCATACATTATTCCAACTGAATTGGAATTTTTATGTATATTATCAAGTGCTTTTTTATCCTCTGACCATCTTTTTACAATATTATAATTTTCAGTTGTTTTACCCGTCATTGTAATAAGTGCTCCATTTCCTTGCTCTTGTCCCCAAGGAAACGAGTTAAACTTGAATAGGAAAAACCATTCACAGCTACAATTTTTTACTTGCATCATTTCATTGCTCAGATTACTATTTGCTGAATTAAACTCACCCATCCAAAAATTAGAACCCTTAAGGCTTCTTGCTAAGTCAGAATAGAACCCAATTTCATAAGGCTTATCAGAATAAACATCTATCGCGCATAAGTCTAAATCCCTATATAGTTTATATAGATTTAGATTATCTCCCCATACAAACATATCAGTATTAGTTGTAACAATTTGATTAATAGAGTACTTCCTTATTATGTTTGCTTGCTTCATGCAAAAATCAATAATAGAATCAGAGGAGAACCTTGAAAATTCTAACTCTAAGCTTGGATGGTTTTTGGTTGTCAAATCGCTGGCATATTTATCTGGTAGCCTAATTTGATTAAAATTTTGGTAATCCTCAGACCAAAAATGATTACCCCATCTAGCATTCAATTCAGAAATGGTTTTATACTTTTCTAAAAGGAACTGCTTAAATTTCTTTTTACAGTTATCACAAAAGCACCTTTTTTGTTCCGCTCCAAGTTCATTATCTATTTGCCAAGCAACCACATTAGAATTGCTTCCATACCGTTTAGCTAATGCTTCAACTAACATTTCAGAGTGATGAATATAATCCTCTGAATTAAAACAATGATGTTGCCTAGCACCAAAATCGCTTTTTCTACCTTCATTATTAACGGGAAGTACGTCAGGATACTTTTCCACAAGCCAAATTGGAGGCACTGCTGTAGGAGTCCCAATTACCACTCCTATTCCATATTTGCCTGCCATTTCAATACTTCTATCCATCCATTCAAAATCAAAAACACCTTCGCCTGGTTGGATTTTTGACCATGCGAATTCTCCAATTCTAATCCTTTTAATACCAGCATTTCTTATCAGCTCAAAATCACCGGGCCAATCTATTTCATTTCTATATTCAGGATAATATGCTGTACCTATATTCATAAAAATACTCCTTTATCTATTATTTAAACCCATTTATACCAGTTGAAATAATTATGGTTGTACCAACACATCTTCTGCTATAAACTTTTACACCAAAGCTATTATCGAAATATATCTTTATTCTTTTATCAACATTTCCTATACCATATCCAGCCGATACAACTTTGTCATCATCATTCAATATATTAGCTATCATTTCCTTTGACATTCCGATTCCATCATCTATTATCTTCCACTTTATTTTGTTATCCTCAATCTTAACAATTAGTTTTATATTAATATTTTTTTTATCTCCCCACATACCATGAATTATTGAGTTTTCTATAAAGGGCTGAACTATAAATTTTATAGTACATAGATCAAGCACTTCATCATTAATATCATATGTGATATTAATCTTGTTTTTAAAACGCATGGATTGAATACTCAGATAAGATTTAGTTAATTCAATCTCATCTCTGACTCTAAATACATTATTACCTTTGTTTAAAGAATATTTATAAAACTTAGCAAGAGAATTTGATATTTTTGTTATTTCATCACTCCCAACTTCCATACCCAGCCAGCTTATAGAAGAAAGAGTATTGTAAAGGAAATGTGGCTTGATTTGTGCTTGAAGAGCATTAAGTTCTAATTCCTTCTCTTTTATTTTGGAAGTAAAAACTTCTTCAATAAGTAATTTTAAATTTTTAGCCATAGCATTAAAGCCTTCGATAAGCTTATCAACTTCATCATTTCCTTTACTATGGATATAAGCATCAAAATTTCCCTTCTCTATCTGCTTCATACTTTCGGATAATATCCTAATTTTCCTTGTTGATTTAATTGCAACAAACCATGCTAAAAGAAGAAATATTGTTGTACAAATAAAAAATACTATAATAACAATTATCTGAAAATTTCTAATATCACTATAGAATTCAGATTCAGGTGTAATATAAATAATTTTCCATCCAGTGTAATTTATGGTATCAAAAATAGTAATATATTTTTTTCCTTCTAAAGCTATAGATAATCGTTTCTCAGTATTAGTATATAATTTGCTTTTGTATTTTGAAAACACACCATCTCCTATTTTAGAATTTGATGAATCTAAGCTGCTATATATTAAATTGCCACTAGTACCAACTACATCGAACCAGCCGCTTTGTCCTGCAGTAGTCTTTTTTAATTGATTAAAAAATTTATCGGTTTTTAAATCTATTTTTAAAATCCCTACAATATCATCTGAAGGCATATATCTTAATGGCCTTACAAGCGAGAATTCTTCCTCTGTTGGTATTGTTTTTGATTTATTGGAGATCCAACGTATAGAATCATCGTTATCAATAATAGTTTTATACCATTTTTCATCGGATATAGAATCAATATAAGCAATATAATTATCATCAGAGGGAATTGTATAATTATCAACATATAAGGTTATTTTTGAAAGATCCGTATAACTCCCAGAAGTATATAATAAATAATTAATTATATTGTCCTGTGCACGCTTTTTTTCAAGTATATCATTATTTTTAGAATACAAGAGCTCTTGAAAATTATTATTTAAATACAGTGTATCTTCAAAACTATTATACAAATCAACTTTATAATCAATATTGTTTTTTGCTTGTACTAACCCTTGGGTTAATAACTTAAGAGTACTGGTACCCATATAATTTGAAGTTTTGAAATAATAAAACACACTGGTAATAATCATACATGTCACGATAGTAACCATGTATGAAAGCATAAGCTTCATAGTTATATTAAGATTTTCTAATTTTTTCTTTATATTCATTTGGGCTCACTCCATATAAATCCTTAAAAATATTGCAAAAGTAGGATATATTTCTATAACCAACTGTATTACCAATCTCATAAACCTTTAAGTCAGTATCTTTCAACATTTTTTTAGCCTTTTCCATCCGGAATTTAATTAAGTAATCAGTAAAATTTTTTCCGGTTTCTTTTTTAAAAATTATACTAATATAATTTGTCGAGTAATTAATTTCTTTTGAGATATCTGATAGAGTAAGTTTCATATTATATCTATCTTTCACAATCTTTAATATATTACCCACAACTTTTTTATTACAACCATCCCGTTTAGTAAGCAAATAATCTATTAGCTCATTAAATAAATTATTAATCAAAACCCTTAAATCATTTATATTATTGCATTTGAAAAGCTTATCCCAAATAAGAAATTCATCCCCATTTATTTCATCATAATTTTCGTGCATATCTATAAGCATTACTGAACATTTAGACAGCAAACTAATGCATAGATTCCTCATGTAGACATCTGATATTAAAGCATAATGCTCAAGTTCAGTAAAAAACTTATTAATATATATTTCTAAGTTTACTTTATTACATAATTGAATACTAGATAGAATCGTATTTTCAATACTGTAAATATCTTCAATGTTCTTTTTACTATGTTGAATATTTGTATCCTTGTAACTAATTATCTGGTTTGAACCCATAAAGAATTTAAAATTAATTGCATTGATGGCGCTATTGTAGGAAACATTTATATCAGATAATAAATTTACTTTTTTACCTATTCCTATAGTTACTTTAATGTTACATAGTCTATTTTCATTTTGTTGTATATCCTCTGCAAATCTTATAGATTCGTCATAAAAATCTTCCCTATTGTCCTTGGGATTTAAAATAGAACATACCATTCCTGATGACACATGGAATGAAATAGTATTTAAATTAGTTTTAATACTATTTATACATTCCAACACTTTCACAATTGTAAGATTTCGTTCACCTATACCTTTGTTCTCCATAATATTTTCGAAACTTTCAATATCAGTAATTAATATCAAAAACGTTCCATCAGAAACTTTAATGTTGAAATACTCTAAATTTTCTCTAACTTCTTTTTCATTAAGATTACCAACAATTAAGTTATTTAGAAAATATGACTTAAGTAGTGGTATACTTTTTTCTACTATTTTTTCCAATCTTTTTATTTGCATTAACTCATTTTCTTCGTTTGCAAATACATCTGTTACTTTAGTTATCGCATGCTTTAATTCATCAGTATCGATAGGCTTGGATATATAAGCATATGTGCCTAATTCAATAGCTTTTTTAGCATAGTCGAAATCTTCCATGCAACTTACTATTAAAATTTTAATATTTGACTTTATAGCAGATACTTTTTGTGCAAGATCAATACCTGAAATTCCTATAAGCTTAATATCCGTTAGTAATATATCCACTTTGTCATTAACAATATATTCGAGGGCTTCTTCACCGCTTTCTACAGCACCTATAACTATTATGCCTAGGCTATCCCAATCAATTAGATTCCTCAGTCCTTCTCTTTCTATTTCCTCATCTTCTACAATTAGCAACCGATACATGATGCATCTCCTTATATATTTATTTAACCTTACTATCCTTTAAGTCCTCCTAATGTAAGACCCTTTACAAAATACTTTTGTAAAGACGGATAGATACAAAGAATTGGTAAGGTTGCAATCATTATTTGAGCTGCGTTATATGTCCTACTACTAATATTTGCCAATTCCTTGATTTGATCTGGGTTAGCAGAATCAAAATTTGGAGTAATAACTAAAGTCTGTAAATATGTTTGAAGTGGATATTTGGCAGGGGAATCCATATATATTAATGCACTAAACCATTCATTCCAATGTCCTACGGTTACAAAGATTACTAAGGTTACTAAACAGGGAACAGATAATGGTATATAGATGTAAAACAATACTTGCCATTGATTTGCTCCATCAAGTAAGGCCGCTTCATCAAATTCTTTTGGTAGTTGTCTAAAGAAATTGAGTAATACTGTTATATTAAATGCATTCACAGTTCCTGGAATAACCAAAGCCCATATAGTATTTCTAAGCCCTGTAGCTGTTACAATAAGATAACTTGGTATGAGGCCACCACTAACAAACATAGTTATTACAAAAAACCATACCAAATAAGTTCTTCCTGGAAACTCTTTGCTATTTTTGGAAAGGGGATAGGCTGTTAGAATAACAAGTATCATATCAAGAGAAACCCCTAATAACACCCTAAAGATAGAATTCTTAAAAGCATTGAGGAATTCTGATTTTCCAAATGCATAAATATAGGAGTCCAAATTGAAGTCCACGGGCCATAGTTTTACTGCTCCAGAAGTAGCTGCTGCACTTGAGCTAAATGATATAGCTGCTACATGAACAAAGGGTAATACACATGCAAGCGCAATCGCAATTAAAAAAATGTGATTAAATACATCAAAGAAAATTTCTTTTTTAAACTTCTTCATAGCTTATCATCTCTCCCTAAAATATTCTATAGTCAGCAACTTTATATGCTAAATAGTAAGACGTTGATACCATTACTAAGGATACTAAGGATTTAAAAAGTCCTATAGCTGTAGCAAGATCATATTGAGCATCAACAATACCTAACCTATAAGTAAGGGTATCAAGTATATCACCTGTTGAGTATACAAGAGGGTTATAAAGATTAAACACTTGGTCAAATCCAGCATTTAATACTGATCCTAAGCTTAAGGTGCCAAGTAAAACCATAATTGGAACTATACCTGGTACGCTTATATGCCAAATACGCTGAAATCTACTTGCACCATCTACATTAGCTGCTTCATATAAACTTGGATCTATTCCTGTTAAAGCTGCTAGGTATACAACAGTTCCAAATCCGAATTCCTTCCATACATCAGATGCTACAAGTAAATAGGGGAATACCTTTGGTTCTCCTAAAAAGTAAATCGGTTTAACTCCCACAAAAGACAATAAAGTATTAACAACTCCGGTTGAAGGTGAAAGAACATCAATTAGAATTGCACTTATTATTACCCACGAAATAAAATGTGGAAGGTATATCAATGTTTGAATACTTTTTTTTAGACGAAGATTTTGGATTTCACTTAACAATAAAGCTATAAATATAGGAAACATAAAACTAGCAACAATTTTCATAGAGGCAATATAGAAAGTGTTAAAAATTATTTTAGTGAAATTTGGATATTTAAAAATATAAATAAAATTTTCAAGACCTACCCATTGGGAATGGAATATACCCTTTGCAGTATCAAACTTTTCAAATGCTGCAGCAAGACCAAAGAGAGGTCCATAATTATAAATGAGAGCTATGATGAATGCTGGCAATAGCATTAAATATAAACTCCATTGAATAGTCTTCCTTCTATTTGATTTTATCATAGTATTTACCTCCACCTACTTTCGATAATAAAATAATCTTCAAAGAGTGAATTAATTTTCACTCCTTGAAGACTTATAGAAATGTATCAAGTCTTATTTTTTATTTTTGTACCAAGTATTTACCTCTGAAGTTATAGTCTTACCACCAAGCTCATTCCATTGAGCTACAAAGGCATCAAAAGAATTAAGAGGCTTTTTACCTGTAATAATTTCTATAAAAGCAGTATCCTCTAAATTTTCAAGAGTAGATTTCTTTCTTGCCATCTCAGGTGTCTCATATCCTGCTATAACACTTGAAAGATAGGAATTATTTTTAAAATAAGTATTTTGAACACCAAATGTTGAATTTTCGCCATAGAAGAATTTATACATTCCCCAATCATTCTGATCTGGTTTCGTCCCTGCAGCCACAGCATCAACATATGCTTTAACAGCTTTATATTGTAACTTATCATGTGGTGTTTTTAAATATGATTCATCATTTTTGTCTATAGCATTAGTAACATTTACTTGAGTATCGAAATTAACTTTTAAAGGAGATAACTCTAAACTAATTGGTCCCCAACCAAAATAGGAATATTTATCATCGCTATGGAATTTTGCAGTATCAGCCTTATCTGGGTCATTAAGTTTGGAAGCTTCATAATTCATAATCTTAAATGCAGCTTCTGGATGTGCAAAACCTTTTCTAACGGTAATCATTGCACCTTGAGTTGGATCGGTTTGAACCTTGAAATCTCCTGTGTTACTAGCCATAGGCATTAGTGGGTAAACGTCCCAATCAACATTTTTTGCTTTATATAAATCAGGAAGTGGCCAACTTTCAAGCCAAAAATTACCTAATATTACTCCTACTTTACCACTGGTCAATTGTTCAGCGACTTGCATACCTGTTTTAACAGCAAATTCAGGGTCAATCAATTTGTCTTTGTACAAATCTGCAACAGTTGAGAGAACATCTTTCATACCTGGTTGTATTGAACCATAAATAATCTTTCCACTCGCATCCTTATTCCACGTTCTTGGATAAACTCCGAAAGCATTTGCGAATCCAACTAAATCGCCTTCACCCTCACCTATAATTGTCTTATCCATTGTGAAACCATATCTAGTTGGATCATCAGCTTTAAAAGCTTTTGCTATGTCTATAACATCATTCATTGTTTTAGGCTTAGGTAATCCAGTTTTAACAAACCAATCATGACGAATATGTACCATACGTGTGGAATCATAGAGGACACCACCGTTTGAAATACCCATCATTTTCCCATCTACAGTACCCCAACTTTTCATAATTCCGCCATCTTCGGTGTACCACTGTTTAAATTTAGGATATGCATATTTGTTATAATATTGTGTAAGATCTTCAATTTTATCATTAGTTAGAAGTTTATCAAACTGCGTATAATTTGATGTTGAAATTATATCTGGAAGAGCATTACTAGCTATAGCTAAATTAAGTTTTGTTTTATAATTGTCAACCCCATTTACAGTCCAAAGAACCTTTATATCGATGTTCAAATCCTCTTTAATTGATCTAATCCAGACATTGTCATCCACAGTATCCTTTGGGGATCTTCCAGTAGTAACATCGGATCCCATGAAAGCAATATTAACTGTCACAGGCTCTTTATATTTGGTAAATGGTCCATCTGAAGCATTACCCAGGTTAGTTTTGGATGTAGTTGGTTTTTTAGTTCCGCATGAGCTTAATGAAGTAGATACTACCATTGACAAGGCTAACAATAATACCAACGGCTTTTTGTTCATAATAAGTCCCCCTTGCATTTATATATTCTGGCTCTTTGATTCTAATTTAATTATAGTAAATGTTTACATAGCTTTCAATATCACTATTAATTCATTTCTATCCCTATTAATATCACTTTAAATTTTGAATTCTCCTCCATCTGTAAACGTATAGATTTGTCCTTCCGGCAAAACAACTCGTAATGGAATCCACTAAGATATTACCGGTACCATTACTACAAACCAATGGTACTCTAAATCAACTAAAGTGGTACTTATGAAGCGAAATAATCATTTACCACTAAATTCATGGATATAACTATATAGAGGTTTTATTTCAATTTCTTTCCAACCAGCTTTTAGTGGCCTTACTCCGAGTATATTTCTTGTAAATTCATAAAGAGGAAGTGCACTCCATCCGTGGCAGTCACTCCTACTCCTAGTAAAATCTTCAGGAAAAGTAGTTAAGTTAAGAGCCTGTCCTTCCTTCCATTTATCCCACATATTCTCTGTTAAATAATATAGATTTGATGCTTCAATTGCACTAAATAAGTAATAAGTAAATACATAAGTGCACTTGTATACTGAATTATTTGTAATTGAATTCCTTAGTATGATTTTCGCTTTTTCTTTTTTGGCAAGGTGGGTTAAAACCGCCAAGGCTTGAGCATGCTGTGTATACTCATCAATTCTTGGACCTTCTCTATATAAACACTTTTTTTCATCCCAGCAATACATTTCTATACTCTCTAAAATAGTATCTACACGTTCTTTATACTCTACGGCCAAGCTCTCCCTTTCAGTTATTTCCATTATTTCAGCAGAATATTGTAGCGCTAGTGCATATAAAAGATTATTTGTAGTTGAGGGTCCACTTTCACTTGCCTTCGAAATGGCAGTAAGTTGACCTTCTTTGTTTTGCCAAGATTCTACCCAATCGGTAAATTTCCAATAATAGTAATTCTGCGTAAGGTCATAGTCTCCTTTTTTTCTTTCAAACCAATCTAAAATAGAATCAATTGCTGGTCTGTATCTTTTAAGGATATTTACATCTCCCGTCTGCCAGTAATAATCATGCAGCATAAATATCCAGTATAATGAGAAAACAGGCACAATATTAGGTTCATCTGAAGGGGCTCTTGATTGTATCAGTCCATAAGGAGTAAAAGAAAATAAAAATCTTCAATGGCTTTTTTCGCCAAGCGAGTATCTCCTGATACCATATAAGTAAATAATATTTCTAGCCTAGTATCCATTGCATATTGCATTCGTTCATAATAAGGACAATCAATATAGGTATCATGCATACAATTTTTTAATGTCCTTAGACTTGTCTCCCATAAATATCTAGTCCAATCAAAACATGATTTGAAAGATGCCTTAATTTCAAGGGGATAGCCTGTTTGTATAAAATTAGGTTTGTATAAAATCATAGCTGAGTCTTTTGTCTCTATTTCAATTTTTATAAATCTAAAAGTTCTATAATTAAATGTTTCAAATAAATTATCACCATCTGATGGGAAGAATACATCAGAGACTCCGAATAATGTATAATTTTTATTATCATCTCTGATACCTTTTTGTCTGTATTGCTTTATAATTTCACCTGAATAGCATTCAGCATAGGTTACTTTAATTTTACTGGTTTTCGCATTTAAAGTATGCAAACAAAAATATCCATTTGTAAGTTCCCCAGTGTCCATCTCAATAACGATTTTAGAGTTTTGGGGAACTATTGTTTTATCTTTATTTGAAAAATAATGAGTATTATTCATCTCTTTGTTAAAACTTTTCTTAACGTTATACATTAAAGGTATAGATCTTTCTACAAGTGGAAGGGGAGAATATCCACCCCATCCACTTCCATCAGTATCGTATTTGTTGAATGCTTGTTTCCATTTTGAATCATTTGATTCCTTCGTTTTCCAATCATTACTATTTTCCTTACCATAAAAAATTTGAAAAGCGCCTATTGGAATAAAACCATACTCAGGGCCAGGAACTTGCCACCTCACTTTATCATTAATGTGGTATTTCCAATTAGCTTTACCTGTAGTTACATCTACAATTATGTTTCCCTTATCATCTATGCCTTCACCTTTTAGGGCAAACATAGGTCCTAGCGTATTTGTCACTGTATTAATAGGGCCCATTTTATTCCTCTCACCATACAGTGCTGGCTTGTAATATAAAACTTCTACAGCAATCACATTAATTCCTATTTTCAAAAATCTGCTAATACTAACTACATCGAAAAATTGTCGCCACCTATCTCCTTTACAGGGTCCTGAAGTGGCATATACACCATTTACCCAAAGTTTGTAGCAGTTATTTGCAGTAATACAAACCTCTAGATTAACCAATTTATCTAAATTGTAAGTGTTTTTAAAATCAATTAGTACTTCTGTAGTATTATCGTTATTATCAAGCCCTATCCATTTTGTACCATTCATTTTGGTAATACCCATATCCATATATATTTTTTCTCCTTTAAGAGTAATTTAAAGCGGTATTTACAACTGGATTTTATGTTTATGTTTTTCTCATAATTGCGATTATATTATGAATCTTACTATCCTTATAAAATGGTATTGTATTACCTAATATCTTTTTGCCATCAACTTCCAATTCAATAATTCCTCTTTGTATATGCTGTGGGTTTTTTATCTCAATATGATATACGATGCCTCGATAATATCTACCCACACTAAGCTCTTCCTACTCAGAAGGTATGCATGGCTCAATAACTAATCCATTATACTCGGCTCTAGCACCTATCATATTATTTAGTATAACAGTATTGAACCAAGCTACTGATCCTGTTATCCATGTAAATTCCATCTGATATTTGTTGCTTTTATGATCTGGGCCAAAATAACAATTAGCATACATATAGGGAGGACAATTGTTTTTGACATCATTCATGTTTTCAACATAGCCAGGAGAAATCTTTTTAAAAAGCTTATAGGCTTTATCTGCCATTCCATATTTTAGAAGCCCTAATATCATCCAAATATTCGTGTGAGAGTATACAGTGCCATTTTCTGCGATTCCTGGTTCCATACTGCTAATCCTACCTATATTATTATCGATTTCCATAAAAGCTGGAGCAAGAAGTAAATAACCAACATTTGTATCAAGCATTTCATCACAAGAATTTATTAGTTTTAATGCTCTTTCTTCATCAGCAATACCTGCTATAAGTGACCATCACTGAGGCTCCATAAATATTTTCCCGTATTTGTTAGTCTTAGATCCTACAGGAATCCCGTTATCATCAAAGCATCTTAAATACCCAGGCATTGTTATTCACTGCATCTGAAATAGTTTTACGGCGCATTTCAAAATCACTTTTTCTATTATTATCTTCAAGGTATTGCGAAAGCTCTGACATCTGACGCAAGGCTTCTGCATAAGCTATGCTAATCCAAACACTTTCTCCACGTCCTTCTTTCCCAATTGCAGTTAGGGAATCGTTCCAATCTCCGAACTTAATCAAAATAAGACCATGTGATCCTTTATTATTTTCAAGAAAGGTAAGTGCTTGTTCAATATGCCCAAGAACCGTTTCACTCCCTTCATCATAATAAGATACTTTTTCTGACAATATATCTAGATCTCCAGATTCTTTTAAATACGCACAAAGTGTAAATACCAGCCAAAGAGCACTATCCGAATATGGCTTTTCATCTACAGGATTCCAGCCACGTATAGCTACTTGGATCTGGATGAAACCCTGGAATAATGGGATTATCTTATTTCATAAGATTGCTCCTTTTTACTTATAAAAATTGCATCTAAATATAAATATATCACACCGAATTATTAGCTTCAATATTCCTAATCATCCATTTATATCTCTAATACTTTATATGTACATTCATTATTTAAAGAGTAAAAATTTAATTCTTATCAAAAAAAAATAACACTTCATAATTTAAACTTTTATGAAGTGTTGATTTTAATTTGTATTTTATTATAAAACATTTTTGTTAAGTTACCATTTAGTTTGGGAATTTGGTATAAAAGCTTTCCTTAGACACAACATAATAAGTGAAAGAAGGGATGTTTATGAAAGAATATGAAATAATCACTGTACTAAATGAAAATGGGGAGAAAGTAGAATTAGAATTGATCGATGATATTAAAATTGCTGGAAATGAATATGTGATAGCTGGTCCCAAAGAATCAGATGAAGTATGTGCATATAAGTCAGTAGTCAAGAATGGAGAGACAGAATACTTGTGCATAGGTGAGGGAGAAGAATTCGAAAGAGTATTACAGAAGTATATGCAGAATTAAATATACCTCTCAGGCAGTTCTATTTATTGCTTGGGAGGTTTTTATTTAAGTTAATTGGCTTGAGGACAAGCCTCTAAAAAGATCCATAATTGGTTTGACCATTTAAAAGGCAAGTAATATAATAGAGTAATTATAAGTATAAATAAAATTCAAAAGAAAATCGGTATTAATATGTAACTTATACAATAGACTATCAGCTTAAAGAAGGAAGGAAAAACTTGATGAAAATATTACAAAAAAAAAGCTTATACAAATGGGTTTTGTTACTTGCTCTGCCAATAGCCCTTCAAAATGTTATAACTTATTCTGTAGGTTTAACAGACAATTTAATGGTATCATCTCTTGGTGAACGTTCTATATCAGCTGTATTTGTAGCTAATCAAATTCAAAATATTCTTCAGATGCTAGTAATAGGCTTGGGTGCAGCTGTAACTATTTTAGCTGTCCAATATTGGGGTAAAAAAGATACAGATAGTGTTAAAATCATAATTGGGATTGCTCTAAAGCTCAGCCTAGGAGCAGGACTAATTTTTCTCCTGGCTACACTAATATTTCCTGTGCAAATTCTAAGGATTTTTACTAATGAACAAAAGGTAATAACTGAGGGTCTTAAGTATATGACAATCATACGGTTTACATATATTTTCTTTTGTATCACTCAAGTTCTCATTTCTTCCATGCGTTGCGTGGAAAGAGTAAAAATTGGAATGTATATATCCATAGTTACATTTTTTGTTAACATATTTCTCAATTGGGTATTGATCTTTGGTCATCTTGGCGCACCAGCACTTGGTATTCGTGGCTCTGCTACTGCCACACTGGTAGCCCGTATGTTAGAAACTTTTATCATGATTATTTATGTAAGGTTCGTTGATGATAAACTTCGACTTAGATTCAAGGACTTGTTAAAATCAAAATTCACGCTACTAAAGGACTTTCTAAAGTATGGTTTTCCTGTTATTTCAGGAGATGTACTTTGGGGTGTGAATTTAGCTGTGCAGGGTGGCATTATAGGAAGGCTTGGTGCTACGGCGCTTGCCTCAGTCAGTATTTCAAATGTAATTTTTTCAATGCTAAGTGTTGCAGTATATGGGACAGCAGGTGCAGCCGCTGTTATTATTGGAAAAACCGTTGGTTCTGGTGATTATATTTTAGTAAAGCAATATGCAAAAAAACTACAAGTTTTGTTCCTTATTCTGGGAGTGATTTCCGGAATAGCTTTGTTTATAGCAAAAGATTACATACTACTGCTCTATCATGTTTCGGGAAGTACCATTATAATGACAACCCAATTTCTGATTGTTCTATCTGTTACATTGGTGGGCACCTCTTATCAGATGTCTACTTTGACAGGGATAGTACGTGCTGGTGGTTCTATTTATTTTGTACTTATTAATGACATAATCTTTGTATGGCTTGTGGTTATACCTTCTGCATGGATAGCGGCTTTTGTATTTCATGCTCCTCCCGTGGTAGTGTTTATGTGTCTAAAATCTGACCAAATCTTAAAATGTGGTGTTGCAGTCGTAAAGGTCAATCGCTTTAAATGGATGAAGAATCTTACCAGAGAACATAGTATTTAGACCTTCCTTAGTTATAAACTGATGTTTAATTATTAGAGTAAGATATAAGTTTTATATATTGAATAGTAAATGTTTACATCGTAATATCAATGTAAAGGTTATATTACAAAACTATATATTATTTGTATTTTTGTAAGACTTTAAAATTAAGGGGGTATAAAAATGAATAGAAAGAAAATTTTTGCAACTTTACTATCCCTATCACTTGTTGTTTTTCTTTTTACTGGTTGTGGATCAGATAAAACGGGAGTAAAAGGTTCTGCAAGTAAAAAAGGGCAAACTAATTTCTCGCTTTTTTTTAATCTTGATACTAAACCTGTGGATATTTCAAACACAGCAGTAGGAAAAATAATAACTAAAATTACTGGGACTACCTTTAAGACTGACTATTTGGTTGGAACAGATTCTAAAACCAAGTCTGGAGTTATGATAGCATCTGGAGAATATCCTGATCTAATTTCTCTAGACGCAGGTGATGTAGATACATTTATTAATGCTGGAGCAGTGATTCCATTAGAGGATTATATTGAGAAATATGGTACTAACATAAAGAAAGCTTATGGCAACGATCTTAAGAAATTAAAGAACTTAAAAGATGGACATACTTATTCACTACCACCATTTAGAACAGGGCCTACACCCTTATATCCTGGCTCAGGATTTTATCTAGCAAAGGATGTCTTAAAACAAGCAGGGTATCCAGCAGTAAAAACTTTAGATCAATATTTCAAACTAATTGAAGATTACATGGTTAAAAATCCTACATATAATGGTAAACCAAATATAGGATTCACGACTAATGCAGTTAAAGAAAACTATCTTATAGCTAACGTAGGAAGCTATTTAGCAGGATATCCAAACACTGGTGCTTGTTATGTTGATGATAAAAATGTAGCTCATAACTTTGGCTTATCAGATTTCACTCATAACTATATTCAAAAACTGAATGTTGAGTGGGGCAAAAACATTATAGATAAACAATTATTTATAGATAACAATGATGCTTTCAAAGCTAAAGTAGCTGCTGGAAGAGTACTTGGTATGTATATGGGTAGATGGGAGATACAGGATGCTATTACTTCACTAGAACAACAAAAAGCATTTGATAGAGTTCCATTTGCATTACCTATTTTGTTTGATGGCGTGGCAAAAGATGCATACAGCGGGCTTATATCTATTGGTACAGGAGGAGGAATATATATAACTAAATCCTGTAAAGATCCTGTTGCTGCATTTAAAATGCTTGACAAGATGGCTTCAGATGATATACAAAAACTTAATAATTGGGGTATTGAAGGCGTAGACTATACAGTTAAAGATGGCAAAATGATACAAACTGCTGCACAATCAGCTAAATTGGCTGATCCAACATACCCACAGAAAACTGGGGTTGGTGGGATTTGGTTCTTCCCTCACTCTGATGCGGGTGCAGATGCAAAATACGCTGATGGAAATTTTGTAAATCCTCAAGATACTCCAGAGTATATAGCAGCAAAATATCAACCTTATGAAAAAGAAGTGATGGATGCTTACAAAGTTACGAATCTTAATGATATGTTTGCGCCTGCTGTTAAATCAGATTTTGGATATGGTTGGGATATATCAATACCAGATTCGGAACCAGTAGTTAAAGTAGCACAGCAGAAAACAAATGATTTACAACAAAAATATATGGCATCACTTGTCATGGCAAAACCATCTACCTTTGAGAGCGTATGGTCTCAATACAGTAAAGATATGAAAGGCATTAACTATAATGTTGGTGATGATTATATTACAAAGCAAATTCAAGGTAGGGTAAAAAACTGGAAGTAAAGTTTAAATAAACATGTATTAAAAAAGTATACATTATGTATACTTTTTTAATACTAATATAAATACTTGGGAGGAGCTAGCATGGAAAGACCAGAAGCAGATATGAAAATTACAAAGCCTCTTAGTTACAAACCTAAAAAGAGCTTTTCAAAAAGATTAGGAGAACAAAAGGAGTTAATAATTATTACACTTCCTTTTTTACTATTACTTCTACTTTTTAGTTATGTACCTTTATGGGGATGGGTAATGGCTTTTCAAAACTACAAACCAGCTCTTGGTGTTCAACATTCTGATTGGGTTGGTTTGAAAAATTTTGCAGAACTATTTAAAGATAAAGATTTTTATCTTTCGATCAGAAATACACTTGGGATTAGTACCTTAAAATTTGTTACTGGATTTACTGGGTCTATAGGACTCGCAGTGCTAATAAATGAAGTAAGAAATGCTAGATTTAAGAAGGCAGTTCAAACTATATCATATCTACCACATTTTGTTTCTTGGGTAGTAGCTGCAAGCATAGTTACAAGTGTACTTTCCCCAGATGATGGTATAGTGAATCAAATTTTAATCTCATTGCATTTTATTAAGGACCCTATAGCATTTATGGGCATCCCAGGATTGTTTTGGGGTATATTAGCAGGTTCTGATCTCTGGAAAGAAATAGGGTGGGGTACAATTATTTATTTAGCAGCTATGACTGCTATTGATAGTGAATTATATGAAGCCGCAAGTATTGATGGAGCTGGTAGAATTAGAAAAATTTTTGCTATAACACTGCCAAGTATAATCCCCACTATTAAAATATTAATGATACTTAATGTTGGATGGTTACTTACAGCTAATTTTGAACAAGTATATCTTCTAAAAAACAGTATGGTTATGGATGTTGCTCAAACACTGGAAATATATGTATATAATTTAGGCATACCGCTTGGAAGATACTCTTTTGCTACTACGGCAGGAATATTTACATCGGTAGTATCATTAATACTTGTACTATCCTGTAACAGGTTGTCCAAGTTACTTGATGGCGAGAGTGCATTTTGATCATAGTTTTTAAGGAGGCTTTTTATGAAATCTAAGGCGACTCGAGAGGATATAATTTTTGATACAATAAATTATACGCTACTCATTATTCTTATGATTGTAACCTTGTATCCATTTTTAAATACTATAGCTGTTTCCCTTAATGATTCTGTTGATTCAATACGAGGTGGAATACATATTTGGCCAAGAAAATTTACAACAATTAATTATTCAATAATATTAAAAAACCAAGCTATTTATCATGCTGCTTTTATTTCTTCAGCTCGTGCTATTATTGGCGCATTGCTAAATGTAACTTGTAGTCTTGTAGTAGGCTATGCATTAAGTCGACAAGAGTTTGTTCTTCGTAAATTGTATTCTAGAATATTTGTATTTTCAATGTATATAAGTGCTGGATTAATTCCAAGTTACTTTTTAATAATGGATTTGCATCTTCGAAATAACTTTCTAGTTTACATACTTCCTGGAGTTGTAAGTGCATTTAATATAATGGTAGTTAGGAGCTATATTGCAGGGCTTCCACCAAGTCTCATTGAGTCTGCTAAAATTGATGGTGCAAGTGAACTTAAAATAATTTTTTCCATAGTTATGCCATTAAGTGTACCTGTACTGGCTACAGTAATACTATTTGTTTCTGTGGGACAATGGAATTCTTGGTTTGATACCATGTTGTATTGCTCAAATGCTAATTTAAGTACGCTGCAGTTTGAACTTCAAAAGGTGTTGCAGTCAAGCTTAGCATTAGCTAGTACACAATCAGGTCAACTGGCAGCATTAAAAGGTGCTAACGGTGCTGCCGCAGTAACGCCTAATTCACTTAGGGCTGCAATGACTATAGTAGCTATATTGCCAATCCTGGCGGTGTATCCATATTTGCAAAAATACTTTGTAAAAGGACTTACCCTAGGAGGCGTAAAAGGCTAAAGATTATAGTAATATCAATATTACAAGAAAGCCATTGTATTTTAACGAATGCGGTGGCTTTCTTGTAATTAAAATAATTTGAAGCTATAATTAGTCTGCTTATGATATAGAAGGAAGTGTATAAATTTGTTTAAAACATTATTTAATAAACATATTATTGATAATATAAGTATAAAAAATAAATTGCTTATGATTTACGTTTTTTGCATATTTATTCCTGTAATAATTACTAGTACAATATTTATTACTATTACAAGTAATAATATAAAACAACAACAAATTGAACAAATTAATGCCTCTCTTGACAGAACTAAAGTTCAATTGTATAAAAACCTAAACGATGTTTCAGTAGCGGCCTATAATATTATTTCAGATAGAAAGATTAAGGAAGCTTTAGACAAAAATTATAGCTCTATTGAAGATTTTTATGGAGAATATAACGATTTTTTAAGAGATGTTCTAATGAAAAAAAACTATGTAGTAGACCAAATAAGTGAAGTAAAAATATATACACGAAATATAAGCATAATAAATAGTAGTGATTTTATTCAAATAGATAGGGAAGTCATGAAAAATTATTGGTATAAAGTTCTCTTAGATAATCCTTATAAATTTCATTTTGGATTTTATGAGGAAAATGGATTATGGAAGCTTAGTCTTTTAAAAGCTCTAAATAATTTTGGAGAAGGAAAAGATTATAATAGTATTTTGAAAATAAATCTAGAAGATTCCTCTATTATAAATTCATTAAATTCAGAGAAACTTACTGGAGAAGTATATTTAGTTAATGAAAAAAATCAAATAATGTATACCACAGATAAAAAATATATAAGAGAAGGAAACATATTACCAATATTTGACTCGAAAGCCCTTAAAAAAAATCAATATGAGTTTAAAACTAATTTAGGAAAATATTCAGATTTAAAAAAATGGAATATTATAGCTGTAGTTAATAAATCATATATTACAAATGCAATGCAGGGATCAGAAAAATTTATAATATTTATGGGATTTATAGAGCTATTAGTTGCATTAACAATTATATATATAATTGCACGTTCTTTTACAAACCGACTTAAAATTCTTGGTGAATATATTAATAAAGTTGGTAAACAAAAGTATGAAGTTATAGATTGTAATGAAGGAAGAGATGAAATTGGAGGAGTAATTAAAGAATTTAACCGTATGACAGTAAAGATTCAGGAACTTATAATGGATGTATATGAAGCTAATCTTCAAAAGAAAAGTATTGAGATTGAAAGAAGGCAAGCTGAAATAAATGCACTCCAGAGTCAAATTAACCCTCATTTTTTGTTTAATGTACTTGAAAGCATAAGAATGAGAAGTGTAATCAAAAAAGAGATTGAAACTGCACAAATAATAAAATATGTAGCTAAAATGTTTAGAAGGCTTTTGGTGTGGGGAAATGATATGATTTCCGTCAAAGTAGAAATGGAATACATAGAAGATTTCTTAAAAATCCAAAAATATAGGTTTGGCGATAAAATAGAATATGAACTTATTATTAATGAGGAAGCAATAAATCTAATGATACCAAAGATGGCTTTTCAACCACTGGTTGAAAATGCCTGTATTCATGGAATAGAAGGTAAAAAATCTGGTGGGAAAATAACTGTTCAGTTTAAATATGAATATAGTGATATAATATGTATCATAAGTGATAATGGAATTGGGATTAATGAAGAGAAATTAAATGAAATAGTTAAAAATTTAGATAACGAGTATGAAGGAAAGAAGAGCATAGGAATTAATAATGTATATAACAGATTAAAGCTTATTTATGGGAAAGGTTTTCACTTTAAAATAGATAGTATTCTTGGAGAAGGAACAAATATCAAAATAACAATACCTATAAACACTAATGCTAAAGATTAGAGGGTGAGACTTTGTATAAGGTTATGATTGTAGATGATGAACCTTTTGTTATATTAGGTTTGGAGGCTTTAATAAACTGGCATCAATATGGTTTTGAAGTATGTTGCGTTGCAGACAATGGGATTGATGCATTTGAAAAGGCTAAAAATTTCAAACCAAACTTAATTATCACTGACATAAAGATGCCAGAGATGGATGGATTAGAACTTATAAAAAGATGTATAGGGGAACAACTTATAGATTCAAAGTATATTATTTTAACGGGGTTTAGTAATTTTGAGTATGCTCGAAGTGCAATGAGGTATGGCGTTTATAATTTCATTTTGAAACCAGTTGATGAAGATGAGATAATAAACACTTTAAATATAATAAAAGAAGAACTTGATTTAAAGAAGCAGAAGATATTTAATGAGTTTGATTATAGGGATTTTACTGGCAAAATGCTAAAAAAGTTTATTGACGGTAAATTGTTGGAAAAAAAGTTAGGCAAAATTAAAAAATATGTACCTGAATATAAAAATGGCGAATTTATATATGTAATCCTTCAGGCGGTAAAGTGTAAATATTCTCAAGTATATTATGAAGCGGATATATATGAAATATTAAAAGAAATAAAGAAAGTTATTTTAAATATAAATGGAGTCAATAAGACATTATTTTTTTTGCAGGAGAACATTGGATTGGGCATAGTAGTGTCAAAAAGCATGCTTGATAACCAGAATTATAGTTTAATGCCAATGTTACAAATGGTAATAGATATAATTTTTGAAAAGATGGGAACACAAGCAATCTTATATATTGGGAAAACTGTTAGAGGTATTCCTTTAATAAAGGAATCTCGAGATTCTTGTATAACTACAGTAAACACAAATTTTCTACTCAGTAGAAAGGGAATTGTTTCTTATGAAACTATAAAAGATATTATCTTTAATTATAGTGGTAAAAGTAATGAATTGTTTGAAGAATTAACTGAAGCAGTGGAAAAAAATAATCTTAATAAAATAAATGAAAACATAGAAATTATTTGTACTAATTTCCAGGTTGAACTTATTGCGCCTGAGATTATTAAGGCGGATATTGCAAGTTTTGAACTAGAAGTAATAAAATTAATTACAAATATGAATGGGGATGTGAAGCACCTTGCTAGTAGTGTTAAGCGGCTTCAACTTAATTTTATGGTTATTTCAGATATTAAGGAAGAATTAAAGAACTTTTGCAATCTAGCCAGTAAATATATGAATAGTATCAGAGAAACCAAGAAAAGTGGAATATTATACGAAGTTAAGAAGTATATAAATATAAATTATAGCCAGGATATCAGATTAAAGGATATTTCTAAACATTTTTATATTAACACTATTTATTTAGGCCAAATATTCAAAAAAAAGTTTGGAGTTTCTTTTAATGATTACCTCAATGATTATAGAATTACGAAGGCTAAGGAATTACTAGAAAGTAAGAAGTATAAAATCTCCGAAATTTCAACTATGGTAGGGTATAACGATGCAAATTATTTTATATCTAAATTTGAAAAAATAACTTGTGTTACTCCAGCAGAGTATAAAAAGTATTTATAATTACAATAAAAAATAAAGGGAGATTTATTTATGTATAAGGTTTTAATAGTTGATGATGAACCCTTTGTTAGAGATGGCTTGAAATTAATTATTGACTGGGAGCAATATGGATTTTATATATGTGGAGAAGCAAGCGATGGAGATGAGGGCTTAAAACTAATGGAAGATAAGTCTCCAGATCTTGTTATTACTGATATTAAAATGCCTGAAATGGATGGTTTTGAATTTATTGAACAATCAAAAAAAAATTTAGGCTTAAATACCCACTTCATAATATTAAGCGGGTATAGTGATTTCGAATATGCTCAGCGAGCTATTAGATATGGTGTGATTAATTATTTATTAAAACCAATTGAAGAGGATGAACTAATTGGGGTTTTACAAAAAATCTCTAAGGAATTAATAGCTAAAGAGTTAGAAGATAAGTTGGGTGAAAGTAACAATAATAATGTGATAAAATCTTTAATATATGATAACTTCGAACTTTTTCCACTAAAATACTTGGAGGAGTTTTTTAAAAATATAAAGAATTTAAAAAAGAGATATGTACAAGTTGAAATTAGCATTTTGGAATGGTTCGAAAAACTAGAAGAAGATGAGTTACAGTCAAATTTAGAAAAGATTAGAGAAATTATACATAAAGCAATTAATAAAGAGAATATTAACTGCTTATATGATGAAGAATTAGGGAAATATGGTATAATTTTAAGCGAAAATATTTTAAAACACTTTAATAATGATATTGAAATATTTGTTAATAGCTTATTTAATGATATAAAAAATATTTTAAATTGTAGTTGCCTGATAATTGTAGGTAAGGAGATAATGAAATTATCAGATTTAAAAGAGTCTTATAAATCATGCATAGAGGGGAAACATTTCAACCTGTTTTATCAAAATAGTATTATTTTTTATGATAAAGTTAAACAAATAGAATTTAATTATAGTCTTAGTGATGATATTTCAGTTGAAAAACTTATAGATGCTATAGAGAAGGAAGATACAAAAAGAATTATAAATGATATTAACGAAATTTTAAATAATATAAGAAATAAGCAGGTTCCACCAGAAATAATCTATACTTATTTTATAATATTCATATCAAAAGTTATTACCTGTATTTATAAAAAATATGGTGATGTTGATGAGTTCATGAAGAATTATACTAATTTAAATCAATTACAAGGTAGCAGTATGGATGAAATGCAGGAAACACTTGTAAGTTTCTCCTTTGATATTTCAAAATATATTAATTCCTTGAAGAATAATAGACAACCGACATCTATGTATGAGGTAGAAAAATATATAAATAATAATTATCAATATGACATTACATTAAAAAAACTATCAGATGTTTTTTTTATTAATCCAGTATACTTAGGACAATTACTTAAAAAGAATTTAGGCATGTATTTTAATGATTATTTACAACATGTGAGGATTGAAGAAGCAAAAAAAATATTAAGAAGGTCAAATCTAAAAACTTGCGAAATAGCGAATCAAGTAGGATATTCAGATCCAAATTACTTCTTTAATAAGTTTGAAAAGGTTACACATATTACACCTACTCAATATAGAAATAGTAAATGATTAATTAAGTTACCATTTTATTGATAATGTACTGAAGAAGTAAATTTTAGTATAAAAGGTACGCCATCAGCTTTTGGCAGATCAACGGGTGTAATTGCAACTAACATTGCTTTGCGTGATTCGTAGACAGCTTCCTTTTTAACACCATATCCAGCAAAACTGTGAATCATATAATGAATAAACTTATATTTACCAAGGTACATCATTACATGCCCTTTCATAAATAGGGCATCACCTGGGTTTAGTTTGTCCATTTTAACGTTTCTATTCTCGAGTGTATCTTCTTTGGTGAATACTAGAGAATTGACACTACTAAGAAAACTGCTTTCCTGTTGATTAGCATTACGTGGAAGTAAAAATCCAAAACACTTATAGATTGTTAGTATAAAGCTGGAACAGTCTTTCCCAGAAAATTTATCTCCCCAATCGTAGGGTGTATCAATAAATCTAAGGGCCTGATTTATTATGTTATATCTTGTATAAGGAAGATATCCCTTAATAATGTCTTCATTATTGCTTATAACAGCGCTTTTAAAAACAAGCTTACCATTACTGCTTCTTGTTGGAAATTTTACCATATGATTTTCCATTAATGATAGCTTTGTACCCATTCCACATGTTATAGTTATTGGAGAAGAATCATTTTCATTAATAATTAAAGTTGCTTCCTTCACCGTAACCAATAAGAAATCTTTACAGTTAGTATAATCAAAAATTTGCTCTTTATTTTCTGCTATTGCTATATCATCAGTTTTGACCCAACCAAAATAATTATAAAGTTTCACAAAATACCACTTTTTATCACTGCTTTCATGGAGTATCAATACGGGTTCACAGGGAAACAACCCTGTTTCTTGAAACCTGTCAAAGTTATTTGTTTTGCTTTGCTCAATAGAAGAAAAAATCGAATTCTCCACTGGAAAACTTCGGACAGAAGTCTTTCTTACTGAGATACCATACTTAATTGTAGTATAGTCCTTGATTGCATCCAAATTAGTATTATGTATAATTTTTTCATAATAATCCTGGTGTAGTAACTCTCCATTTGAATCATACATATCTGATAGAGGTAGTTCATATGACTGTATATATCCAATTAGAATTTTAGAAGCTATAGTAGCAGTTTCTTTATCTATTGAATATAAAGAGTTGACTATAGGTTTAAGCTTGTTATTAAACTCGTTAATTTCATCAACAGAAAGCATTATCTCCTTAGAATCACTAATATCATTCATCCAAAAATCAGCTGAATTCATAAAATCAGGTATATTATAATCATTTTTATACATAATTGCACCTCACCAGTTAAAGTATTCTAATACTCAAAGTATTATTTTATTATAATACTGAATTATATAAATTTCCATAACAAACATAAACAGTTACGCAGATGGAGGTAATAGGATGTTAAAAAACATAATTTTAGACTTTATGAAAGATAAGAACCTAAGATACTCTATTTTTATTAAGGATTTAAAATCTGGTGAGACGTACCACATAAATTATTTGGAAGTAGTACCTTCAGCCTCTATAATAAAATTGTTTATTATGGCAAAGACTTTTCAACTTGTGAGTTATGGAGAACTAGATTTAAAGGATAGAATTTCTATTAATAAGGAAGAAAGGGTACCCTATAGTATCATATATGTTCTAGATGAAAGGAATACTTATACCATCAAGGACCTTATTACTTTAATGATAATACAAAGTGACAATACTGCTGCAAATCAACTCATACATATGCTGGGAATAGAAAATATAAATGAGTTTATTAGAGGATTAGGGTGTGAGAATACAATTTTAAAAAGAAAAATGATGGATTTTGATGCAAGATTATTGGGTTTGGATAATTATACTACCGCGCAGGATGTGTCTAAGCTTTTAGAACTTATGGACAAGGGAGAGCTAATTAGTAAAACTTATAGTGACATAATGATTAAGATAATGAAAATGCAGATGGACAATTCTATGATGAAAATTAATCTTGAGGAGGGTATTATTGTAGCTCACAAGACAGGGGATCTCCCTAATATAAAGCATGATGTAGGAGTAGTGTACACTGAACATAAGGATTATATTTTTACTATGCTTACTTGGAATGCTACTAGCGATAATTATGCAAGAGATATAATAGGAAAAGTTTCTAAAATTTCTTATGATTATTTAATTTCGGGAGGAGTACAAAATGAAAATTATTGATGTAAAGCTTGAATATATTTCAGTTCCATTAAGGAGGCCTTTCAAGACTGCTTTAAGAACGGTTAATAGTGTGGAAGATGTAATTGTAAAAGTATTAACTGATTCTGGTAATGTAGGTTTCGGTGAGGCCCCGCCAACGGTAGTTATAACCGGTGATACTACTGGAGCAATTGTTAGCGCAATAAATGATGTTATTAAGAAAACTATAATAGGTATGAAAATAGATAATTTTGAAGAACTTATGATAAAATTAAACAAATGTATGGTAAATAATACAAGTGCAAAAGCAGCAGTCGATATTGCCCTTTATGATCTTTATGGACAATTGTACAAGGCACCATTGTATAAATTATTAGGCGGTTTCAGGAAAGAGATAACCACAGATATAACCATAAGTGTAAATAGCCCTTTGGAAATGGCAGTGGACAGTCTTGATGCTGTAAGTCTGGGATATAAAACACTTAAGATTAAAGTTGGGAAAGAAGTAGCTTTGGATATTGAAAGATTACAAAAAGTTCGAGAGGCAATTGGTCCTAATATAAATCTAAGGATAGATGCTAATCAAGGTTGGTCCCCTAAAGAAGCCGTTAAAATTTTGAGAAAAATGGAGGATTTAGCTCTTGATATTGAACTCGTAGAACAGCCCGTAGATGCTCACGATATTGATGGCCTGAAATTCGTTACAGATAATGTATACATACCAGTTATGGCTGATGAGAGTGTATTTTCTCCCAAAGATGCCTTGACAATAATGCAGAGGAGGGCAGCAGATCTTATAAATATAAAGTTAATGAAGACAGGAGGCATTTATAATGCTCTTAAAATCTGTTCTATGGCGGAGATATATGGAATGGAGTGTATGATAGGCTGTATGCTAGAGGCAAAAGTCAGTGTAACGGCAGCAGCACACTTGGCGGCTGCAAAAAGCATTATAACTAAGATTGATCTAGATGGACCAGTTTTATGTAAAGAGGATCCCATAGTTGGAGGTGCAATCTTTAATGAAAGCATCATATCACTTGAAGCTGGGAATGGATTGGGTATAAAAGGGATTGCTTGCAAGGAATATTAAATGTAAATACTAATTTGGGAAAAAACATTGGTTATATCTAAAAGATTATACAACTATGAGTATATATAGTGTATAATTATAAGAAATATATTCTTGGGGAATAGATTTAGAAAAATTAATTTAAAATAGAGGGGGAAAAAAATGAAAAAAGTCATTGCGTTAATGCTTACCGTTGCACTAAGTATGTCAGTTCTAGCAGGTTGTAAAGACAGTGCACCAAAAGACAAGAAAACTGATGTTAAACAAGAATACTCTACAGTATACTCTGAGGAGCTTACCACGTTAAATTATTTAGTTACTGCTAGTGAAAATGAGTTTGCAGTAGCAGCAAATTTGGTGGATTGTTTAGTAGAACATGATAAATATGGTGTAGTGAAGCCATCTTTAGCAACAGACTGGAGTGTATCTAGTGATGGATTAGTTTGGACATTTAATTTACGTAAAGGGGTTAAATGGGTAGATGCTGCAGGTAAAGAATATGCAGAGGTACAAGCTCAAGATTTTGTTGATGGAATGAATTATGTGCTTGATAAAAAAAATAACTCAGAAACAGCTAATCTAGCTTATAGTGTTTTAAAAGATGCGGAGAAATTTTATAAAGGTGAAGTAACAGACTTTACTCAAGTAGGCGTTAAGGCAAAGAGTCCATATGTATTAGAATACACCTTAAAAGCACCTACACCTTATTTCTTGTCAATGCTTACATATGTTTGTTTCATGCCCGTTAATGGAAAATTCTTAGCTGAAACTGGAGACAAATTTGGTACAGATAATAAAACCTTACTATATAATGGTGCTTATCTTTTGCAAACATACGAACCACAAAATTCTAGAGTACTTGTTGCAAATGATAAATACTGGGATAAGACAAATGTGTTTATTAAGAAGTTAACTTATACCTATAACAAAGAAGCAGCTACTTTATCACCAGAATTATTTACTAGAGGTGAAATTACTGATGCTACCATCCCTACAGCCTCTATTGATGAATGGATGAATGATCCTACTAAGAAAGAAACGGTACGACCTATTGCAACTACTTTTTATACATTTTTTTATGCTTTTAATTTTAACCCTAAATTCGATGTTAAGTATCAGCCGGAAAATTGGAAAGCTGCCGTTAATAATTTAAACTTTCGTAAGTCTTTGTTTAATGCACTAGATAAAACAGCAGCTATGACTACTGCTGAGCCTTATGAACCAGCAAGAAGATTAAGTAACACCATTACGCCAAAAAATTTCATTGATATAAAGGGTGTAGATTATACTGCACTTGGATCTTTAGCAAAAACTTCCTCCACAAGTAGCTTTGATGCTACTAAGGCAAAGGACTTTAAAACTAAAGCAATGGAAGAACTAAAAGGAAAGGTTACCTTCCCAGTAAAAGTAGTGATGCCTTATAACACATCTTCCTCTGACTGGACTAATCGTGCACAGGTAATAGAACAGCAGATGGAAACACTACTAGGAAAGGATTTCATTGATATAATTATATTACCGTATCCGCCAACAGGGTTCTTAAATGCCACAAGACGTGCTGGTAATTATTCCTTTATGGAATGTAACTGGGGACCAGATTATGCAGATCCTCAAACTTATACTGATCCATTCACCTCTGAAAGTAATTATAGCTGGATAAGTTTAGCTACTGACTATAAAGAAGCTAATGGCAAGGGTAAGTATGAGAATATGGTAAATGCTGCAAAGGCTGAAATATTGGATACATCAAAACGTTACAAGTTATTTGCTGATGCAGAACAGTTTTTGATTGACCAGGCTTTTGTTATACCTTATAGTTTAGGTGGTGGTGGTTTTATAGCTTCAAAGTTAGATCCATTTACTTCACCTTATTCACCATTTGGGGTATCTTCTAGCAAATTTAAAGGCCAAAAAATTATGGATAAAGCAATGAATACAGCCACATATAAAAAGGGCTTCGATGCTTGGCAGAAAGCCCGTTCTGAAGCACTTAAAGTAGCTGCAAACAAAAAATAATTAAAAATATAAGCAAGGATAGTTATTTTAGCATCCTTGCTTATTGCATATATTAGCGGATTATGTGATGATCTAATAGTATTTTACAAGGATAAATGGGGGTGGCAGCAGTTGTTAAAGTATTCATTAAAAAGACTAGTAAAATCAATGGTTACACTATTTATTGTAATTTCAGTAGTATTTTTATTCATGCGTTTAATGCCTGAAGAAGGATATTTTGGACAAGGTTATGAGAAATTGGACTTAGTACAAAGAGAAGCTATCTTAACTAACTTAGGTTTAAGAGATCCTTGGTTTGTGCAACTTGGACATTTTTATAAGGATTTATTTCATGGAGATTTAGGCACTTCCATTACCTATAGACCAAAAGTTGCAGTTGCTGAAATTATTGAGTCAAAAATTTTCTACTCCTTATATTTTGGGTTAGCAGCTTTGGTAATTGCTCTTATTGCAGGCATTAGCATGGGAATATTAATGGCTAGGAGTAAAAATAAGTTTTGGGATAAGTTGGGTAATGGCTATATTGTGTTTATAAGTGCAGTACCTGCCGCAGTTTACTATCTTTTTTTACAACTATATGTGACAGATATATTTAATTTGCCTATATTATTTAATAAAAGTAACCCAGTTAGCTTTATACTTCCGGCTTTATCAATGGCTCTTGGGCCTACAGCTGGTTACGCAATGTGGATGAGACGTTATATGGTAGATGAATTAAATAAGGATTACATAAAGCTTGCAAGAGCTAAGGGGCTTAGTAATAAAGTAATAATGAGAAAACATGTTTTGAGGAACGCCTTTGTTCCAATGGCACAGTATTTACCTGCATCCATTTTATATACTCTAGTAGGGTCTATATATATTGAATCTTTATATTCAATACCAGGTACTGGCGGATTACTAGTTGATACCATTCAACGACAGGATAATCCTATAGTTCAAGCATTGGTTTTAATATACGCTTCAGTAGGTATTATTAGTCTTTTTCTAGGGGACATGCTTATGGCTAGCTTTGATCCACGTATCAATCTAGATAAGCAAGGAGGTATTAGATGAGTAATACAAAATTAAACAAAAGTATAGATGACATTGATCCTTTATTATTTGATTTTGCCAGCTATGATGAGAGTAGAGCTGAGAGAGCAGGGTACTCTAATTATTCCTATTGGCAATCTACTTTTCAAGTATTTCTAAAAAACAAAGTAGCTGCAGCCTTACTGATTTTAATAATAGTTTTAGTTACCTATACCGTATTGCAACCATATTTGCCAAATCAAAAATCACCCACTAAGATTTATAACAACCCAGTAACAGGTATCCAGCTAAGAAATCATGCTCCTGATAAAGAATTCTTGTTTGGTACTAATTCTATAGGACAGGACCTTTGGTCCCGAATTTGGAGCGGAACCAGGACTTCCTTAGAAATTGGCATGCTGGTTGGAATATGGCAAGGACTTATCGGAATTACTGTTGGATGTTTATGGGGTTATGTGCGAAAATTAGATGGGATTATAACAGAAATCTATAATGTACTAGATAATATTCCTAATACAATTATCATGGTATTACTTGCATATATACTTCGTCCTAGTATTTTTACCTTGGTGTTTGCTATGTGTATTACTAATTGGTTGAGTATGGCTAGATTTGTAAGGAATCAAATAATAATAATTAGAGATAGAGAATATAATTTAGCCTCCCGATGCCTAGGTACTCCTATAGGTAGAATTATAACTAAGAACTTACTTCCTTATCTAGTTTCAGTAATTATGCTTCAATTAGCTTTAGCTATTCCCATGGCTATAGGCGCTGAAGTGTTTTTAACTTATATTGGACTGGGCTTACCATTAAACACACCATCGCTTGGGAATCTTATTAATGAAGGAAGGGTTATAATGATGTCACCTTCTTTAAGATATCAGTTGATTTTTCCAGCTGTAGTACTTTCAGTTATTACCATATCTTTCTATGTAATTGGTAATACTTTTGCAGATGCTTCTGACCCTAGAAACCACGTTTAACGTGATTTACCTATTAGTATACATGGAGGCTTAAAATGGAAGATATATTAAATCAAAAAAAGATTGTTCTATCCGTTGTGAATTTGGTTATTAAGTTCAGTTTAAGGGGGAGAAAGTTGACTGCCATTAGAGAGGCCTCTTTAGACCTGTATGAAGGAGAAAGCTTGGCTATTGTTGGAGAGTCTGGTTCGGGAAAATCAGTTTTTGCAAAGTCTCTTATTGGCCTTTTAGATGTGAATGGCTGGGTGGATTCCGGTAGTATTATATATGAGAATAAAGATATAGGTAAATATAAAAAAGAAAAGCCTTGGCTGAAAATTCGTGGAAAAGAAATTGCAATGGTTTTTCAGGATCCAATGACCTCTTTGAATCCCCTTAAAACTATTGGAAAACAAATTGTAGAAGCAGTAGAACTTCATCAAGGTTTGAAAGGGCAAACCGCTAAAAATATAGTTCTAGAAATATTAAAAGATGTTGGTATATACAATCCCGAAGTTAGGTATAACCAATTTCCACATGAGTTCTCAGGTGGAATGAGACAAAGAGTAGTTATCGCTATAGCTATAGCTTGTCGTCCTAAAATACTTATCTGTGATGAACCGACTACTGCACTAGATGTAACAATTCAAGCCCAAATACTTCAGCTACTAAAGAATTTGCAGAATAAATATAAATTATCAATCATTTATATAACCCATGATTTAGGTGTGGTTGCTAAAGTAGCTGATAGAATCGCTGTTATGTATGCTGGAGATATAGTTGAGATTGGAACCTCGGAAGAAGTCTTTTATAATGGAAAGCATCCATATACTTGGGCATTACTATCCTCCCTTCCACAACTTGGTATCAAGGGGGAACCTCTATATTCCATAAAAGGTACACCACCAAATTTATTTAATGAAATAATTGGTGATGCCTTTGCCCCACGTAATCCTAAAGCATTAAAAATAGATTTCGTTTTAAGACCACCTTATTTTTCAATAAGTCCTACGCATAAAGCTAAAACTTGGCTTTTAGATCCTAGGTCTCCAAAGGTGGAACCACCGGACGCACTTAAAGCGCTACTTAATCAATGGGGGGCTTAAATAACATGAACAAGGAAGCAAGGGAAATTTTACTAGAAGTAAAAAATCTAAGTGTGGTATTTGGAAAAAATAAAAGAAAAGCCTTTACGGCTGTGGATGATGTTAGCTTTAATATATTTAAGGGTGAGACTTTTGGTTTGGTAGGAGAATCCGGTTCAGGTAAAACCACTATTGGTAGAGCTATAGCAAGGATTAATGAGACTGCCTCTGGTGATATAATATATAATGGAAAGAAAATTAATGGAAAAATCAGTAAAGTGTTAGATAAAGAGGTAACTAGAAAAATTCAAATGATATTTCAGGATCCCATGGCCTCACTAAATGAAAGAGCAAAGGTGGATTATATAGTATCAGAAGGATTATATAACTTAAAGAACTATAAAAATGAAGCAGAGAGGAAATCTAAAGTTGAAGGAGCTTTACTAGATGTAGGATTACTGCCTGAATTCTCAAGTCGATTTCCTCATGAATTTTCTGGAGGACAACGTCAACGTATTGGAATTTCTAGAACCTTAGTTATGGAGCCAGAGCTGATTATAGCAGATGAACCTATTTCTGCTCTTGATGTTTCTATACGAGCTCAAGTTCTAAATCTATTATCTAACCTGCAAAAGGAGAGAGGCTTAACCTATTTGCTTATTTCTCATGATTTATCAGTAGTACGTTTCACCACAGACAGATTGGCTATAATTCACAAGGGTAAGATTGTGGAAATAGCAGAAACTGAAACACTCTTTAATAATCCAGTTCATCCTTATACACGGGCATTACTTTCTGCGATTCCAATACCTGATCCACGCATAGAACGTAAACGAATTATAGAAGTTTATGACCCGAAGTATGATGACTCCGTCAAATATCCCACTACTTGGGTGGAAGTGGAGGAGGAACATTTTGTGCTTATTTGTAATCAATAAGCAAGGTAATAAAAAGATAGAGGTGGTATTTTAATGAAATTATTTATAAGTGCTGATATTGAGGGTACAACAGGTATTGTTAATTGGGAAGAAACAGATATTAACAAAGCTGCTAGTAACTATTTTTGTGAGCAGATGACCAAAGAGGTAAAATCTGCATGCGAGGCAGCTATAGAAGCTGGGGCAGATGATATTGTTGTAAAGGATGCACATGATTCGGGAAGAAACATTGACCCTTCAAAGCTCCCCTCTAAAGTGAGAATTATTAGAGGATGGACAGGCGGTCCTCTTAGCATGATGGATGGACTGGATAGTTCCTTTGATGGGGTTATACTAACAGGATACCATTCCGCAGCAAGTACATGTGGAAATCCACTTGCTCACACAATGAATACTAGAAATGAATACGTATTGATAAATGATGAAATAGCAAGTGAATTCCTTATTAATTGTTTCACTGCTGCTTTATTTAGAGTTCCTGTACTCTTTTTAAGTGGAGATAAGCTACTCTGTGAAACAGCTAAGGAACTTAACGAAAATATAAAAGTAGTTGAGGTAAGTGAGGGTATGGGTGGTGCTTCAATATCTATAAACCCAACTCTTGCATTGGAAAGAATAAAAAAGGAAGTTTTTGATGCAGTTAAAGATGATTATTTAAAATACATGATAAAACTTCCGGAGAAATTCAAGGTAGAAATTAGATTTAGAGATCATTCGAATGCATACAGAGCAAGCTTTTATCCTGGAGCAAAACAATCTGATATAAAAATAGTTCAATTTGAAGCTTCTAATTACATGGATGTACTTAACTTTTTAAACTTTGTGTTATAACTGTCAGGTACTATGTCTTTGAAGCTAATCCAAAGGCAGAAAAATGGGAAGCAGGAATTTATGTAAAATTCCTGCTTCCCATTTTTTAAAATATTTTATAACATACAACTTAAGTAATTTTAATTAATAAGCAAATATTAGCTTGTCTACCTTTAAAACAACTGGTTTTGATAAAAGCCATTGATTTGATATTGTATTATCATAAAAGAATAATGCTCCATTTGTTGGATCAATCCCGCTTAGTGCTGCATAGGCAGCTTTTATAGCATCTGCCTGCGCTGGGTTATTAATAAAACCATTTAGTACAGGTGTAAATTGATAATAACCATTTACCTTTTGATAAATAACCCCGCTAATAGTATTTGGGAAGCCACTGCTTTTAACCCTATTAATAACTACTGCACCTACAGCCACTTTAGCATTATAGGGTTCTCCTTGTGATTCGGCAGTTATTAGTCTAGCGAGTAAGTCCAATTCACTTGCTGTATAACTTATTGTTCCTGGTGAAGTTTGTACACCAGAACTAGAGGTTACTGGAATATCAAGTACTTGTCCTAAAATAATTGAGTCGTCCCATATATTATTTGCTCTTCTTAAGGTATATAAGGATATACCATATTTTTGTGCTATTAAGTATAAACTGTCACCACTTTTTACGGTGTAGGTTTTACAGGATACATATAATATTTGACCTGGGTATAAGACATTACTTAAAAGCTTATTATCATTTATAAGATTAGCTGTAGTTGTGTTAAATACATTACTTATCTTATATAATGAATCCCCTGAAGTAACCTTATAGGTAGCTGCAAATACATGCTGAGATACAAACACAGAAATACCTATACTTAATATTGTTGTTAAAAAAATACTTTTAAAGTTTTTAAATTTAATCATTAAGATTTCCTCCGTTTGCCTTCCGGGTTAGTTGACGGGTTAGGGTAGAGGTACCCAGCTTAAGTTCTTAGGCTTCACCCCATAACTAAAAAAAGCAACAAAGCTGCTTTCTCAGATTATAACTATTAGATCCCCGGTACTCCTTTTTTGGAGATTCGGCTAAACCCATCTTAATATGATATTGAGAATATGTCAATGGAATTGCATGGTACAATAAGAAGTAGTACACTTAATGTGAATTATATGGAATAAAATTTACCTAATAATTTGAAGATTTCAATAGACTGTTAAAATCAATATAATATTAAGTAAATTTAGAACAAGGTGCAATATCATTATATAAAATAGTTATAAAATTAAGAAATAATTAAAATTAAAGAAGCATATTACGAAAATTGGTATTATTGTTAATTCTATAACAGGCTACTCAAATTTAATAGCCCAAAAGCTCAAAGAGAAGTTTATTTCAGAGGGGTATGTGGCTGCAATAGCACAAGTAAAATCAGTTAAAGAAGGTGAACTGAGTGCAGAAAAAATCCAAATATAAAATTCCCCTAAAATTGAAGGCTATAACTTGCTTATTTTTGGTGCACCGGTACATTGCTTTTCATTATCACCAGCTATGTGTACCTATCTTTCACGCATTAATTTGAAACAGGTATCATTAGTTGGACAAGTAAAAAACGGAAAAGTCAGATTCATAATTTAATCGAAGAATTGAGCGCTCTATTAATAATTAATTATTGTTTATTAATTTAGCAATGAGGACACATAACAATAATTTTACTTGGTGTGGTTTGGGCTGGAATACTCATTGTTGTAATACTATAGACAACAATGAGATCTCGGTTTCTAGGGACATGGGTAAAGGCTTGTGCATTTTCTAGTACTATGTGAGTATGAGGGGAAATATTTAATTTTAAAGTATTATCACTATTTATCAACTGACTATTAAAATAGTCCACTTCCACATTTTCATGTTGTGAATCTAATGCCATAACAATTGCTCTATATTGTGGTGGGAAAATGAATGGTACAGGTACAGTTGTATCATAAAATCCAGTTACTACATTACCTATTTCAACCATTACATGGTCAACAAAGTAAGTGTTGGGAGACACTACAAAATTTACTAAATTTTCATAGCTGTCTTCTACAGACACTAATTTATAACAGCCAGTGTGTTCTCCAGTTTCGTCTATCATGAAATCTTTAATCATGGTAACACTTGGCTTGAAGGGGGGAGGAGCAGAAGATATAGAATTAATACCTTAGTTTATAGTATTCCGTAATTGGATAATTTCTTAGTAAGAATATTCTGATAAATCTATTGACAACTATATCTATAAGGCTTATACTAATTTCAAGATAAGAAATGAAAAATAGATTAAGAGTTCTTTAACCCTTATAAGTACAAAAGGTTTTGGACAAATCTATTCAGTAAATTAAGTTAGTAAATAGTAAAAGAAACCAGGAACCGAAGAATTAGGAAACAGAGAATCGAAGAGCCAATGAGTCAGAGTATCAATGAATTATAGGATCAAAGAAACCGAGGGTCAATGGAACAAGGAAACGGAGTGTATAGGAGTCTACAATCAATAACATGTTAATTTTTTTCATAGCATTTCTTATTGAAAATAGTACTTATAAAGGTAATATATGATGGAAAGAGGTGAGTCCACCAAATAGTTAAATTGCAAGGTAAATAAAGTTTTGATACTTTTATTAAAAAGATACCGTTGTAAATTACGTTTAGGTGAAAATTTATTGTTAAAAAAGTGTAAAAAGAAGTAAGAGCTAGAATCGTTGTAAAATAATGATTTTGGCTCTTATTATTTTCTAGTGAGTAATTAATAATAAGACCTGCTTTTACTATATAAATAATAGCATATTATATATGGAATCATTACCCGAGATTTCAAAAATAATTGCCTTTAATATTCATAGAGAGCTTTCAAATATTTCTTGTTTTTTTCTAAATTAAAAAAATCTCCGTTGCAAGCAGAGACTTTTTTTCTATTTAGAATTATGCTTTGTTAGTAGCTGTAGTTTGACTTGTATTCATACCTTGACTATTACCTTTATTATTACTTGGAGGTTTATTCTGTTTCTGATTTGCATTTTTATTTTTATTATTCTTTGGCATAAATTTTCTCCTTAATATTTTAATTTTTAGTAATTATCAACTGCATTTTATGTAAATAGGGTGAAAATTATGTACTCAATTAGCAAATATTATTATATAGTTATGTTTTTGATTTGTGAGATATAATTTAAAACTTTTTTTTACAAGAGCCTGTCACTCTTGACAAATGTAAACAATGATAATATGATGAACAGTGTTCACACATAAATTACGAGGAGGTATAAATATAGGAATAACTGATAGAAGAGAAGTGGAGAAAGAAGCATTAAGGGAAAAAATATTTGACAGTGCAAGTAAACTCATAATAGAGTACGGCTACGAAAAGCTATCAATTAGAAAATTAGCAAAGGATATTGAATACTCCCCAGCTGTGATTTACAATTACTTTAAGAATAAAGATGATATTATAAAGGCAATTACCCTTGATAACTATAATAGAATCTTTACAAAACTTTTAGATATTAATTTTGAAAGTATGGAAGCTAAAACAGCTTTAAAAATAGGACTTATAACACTAGCACAACTCCTTCTAGATCACAGAGAACATTTTAAGGCCACACTTTTAAGTGGTGTTAAAACTACAGAAGAGACCTCTAATGATAATGATGCTATGAAGTTACTTGTAAATATACTTAATAAAGGAGTTTCATTAGGAGAATTTGCTATAGATAATACTAAGTTCACTGCATTTTTACTTACTTCAGGTATCTTTGGTATGGTGAATATTATTTTGCTAAATAGCATTTATGAGGAAAATATGATAAATGATACAATAAACGCTTATGTGGAGCTACTTGTTAAAGGAGTTAGTAAATAATATATAAGATACTATTTGGAGGATGAAAAATGAAAACAGTAGTAGTATACAAATCAAAAACGGGATTTGCAAAGAAATATGCATTGTGGATTGGGGAGGATTTAACAGCGGATATTTTTGATAGTTCAAAGGTCACAATTAATATGTTGGCTACATATGATACGGTAATTTATTGTAGCAGCTTGTATGCAGGAGGAATTAATGGAATAAAATTAATAACAAAGAACCTTGATAAACTAAAAGATATAAAGTTAGTTGTTTTGTCAACGGGAGTATCTCCATCTAGAGTAAATGCTATAAATGAAGTAAGAGATAAAAACTTTACATTGGATGAACAAAAATATATTAAGTTCTTTTATTTAAGAGGTGGTTTTAATTTTAGTAAACTTACACCTACTGACAAAGTGCTTATGACATTATTAAAATGGAAAATAAAATATAAGAAAGAAAAGGATTTAACCGATGATGAAAGAGGTATGCTGGCGGTATACAACAAGCCAGTGGATTTTACGAGAAGAAAAAATATAGAAGAAATAGTAACTTACATTAATTCATTATATTCTGTTTAATAAATTAGTAGAAAATAATTTAAAGGCAGCTACCCATATATTTAGGTAACCGCCTCTAAAACTAAAATCCATTTATTGTTTTACTTCAACAAATATGCTCTTTGAGTCTGCAGAGGTTTGTTCAGCTTCTGCAATTTTTATTGTTTCCATTGTACTATATGGACATGCTCTATCAATAGGGGTTTTATTAAGTATTGACTGTATAAAGTACTTCAATTCTCTATAATACCCATTATCTTTTGAAAGCTCAGGAACAAAAGTTTTTTCGCCCACTGGATTTACTAGTATTTTGCCATTCTCATAGACTACGTTTCCACGTTCAAAGTTTACTGTAAATCTCATTTCAAAACCATAGTCTCCATTAAGAGTCCAATCATCTTGAGCATTTATTACCTTTCCGTCTTCATAAAGATAATTGGTAGAAACTATATCATAACCATTTCCTTTGTTAATAACCTTCCCAATTGTGGAAACTGAGTTTGGTTTTCCAAATAACCAATTAATCGTATCTACATCATGAATATGTTGATCAAACAAACAGCCGCCACTTTTTTCCTTTTGGAGAAGCCAATTCTCGAAGGACCACATGGGAGTGCCACCACCTCTGAAAAAATATCCATATACTGGCTTGCCAAATCTCTCTGTTTCAACGCAATCCTTTACATATTCATACTCAGGCCAAAACCTTAAGCATTGACCAATCATAAGATGTCGTTCGTTAGTTTCTGATGCTTCAATCATTTCCAAACAGTCCTTTGATGTAAGCGCCATTGGCTTTTCACAAAATACGTTCAACTTTTTATTTAATGCTTTAATTGTAACTTCAGCATGTAAATATGTAGGTAAAGTTACATCTAAATAATCCAGTTCCTCTTTTTCAAGCATTTCATCTACGTTGGTATAAAGATTATATTTCGAAAAATCATAATCAGATTTACCTACGTCCATATTCCCTACAATTGCTTTACCATCAAATTTTGTGGTATTTACATCACAAATTGCTACTAATTTTACTGGAAACCCTTCACTTTCAAGTCTTATGTAGTTCACCAAATGGCAATGTCCCATAACTCCCAAACCGATTATTGCAACTTTTAACATTTTAAATTCCTCCTTATATCTAATTAGTAATCTTTGTTTTAGAATATAAATATTTTACTTTTATAGCTTGATTTACTTTTTCTCTTAATGAAAGCAGATAATCATCCGTAAGAGGATATTCTTTGAACGTAATTGGCCTCTCAGTATTTTCTTCAATTAGTTTTAGTACAAAACCCTTGTCATATAAATTCTCTAGAAGCTTGAATGCTCTTAGATCTTGTAAGGCTTCATAAAATACCACCAGTCTGAGAGATTCTACTGGATTACCATCATTTCCGGGGTAAACAGAGAAGGTATCTCCTGATGGAGCAAAAAACTCACCATCTGTAACAATATATGGATTAATAGGTGCTATAGAAAATTGATTAAACCAAAAATTAAATCCCCAATGCAAAAAACCTACTATATCATATTTATAGAATTGGGTACCAATGATTCGATTCCTAAGGGAAGACATTGAGAAAAAACGATTGCTAACATACTGCCACTGTCCTGAGCAATAATAGGTCCATAGATTTGTCGCCTTATTTTCTATAAACTTTTCTATGTGATTACTAGCAGGAATCGGAAGCTCAACTGCTCCTGTGGTATAAAATTCATAATCTGAAAGTGCATCCATTATATGAAAATCTTTTAAGATATCCTTTACTATTGCTTTAGAATTAATATAACTCTGAATTTGATCTTTGCTAGGTTCATCGGATATGTGAAAATAGCATTTATCTGCAATTTCTTCTGTTTTTAAGAATATAATAAGTTCTGCTAAAAATACATGTAAGAATAATTTGTATTCTTCAGAAACTGAATCAGTATCCCAACCAAAGATTTTCTTATATTCACCATTTTCTACAGCCATTATTTTAGGTGCATGCTTAGCACCCCATTGAGTGAACAAATGTGAAATCTCAAAATATTCAACACCACATTCATGGCACAAATCAATCCATTTTTTCAACATATCAAAATTAAAAGTATATTTCTCAGGTTCATTCTTATATACATCTACAAGTTGAACTGTGGGTCGCTCTCCGTCAATGGCTGTGTCAAGGGGAGGTGTAAATATAGGAGTAAGTATCATATTTATTCCGTTTTTTACTGCTGTCTTTATGTAGTTTTCAATTAACTTCCAATGCTCATTACTAAAGATCGCCACTTTATATTCAAGAGCTAGGCAATCACAATGAAGCCATTGGGTAAAAATTAAATCCTGATTTGGGAGTAAAGCATCAATAATATCTATATTAAAAATCTCATTTGCAAGAATTTGCTTTTCCTCATCGTAAAAAATTACTTCAATATCATGGTTACCCTTACTTATCTGGGAATTTAATTCGATAGTAATCCACAGACTTCTAAGCTGGTTAGTTACAAAATACAAATGACCACATTCGTCAATATCCACTAATGGGTCAGGATAAAGTCCAGGAATAACTCTCAAATAATTTTCATCATAATTTGAATAAGTAGGCATTTGGGATGGAACTAGTTCAACTTTTCTTGTTTTTATACAGTGCTTGATATCTGATTTCATCTCAAAAGTTCCTATTCTTCTTGAAAGAATAACCTTATCAGTCTCAGTATATGCCACTTGAAATGAATATCTTTCATTTCGCAGCATAGAAGCTTTACTAATAGTTTTCTTATCATCAAGCTTATCATCTAAAAAAACTTTTTCAAGCGATGATAATAACTTAATTTTAAATGTACTATTCATTTTATATTCCCCCTAGTTATTACTCTTTCCATTTTACTCTAAAATCTGAAAAGCTCCAACAAATCTTCCTCTGTAATTGTATATTTTTTTTATAGGCAAAAGCATCTAATTTTAATATAGAATTTGCTCGAATAAAAGATTATAATGTAAAAATGATGTAATTAAGGATTATAGCTTTAACACTAAAAGGAGATTGCTCATGGAATACATAAACATTTTAAGAAACCCAGACAGTGTAATAGTTCAAACTAATGAAGAGTGGATAAACCTTATAAATTCGAATTCACTAACATGGAAAAGTAAGCAGATACAAGTTTGTTTAATAGAAGTTGGTAAGGAAGTATCTGTTAATGTGGTTTCAACAGAATTATCTGTGAAGAGAGTTAAATTAAGATGGAAACAGAATTTAGAATCAGGCTTGAGATTATTGGGAGATCATTGGGAAAGAGGCTATGGAGATCTAGAGTGGAGAGGAATTGTACCTGAACGGATAATGCCTTGGTATTTTTTAAGTAATGGAGACGGGATAACCCATGGATATGGAGTGAAAACTGGACCTAATGCAATGTGCTCCTGGCAAGTGGATAGCAAAGGTATAACTTTGTGGTTGGATGTTAGGTGTGGTGGCACAGGGGTAGAACTTGGAAGTAGAGAACTAAATGCAGCTACTATTATAAGTAGAGAGGGTATTAGGGGAGAATCGGCATTCAAAGCAGCACAAAACTTTTGCACAGCACTGTGTGAAAGACCAAAACTCCCAGACCATCCTATCTATGGAGGAAATAACTGGTATTATGCTTATGGTGATAGTTCTCATGATCAAATAATAGAAGATACTAAATTAATGACTTATTTGTCTGAGGAAAATGAAAATAGACCATATATGGTGATAGATGATGGCTGGCAGATTTGCCACAATAATTCCTGCAATGGAGGACCTTGGAATTCAGGGAATTATAGATTTCCTGATATGCAGGGACTGGCTGGAAAAATGTCAGAGCTTGGTGCCAGACCCGGAATATGGTTTAGGCCCCTTCTTACTTCAATGACTGTCCCAAAAGAATTTACCCTTCCCAATTCTAGACTATCGTCTTTGCATAAAAATGATTGGAAAGATGAATATTTAGATCCTAGCATTCAAGGAGTCCTTGAACTAATAACTCTGGATGTTAAACGTATAGTAGCTTGGGGTTATAAACTAATTAAACATGATTTTTCAACTTATGATTTATTAGGTAGATGGGGATTTGAAATGAATGGTGATATAACAGAAGATGACTGGCATTTTGCAGATAAAAGTAAAACTACTTCTGAGATAATACTTGGATTATATAGAGCGATAAAGGATGCAGCTGGAGATATTCCAGTCATAGGGTGTAATACTATAAGTCACCTTGCGGCAGGTGTTTTTGAGATACAAAGAACTGGAGATGATACCAGTGGACTTCAATGGGAGAGGACCAGAAAATATGGAATTAATACTTTAGCATATCGTATGCCTCAACACGGTAACTTCTATGCTTCAGATGCTGATTGTGTTGGGATAACAGATAAAATACCTTGGAGTCTTAATAAACAGTGGCTTGATTTACTCTCAAATAGCGGCACCCCTTTATTTGTATCAGTTGCAAAGAAAGCAATAGGTGCGGAACAAGAAAAAGCATTAAAACAAGCTTTTAAGAAATCCTCAAAGGAAATGCCAATTGGGGAACCTTTAGATTGGTTGAATACTACTTGTCCTGAAAAGTGGTTACTTAATAATGAAATTACTGAGTATGATTGGTTTGGTAAAGACATTAATTGAAGTAACAGATGAACATTAATTTTAATAATTAAGCATTACTAGCTGTAAATATCACTGCTAGTAATGCTTTTTATTATATATAATTATGTGGTTGTGAGCTTACTTGGCTTTAAGATAATCGAATCTGGAATTCCGATTTTAGTTTAAACTCAATTAGCATGTCTTATACCAACAAGTGAAGACTTTACATATATAA
>Ga0209430_1000291_pt1 | contig 56624 bp, 49 predicted proteins | sample BarGraIncub1133A_FD_184504 | JGI IMG/M metagenome (GOLD analysis project Ga0209430, IMG submission 184504) | Arctic peat soil microbial communities from Barrow, Alaska - Barrow Graham LP Incubations 11-33A (SPAdes) (version 2) | ecosystem: Environmental > Terrestrial > Soil > Wetlands > Peat... | reverse complement strand
CCTTGGTTCCATCGCCGATCTGAACCGTTTGCCTTCTGCTCTTTTCGTCATTGACGTGATGAAGGAACAAATCGCCGTTAAGGAAGCCCTCCGTCTCGGTATCCCCATATTCGGCATGGTCGACACCAACTCCAACCCCGAAAACATCGACTTCGTGATTCCGTCCAACGACGATGCCACGAAATCCATCGAAGTGATTCTGGGTGCCATGGTAGCCGCCATCGCAGAAGGTCTGGAAGAACGCAAGGTTGAAAAGATTGACATGGTTGCTGCTGAAGGTGACGAAACCGAAGCTCCTGTTAAACGTGAGCGTCGCGGTGGCAAAGCAAAGAAAGAACTCATCCAGAAAGATGATGTGGAAGCTTTGACAGCCAATGTTGCAGCCAAATTCATCAAGGAAGACGAGTAATAACTCCAGAAACTTCCAAGTTCTGCGTTGTTCAACCTCACTAAAATCCTCATTTACAAAAGTAAACTCCGGTTTTAGTTCGGCCGAACGTCTTGAACTTGAAACTTTCTGAAATTATTCCCCTCGCTCTCAATAAATTCAATCACGTGCCGATGTGCTCCTACAGTTAGGCATATCGGCATGTGTTTTTTACCATTGAAATCTATAACAAACAAATAAATAGTATTATGGCAGTAACTATGGCAGAAATCTCGAAGCTTCGCACTATGACCGGAGCCGGGATGATGGATTGCAAAAACGCTTTGATCGAAGCTGAAAACGACTTCGAAAAAGCCATCGAAATCATTCGTAAAAAAGGACAGGCTGTTGCCGCCAAGCGCAGCGACCGCGAAGCGTCCGAAGGTTGTGTATTGGCAGGTGTAAACGGTGGCTTTGCCGCTGTGCTCGCCTTGAAGTGCGAAACCGACTTCGTAGCCAAAAACGAACAGTTTATCGCATTGACTAAGTCCTTCCTGGACAAGGCTTTGGCAGAAAAACCCGCAGACCTTGCCGCTTTGAAGGCATTAATCATTGACGGTCGTACCATCGAAGCACTGATCATCGAGCGTATCGGTATAATTGGTGAAAAAATGGAACTGGACTTCTACGAATTCGTCAATGATGCGTTCGCCATTTCGTACATTCACCCAGGCAATAAGCTGGCCACCTTGGTTTCTTTCAACAAGGAAACCGAATATCAGGTTGCTCGCGACATCGCCATGCAAGCTGCAGCCATGAATCCAGTATCTTTGGATCGTGCTTCTGTTCCTGCTAAAATGATCGAAACCGAACTGGAAGTAGGTCGTGAAAAGGCCCGTGAAGAAGGAAAACCTGAAAACATGTTGGAAAAGATCGCTCAAGGCCGTCTCAACAAATTCTATCAGGAATCTTGCCTGCTCGAACAGTCTTTCATCAAGGACAACAAAATAACCATCGCTCAGTACCTCACCAGCGTTGACAAGGCTCTGGTGGCTACAGCGTTCAAACGCGTTACTTTAAATATGGAATAAGTTTTATTATTCTAATAGAAGAATGCTGCCTCATAAGGGGTGGCATTTTTTTATTTTTTGAAATCACCACGAACTTTGTGACCTTGCTTCGTCAGGTAGTCCGCGATTTTTAACCGGACATCACCCTGGATAAGGATTTCATCATCTTTGGCGGAGCCGCCGGTGCCGCAGTGTTTTTTGAGGGTGGCGGCGAGGTCTTTAAGAGCGGATTCGGTGCCTTGGAAGTTGCTCACGATGGTGGCGGGTTTGCCATTGCGTTTCTCAAAACGAATGATAAAGTCCTGGCGTTTGGATGGAGTAGCGGCTACTGATGTTGCAACAGCGCTTTCGCCCACAGTTGAAGGGAGATGCTCCAGTTTCGCATTCAGAAGATCTTTCCAGTCGGGCTTGCTCATGGACATATATAGATTGGTGTACTCAAAAGTAGAGAGGAATTTGCACACCGGCAATAATTAGCAGATACAATTGCTTTTTTTTATTATTTTTGTACAAACTGATGTTGTTTAAACCGATGGATTTCACAAGGCCTACTGATTTTCGCTCGATACCGGAACCGACGTTGCGTCGCTTGCCGTGGTATTTAGCCTACCTGAAACTGGAGTCCGATCAAGGTGCTGATTTCATTTCCTCCACGCAGATTGCAAAAGCCATCAACGTGAGTGCTTCGCAGATAGCCAAAGACTTGTCGCTGGTCAATGTGGCCGGTAAGACGAGGGTTGGTTATGATGTCAAGCAATTGGTGGATGTGCTGGAAAATTTCCTTGGTTTCAAAAGTGTGCACCGAGCCTTTATATTCGGTGTCGGAAGTCTGGGAGCAGCGTTGTTGCATGACCGTGGTCTTTCGCAATTCGGCGTTGAAATCGTGGCCGGTTTCGATGTGAATCCAGCTATCGTCGGTACAGAGTTTGATGGGCTGAAGGTATATCACATCAATGAATTTGCACAAATGCAGACAAAAATGAACGTTGCCATCGGCATTCTGACCGTGCCCGTAGATAAGGCACAAATGGTGGCTGAACTGATGGTGGAAGGCGGCATCAAAGCGGTATGGAATTTCACCCCGTTCCGGATTCGGATGCCACAAAACATCGTGGTGCAGAACACGTCCATTTATGCCCACCTGGCGGTGATGTTCAACCGCCTAGAGTATCAGTTTGCCCGTTAAAATTATGTTTTTATGAAAATACTCGCGGTCGGAATGAATTACCGGAAACATGTTGCTGAACTGAACAATACAGTTCCGGTAGAACCAGTCCTATTTATCAAGCCTGATTCAGCAATGGCTTTTGCCCCTGCCTCCAAAGGTACGGCCAACAAACCCTTTTTTCTCCCGGATTTCTCCAACGAAATCCATTATGAAACGGAACTGGTCGTGAAAATCTGCAAATTGGGCAAAAACATTGCCGCTCGTTTTGCTCACAGGTATTATGAGGAAGTGACGGTCGGACTCGATTTGACGGCGCGGGATTTGCAGCAGAAATTGCGCAAGGCAGGGATGCCTTGGGAAATTAGCAAAGGCTTCGACGGATCGGCTGTGTTGGGCGATTTTGTGAAGCTCAAGGATTTGGGAGATATTCAAAACTTGGATATCAAGCTCGAAATCAACGGGAAAACGGTTCAGAATGGTTGCACGGCCGACATGATTTTTGCGGTGGATACCGTCATCGAATATGCTTCCAAGTTTTTTACCCTCAAGACAGGCGACCTTATTTTCACAGGAACCCCTTCTGGTGTTGGCCCGCTCTTTAAAGAAGACCACCTGGAAGCATCGCTTGCCGGAAAGAAATTGCTGGATTTGCGGATCAAATGAATACGATTCAGGCAAACTTTTCGTTCTAGTAGCTGTTAGGTATCCTTCATGAAGCATTTAATCCTATTTTTTCTCACCCTTTTTGTTGTAACTGGTTTGCAGGCTGGTAACAGCCGAAGTTTGGATTGGAATCAATCCTCCGTTGCTGTGCCCGATTTCGAAGGCTCGTTCCATCCGGAAGGCCAAACACTACCTGTATACTTCGAATCTCACGAACCGGAAGTCAAAGCGTCCAACTACCAGGTACGTTTGGTTTATCCCGTTTTCAAAAAATTGGTGACCTCCGAACTGAAAGCCTTAAAATCTCTGTTGAACTCCATACCCGACAGCATCACCGTCACCGTAAATGTAGGAACCGCCCGCAAGAAACCGGTGTTGGACATGTCCTTTACACCCTTTATTCATAAAGACGGAGCGTACTACAAACTGGTTTCCTTCGACTGGGACATCACTCCGGAAGGAACATCTCTGAGAAGTGCCCAGGCAATAACCTATACTCCCAACTCCGTGCTGGCATCTGGCAAATGGAAAAAGATAAGTGTCACCGAATCGGGTATCTATAAGCTCACGTTTTCAGACATCAAGAATATGGGCATCGACCCGGCCAAGGTTCAGATTTATGGTTACGGCGGCAAACTGCTGAACGAAAATTTCTCTTTGGCAGGTTATTTGGACGATTTGCCCGAAGTGGCCGTTTACAAGGCGAGTGATTACATTTTGTTTTATGCACAAGGCCCAATTTCGTGGAGTTACAGCAATACCTACAACATGTATGTCCGTACACGGAACCATTACTCGGACAAGGCGTATTATTTTGTGGGCGAGCGGGCAGGGGGAACCTTAACGGCATCTGTTTCCACCTTCACCGGTGTCGCCAATAAGGAAATCACATCCTTCACGGATTTCCAGTTGCATGAAGAAGAAAAAGTGAATGTGGGTGAATCGGTTGCTGGCAGAGGCACTGGCCGTCAGTTGTATGGAGAAGATTTTATTGCCTCCTCATCCCAGACCTTTCCTTTTGACGTACCCAATCCCGATTCGACGGTCAATTCCAGACTGATGACCGAATTTACTGCCAACAATCAAAATTCGACCTATTGCAATGTGTTAGTAAACAATACGTTCCTAAGTTCGATGGCCTTTCCCATGATTGATGCGTCGGATGACTATCGGTACGCCTACGACGCGAGCGCATCTGGCAATTTCAAGCAAAAAAAAGCGACACTTTCTGTGCAGTTGGATTATTATCGGACCAACACCTCGAGTAAATCCGTAGCGCATCTGGATGCCATTACACTGAACGCCAGGCGTTACATGAAGATGATTGGTTCCACGATGCCTTTTCGAGATCCCAACAGCGTTGGCGCCGGAAATGTCGGTCGTTTCACCCTGCAGAACGCGACCTCCAAGCTTTTGGTTTTTGATGTAACCGACCAAAAGAACATGGTTCTTATGAACGGAAGCCTAAATTCAGGCACGTATGAATTCGCCAGTTCAGCAGCCAACCTTCATGAATATGTAGCAGTCGAAACCGGCAGTGCTATCGCCAAACCAACCATCGAAAGCAGCGTTTCCAATCAGAACCTCCATGGTCAGATCGGCGTGGATATGGTCATCGTCGCTCCGACAGAATTCCTGTCCTACGCCAAAAGGTTGGCCGATGCCCATACCGCGCACGATGGCATGAACGTTCTGGTGGTGACACCCGAGCAGGTTTACAACGAATTTTCCTCCGGCACACCTGACGCCACTGCCATCCGCCGAATGATGAAACTGTATTACGATCGGGGTTTGACCGATGCCGAACTGCCTGATTACCTCTTGCTTTTTGGGGATGGTGTCTATGACAACCGCTTGGTGACCTCTATGTTTTCTAACAACACCTCGAAGACCAACAAGATTCTGACCTACCAGTCTGTAGAAAGTTCCGATGGGCATTATTCCTACGTGACGGACGATTATTTTGGTTTTTTGGATGATTCGGAAGGGTCTTCCTTAAGTTCGGCAAAACTGGATATCGGCATCGGCCGATTCACGGTATCGAGCGCCAAGGAAGCTGAAATTGCCGTTAATAAGGCCATTTCCTATATGTACAACAGTAAAATGGGACCCTGGAAAAACAGATTGCTTTTTCTGGCAGACAACGGTGACTCCTACCTGCATGTCGGTCAGGCAGATGCGCTGGCAAACATGGTTGGATGGGCGCATCCTGAATTCATGATCAACAAGATCTATATCGATACCTATACCAAAGTAACCGGTGCGTCTGGAGTTACGGTTCCCGATGCCAACACGAAGTTTGCTGAACTGTTGAATGCTGGTTTGCTGATGCTGAATTATACAGGTCACGGTTCCACCAACCAATGGGCTGATGAAAAATTACTGTTGAATGCTGACATCGCCAACATGAACAACAAATGTCTGCCGCTCTGGGTGACTGCGACCTGCGACTTTTCCCGTTTCGATGCAGCAGAAACTTCCGGTGGTGAATTGGTGTTCCTCAAGGAAAATGGAGGAGGGATTGCGCTGTTCTCGACGACCCGAATAGTGTATTCTTCCAATAATTATACCATTAATAAGTGTTTCCTCGATAATATCTTTGCCAAAAACAATGGTGTTCGCTATACACTTGGTGATATCATGAATTTGGCCAAGCGTAGTGATTTACTAAACGGCGATTCCAACAAACTGAGTTTCATGTTGATTGGCGACCCTGCCTTGAAACTGGGTTATCCGGAATATTCCGCTCAAGTGACGCAAGTGAACGGTAAAGACGTTTCACTCGTCAATGATACCTTGCAAGCACTAAGCACGGTCACCGTTTCGGGTAAAATTTTCCGTGAAAACGGGACGCTTGCCACCGATTTCAACGGACTGATTTCCCCAAGCATTCTGGATGCTACCGAAATCATTGCCAAACTCGGTCGTTCGGAAGGAGATACCCTCACCATCTACGACCGCAGCAAGGTGCTTTTCTCCGGTAAAGACAGTGTCAGGAACGGCCTGTTCAACTTCACGTTTGTTGTTCCAAAAGACAACAGCTATTCGTTCAAGGTAGGTCGCATCAATCTGTACGCCTGTGACGGAACTGGTGCCAACGAAGCCCAGGGTTATTATTCGAATTTCGTGCTTGGTGGTACGAATCCATCCGCAATAATCAATAATGAAGGCCCAAAGGTCGCATTGTATCTGAACGATGAGGCTTTTGTCAAGGACGGAACCGTCCAGGAAAGCCCGACACTCCTTGCCCGGATTTCAGACGAAAACGGACTGAGCACTTCCGGCAACGGCATCGGGCACGACTTGATGTTGGTGGTTGACGACATGCCTTCAAAAATTTACAACCTGAACAATTTCTTCATGGCAGATGTCGGTAGTTACAAGTCGGGTATGGTCCGCTTTCAGATACCGAAACTCACCGCCGGGAAACATCACCTCACCTTCAGAGCATGGGATGTGCAGAACAATTCCACGATCGATACGTTGACTTTTATCGTGAAGCCAGGGCTGAAACCTGAAGTAAGCGACGTGCAGTTTGTTCAGCAGGGAAATGCAGGGCAGTTCCTCTTTACGCACAATAGGCCTATGGCGGATGTCACTGTAAAACTCTCCGTTTTCGACCTTCTGGGGCGCATGATCTGGCAATCCGACTGGAACATGCAGGCAGAAAACAACACCAGTGACCTCTTGGAATGGAATTTAACCGATACAAATGATCGTCGTATCGCAAATGGTATCTATATTTGCCGAATCATCCTTACAGACACCAACGGTTCGCAAAATTTCGGATCGAAAAAAATTCTCATAACCGGACAATAAACGACCCTTTTCAGAGTTATTGATAGTCAAGACTAGTTCGAAATTCGTATGAAGAAAAATAGTATCATCATCGCTGTTTGTTTGTTATTAATGCTTGCAGTTTCAGCACATTCTCAAAATCCCTACAATCCCATCGTCAATTCCGTACCCTCGTTGAGCATTTCACCGGATGCTGCCGCCAGTGGTTTGGGTGATTTGGGTGTCGCTACAGAACCGGACGTTAATTCACAATACTGGAATCCATCCAAATATGCCCAGATCGAAAGCAATGCAGGTCTTTCGCTGTCGTTCACTCCTTGGTTGTCTCAGCTGGCTCCCGACATCAATCTTTCGTATTTGGCTGGGTATTACAAATTGGATGACCGTTCGGCCCTCAGCGGTTCACTGCGCTATTTTTCGCTGGGTGAAGTGACCCTCCGTACTGCTTGGAATGACCCGGGTTATTCCATTATGCCATACGAAATGGCCGTGGACCTGGGTTATTCCAGAATGCTGGCCGAATACTTTTCCATGGGTGTGACCATGCGTTATATGATTTCAGATCTGATGAGCAGCGACGATCCCCCCGGGTCCGCTTACTCCGCCGACATTTCCTCCTACTGGAAAAAACCCGTCTATTTTGGCCGTGAAAAAGGTTCCGTTGCTTTCGGTGCCAACATTTCCAACATCGGTACCAAAATTTCGTACGATGGTGGCAACAGCAGCTATTTTATTCCGACCAATCTGCGTGTCGGGGGTTCCGTACATTATCCCATCGACGATTTCAATGCACTGAACATCTCGATGGATATCAATAAACTGCTGGTTCCGACACCGAAAGACACCACGGAAGTGACCACCAACGTTTCCTCCATTGCCGGTATTTTCCAGTCTTTCGGAGATGCCCCCGGTGGTTTTAAGGAAGAAATGCAGGAGCTCTACGGCTCTGTCGGGGTGGAATACGCCTACAACAATCAGTTTTTCATTCGAACCGGTTATTTCTATGAAAACCAGTACAAAGGCAACCGTAAATATTTCACGTTTGGCGCTGGCTTCCGGATGAGCATGTTTCGCTTGGATGCCTCCTACCTGGTTTCCCAGGCGCAGAGCAGTCCACTGGACGGAACGCTTCGTTTTTCCCTCGCCTTCGACATGAAGGGTATCCAGATGTTGCTGGGTAAGTGATCGTGGACATTCGCGTCGGATATGGATTTGATGTACACAGGCTGGTCGTTGACCGGCCTTTGTGGCTTGGTGGAGTAGTGATTCCGTTCGAAAAAGGCTTGCTCGGCCATTCCGATGCCGATGTGTTGATCCATGCCATTTGTGATGCCATGTTGGGTGCCGCCAACCTGCGGGATATCGGTTTCCATTTCCCCGACACGGCAGGCGAATTCAAAGGCATCGACAGCAAAATTCTGTTGCGCCGCACCACTGACTTGTTGGCAGGCAAAGGCTGGAAAGTCAGCAATGTGGATGCCACCGTTTGTGCCGAACGCCCCAAGCTGAATACGCACATTCCAGCCATGCAGTCTTGCCTGGCGCCGCTAATGGATATTCAGCCCGATGCGGTTTCCATCAAAGCTACCACTACCGAGAAACTCGGATACACCGGCAGGGAAGAGGGCATGTCCGCTTCTGCCGTTGTTTTGATCACCCGTTCGTTTATACTAAACAGTCGTTTTTCGTGACTCGGCAAAGTCGAAGCAAACTTCGCCTCTGCACTCGCTACTTAAAACGTTCCTAAACCCTTTTATTTCTGTTGCGGAAATTGGCTTCCCTTTGGGAAAAATCAATTTTATCGTGTACATTTGAGGTCATGAAGAAAGGACTCGGACTTTTGATGGCATTGTTTCTGTTGCCCCTGCTGGCAGGAGCTGTCGACGATGTGCTGCGCTTTCGGCTCTACCTGAAAGACAAGCCTGACCTGACGATGTCTCCGATGCCTTACAGGCTTTCACCTGCTGCCTTAGAGCGCCGGACCAAACAGGGAATCGCCCTCGATTCCACCGATTTGCCAATTGCTCCAGGTTATCTTCAAGCGATTCGCGAAAAAGGACTGCCCATTGTTTCCCAATCCCACTGGATGAATTCGGTCGTGGTGTCCATGGCGGATTCTTCAGGCTTGGATTCGCTCAAAGGGTTGCCGTTTGTACGCGAAGCGAAGTTGGTCTGGGTAAATCCTGCTCTCAAAAAAGCCAGTTCCAAAAAGCGGGTAGTCACCAGAAACAAATACATCACCGATTCGTTAAGCTATTACGGAAAGGCGGAAAGTCAGGTAGAAATGCTTGGCTTGGACGCCCTGCACACTGCCGGTTTCAAAGGGGGCAGCATGACAATAGCCATAATCGATGCCGGTTTCATCGGAGCGGACACCATTTCATTTTTTAAAGACTTGAAAGTGAAAGCGACCCGAGATTTCATTTATCCGCCCACTACCGTATACAATGGCCATTACCACGGAACAGCCGTCTTGTCTCTAATGGCTTCGCAGAAACCCTACACGATTGTTGGCACGGCACCTGAAGCCAGCTATTGCCTGCTCCGTTCGGAAGACAACAGTTCCGAATTCCCCATCGAGGAAGATTATTGGGCCGCAGCGGCAGAATTCGCCGACAGCATCGGGGCAGACATCATCAACAGTTCACTGGGTTATAGCGAGTTCGACATGTCTTCGCTTTCGTACACCAAAAACCAACTGGACGGAAAAACGGCATTTGTAACCAAAGCGGCCACCATGGCGGCCTCCAAAGGTATGCTGGTTGTCATCAGCGCCGGAAATGAAGGAGCCAAACCCTGGCGGAAAATCAATTTCCCATCCGATGCGCCTGAAGTCTTGACGGTGGGTGCCGTGCAAGCCGACTTAAGCCGCGGCTATTTCAGCTCCATCGGCCCGACGGCTGACGGCCGAATCAAGCCCGACATCATGGCCATGGGCGTCAACAATACCATCATCAACGGTGTCGGTGCTGTAACATTCGGAAGTGGAACGTCCTTTTCGGCGCCTCTTATTGCCGGCATGGCCGCCTGCGTCTGGAACGCCCTGCCCATGCTGAAAGCCTCTGAATTGCGCACTAAAATCATTGAAAGCAGCGACCGGTTTCTCACACCTGACACCTTGTACGGCTATGGCATACCCAACGCTCAAAAATTGTGGCTGACCATTAAGAATTCACTTGACCAGAAGAAACTGGATCGTTTCTACTGCTATCCGTCACCGGCTTCAGACAAATTGTATCTGGCCAGTTTCCTGCAAACCCAGGAATCCGTCAAGGTCATCATCTACAATTCCTTCGGAAGGAAAGTCCTCGAAAAGACCCTGTCTGGCAGCGCTTTGAGCGTGGATGTCAGCAATTTGCCCAACTCCATCTATTTGGTTGATTTCATTGTATCCGGCGTTCGTCAGGCCACTCAAAAAATCCTGGTACAACGATGATGGAAGCTTTGACACTCTTGGATCTAAATCAGTTGGTCCGGAATCGCCTGCGCCGTGAGTTTCCCGATACCTATTGGATTTCGGTTGAAATCAGCGAATGCAAGGAGCACTTTTCGGGGCATTGTTACCTCGAACTGGTGCAGAAACGCGAAAACTCCGAAGCGCTTTGTGCCAAGGCGCGTGCTACAATATGGGCCAACACTTGGGCCAACTTGAAACCCACATTTGAACAACATACTGGAACCCGTTTGCAGGCTGGACAGAAAATATTGGCCGAAGTCTCGATTGATTTCCACGAACTGTACGGATTCAGCCTGGTCATCAGGGATATCGATCCGACCTATACCATTGGGGACCTGAGCTTGCGTCGGCAGCAAGTGATTCGCCAACTCACCGAGGACGGCGTGTTCGAACTCAACAAAGAGTTGGAATGGCCGACGCTGCCCAAACGCATTGCCGTGGTTTCTTCGCCCAGCGCTGCAGGGTACGAAGACTTTATGGATCAGCTTCACCACAACGATTTCGGTTTCAGCTTTCAAACCTCATTTTTCCCGGCCACCATGCAAGGGGATTCGGCCGCCTCGAGCATTTTGGATGCGCTGAACATGGTTCAGGCTTCGGGATTGAAATTCGATGTGGTCGTCATCATCCGTGGAGGCGGTGCCACCACCGACCTGCGCTGCTTTGACGAATACGAACTTTGCTATTATTGCGCCCAATATCCGCTACCTTTGCTTACGGGAATCGGCCACGACCGAGATTCCTCCGTGCTGGACCTGGTGGCGCATACGTCCGTAAAAACGCCGACTGCAGCCGCCGAGCACCTCATCGATTGCTTGAGCAGCGAAGCCTACAGATTAGATGAAAATCTTGACAAACTCCAGCAGCGGATTTCTCAATTGCTGGAAGCGTACAAACGGAAGCTGCAGGCCAACACCGAGCGACTTCGCCGCACCACTTCCGACGGACTACACAAAGCCAATCTGCAGGTGGAACGCAACCAGGCTGAACTTTACCGCCGCGCCAATCAATTTGTATTGGTTCGCAGACAGTCCGTTGATTTGAAGTCCGCAAGTCTGAACCACCGTGTTCAAACCCTGCTCGATCAGCAAAAGCACCGGCTGGGCATGCTCGAAAGCCGCCTCGAAACCTTTTCGCCTGAAATCATGATCAAGAAAGGCTTCTCGCTAACCTTGCATCAAGGCAGGATTCTGAAATCTGTCAAGGATCTCCAACCAGGCGATGAACTCCAAACCCGCCTCAAAGACGGTGTCATCTATAGCATTATACAACAAACAGATACGAACGTTTTAAGTAGCGAGTGCAGAGGCGAAGCTTGCTTCGACTATGCCGAGTCACGAAAAACGACTGTTTAAAATAAACGAACCATGACTGAAAAAAAGTTTTCCTACAACGCCGCCATGACTGAAGTGGAGCAGATACTGGATGTCCTGAGCAAAAACGACCCGGACGTGGACGAACTGACCCGTCAGGTGAAACGCGCTACTGAGCTGCTGCAGGCTTGCAAGCAGAAGCTCTATGAAACCGATGTGGAAATTCAGGCAGTATTCGAAAAAGAATGAAGACGTTCGCCTTGATATTAGCTGGTGGGAAAGGCCTGCGCATGGGTGCCAACCTGCCCAAACAGTTTTTGCTGCTTGCCGGAAAACCCGTACTGATGCATACGCTGGAGGCTTTCCACAAGGCTGATCCTCAAATCGAGATCATCTTGGTTTTGCCTTTGGAGCATCAGGTCTATTGGTCAGAACTATGCACGAAATTCAATTTTACGTTGAAACACCGTATCGCTACTGGTGGTGCGGTTCGGTTTGATTCCGTACGCAATGGTCTTATGCTAATTATGGAAGAAGGCCTGATTGCTGTTCACGACGGTGTTCGACCTCTGGTCAGTTCAGCGCTCATAAAAAAATGTTTCGAAGCCGCCTTGGAAAATGGGGCCGTCATCCCTGTTTTTGAACTCACCGAAAGCATCCGCCGCATTGAAGGCGACCGTAGTTTTGCCGAAGACCGCAACCGCTACCGTTCCGTTCAGACGCCCCAGACTTTTCGCTCCGAACTATTGAAGAATGCCTATGAACAACCTTTTAGGGCACAATTCACGGACGATGCCTCCGTAGTGGAAGCGGCCGGCTATGAAATTTTCCTGTTGGAAGGCCATCGGGAAAATATCAAAATAACCCATCCCCAGGACCTGCTTCTGGCGGAACAACTTTTACAGAAATAGTGCTCGACCTCGCAAGCAAAGACCTCACATTTATCCCCGGTGTCGGCCCGGCCCGGGCGGAGATCCTGAAGAAAGAACTCAACATCTCCAGTCAGGAAGATTTGCTGTATTATTTCCCGTACAAATACATTGACCGAACCAAAATTTACACCATCGGTGAGTTGACGTCGAACATTCCCTACATCCAGGTGATAGGGCAGTTTCAGCAGTTCAAGATGGTGGGCGAGGGCAGATTCAAGCGACTTTCGGCTACGTTTTCAGACGGAACCGGCGTGCTGGAACTTGTCTGGTTCAAAGGGGTCAAATTCATTGTGGACAAATACAAGTTGGGTGTCGATTATATGGTGTTCGGCAAGCCTTCCGTGTATGGCCACCAGCTTTCCATAGCGCATCCGGATGTTGACCCGGCTCCGACGGCCACTTCAGCTCCGATGCCAGGCCTGCAGCCTTTCTACAACACGACGGAGAAGATGAAAACGCATTACCTGAATTCCAGGGCGGTGCAAAACATCGAGGCCAGTCTGATCCGAACCATTCAGGAACGATTGCCTGAAACCATGCCAGAAAGCTTCACTAAAAAACACAAGCTGATGCCTTTGCACGATGCTTTGGTGCAGGTGCACAAGCCTACCGATGCGCAGACCTTGAAACTGGCACGCTATCGTCTCACGTTTGAAGAACTGTTTTATTTGCAACTCCATATACTAAGGTATACCAAAGATCGCGATAAAAAATACCGCGGCTATCCCTTCGAAAGCATCGGCGAACTCTTCAACACCTTTTTTCACCGGTATCTGCCGTTCGATTTGACCAATGCCCAGAAGCGGGTGCTGAAGGAAATCCGGGCCGACCTTGGCAAACCCCGTCAGATGAACCGATTGCTCCAGGGTGACGTGGGCAGTGGCAAGACGCTGGTGGCGCTCATGTCCATGCTCATTGCCTGCGACAACGGTTTTCAGGCCTGCATCATGGCCCCTACTGAAATCTTGGCCAATCAGCATTTCGTAACCATCCGGGAGTTTCTGCAGGACATGCCCGTGAAAGTGGCCCTGCTCACCGGTTCCACCAAACCAAAAGCCCGCATTCCCTTGCATGAAGGGCTCCGAAATGGTGAAATCCAGATTCTCATTGGCACGCACGCTCTGATTGAAGAAACGGTGCAATTTAGCAATCTGGGTCTGGTGGTCATTGACGAACAGCACCGATTCGGTGTGGAACAGCGCTCCAAGCTCTGGCGCAAAAACGAGAATCCGCCGCATGTGCTTGTCATGACGGCCACCCCGATACCCCGCACGCTGGCCATGACCGTGTATGGCGACCTCGATGTTTCCGTTATTGACGAATTACCCCCAGGCCGCAAACCCATCCAGACCCAGCACCGTTTCGATGGTAAAAAGGGACCGCTTTATGCGTTCATGAGGGAGCAACTCAAGGTCGGTCGTCAAATCTACATCGTTTACCCGCTCATCAGTGAATCCGAAAAGTCGGACTATAAAAACCTCGAAGAAGGCTATATCCACATTCAGGAAGCTTTTCCCGAAGTCAAGGTCAGTATGGTTCACGGTCGGATGAAACCCGTCGAGAAGGACGCGCACATGCAGGCTTTCGTTTCAGGCGAAACTCGCATTCTGGTGGCAACCACCGTCATCGAGGTCGGCGTGAATGTGCCCAATGCCAGTGTGATGATGATTGAAAGTGCCGAACGCTTCGGTTTGTCACAGCTGCACCAGCTCCGCGGAAGGGTTGGCCGAGGAGCCGAGCAATCCTATTGCATCCTCGTTACGTCGTATAAACTTTCGGACGAAAGCCGCAAACGCATGGATATACTGGTGTCGACCAACGATGGTTTTGAAATTGCCGAAGCCGATCTCAAGCTCCGCGGTCCCGGCGATTTGGAAGGAACCCAGCAAAGCGGCATCCCCTTCGACCTAAAAATTGCTAATTTGGCTAAAGACGGCCAATTGGTGGAACATGTTCGAAATATTGCAAGAAATATCCTAGATGAGGACCCTGAATTGGCTCAACCTGAGAATGTTGTGTACAAAAGACAATTGCGGAAACTGTTCGCAAAAAAGATAAATTGGGGCGTAATCAGTTGATTTATTATTGAAAAAAAAGCTTAATCGGTTTTTATTGTTGAATACTTTTTTTTATCTTTGAAAAGTCGGGAAAAACGCCGATGCCTTTTTTCATTGCTGAACCGAATTATTATGCATTTTTACAAAACCTTATTTCTTCTACTTTTCGCCACCACTATGGGGATTAATGCACAGGATAATTATACTGTGAACATTCGCTACGGCCGCAATGCCGCAGCCTTGGATTCCGTTATCACCAAGCAACTGGCCGAAGACGAAGAGGAAGAGGGTGACTTGTACGAAGGTCTTTACGGAAGCTGGAACAATTCAGCCGTGAATCCCTATGGCATGAACATCGGCAATATGAAGGACAGTTTTTATATCAATATTGCCAATTATTATCCTCCGGTTTTGGGAAAAGTCACTTCTCCCTTCGGAACCCGCAGACACAGTTTCCATAATGGCATCGACCTGAGAGTCAAGGTTGGGGATACCATCCGTGCTGCATTCAACGGTCGTGTACGTGTCCGTCAGTTCAACCGTCGCGGATATGGCTATTACATTGTTTTGCGCAACCACGAAGGCATCGAAACCATTTATGCGCATTTGTCCCGTTTTCTCGTCGCTCCCAATCAGGACGTGAAAGCCGGCGAACCCATCGGACTTGGTGGTAATACTGGTAGATCCACTGGACCACACCTGCACTTCGAAACACGTATTTTCGGAAACCCGATCAATCCGGCCAAACTTTTCAGTTTTGAGGATTACGTGCCCCTTCAGAAAAAGTATTTCATTGCCAAAGCAAAAACCTTCGAGGAACGCATAAAATATTCAGGTGGCGTTTATTTCGGTGTGCGTGCTGCACTTCCGGGAACGGACCTAGTAAACAAGGCGGGTACCAAAACCTACCAAAAAGGCGAATATGCCACTGTGAAGTTCCACACTGTCCGCAAAGGAGATTCTCTATACCACATTGCCGCTGATAACGGAATGAAGGTTTCAGATCTTTGCAAGTTGAACAATATTAAGACCAAGTCATCCATTCGTCCAGGTCAACGTTTGAGACTTTCTTAATTCCATTTCACGTATTTTTTTTGTACTTTTGTAGCCATTCAAGCAAACTTCATGCCCAATGGCAGATACTAATGTACAATTTGACGCCGTAGCCGCCCAATGTCGTTCCGTTTTTTCAAAGAAACTGCACGATTACGGAGCTGCTTGGCGTATACTTCGCCCACAATCCGTCACCGATCAGATCTTTATCAAGGCGAACCGAATCCGTAGCCTGGAGACCAAAGGCAATGCCAAAGTGGATGAAGGCATTCGTCCCGAATTCATGGGAATCGTCAATTATGGCGTTGTAGGCTTGATTCAACTGGAACTCGGCCCTGCCGAACTGGTTGACATCACAGTGGAAGAAGCCATGAATCTGTACGACCATAAAATAGCGCAGGCCAAAAGCCTCATGCTGGATAAAAATCACGATTACGATGAAGCTTGGCGCAGCATGCGCATCCCTTCCTACACGGATCTCATCCTGATGAAGCTTCACCGCACCAAACAAATAGAGGACCTGGGTGGAAAAACGCTGGTGTCTGAAGGCATCGACGCCAACTACCTGGACATGATGAATTACTCACTTTTCGGATTGATTCGAATGGAATTTGACGAAAAATAAAAAAGTCATGAAGCTGTCAGACAAAACATTGAAAATTCTGGTAAACATAGCCCGACTGCTGCTTGGGCTTTGCTTTGTATTCTCCGGGTTTGTAAAAGCCCTTGATCCGTTAGGCAGCACCTACAAAATCAATGATTATCTGGATGCATTCGGGTGGGTATATTTTAAGGACATGTCCTTCCTGTTGTCTGTTTTGCTTTCGGCAACTGAGTTCTTCCTTGGGTTGGCTCTGCTCATTGGCATCTATAAACGTGCGGTTTCGCTCTCCTTGATGGTATTCATGCTTTTCCTCACACCACTTACCCTATATATTCTAATTGCAAACCCAGTTTCCGATTGCGGTTGTTTCGGGGATGCCCTGGTTTTGAGCAATACAGTCACCTTCATCAAAAATCTGGTTTTGCTGGCACTGGCCTTCTTTGTCTATTGGCATAATGATCGATTAATCACCTTCTACGGAAAACATACATCCCGCTATACTGCTTTGTGGTGCATGCTATTTCCTCTGATGATCTCCACATGGTCTTACCGGCATTTGCCGCTGATCGATTTTCTACCGTACAAGATTGGCAACAACCTTTCCGCTCTGATGAAAGCTCCTGCTGGTGCAGCCACGGATTCCATCACCACCTTGTTCATCTACGAAAAGAATGGCGTAAAGAAGAAATTCACCCTCGATAAAGCACCTTTCGCCGACACCACCTGGAAATTCGTGGATCGTGAAGATGTTGCCGTCCGTCAAGGTTACCGTGCACCCATCCATGATTTTGTGCTCGAACATCCTGAACAAGGTGACATTACCAAAGAAGTGCTGGCAAATCCCTCCTATACCTTCCTACTTGTCAGTAACAAACTGGAAGACATGAATTTCAACAGAATGCAGGAAATCATGGACGTCAAGCTTTATGCTGACAAACACGGCTACCGCTTTCTGGGTCTGACCAATTCCAGCCCACGTGCTATTGAAGATTGGAAATACGAGTACGACGATGGCATGACTTTTTGCGCTCTAGACGACCGTACGCTGAAAACCATGATGCGTTCGAATCCCGGATTGATTCTTCTAAAGAACGGAACGGTCTATCAAAAGTGGGGTTTCAGGGATGTGCCAGATTTCTCCGAAGAAAAACTGCCTTTGGATAAACTCAAGTATGGTACCATCGGCTATCCGTCCATCGGAAAACTCCTCGGCGGCTTGCTGCTGGTGCTGTTGCTTCCGCTCATTTTCTTCTTCCTAATGCACAGTGGCTATCGCTTTCGGTACAACAAGTACTCCAGAAGCTGGTTCAAGTTTGAGCGAATCGACGAATAAAAAGAATTACTAATCACATAAACTATTTAGAAAATGAGAAAGAACATTGTTGCAGGTAACTGGAAAATGAATAAAAATCTGCAAGAAGGCGTTGCCCTGGCAACCGAGCTGAACGCCGCTCTGGCTGCCACCGCTGTCAACTGTGATGTTGTTATCGGTACCCCTTATATCCACTTGGCTTCCGTAGCCGCTGTGGTTGATTCCTCCAAGCTTGGTGTTGCTGCACAAAACTGTGCTGACCACACATCAGGCGCTTACACTGGCGAAATCTCCGCCGCCATGGTTAAATCCACTGGTGCTCAGTACGTGATCCTTGGTCACTCCGAACGTCGCGCTTATTATGGTGAAACCAGCGAAATCCTGAAAACCAAAGTTCAGCTTGCCCTCGAAAACGGTCTGACCCCCATTTTCTGCATCGGAGAAGTGCTTGATGAACGCGAAGCCGGAAAGCAATTTGAAGTGGTTGAAACCCAAATCAAGGAAGCCCTGTTCGATTTGAGCGCTGAAGACTTTGGCAAAATCGTTCTGGCTTACGAACCCGTTTGGGCCATCGGTACCGGCAAGACGGCTTCCTCAGAGCAAGCTCAGGAAATCCACGCATTCATCCGTGGCGTACTCGTTGCCAAATACGGAGCAACTGTTGCCAACGACTGTTCCATTTTGTACGGTGGAAGCTGCAACGACAAGAACGCAAAAGAACTCTTCGCCAACCCGGATGTGGACGGTGGATTGATCGGTGGTGCTTCTTTGACGGTCGCTGCTTTCATGGGTGTCATTGCCGGATTCTGAAGCTAAAAAATATTGTATCTTTTTTGTATCCCAGCTTACTATGCAAGTGTTTCCCTTTTGTATAGATTTTTTTGATGTGAAGTCCGATAGACGCCGTATCTTTGTATCATCAAAAGGAAACAAAAAACAAACAAATATTCCAAGTCATGAAAAAAGTCATTCTTACCGTTGTCGCTATCGCCGCTTTCGTTTTGACCGCCTCTGCTCAAGACAATGTAGCCAACAAGACAGTGGGTGTACCCAGCAGGGCTCGCATTATAACCCCCATAACCTTGGCCAATTCCCAAGCTCTTGATTTTGGTGTTATCGCCAGAGGAACCACGGATGCTACCGTAGTCGTTTCTGCTACTGCTAGTATTACTGCTAACATTGCAAGCGGAGATGCTGTAGTTCTTTCCAGTGCTACCCAGACCGCAGCCAAATTCACCGTTGGTGGTGAAGGCGGAAAAACGTATTCCATCACGATTCCGAGTACGACCCAAACGATTATTTCAGGTGCAAACACCCTGAATATTACCAACTTCACTTGCTCAAACGGTTCTACCGGAACCATCGGAACGAGCGATGTATTTTATGTAGGCGGAAAACTTTCCGTGCCTGCTGCTGCTATTGCTGCTTCCTATACCGGAACCTTCAATGTAACGGTCAATTACAATTAAACTACTGCTTTTAGATACATAAGACATCCACAAAACAGCCCGACAGATTTGATTCTGCCGGGCTGTTCATCTTTTAATACCGTTTTCTCTTAAACCACAATGCCACATTTACGAGCCCGATCATCACCGGCACTTCCACCAACGGACCTATCACCGCCACAAAAGCTTCGCCTGAATTGATTCCGAAAACTGCAATAGCTACGGCGATGGCCAGTTCAAAATTATTGCTGGCGGCAGTGAGAGAAAGGGTCGTGGCCTGTTCGTAATTGGCTCCTGCTTTTCGGCTCATAAAGTAGGAAGCAACGAACATCACAACGAAATAAACGATCAGTGGAATGGCGATACGTACCACATCGAAAGGTAGTTTGACAATGGCATCGCCTTTCAGCGAAAACATCACGATGATAGTAAATAGTAAGGCGATTAGTGTCAACGGACTAATGAAAGGCACGAACTTCGTTTCAAACCAGTTCTTGCCTTTTGCCCTTAATAGTATAAACCTCGACAGGAATCCAGCGGCAAACGGAATGCCCAGGTAAATCATCACGCTTTTGGCAATTTCACCTATTGTAATGGCTGCCACCGCATCGTTCACCGGCAGGCCGAACCAACTTGGTAGAACAGCGATGAAAAACCAAGCGTAAACCGAAAACAACAGCACTTGAAAAATTGCGTTGAACGCCACCAGACCGGCTGCATATTGCCTGTCCCCGTGTGCGAGGTCGTTCCATACGATCACCATGGCAATGCAACGGGCCAGCCCGATCAAGATGAGGCCGTACATGTAATCCAGGTTGAATTGCAGGAACACGATGGCCAGCAGGAACATCAGGATCGGCCCGATCAGCCAGTTCTGCACCAGCGATAGACCTAGGATTTTGGTGTTTTTGAAAACATCACCCAACTCCTCGTATTTGACTTTGGCCAGTGGGGGATACATCATGACGATAAGGCCGATGGCAATGGGTATATTCGTGGTTCCTACCGACATTTTGTTCCAGAATTCAGCCACATTCGGACTTAACCAACCTGCAAAAACACCGATGAACATCGCTAGGAAAATCCAAAGTGTGAGATAGCGATCGAGAAATTTCAGACGAGTCTTCATATTAACAAAGGTTTTTTGAGGTCGTTGAACAATCACAGCCCGGTTCGGTGCCATTCAGAATTCCATTCAGAATTCCGGCAGCACAACCAACACCTGCTCTAACAATGATGGCGCCGCTTTTACAATTGAGGGCACAGGCGCCACATTCCATGCAATCATTAATGTCAAGTATTTGTGCTTTTTTATCCCGCATTTCAAAGACGGCACGTGGACAAACAATGGTACACATGCTGCAACCAGTGCACAATGCTTGGTTTAATTTCAACGTAACTACATTTCTTAAATACTGCATGACTAGATCAATTTTAAAACGATAAACAGAAGGATACCTACTGCAATCAGCCCAATTTGAAGCGGAACTGCCCATTTCATTTCCTTCTGAACCCCAGACATGGAGGTAAAAGTGGATGAGCCTGTGAAATTCATCGTCATAAACGATGCAATGCTGACATTCATCAAGCCAAGAGCAATGCATTCAAGCGGCGAAACACTGAAAATCAGATTCAGCACGATGCTTGAGAGCGCACCCCAGAACATGCCTTTTAAAGCAAATGCCCTGAACGGAATCCACGTCAGGAAAAGCGGCCCGAAAACAATGCCTGCAACGTAGGCGGCAAAAATATTCAAAACAGGAAACAAGCCTGTCGAAAGCATTTTATCAAACAAAAACCCCGATTTGTCCAAGCCTGAAATGAAAAACAAGCCGGCAATGATTGCAAGCAGTTTGTATTTACCATACATGAAATCGTTCGGAATCAACTTCGCCCGTTCCTTCATCGGAAAATACATCTTTCGCATTTCAGGGGTAGCTTTGTATCCGGCAGCAAGGAACGCCTTAATATCTTTGGCAAGCGCCGGTCCGAATATCGCCCTGAAACCCGTTTGCTCCTTTACAAGATGCGCTGCTACTCCAGAGGCACATAATTGAGGTAGAATAATCCTGCGATGTTTTATGATGTGTTCCAACGAAAGGTTTTTGATGCTTTTCACAACCCTTTCGGTTCCGAACGATCCTTTTCCGGCTGCACACCACACATTGATCCCATTTGTGTCAACCACCAGAATCCAAAGGTTCAGACCATCCAGACACTTTCGAAGCATATCAAAACTAAGCTTATAATTGGCTGAAACCAATACATCGGAGTTGCCGTCTGGAGTACCTATCCGATATAATCCCGTATCAACGCTGTAATGATCTCTGCCGAACCCCAACCGCATCCTCACTGCACCCATCCTGTCAGAGAAATCCAACTTGGTGGAAACCGTCGGCACATTCAGTGCAACCGGTTTGAACGACTGTATATTTAAGGGCAGTACCATCGTTATTTCATTTCATTTTTGTAGAAATCGTAGAACTGATTCTTAATTTTATCCCGAATCCGGCGAAACTCACTCCAAATAAATTCATCGGAACCAGTTGCCTCTGACGGGTCTTCAAAACCCAAATGCAGGCGGTACTTCACCTTACCACTGAATATCGGACAGGTTTCATTGGCATGGTCACAAACCGTAATCACGTAATCCCATTCCTCATTGATGTATTGATCGACCAGTTTGGGAAAATGCGAAGAAATATCTACGCCCGCTTCTTTCATAACTACTGCCGCTTTGGCATTGATCTGCTTCGCCGGCTCGGTGCCTGCTGAACAAACTATAAGGTTGGCATCGAAACTTTGCAGGAATCCGTGAGCCATTTGACTTCGGCAACTGTTGCCGGTGCAGAGGATTAGAACTTTCATAATGTTTTAATTTTTCCGTTTTCCAGTTGAATTTTAAAATTTCCATATTCGGCAGCCATTGGACTGTGCGTTACCATGATAACGGTTGTTCCTTGCTTTTGGTTGATATCCTTCAGCACTTCCAGTATTTCCAACGATAATTTGGGGTCAAGATTTCCCGTCGGTTCATCGGCAAGCAGTAAATCGGGATTGTTGGCCAAAGCACGGGCAATAGCGACGCGTTGTTGTTGACCTGCCGAAAGCTCCTTTGGATAATGCGTGGTGCGGTCTTCCAAACCGACCCATCTGAGCAACTCCAAGGCGCGTTCCTGGTTTTTATCTTTACCGTTTTCCTTTACGTTAAGTGCGATGGTAATATTTTCCAAAGCCGTCAAATAGGGAATCAACGCAAAACTTTGCATGACATATCCCACATGATTGCTGCGAAAAGTAACCATTTCCTCCTCTTTTTGCAAATTGAGCTCTTTTTGATCATAACGCATCTTGCCTGAAGTCGGCTTTAGTAAACCACCCAAAATCAACAACAAAGTTGTTTTGCCTGAACCCGAAGGCCCGGAGATGGTCACAAAGGAACCTTTCGGAATATCGAGTGAAAGCGAATCAACAGCATTGATGGCTCCATCGTGCCGAAGATAAGTTTTTGTGAGATTATTTATATGTATCAGCATAGTTAGCCCTCCTGCATATTAGAAAACGGTTCGATTTTTCCTGCCATATAAGCCGGTATGATGGAACCCACTACCGAGATAAGTATAGAAAGCGCCAAAGAAAGAAACAAATACAGATAAATGGGACTCACTTCGATTCCAATAAACTTGGGACCCAACCAAACGGCTGCCAATGTACCGACAATATACCCTGCTATTCCGCCTATCAAACCCATTATGAACGCTTTCAATACCAGAATGTAATAGATATGGCCTTTGTGATAGCCTATCATACGCAAGATTCCGATTTCCTTTTTACGCTCATTGACATTGGCCCACATGTAATTACCAATGGAAATGCCACCCACAATCAGTACGATGATCAAAAAGACCAACGATATTTGATTCATCATTCGGTTGGTTTCAATCTGTGTTGAAACAATTTGGCCAATGGTCGTAATTCGGGTATCGGGCAATACATTTCTCAACTTGCTTAAAAGCCCGTCTGAGATTTCACTGCAACAACCCATGATTTCGATGGCACTTACCTGCTCGCCGGTTCCCAACAACGCTTGAACGGTATGAAGGTTAGCAAATACACGGTCATCATCGACGGTTCCCGTTTCGGGTAGCACTTTTACAATGGTAAAGTCCTTGCCCTCTATGGTCAACGTCCCTTGTTCTTTTTTATTCAACCGTTGAGCAACGGCAGAACCAATGAAACAATCGGATTCAGCCAGGGAATCAATTCCTTTGCGTTGCAATTTGGGATCCAGGTACTTGGCCGGTTTTGTTCCTGCTTTTGGTGCACAACTCGCCGCTACTTTATCTCCCAATAATCCCCCTTGTTGCCAAATAGGTTTCGATGCGATTTCGCTTTTCGGCAAGATTCCTGTCAGAACAATATTCCCATCACCAATTTGAACTCTACGTGTCAGTTTTGGTGACATATTATCCACTCCGGGCAACGTGGAAGTTGCTATTTTCTCTACATAGCTTTCCGGAAAAGTAGGAGCGTCTATATCTGCCGAGTAGTAATTATCAACACTGGCAGCTTGAGGCAAGACCAGAATATTGGCACCTAAATTGTCAAGGTTCACCGCCACCGCTTTTTCAGACACGACCGAAATGGTGCGAATGCCTACAATGACTCCAACACCCAAGGTGATGGCCAATAATCCGGAAGTTAGTTGTGACTTCCTATGCCACAGCTCTTTAATCGTTAAATCAGTTAATCGCATAATGGAGCTTTACCAATTAACAACCGCCTGGAGCGCAACTGGTTCCACAACCACCACTCACTACTTTTGTAGCGGCTGAAACCAATTCAGCAGCTTCTACTTTGCCCTTAAAAACTCCGGTGGCTTGACCTGAAGTATTCAGAACCATAACGGTGGTTGTATTGGTAGGACTTTGTAAGTTGAGGTTCTTGATGAACGCTGCCTCTTTGGGGTCTGCAAGGTCAATCTCTACAATTGCAACATTGCCACTTAATTTTGCGGATGCCGATTTGCATGAACTTAGAATTGCGGCTTTGTCGATGTTGGATTTTTTTGAAACAACCAGAAATACGGGTTTTTTAGCATTTAGTGCAGCATAAACATCATCCAACTTTGGAGAAGGTACCAGTGCGGCCACTTTATCAGCTGTTGCATCAGCAAGAATATATCCACCGGTCGGGTAGCCTTTTGCAGAAACGGTTAAAATGAGGGGCAGTGGAGCACCCGATAAACCCCATTGACTGACCAATTCAGCGTTTGCTGGCAAGTCTCTGTCCAACTTCATTACCAACGCATTTTTTTTAATACCGACTGCAGCTTTTGCAATCAAAGTTGCCTTGTCCACATTCGTCGCTCCTGTTCCGGTCACTACAACAAAGACCGCCTTTCCGGCAGCTTTTGCTTTGTTCAGTTCAGCCTGCAGGGGAGAGTTGGCTTTGGTTGACTTTTGTTCAGCCTGAGTTTTTTCTTGAGCACCTTTTTTGGCACTTGCTTGTTTGTTTTCTGCATTGGAGTTGGCGCAAGCTGAAAAGGTTGTAGTCATTGCCAGAAGCAACGCCATTAACCGGAATTTGTTTGAAGTTTTCATAGTTTATGTTATTATTAAGTTGATCAACAAGGTTTTTCAGTGTTGCAGGAGATTTCGGACGCTTTAATCGTACCGAAAAAGGTATCAAAGAGTTCCAGTTTCTCGCCAATACAGGTGCCACAGAGGCAATAATTTATTTTCAGACCATCGATTTCTCCATGGATCAATCCCATATCCCGCAATTCTTTCAAATGCTGTGAAACAGTGGTCCTGCTTAAGGGCAGTTCATCCGAAATATCGCCAGAAATGCAGGTCTTTGTTTCTGCCAGGAATTTGAGAATAGCCAATCTTGCAGGGTGAGAAATCACCTTGGCAAACTTTGCCAGTTCCTGAAGTTCCGTGCTGAATTCATCTGATTTTGTCATGGTTTGTTTTTCTTTGTGTTGTATGACGCAAACATACGACATATTATTCAATAATAAAACAACCAATGTATAAAAACGCATATTTTAACTCTTTTAATTTTTAACGAGACTCAACTGTCTTAAGGTTTGATCTTATTAAAGATGCCAGTCAAATATTGGTCGTAGAAGCCCTTTATGGTTTCTTCCACCTCACCCATTGGTTTTACTGGAACCAAATCGGCAACTTCCTCGTAGGTCATTCCAGATTTAAAAAGAGTTTCCGTTGTTCCCCACAACATGTCGGTGATTACTGTCTGAGCCTCCATTTCATCCATTCCGAAGCTAATGGCCAATTCTTTCAATTTTTGCAATTGGAAAAATAAATAGGTGTGCCCCATGGCACTGATTACAGCGTAAGCTTCTATTTTGGACTCTGCAACTTCAGGAGTAGAACCTAGCGGTTGCATTATTTCCAAAAAGCGGACTTTAGTCTCAGCAGAAACTTCTCTCGCAAAAGCTACTGGATTTACGCCCTTATTTACGATGGTAGAAGCACTTGGATTCATTCGTGCCACGTTGGTAAAACCGTCCAATGCTGCTGTCATTTTCTCCATGGTTATTTTCGGTGCCAAGGAAACCAGCAGCGTTTCATTGTTCAGTTCCCCTTTGATTTTGGCAAGTGTATCCATTAAAACCGGAGGGTGTATGGCTAAAAAAACGATTTCACTTTTAACCACCTCCATAATATTGTCTGTTGAAATAATATGCGGAAATTTCGATTTCAACAGAATTAAGGCATCCCTGTTTGTGTCAAACACGATAACCTTCTCAAAGGTGATCCGACTGTTTTTAAACGCTTGTAGAAAAATGTTTGTAATGCGTCCTCCACCAATAAAACTAACTGTTTTTGTTTCCATAATCGTGATTTTTTTAGTTAAATTCAAAAGATGTAGTTGAACAAATACCCCACAATCATTATTCCAGTTGCTACTATCCCGATAAACGTCAGGATCAGCGGCATTTTCAACACTTTGCGCAAAATGATCATTTCAGGCAGGGAAAGACCGATCACAGCCATCATGAAGGCCAAGGAAGTACCCAAAGAGGCACCTTTCTCAATCAGAACCGACACTATTGGGATAATGCCGGCTGCATTGGAATACAACGGAACCCCGATAAGAACCGACAAAGGTACACTATACCAAGCCGATTTTCCCATCAGAGCTGCCATGAAATCTTCCGGGACATAACCGTGGGCGCCAGCACCCACCGCAATACCAATCGCCACATAGATCCAGACTTTACTGACAATTTCCTTTACAGCATCGAAACCAAAATGGATCCGGTCCGAAAATGTCAATTTTTCTGTGTCTTCACCCGTGTTTCCGAGTTGTGTTTTGTAAACCCAATCTTCCACCCAATGTTCCAATTTCAGTTTCCCGATTACCCAACCGGCAACGATGGCAATGACTAAACCGGTCAGCACATAAATCAAAGCCACTTTCCATCCGAACAGTCCGAACAGCAGAATCACCGCCACTTCATTGATCATCGGACTGGCAATCAGAAAGGAAAATGTCACTCCCAACGGCACGCCAGATTCTACAAAACCCAAAAACAGAGGGATAGCAGAACATGAGCAAAACGGAGTCACAATGCCCAGCATAGAAGCCAGTACATTTCCTGCAAAAGTGGATTTACCTTCGAGTGCTTTTCGGGTGCGTTCAGCCGTGAAGAAGGAGCGGAGGATGCCGACGAAAAAGATGATCAGTGCCAGAAGCATCAGTACTTTTGGTAGTTCGAAGATAAAGAAGCGCAGGGCCTCTGTGAGATGCTGGCCTTTCTCCATACCGAACACTGTATCGATCAACCAGTCGGTGAAAGGTCGCAAGTTATGATAGATTAGAAACCAAACAGGTATCAGAACTAACGGGAACGCGATTTTTTTATTCCATTTCATAGTTATAGAATATTCATTTCGTCAAATTGCGAAAAATATGTTTAAATTTTTTTACAAGAAAAACAGCACGATATAGTAAATGCCAACCCCAATAAATACTATGCCGACCACCCGTCTGAACCACAGTTCAAAGATCTTGATCCGGTTGTAGAGCTTTCCGACATTACCTACCGCAAAAGCAAGTAGCCAGGCAAAGACGATGACCGGCAATCCGGTTGAAATGGCAAACAATACCGGCAGATACAAACCCTCAGGACTGGCAATGGTCAACGGAATGAGCATTGCAAAATAGAGCACTCCGCTGTATGGACAGAAAGCCAACGCAAAAACCATTCCCAATAACAAGGATGACAAATAGCTACCCTTTCCTTTTTCACCAATTTTTTCCGTCAGTTTGGAGAACCCAGGGAATTTAATTTTAAGCACATCCAACATAAACAGTCCAATCACAATCAAAAGCGGCCCCAGTACTTTTTCGCCCCAACCCTGAAAAATCATCGTGACATTCATCTTGCTGGCGCCGAAATACAGGATGATGGCCAGTGCAGTGTAGCTGATGGTTCTGCCAAGTGTATAGACCAATCCATTCAGGAACACCCTTTTGCTGTCCTCCAAATCGCGACTGAGAAACCCAATGGCCGAAATGTTCGTAGCCAGCGGGCAGGGACTGATTGCAGTCATCAGCCCTAAAAGAATCGCAGTTAGAAAGGCATACTGCGATTGGTCCAGCAGGTTTTGCAATACTTCCATTTACAGAAGCGGATCGATGGCTTTTTTCAATTCGGCTTTCAATTTATCGGGATTGTTGATGGCATACATGAATCCCTGGGAGGTCAGGTCAATGCGCTTGCCGCCACCAATGACCAAAAGGCTTTGACCTTCAGCACCGCATTTCTCGGCAGCCGTTTTGCTTGTAGCATCATCCAGATTGATTGCCTTGAACGTAATCTTTCCGGATTTCACCAATTTCGGATACATTGCTTCCACCGCTTTTTTGGATTCTGTTTCTACTGCATTGCAGGTCATGCAACGACGCGTGAAATGGAAATAATACACTTCAACTTTGCCAGAGGCCACCGCCTTCGTTTCTTGTTTCTTCGTACCCTGCGCGTTGCAGGAAATACCGCCCAGAATCATAATAAGGGCAACACTCAGTAATAATAGTTTTTTCATACTGTTTGAATTATAGGCCTAACGCTTTCTTGATTTCATCCGTTGAGGGAATGCGACCCTTGACGACAACAACGCCATCCACCACCAAAGCCGGTGTTGACATCACACCATACCGCATGATTTCCATGATGTCCTCCACTTTTTCGATGTTTGCATTTACGCCGGTTTGATATACTACATCACGAGTCATTTTTTCCAGTGTTTTACACTTGGGGCAACCTGTGCCTAAAATCTTGATTTCCATTTGAATTTTTATTTAGTTGAACAACTTCCTGTTGACTGAATCTCCGGTTGGCTGTCCCTGTCAAAGAACTTCGCCATCAACGCTTTTGCTTCTTCCCAATTGGTACGGTTAATGCAATATTTGATGAAGGGTGCATTGATTTCACCCTGGATCAGCCCGGCACGCTTCAATTCATTCAAATGTTCGGAAAGGGTGGAACGTGCAATGGGAAGTTCTTCGGCCATGTCACCACTGTAGCAGCATTTATGGAGGTTATTGGCCAGGTAATCCATAATGAATACGCGGGCAGGATGTGCCAACGCCTTGCAATATCTGGCCATCTTTTCTTGATCAATCGTGTAAATCTGTTTCTTTATCATTGGGTTATTTAGTATTTCGTAAAAAGACGAAACAAAGATACGGGTTTTTTTGAAATGACCTAATTTTAGACTTCCGAATTTTTTATTTTACATATCTTTGACGAATACAAAGTATACACTTTTAGCACCTTAAATGAGACTTATGAGAGCTGTCCGTTATTTTTCTATCCTGTTTTTAATTTTATCAAGTACACAATTACCTGCTCAGACAAATGAATCATCCAAGTTTGAATGGAAAAAAGTTGTTGTCGGTGGTGGTGGTTATGTATCAGGTGTCCTGTTCAGTGAGGCAGCCAAGGATGTAGTTTATTGCCGAACAGACGTAGGTGGTGCGTATCGGTGGGAACAATCAAATTCTTCCTGGATACAACTTTTGGACGGTGTCGGACGATCTGAAGCGGACTTACGTTGTGTAGAAAGCTTTGCCGCCGACCCAACTGATTCAAGTCGTTTGTACATGGCTTGCGGAGGTTCGACAGGAAGTTCTGTTGGCGGAGTTTATTGGTCAATCGACCAGGGCAGAACACTGAACTATGTCAGTACTCCCTTTAAGATGGCAGGAAACAATTCCGGACGCGGTATCGGTGAACGATTGCAGATTGACCCCAACAGCCCCAATATTCTATATTATGGTTCCAGAGTTCATGGTTTATATAAAAGTACCAATTATGCCAAATCCTGGGCCAAAGTCACATCGTTTCCATTAACAACGACAACCGATGGAGGAGGTCTTTGTTTGGTTGTTTTCGACAAATCGAGTGCAACTACCGGCACAGCCACACAGACCATTTTTGTTGCCGTTTCGCAAAATGGGAATAGTTTATACAAAAGTAGCGATGCGGGTTCTACCTGGTCTCTCGTTACCGGTACACCAACCACGTTGCAACCCCATGGTGCTGTGTTGGACACTTCCGGCATCATATACCTGACCTATGGCAGTGGAACCGGCCCTGGAACCGATGGAACCGGTGCCGTCTGGAAATACAACACAAATTCAGCTGTATGGACAAACATTACACCAAACAGCGCAAGTGGTTACAGTTACGGTGGTTTTGGAGGTGTCTCGTTGGATAAGCAAAAAGCCAATACGCTAGTCGTCAGCACTGCCGTCAATTGGAGCGGCGGAGCAAAGATTTTTCGAAGCACAAACGGTGGCACAACCTGGAAAGCGATGAACAGCAATTGGGCACTAACATCTCCGGATGCCCCTTACTTGGGTTCCAGCAGTGGAAATACCGGCGCCGGCAACTGGATTGAAAGCATCAAGATCGATCCGTTCAACTCCAACCGAATCATGTATGTGACTGGAGCGAGTGTCGTAGCCAGCAGTGACGCAACATTATGCGATACCGGCAAAACCACCCATTGGGTCAGTAACGTGAAAGGTATTGAAGAAGCAGGAGCCTACCATATTTTGAGTCCACCATCAGGAACGGCTATTTTGTTTACCAATTGGGGCGATATTTGTGGGTTCAGACATGTTGATTTAAACGTCTCGCCAACGTCTGCCAATTGGTTTGGATGGGGTTATGGACATGGGTTGGATTTCGCGCAAAACAATCCCAATATTCTTGTCCGAAATGACGGGTATGCCAAGGGCTTTATTTCGACAAACAACGGTGTCAGTTGGACCTTGTTTGCAAGTCAGGCGGTTACCGGTGCCGGGAGCAATGGGGAGAAAATTCAGATTTCTGCGAATGGTACTTCCATTATCTGGTCGCCCGAAAATGCTGCACCTTGTTATTCTAAGGATGGTGGGAGAAGCTGGACGATCTGTGTGGGTGCGCCAGTAGGATATAACTCCATTACCTCAGACAGGGTGAACGACAACAAATTCTATTATTATCTTAAATCAACTGGTTACGTCTATGTTTCCATCGACGGGGGTGCCAATTTCACCAAAGCAGGCTATGTTGCAACCTGGGGTCAACGTATATCCGCCAATCCATGGGTTGAAGGTGATATCTGGATACCTGTTTATGGTCAGGGAACCAACGGCGTTTTTCACTCCGTCAATTCAGGTACTTCCTTTACCAAACTCACTTCAATGCCTGAAGCCTCCTCTGTTTCACTTGGCAAGAATGCTCCCAATGTTTCTTATGCCACCTTGTTTGCAAATGGCAAAATTGGCACCCAATGGGGAATATACTATTCTAAGGATCACGGTATCAGTTGGGCAAGAATCAATGACGACGCACATGAATACGGCTGGATTGACTATGTCGTCGCCGATCAGCGGGTATTTGGCAGGGTTTTTCTAAGCCCCAACTGCATGGGTGTACCTTATAGTCAACTCAAGGCAGATACGCTTTCAAGTATTCCTGTCCATCCTAAAAAAAATGTTATTCAGTTTTATCCGAACCCCTTTACCGACTCAATTACATTGACGGCAATGAATAACACTGAATATAAGATAGTATCTTTGGATGGGAAAGTCATGGAATCGGGCCTTTGTAATACTAATTCCGCAATAGGTTCAACCATTCCGTCTGGAATGTATGTTCTGAAATTAGCAATAGGCAACAAAGTGGAATCGGCAAAAATCATTAAACTATAAAAGACATGCGAAAGAGTACCTTTATTCTGGTTATCGTCCTGATAGTCTTCAACTTGGTATCGAATGTAAATCCGGTGGACGGTGCTGTGAGAACACAGAACTTCGATTTTGGCTGGTTGTTTTTAAAAGGAGAGGCGCAGGGTGAGCAAAGTACGATGTTTGATGACGCATCGTGGCGGAAATTGGATGTGCCTCACGATTGGAGCATCGAAGATCTGCCCTCGTTATCTGATCAAATGCCTAAGGCGCAATTGAATCCAGTCAAAGGAACCTGGAAATTCATGAAAGGTGATACTATGACCTACTGCAACGCCGCTTACGATGATGACTTATGGCAAAATGTGGAATTGCCAAATTCCTGGGAAGCGCATTCAAATTATTACGAGGATAACGTCTTTGGTTGGTACCGTAGGGAAGTTTTACTTCCAGATTCTCTTAAAAATCGTGATTTTACTCTTTTGCTCGGTCAAATCGACGATGCAGACGAAGTCTTTTTCAATGGTATCCTCATTGGAAAAACGGGTGGATTTCCCCCGAATTTTGACAGTAAATGGCAGGAAGACAGAGCGTATACCGTTAAGAAAGAGTTGGTAAACGCCAACGGCCCCAACCTAATCGCCGTACGTGTTTTTGACAGCAGCGGTGGCGGTGGTATGTACGGAGATGCCATCGGTATGTTTCAGAGCGGTCCTTTCACCTCCCAGGCAACCAACGGAAAAGCAACAGGCTTCACTGTTGGAGGCACCGGTTGGTACCGCAAGCATTTCATCCTCGATCAAAGTCAGGCTGGCAAGCATTTCCGCATCACCTTCGATGGCGTTTACATGAATGCCGACGTGTGGATCAACGGTAACCATCTTGGAAATCATCCGTATGGATATACCGCATTCAGCTATGACTTGACCGATTTTGTAAAAACCGACGGAACAGACAATGTGGTTGCCGTAGAAGTGAAAAATCTCGGAAGTAATAGTCGCTGGTATTCAGGATCAGGCATCTACCGGCATGTTTGGTTAACCGCCACAAATCCGGTAAGCATCTCGAACGGAGGTACGTTCATCAATACGGTCAAGGCCGATGCTGTAACAGCTTTGGTAAGTGTCAAATCGGGAATTGAAAATAAGATCGATCTAATGCAGAAAGCAACCGTCGTCACTTCCATCCTTGATTCAAAGAACACCGTCGTTTCAACAATGAAAACCCTTCAGGAACTTCAGCCTGGTAAAACAACCGATTTTTCGACAACGCTGAACGTTTCAAAGCCTGCCTTGTGGTCAACTGAAAATCCCTATTTGTACAAAGTGCGCATTTCAGTTATTGTAAACAAGGCTGAAACCGATAGAACCGAGACGCTGATTGGTATTCGAACCATCGAATTCAATGCCGAGAAAGGTTTTCTCCTCAATGGCCAGAAAACGCTGCTCAGAGGCGGTTGCATGCATCACGATAATGGTCCGCTTGGGAGCAGAGCTTTCGACAGGGCCGAAGAACGACGCGTTCAGCTGATGAAAGCCAACGGCTTCAATGCCATCCGCACTTCGCACAACCCACCTTCATCGGCATTCCTGGATGCTTGCGATCGGGAAGGCATGCTGGTCATTGACGAAGCTTTCGACGACTGGAGTGTCGGCAAGAATTCCGACGATTACAACAAGTATTTCAAGGAATGGTGGAGTAAAGATCTGGAAAGCATGATCAGCAGGGATAAAAACCATCCTTCTGTGATCATGTGGAGCATCGGGAACGAAACCAATTACAAGAACCGGCCGGATATGGTTCAGAACAGTGAATCGCTGGCCGCTTTCGTCCGCAGTCTGGATACAACCAGACCAGTCACAGCCGCCGTCAACCATTGGGCACATCTCAAGGAAAACTGGGACAGCACAACGGCTCATTACGCTAAACCGCTGGATGTGGTCGGATACAATTACCTTCCGAACAAGTATCAATCCGATCATTCCAACTATCCACAACGCTTGATTTACGGTTCCGAATCGTACCCTGCTGACCCATTCAGCTATGTCATGCCAATGCTGGATTTGCCCTATGTCATCGGTGATTTTGTGTGGACAGGATTCGACTACATCGGCGAATCGGCCATCGGATTCGATTATAAAGGCGGTTACCCTTGGACATTGGCCTATTGCGGAGATATTGATCTCTGCGGTTTTAAACGTCCTCAATCCAATTACCGCGAAATCCTGTGGAAGACCGGTAAAAAGGTTGCTGTTTTCGTAAAGAACCCGGTTTCCACATTCAACAAGCCCACCAGTTCAGGTTGGAGTTTTGACGATGTTCATGCAAGCTGGAACTGGAAAGGTTATGAAGGCAAGGAATTGGATGTCGTCACCTATTCCAATTGTGAGAAAGTTAAACTCCTGCTGAATGACAAGGTTATTGGTATTAAAAACACCGATAGGAGCACCAAGTTCAAAGCCGATTGGAAAGTCCCCTATGCTTCCGGAACACTCAAAGCAATTGGAATGAACGGTGATCAGGTAGTGGAAGAATCCGTTCTCCAGACGACCGGAAATGTTGAGAAAATCAAACTTACTGCAGACAGACCAGTCATCATTGCCAACGGTCAGGATCTTTGTTACATAACGGTTGAACTCACCGATGCCGATGGAGCCCGTGTACCGTTTGCAGCGCAAAAAGTTCAGATCGATGTGTCTGGTGCAGGGAAGCTCCTTGCCATTGGGAATGCCAAACCCAATTCAGTGGAAAGCTTCCAGAAAAATGTACATACTACCTTCGAAGGGCGATGTATAGCCATCATTCAATCGACCGATCAAGCTGGTAAAATTGAAGTAAAGGTTAGTAGCAGTAAGATGCAAACATCCTTGACGGTGGTTTCTGGAAAGTGATTTCTTTTATGATAAAAGAAAATCCGGATGAATTGACTTGATTTTCCACCAAATTTATTCAGAAATTAGTTTGTAATCTATTTTTGTGTTGTACATTATCCTTTACAATTTCATTTTCAAAAACGGATTATTTAACCTTAAAATTCATCTAAATGAAAAAACTACTACTCTTCCTTTTTTTATTAGAAACCTCCTTTGCTCTATCGGCTTATGTTCCGGATCCCGCAACAGTGTTTAACATCAAGCATACAAGTTCCGGCTTAGTAATTGGTGGAACCACTACTTCGCCCTTTTTGCAAGCCCCAAATCAAAAACCCAATCAAGCATTCCGTTTCGTGCCGGTATCGGGTAAAACCGACACGTACTATTTGTTAAACGAAAACGGTGATTATTTAAATAAGCAGACTACTAATACCGGGGATTGGTGGAGCGTAGCGTACGAAAAAGCAGTCAACGGTTTAAATTCAGAATGGGTTATCGTTGGTGATGCTACCGGTTTCCGACTTCAGTTGAATGCCAACGGATTATTCCTGGCTACCGATGCTACAACAATCGGTTCAGGCATCTATTGCGATAAAGCGGCCGACCATGTGAATGGTTTGTACACCTTGGAACCTGCCACCGTAATCTACGAATCTTTTGAGGTAGCCGAAAAAGCACTGATGCCACAAATTGAAAAAGATTTTCAATCCTATCCGGTCAATATCACCACAGCTGGTGTAAGTGACAACATCTATGTAACGCCTACTGCAGGCTTTCTTGTAGACAAGTCTGTGATTACACCTGCGGATGTTCAAGCCGGCTTAGGAAAAATTAAAATGAGGATAAGCACAACAGCAGCAGCTGGAACAGTTGGTAAAATCTATTTCGCAGTAGGTTCAGCTGCCGAAGATAACAGATTTGACACGTTGACCGTTACATCCATCGTAAAGTGTCCACGCTATTACATCATCAACGCTTCCGATACCACCAAGGTTCTCGGTACTAATTCCACACAGGATGTTCCGGCTTTGAGAATCAACACCGGTGACATCACCCAGAAATTTTTACTTCGCCCAGTTCATGAAGGAGTCAATGACAGTTTATTCTATATCCTGCAGGATGGTGATTACAAAGCAGTTTCCAAAGAAGTGGGCAGCAACTGGCAAGTCATCTTCAACTTCACTCCCGAAGAAGCCATTTGGAAAATCGCTACCCAGGAAAACGGAACAACCTCTTCCATCACGAATTTGGTGACCGGAAAAGCATTGGGTAGCGACGGTCTTGATGTTGATAGCAGAGTATACGACGATAAAACATTCACTGCTAGTCCGACAGAAAAGCCCTATTGTGAATGGAAAATTGTGAATGCCGATGTGGCCATTGTTCCTGAGTTGTTCAGCCTTTCCGACAACAATAATGTATTGTCGGTTGAAAAGAGTTTCCAATCTTACCCGATCGTTGTGACAACCAGTGGCATCAAACAAAACATTAAAATTACCGCTTCAAACGGATTTACAGTGGATATACTGGAAATTACTCCCGCTCAAGCTATTGCAAGTCTGGGCGTAGTGAAGGTACGAGTTAGCACTTCGGCTGTTGTCGGCACCAATGGAACCATCATCTTCTTTACGGACAAAGGTGGCCTTGACACTGTCAATGTTAGCTCCATTGATGTTGAAGCCCGTTATTATATGCAAAACAATGCTGCAATAGGTTTGGTAGTAGGCAATTTCCCGACAGTCAACGCACCGGCCTTAACCTTGAAAATCGACACCATCACCCAAAAATTCATTGTTCGTCCCCTGCACCCTGCTCTAACGGATAGCTTGTATTACATCATACAAGATGGTGATTACCAAATGATGAAAAAATCTCCGAGTAATACATACGATGTTATTTTTGGCGGACCTTCTGTTGAAGCCGTTTGGAAAATAGACTACCTGCCTGGCCGTCCGTACATGATCGTTATCAACAATGTTACAGTTAAAGCGCTGGGAGTTGATAGCATCCTAGTTAACGACAGATTATGGGATGACAAGACTTTTGTAGCAAGTCCGACAGCCAAACCGTATTGTGAGTGGAGCTTGATTCCTATTTCCGGTTCAGCCGTTAAAGAACTGGAAGCTTCATCCTTAATCGCCACCGTTTCCGGTCAACAAATCAATATTCACGGGACTAAAACAGGTGATCAGATTCGTGTTTACAATATGCTCGGTAAGTTGGTACAACGGTTTACTGCTGAATCCAGTCTGTGCTCGATTACTGTCAAATCATCAGGAATGTATCTGATTCAAGTGAATGCTACGATGCTGAAGGTCATCAAATAACCTTACAGAATTATTAATAGCCTATCCTAAATAAAGTGCTCCCAAAATGTACCTTACATTTTGGGAGCACTACTTTTTCAACCCCTTTTTCGAAAACAGTATTTAAAGTCACTTCAGTTTGCCAAGCTCAATGGTAAGATTCAAATCATTTATAGGCTCGTGCAACTGAAACTTATAATCCCTTCCGCGATAGGACTTTTCAACCCTGTTGTCCCAGATGCTTTTAGACGCATCCTTCAATTTACGAAACATGGCCGTCCTTTTAAAAACTTCACTCGTGATGGGCGCCAGAAAAACCCCGGAAGACTTCCTTGCAAAGTCCCCAATCAGTTCGTCCACATCTTTGATGAATTCTTTACGTTTGTGCACCGCACTATCAGCCAGGTTCTCATTTCCCCTGAAATTTGCCAATAAAAGCGTAGTCCCACTGGTAGATAAATACTTCAGAACCATGTCTGCAAGAACTTTTTCTTGAGGAACTTTAATGAATGAAGGTGCATATTCCGGAATGGTGGTCGAAACAGACGTATAGTATTTGGCCAAATAACTGGATAAAATCTCGGGTACTACTTTCTCCAGTTTTTTTTGTGCATACCTCTGAAAATTAATACTTTCCGAAGAATACGTATCAATCTTCTCAATATGCTTCGTTTGAATTGTCAACGTGTTTCCGGAAAGCTCCATAATCCTGTACGGGCACGGATAAGTAACAATGGATCCTGTTTCAACGTCGTATAGATGGTTCCCGAACCGATCATCCACTCGCGAAATGTCCGATGCATGAAAATGCCCCGTAAAAACAACCTTAACTCCGGCAAGCAACAACGTACGTTGCAACTCCGCAGAGTTGTCCAGAATATAGGGCGCGGCCAACACACTTTCGTAGTCAAAATGCTCCACAACCCCATGATGGATCATGCCTACGAGTTGCTTCCCTTGTGCTTTGGCCTGCGCAATCTGGGTTCTGATCCAAACCATCGTTTCCGGCTTCAAAATACCTTTGGTAACCCTTGCGTCCGCGCTGGCACCTTTCGAAATGAACGTATTGTTGTAATATTTGATGCCGTCCAGACAAAGAATTCTCAATCCAGGCACAGGCTCACTGACATAACTCAGTGAATTCGGATCCTTGCTGATGGCCGACTTATACCCAAAATCTCCATAAATTTTACTGAAATCATCGGCTGAAACCGTCGCCGCAGCATGTGTGGTGTCTCCGTAAAAACTCAGTGCAAAAGGATTGTTGATGTCATGATTGCCAGGAATCACCAAAACCTTGACTCCACGATCCAGTAATGGCTGAAGTGTTTTTGCAACCCCTTCGTGGCTTAAAAGTTCGCCATCCTTGGTCAAATCGCCTGAAACTAGCACGATATCCACCTTCTCGTTCAGCAAATTTTGAACCGCAGCCCTCAGAATGGCTGGACTGTCGTACAAAAGCTTTCTGTCTCGCATTACGTAATTATCAAAGGCTGAACCCCTTACGACCAGCAATTCGGGTGCCATATAATGAAGGTCCGAGATTTGTCCGATTCGTATCGTATTCGCCTGGGATAAGAAGGAACAAAGAAATAGACAAAAAGCCACGAGTGGTTTTATATTCATATGACTTCAATTTTGTGGAGCGTACTCGTCCCAAATTCAATCTAAATATAAACCTATTGAAACTATTAGTTGATAAAATAACACCCAAAATAACTTGTGTGTGTTTTTATCAAATAAATGGATCAAACTCAGCCCTTTTTCGGCATCTTACCAGCCCCTTTTTTCAAAAGGAAATCCACATTTCTCTTCACTGAAATAGCCGTAACAGTCGCACCAGAGTAACCGTCCATTTTTGCTGCTTTGGCTTCCTTGATGGGTTTTCCAACCCAGCAATTGAAGAATCCTTTCTTTTCCAACCGCTTCACATAACTGAGCGTTTCGTAATGGGTAAGGATGGCCACCTTCTTGATTACAAAGGCGTTATCAGTAATGATCATCACTGGCGTCAAGTCGTAGTAACCCTTCACATCCTTGCAATAATCGGCACTGGACATGGCATAACCCAAAATGGTGCTTTGAGCGTCCAATACTTTATACCAATACTCGTTAACCTTTTCAACCTTCATAGCAGTTGGATAAATGCTTGTCACCACTTGCTGATTGGAAACCTGATGCAATACAGGTACTTCTTTCTGAGGCTCTTGCGCCGTTGCTGCTCCCGAGAGCAGCAACAGAACAAAAACTAGTTTCTTAAAAATCATATTTCAAATTATTTCTCAAGTCATTTTATTTCTCAGGCATCAAAACCGCCTGAATGTAGTTTTTGCCGAAAACCTTTTGCGCCATTTTCTGAATCTGAGCCGAAGAAAGCTTGTCAATCATGCTCGCATAATCCGCAGCAGTCGCCATCTTTTTCAACTCCATCAAATCGTTGGTTATTTCCTGAGTCCAGAACGCATTGTCCTTCAGATTCAGATCCAACTGATTTTTCTGCGCCAACTTCACCTTGTTCAGATCAACGGTTTCGACCCCAAAGGTACGTATTTTTTCAATTTCAGCCTGCGCAGCTTTCATGAGCGTGTCGGCCATGGCTGGTTGACACTGGAAGCTGATGGTTTGCACATAATTCGTGTACGGCACCTTGTTCAAGCTTCCTCTGGAACGAACGCTGTACGTACCGCTCATCTTTTCACGCAACGTTTCCGTCAGTTTGATGGTAAGCACATCGTTCATCGACTTCAGCAGGTAGTTGTTTTCCAGGGTTACCGGAATGGAACCTGTGAACGTCATTTGAACCGTACATTTCTGGTCCTTGCCTTTGAACACGTCCTTGGTCACAAAACCTTTTGGTGGACGAATGCCCAAGTCTTTGGCCTTTTCGCGAGCGGAAGAAGACGGCAGACTGGCCAGGTAGGTTTCCAGAAAAGGCCTGATCGACGTAGGATCAAATGCCCCAACGATGATGAAATTGAAGTCAGCCGCATTGGCAAAGCGTTCATGTAAAATAGTTTTCGAACGTTTCCAGTTGATCTTGTCCAAGTCCGCATTTGTCGGTATTCCACCGCCTCTGGGGTGATTGCCCGACATCAGTTTGGCCACCTCATTTGCAAAAATGCGCGCAGGATTCATCTTCAGCGATTCCATGGATTCCTTGGTCTTTTCGATGAACAAAGCCGTGGCTGCACTATCAATTTTCGACTGCGTGAAGTACAAATAGGTCAGTTGGAAAAGCACATCCAGATCCTTGGGCGAACTTTGAGCAGTGATGCCTTCGGTCGTCGCATTCAGGAAGGGTTTCACGGAAACGGTCTTGCCGGTAAAGGCCTTGACCATATCGTTCTTGTTCAGGTTGGCGATGCCGCTTTCTCCAATCAAGGAAGCAGCATAAACAGCTGAATAGTAGTCTGAATCTGCTACTATGCTGTGCCCGCCAGGGCTGATGGCCACCACATAAACCTCGTTGTTCTTGAAGTCGGTCGGTTTCAGCCAAACATTCGCACCGTTTGAAAGGGTGAGTTTCGTCAAACCTGCTACGACGCTTTCCTTCACAATCGTACCTGCTTTTGGTTGTTCACCAGGCCATTCGAATTTCTTGGAGTTGTCCACGTAGGGCGTCAGCTCCAGTTTCTCTATGGAAGCCACGATTTGGCGAAGCCTTTCTTCGTTCGGTATGGTAATCCCAACTTTATCCGGACCAGTTACGATGATAACCCGGTTGGAATCCACCAGAAAAGCATCATCGAATTTGTTCATTTCATCCAACGTGATGCCTGGCAGCTGCCCCTTCGCAAAGGTCGCTTCAAAGGCAATACCCGGTATGGCTTCACCAGCCAAGAAATTGCGAACCAGTTCCGAAGCCACTTCGTCCGAAGACGCCTTGTCTTTTTCTGCATCGGCCCTATCGTACATCAAGGTAATGCTTTTCTTGGCCCGTTCGAGTTCGGTATTGGTGAAACCGAATCGCTTGGTCCGTTCGAGCACGGTCAAAGCGGCTGTCAAACCTTCTTCCACTCCATTGTCCTTTACACGCATCGTAACGCTGAAAGCATCCTTGGTGCGGGCATAGGGCTCAAAGCCGGATTTGGCATAGTCGAAAGGTGGCTTGGCTGAACGCGACAATTCTCCCATCCGCTGGTTCACCATGAAATAGTAAATTTTTTCCTTGACGAATTCGCGGTAGTCGTTGAGCCTCAAATCTTCCTTGCGCACCATCTTCATGTAGATGTACACATTGGTCTGCATGGCTTCCTTATCGGTGCTGACCGTATACAACGTACCTGGATAATCGGGTACCGGGAAGAAGGTTCTTTCCCGCACGTTTTTAGGAGCTGGAATATCCTCGAAATGCTTCTTGATAATGGCTTCATACTGAACGGGATCGATATCCCCCACCACTACGACAGCCATCAAATCCGGACGATACCACTCCTTGTAAAAGGCAGTCAGACGGTCTTGCTTAAAGCTTTCCACCACTTCCTTCTGGCCGATTGGCATCCGCTTGCCATATTGAGAACCCCAAAACAAAACCGGATAATAGATGTCGCGGAACCGTTGCGCGGCACCCCGACCGATGCGCCATTCTTCCAAAATGATGCCCCGTTCCTTTTCCACTTCTTGCGGATCGAAGCTCAAGTTGTGCGCCCAATCTTCGAGAACCAAAAAAGCGCTGTCCACCACCTGCGGTTTCTGGGTCGGAATCAAAATGCGGTAAACCGTTTCATCAAAACTCGTGTACGCATTCAGGTTGACGCCGAATTTCACACCGACGGTCTGCAAGTAATTGATCAAACCGTTTTTTTCAAAATGCTTCGACCCGTTAAACGCCATGTGCTCCGTGAAGTGGGCCAGACCTTGCTGGTCATCGTCTTCCAGGATGGAACCTGCATTGATGGCCAGGCGAAGTTCCACCCGGTTTTCGGGCAACTTATTTTTTTTGATATAATATGTCAGCCCGTTGGAAAGCTTTCCAATACGGACGTTCTGATCCACCGGAAGTGGAGCGTTCAGATCGTACTCCTGAACCTGAGCAACCAACGGAAGACTCAGGCTCAGCAGCAAAAAAACATTTAAAAACCTCATTTCGCGATGGCGTAGATGTTGCAATCGTTGATGGTGTAGTTGGCAATATAATCCTTACCACCCGCTTTGATTTGCTTTTTCAAATTGGAAATCTGTTCATTGATACGTTGAGTAGGCGTAGCAGCCAACGTCATGCCTTCAGCCTTGGCTTCCGAATCGCAATGTTCCAGTTTCTTTTTGGTCTTGGCAGCTTCCTTGACAGCAACCAGTTGCTTTCTCAGATCGGGCATGTACGTACGGTTTTCCGTTACCACACCGGTTGCGATGACGGTGGAATCCACGATGGTTTTATCAAACTTGGCGATATCCTTGCCAGCATTCACCCGAAAAAGTTTATCACCTTCGGTATCGGCCAAGAAAAGTTTACGACCTGTAACGGCACAAACGTGGTGTGCCGAACCCTTGATCTGAACCGTTTGGCCAACCAACGTCGGCGCTTTTACAGCCATTTCCTCAACCGTATAAACGGTCTGTGCGTTTGTACTGAAGGGAAGGAGAGCAGCCACAAAAAGGGCTAGGAGCAAAATTTTTGTTTTCATAATTTTTAATGTATAGTTAATTCGTTTAAAATGTACTTGTTACCTGCAAATTTGTCGATGATGAACAGCGCGTAGCGAATGTCCACATTCACCGTACGGTTCTTATCAGGCTCAAAGATAATATTACTGGCCAGTGATTCCCAATTTCCGTCGAACGCAATTCCGATTAGCTCGCCATTTCCGTTCAGCACCGGGCTTCCGGAGTTGCCGCCACAGATGTCGTTGTTGGTCAGGAAGTCCACTGGCATTCCACTTTCCATGCCGTATCGGCCAAAATCCTTGCACTGATACAATTTTTTGAGCTTCGGATGCACTTGGAAATCGTAACTGGTGGAATCCTCTTTTTCCAAAACACCTTTCAAGGTCGTCTGAAACCTATACGACAAGCCATCCCGCGGATTGGCCCCGCAAACTGTCCCATAACTCAGGCGCAGCGAGAAATTGGCATCCGGATAGCTCAGCGTACCAGCAAGTTTTTCCCGCATCGCTTCGTTATAAACTTTTTTGTTTTTACGGATTTCCTCGCTGTACTTATCGGAAAGCTTCCGCAAGTCTATTAGCTTGGTATACACCGAGATGCCGAAAACATAAAGCGGATCCTGCTGAACCCTTTTTGTGGGATTCTCCATAAATTGCTGAACACTGTCCGCACTGGTAAAGATCGATTTGGCATACAGATCGTTCACATACGCATCGATGTTTCCTTTGTATTGACTGTCAATAATCGTATAGAAATCAGGCAGATACTCCTTCTTCATTTCTTTTTTCAGCAACTTGACCATGGTGCGAACGATCTCTTGATCTGTCTTGGAATCGTACTCGGTCAGGAACTTGGTGTACCAGTTTCGGTACGATAAAATCTGTTTGTCCAGCGCCGATTTTTCCTTAAACTCGATCTGATCCACCAGCCCCCGACTCCGGATTCCGAAAAGGGCGGCATCACCGAACAGTGCACCGGTTAGCAAGGCGTGGGCATATTTCGGTTCTTTTTCCAACGCGTAATTTTTTTCCAGAACAGCCAAGCAATCCCCGTATTTCCGTAAACGAGCAGTATCCGCTTGCACCCATTTCTGGAATTCAGCCTCGTCCCGTTGTTTCATCTCCAGCGCCGGGCTAAGGTATACCTGTTTCAACGTCCCCAACGCCAGTTTGCAGGAATTCCCTGCCGAAAAATTCTTGTCGGAATACAGCAGCCGAACCCGTTCGTCTTTGTTCATTTCCCGTTCCACCACTTCAATATACTTGCCTTTGGAAATGCCGGTAGCCCGGTTCTTCACATCCATTTCTTCGATCATTTCGAACGATGTGATGTGTCTGGCGGTACTGAACGGGAAGCCCAAGATCATCGAAAAGTCGTTGGGTTTCACCCCTTTCAAAGAAACCGGAATGAACTTTCTCGGATGAAACGGTTTGTTATTGACTGAATACCCTGCAGGTTGGTTGTTGGCATCCGCATATACGCGGAACACGCTGAAATCGGCCGAATGTCGTGGCCATGCGAAGTTGTCGGTTTCCCCGCCGAAGTTGCCGATGCTTTCCGGAGGAAGCCCGACCATGCGCACATCCTTAAAAACTTGATAGACTGAAAGCAAGTATTTCCCGTCGCTGAAACCATCCATGCTGGCTTCAATCCCTTTCGTGCTGTCGTTGTATACTTTTTCCAGAGCATACGACGCTTTGCGGCTGCTTACCGTTTTCAGCAAATCAACGGCTTTGTCCGTCACATCGATCTGATGGACCAACACGCGGACCGTCAGCCCTTTGATGGGAATTTCCTCCCCGAGTGAATTGGCCCAGAAACCATCCCTCAAATAGTTGTGTTCCGCCGTGCTGACTTCCTGTGCCCGTCCTCTGGCGCAGTGGTGATTGGTCATAACCAGACCGTTGGCCGAAACGAATTCAGCAGAGCCAGCATTGTCAAAAACCATGATGGCGTCCTTAAGGCTAGGTGCCAAAGTGTCATAGATCTGATTGACAGGCAACTGCAAGCCTATTTTTTTCATCTTTTGTATCAACGGCGCATCCAGACGGGAAATCGTCCACATGCCCTCGTCGGCAAGGATGGAGCCGGTGAGCAATAAAAAAACTAGAAAGTTGGAAATCTTTTTCATATATACTTGGATAGAATTTTGCTAAACAGGTTTAAATTAAAAATTCAGAGCAAGGCCGGCCTGCGCAGAATAGGCTTGTTTTTGTCCACTACGCTGAAGCCCGCCTTGCAACGTGCCTGAAACCAGCCCACAACCGTATTTCAGTTTCACTTCGTAAAAAGCATGATCAGTGGTGAGGAATGCGTAGTCGGGAAGGACAAGCCGTTCGGCCAGTACCGTATTTTCAGCTTGGTACAGGGAAGCATTTAAAACATTCCGGTAGCCGCCACGGACGGAAGCGTCCAGACACGATTGATGCATCGGACAATGCAAACCGATGGTCGCGCTGCCAACGATGTCCTCTACAGACTGGTGGTAATTGGGTGTGTAATAGTATTGTTTGTTTTCCTGCCATCGTGCTTCTACTTGTCCCCAAACGGAAAATTCCCAATATTTCTGATTTGCCAACAGCAAAGAAAGCTCGGCTTCCTGGGCCAACGACTGATATCGGTCACTTTGGGTAGCAAAGTTCCAGATGATGTAGCTGGTATTGATGGTCTGAGGCGTGTATTGTGTCTCGTTTCCAATGGTCTGCAAAAAATCATAGCTGCCTTTAACGAACAGCGTATTACCTAAAATGTCTTGTTGGTGCGTCAATTCCCCGCCAAGCCCGTTTCGCGTGATTTTATACGGTGTCCTCCGGTCGCTTTCGCTGGCTTCCAGCAGGTCCCGCTGAACCGAAAGGCGCAACCCTGTTTTGGAAACAGGTGTTTTTGAGAAGTTTATATGAATACCTGTGCTGAAAAGATTTCCTTTATAGATCCGCGAATAGTTGGCATCCAGTACCGAAAATTGTCTGTTGTACGTACCAAAACCCTGCAGCAGAAAGAAATACACCTTTCGATCCTCCTTTTCCACCTGAATGTCCACATTTTGACGATACCGTTCGTAGGAACCGTACCAACCCAGTCTCCAAGGCCCTGCAACATAGGTAATGCCCGGATTGATGCGGATGCTCGACACCGTATTCCGCGGTCGTGGATCGACCTTTCGGTATGATACGCTACCCTTGTACAAGCCACGCAGACCCAGTTCCCAGTTTCCGGTGCGAATCGAGGTGCCACCTCCCATGCTATAGGCTTCCCTGAAATAGTCACCCCCGATGGAGTCACCAATGATATAAGGGTTCAGCAATGCCCTGTCTTCCACATCGCACCACTGCACGTTCGAATGTTGATCACTCACAAAACTGGCTTCCCCAAAGAAAGACTGGTTCTTGGTTTTCTGATAACTCTTGGTTTGAAGGCGTAACGCATTCATAGCCTCCCCATCCTGCACCAGATGCATCTTTTCGTCCGCAGCAGACAAACCATAATCCACCCCCAACATCCCATAATGATTGTCGTGAAGTGCAAAGGTTGCCGAAGGATTGAATTCAAAATAGTCTGAATACTTTTGAGCAGGACCTTCCCAAAGCCACAACCTGTCTGCAGTCACCGAAGGTTCGGCGCCATACATCGGCAAAGCGATGAAAGACAATACTATGTAAAGTAGTTTATTCATTCCACCAATCCTGGTTTAGGTGTAGCGTTCGATATAAAATCACTGGCCGAATTGTTCGTATCCTGCAGAATCGCACGCCCGTTTTCCCATTTCAACACTTTGCGTCGCACACTCTTTCCAGTATTCGCAGCATTGCAATAGGTATAACTCACATCAATGGAAGTGGACAACGCTTTGGAACCAATAGCTGCAGGAGGACCAAGTTCCACACCATCCAAAATCATCGAATTCGGAACACCGACTCTGGTCACTGTACCGCCAGACGTGGTCTGCACACTGATGGTATGCTCGATAATAAAGCTCGCAATACCACCCTTCGGCTGAATGATAGCCATCGCATGATACCCTCTGGTATGAATCACCCAAATGGTATTCGAATAGCAGAACGCACGAATTAGGTTGGTCACTTCAGGCACATCCACATCCCTGCCTCCATCGAACCATTCGAAGCCCGCATGCGACAAATCCACCGGCGAATTTGCGTTGGCAGTACGGTGATCGATACCCAGTGAAGCAATAACCACACCGGCTCCCGGCTGAACCGGATAGGTAGTTCCATCTCCCGGAACCGTGTACAAAGCCTGTGCAACCAACTCATTCGGAAAGTCCGAATACAAATAGATCGCATTACTGCTCAAATGCGCGGCTTCCACCACCGTCAAACCGTCGGCATATAAAACGGAGTCGGAATTGTTGTACACTTCAATAAACTGATCCTGATTGTAGGAACCATTTGCAGGCGTGAGCGAACCCGTAAAATAAATCTCCTTGATGACAAAACCATTACCCTGCTGGGAAATTAGTAGCGGAACTGAATCTTCCACGGCTGCCCCAAGTAACTCGAACTTTTCTTTCAGTCCCCGGATTTGCTCCGTATGCACAAACGTCTGGCTGGAACTTCCGCTTGTGATCGTCGTTGTCAGCGTTTTCGTACCCGTCACCTCCACATTATAAATGCCTTCTTCTGCCGTAAAATGCACCTTCCCCTGGAAATCCGTGGTGTCCGAAACCGATCGGTAGGTCGCAATATTGGTCAGCTTCACCGTGTAGCCATCGTACCCCGCCCGAATGGCATCCGAATCCGAAAGCGTGATGAAGACCTCCGCTTCGGTAAACGGCACCGGTTGCAACGCACAGCCTGTCATTAACAACGACAGCGCCATCAACAGCGGTAGCGTCTTCAACAGCTTTAGCCCCTGTAAAAACGGCAGTGCCAGCAAATACTCGATGTATCGTTTCACTCTCATATCTTCACTTGAATTTCAGCCCCCATAAACGGCGTCACCCATTTCTGCGTAGCCACCCCGAAGCGGGAATATGCCCTTGGGTTGTAATCTATCAACCGATTCACAAAAAAGGAAAGCTTCAAATTGCTGCCGATTTCCTTGGTCACCTTCAAGTTCACTTCCACCGAAATGGGCGAAACCTCGGGCTTAAAATAGGCGCTGGAAAACGTTTCGACCAAAGGCTTGAAGGCGGGGTCGTTTTTCTCGGTATCCGTAAACGGATGCTGTACGCCGTCCAAACCAACGTAGGCATACGGAATCCCGCTGTATTCCATCATCTGGTAGGAACTCGTCCAAACCGTCTGCACCGACGTGGAAAACATCAACCGCTGCTTCGAAAAATGCGTGTTGAAAAACAGGTTCGTGTTCAGCTGCTCGCGCACTTTGCTGTTGTCGCCTGCCTTGTAAATGCCCATGTATTTGAAGTAATCACCATTTGTAACAATGGTCGGGTATTCATACCGGTCGGCACTAATGTCGTACGTCGTCTGAAACCAGGCTCCATTCACCACGATTTCCGTGTTGATGGCCTTGATTTTCCGCGTCGTCCACTGGTACTCAATCCCATCCTTCTGCACTACTGCCGCATTGGTCGTCGTGGAGTAGGAGAGGAACATCGCTTTCTCCACATACGTGAAATCAGAAACCATCGGCAACCCTGTACCCGAAAATGATTGTGGATTGTACAGTTTGTATACCTGCGGAAAATACAGACTCTGCGCTTCGAACCCGTTCCGTTCATTCTCATGGAAAACCGTCAGATTCAGCGTATTGCCACCGAAAATCAAGTCAAAGCCACCTTCCATCTTTCGGTTCCGTGCGGGAATAAGGTTATAGTTTTCTCTATTTTTCACCACAGTCAGCAGATAAACCAGCCTATTCGCCTCAGTGGCAGTATAATAATTCAGTTCCGAAATGTCATAATACGCCTTTTCCGGATACAGCTGCATGGCTGACGGGAACTTTACCTGGTCGCCGAAACCACCTTTCAGTGTCAAATTGAAAGGACTTCCCCCCACATTGAAGGACGGAAGCTGGTAACTCGCATTCAATCTGGGCTCTACGTATACTCTAGAATGTAAGGAAATATTTAACGCTATGTTCCCCAACGTCGTGGCCCGAAGCCCGCCTGTCACATCCAGTTTTCCTTCCCACACATTGGCTTTGAAATGCTCTTCCCCAAACAAAATCAACTTCTGCATCGAAGGAATGTCTTTTGGTGCGCGAGGCCTGCTCGACGAACTCATCGTTGGAAACGGCGGCCTGGTCAAATCATAAAGCGCCCCATCCCCGAAATTCTTATCCAGCCTGAATTCAGCCCCCAGTAAAATATTATTGAACGTCTCACCGATTTTCGGCTGCAAATACGCCGTCACCTGCGAATAAAAATTAAACGGCTTCCCGTCCACCGTGTAGTTAGAAAGGTATTCCGACGGCAAAAAGAAACCCAGCGACTCACCCGCCGTCGTATTCAGCGTCAGCCCCATCGGCGAATTCAGCGTCACCGTCTTAGTCCGTTCCAATACGTCGTTCGCAACCTGCCCCGAAACCGTGTATTCCATCTTATTCAGCATCCCCAACCCAATGTTCCAAGTCCCCGAATTGCTGAACCGAACACTGTTGTAATCCGAACGGTAATTGTCCTCCTTGTTCATCACATCCGGGTCACTGATCTTCTTGTCGATGGTCCCGGTATAGGCCATCTGCGTGGACATCGTAAAATTCCTGCCAATCTTCCGCTCATGGCTCAAATTGGACGTGATGCGTTGGTATTGGTCGAACGGACTCCGCTGGTCCGAAACAAATTTGGTATAGTCCACGCCGAGATTCAACGTACCCCATTCACCAGGCAACTTAAAACCCTTGCCGGCATACACCAGCTTATTCAGCGGATCCGACTTCACTCGAATCGTCATCGGCGTCGCACCCTTTTTCGATTTAATAAGAATGGCACCACTCGTCAAATCCCCATACTTCACAGACGGAATTCCTCGAATCACTTCCACTTCCTCCACATGGTCGGTCGAAATCTGTCGCATGTCCACCCCGCTGTTCACCGAACTCTTACTGCTGGCCACATCGGAGGAACTCGTCCCATAAAACGACTGCATGTTGTAATCGTTCGACATCGGCACCCCATCCTGCACCACCGCAGTCCCCATCGCCGTGTTCATATCGCTTCCAGCCTGCCGCATCGACACCGAGTTGGTCACATTCAGCCTCGAATCCGAAAGCAAACCACCAGGCAGCAACTGCAGCACATCCGCCATGCTCGACGGTTGCAAATGCTCAATGGCAGCCCGTTGCATGGAAGACGTGGTGGAAGCCGTCTTCTTTTCACGCGCCATTACATTGACTTCCTTCAACATCAACGACGTGGGCACCAACCGAATGTTCACCCGAACAGGTTTGTCCACCACTATAATGGTGTCGAACACCTCATACCCCAAATAGCACGAACACAAATGGTACGAACCCTTGCCAATGTTCCGGATCTCAAACGCCCCCTTTTCGTCCGAAGCCGTCCCCTGCGTCGTCTCACTGATGAAAACGCTCCCCATTACAATGGGTGCACGCGTCTCCTTATCGGTAATCACCCCAGTCACTGCAAATTTTTGTGCATGAACCAGGCTTACCGAAAAAATCAGCAATAAAAGTAGGGAAATCTTGAAACGACCCATAAGCGATAAAAAACGTTCAATGATTCCGACTTGAAGGCATGCCGGAATCAGTGAACGTCCAAGCTAAATTAATTACTGTACGGCAACTTTAACACTCACGCGTCTACCATTCACTTTCGTAGCACCAATCACGTAAACACCTTGCTGCAAATTGCTGAAACGTATCTCACCGGCATTCGAAGCCGTCGACGTTCCAACTTTGCGACCCGTAAGGTCAAACAACGAAACTGCGGTGTATTCTCCAGCATTCTTCACCACAACCGAACGCGAAGCCAAGTCGTAATAGCTGGAAACCGCATCTGTACGAACCTGATCAATACCGGTTGAAGTCACATTATAGTCCTGCAAAATAAAGTCGAAAGAAGTACCCTGTCTTGTGTAGGTGTTGCCAGCCACTTCAAATGAAATTGGGTTGCCATTCGTTGTCGATGCCAAATACAAATTCGAACCAGAAGATGTTAACGCATTGGCAGTTTCCGAACCCGTGCTTTTACCAGCCCAATGCGCTTCCATAGCCCAACCGTCAGCTGGGACGAACGAAGCCAAGAAAAGATCACCAGTTTTGTTGGCTGCATCAGCCAGCACCACGCCGTTACCGAAAGCGCAATCACCTGCAGCAATGGTCGTTCCCAATGCATTGTAGGTAGAACCATGCGCCCAAATCCTATTGTCGAAACCATTGGCCAAACCGTTGATTTCAGTAATGGCAGGTGACGTAATTGCTTTTTGCCAAGCATCCACACCGTCAGCAGTATTGAACGCAGCCAGGAAACCGTTCAGATACGCAGCTGGTGAAGTCATTGCGCCACCAGCGAACTGAATGCCACCGTAGCTGCCCTGGAAAGAACCACCTACAATCACTTTACCATCCTTGATAACCATATCCTTCACACGCACATCACCCTTGGTAGCATCGGTAGATAAAGCAGCACGGCTTTGCACAAAGATGGGCATACCGTCAAAATCCGTTTTTACCAAAAACAAACTCGGCGTGATGCTCGGGGTAAACGTAAGCGTAGGGCCAACACCCAAAACAACCGGTGTTGCTACATTTTTGGCTGAACCGGCTACAAAGATACCATCCGTACCAAGCGCCAAGGCATTGAAATTTTCTGTAATGATGCCACCCGATAAGGTTCTCACCCAAAGTGCATTACCAGTTGCACCGTCCAATTTGGCAAAAAAGCCAGCCTGCACTGTATTGGTGGTCGAAATCGAAATCGGTGTAACAGCTTGAAAAACAGCCGTCTTGGTAAAAACACCAGTCAAATAGATGTTGCCACTGGCATCCACCACCACAGCCGAAGGTTCCACCAACGTGTCCTTGGTAGCACTGGAATTGATTTCCTTCACCCATTGGACAAGTCCACTGGCGTTGAACTTGGCCACAACCGTCTGCACATCGCCCGCATTGAAGCCCAAATCTGAAAACGTAGTAACCGTTCCTGCAGCATCCACGATGTTTGCCGTCGTAGTTTGACCTGCCGTGTTCTTCACCGCACGCACACTACCGGTCACGATGAGTGAACCGTCACTCGTCGTTGCAATAGCCACCGGATTGAACATACCCACATTGGAAATAATGTTCCACAAATTGGTTCTGGAAGGACTCAACTTCGAGATGAAAAGGCTCTTGTCAAAGCTAGAGCCCGAACCCTTGGCAGCGCCAGTCACCGTCACACTGTTAAAAGTAGCCGTACTCAGAAAGGAAGCAGCCATAAAGATGTTGCCGTCACCATCCGTCGTCACATCCGCAGCATAGTCGGAACCCGTTGCACCACCTCCGCCGAGCGCCCATAAAAAACCCGCAGTGGGAGTAGGCGGAACACTCCATGCCGAAAATGCAAACACCAATAATAAACTTAATGTTGTGTAAATTTTTCTCATACCATTCAATTTTTGAGTTTATACCTAATAGTGAAGCGAAATGTAAAAATGTGCGAAGCGAAATTACAAACGATATCTCAACGGAATCCTACCACAATTAGGGTATAATTCCTAAGAACCGTGAAGTTAACAATCCTATCCATACGATAACCGTCTTTTCTTCCGTTTTCATTCATTATTTTTGAATTTTCTAAAAATAATCGCCCTTTTGTCCGAAAACGATGCCCACGTTTATCCTTTTGATTCTAACTCGGAAAAAAAGCAAGTTGAGACGTAGGGCAAATCCTACATAAAATTTCTACATGCCCTTACGTATAGAACCTTTCGAAGCATATACTTTTGTATATTCTTAAACTACCTAGTTCCTACAACTATGAAGGACAATCCTAAACTATTTTCAAGTAATTTTCAGGCAAACCCTGAAATGATGATTCTATCCAACCTGAAGGACGGATCCTACATGGATGTCAATCCTGCCTTTCTGAACACCTTCGAATTCGATCGCTCCGAAATTGTCGGAAAAAGCGCTCTGGAACTCGGTTTCTTAAACCCAAAAGATCGTGAAATCCTTGATCGCAGCATCAAAAGTCGCAATCCCCTCAAGAATTACGAAATCGTTGTACGAAGTAAAACAGGCGTCGTGGTGGTCGGATTATTATCCTGCATCCCCATCCGAATTAAAAACAAGCCTTGCCTGATAACCACAGTCACCAATATCACCCAACAGAAATTCAAAGAAATTGCGAGCCTAAAGCTTAAAGAATTGGAACTCTCCGAATCGATCTCAAAATTGGTCTACAACTAAACCACAAATTCGTTTTGGTTCCTATTTACCGTTTTTTTTTCCAACATTTTCCGCATATTTCTTGAAATTGTTCAATATCATCTGCCATCCCTACTGCTGCAGTTCCAGCGTATTTTCTCCCTCCGCTTTGAAGGTTTGAATGATTTTGGTTTCTCCGTTTTGCTCCTTGAAGTTGGTCTGCGCCGTCCGCTTGTCGTCAAGCACACTCGTAATCCGCTCATGCAGCACCACTTCCTGATACGTACCCCCAAAGTCGAAGCCAAAACTCCCGTCCTTCGCTTCCATCCTCGACGAAAACCGCCCACCCGGCTTCAAATCATTCACCGACGCAGGACAAGACCAATCATCCCCCGCATAATTCCAATGGGTGATGTGTTCTGGCTTGGACCAGAAGTCCCATACCTGCTGAACGGGCTTTTCGACCGTAGCCTCTATGGTTAGCACTGGCCTGCTCTTCTTTTTCGTTACATTGACCACGTTGCCCTTGTATTATACCGCACCATCGGCCTATTCCTCGAAGTCCGATCCACCACCTCGAACCCCGCCTTCAAATACGACTGATACAACCCCGTCCACACAAACGAATCCGGCAGCACACCCTTGGTCGGAATGGTCGGATACGCCTCCACGACACCAATCCCCATCTCCCCGGCATACTTCACCACCCCCTTCAACAACTCCACCGAAACCCCCAGTTTTCTGAAGTCCTTATTAATAAATAAACATGGTATCGACCAAACCGCCTTCTTGTCAATCCGCTTATGAACCCTTGAACGATCCAATTTACTGAAATCCTCCCTCGGCGCAAACGCCGCCCACGCAATAGCCTGCCCCTCATACATACCCAGTACGCCAGCCGGCCTCTTCTCCCTTACCAACGCATGCATGGCATCCTTGTTTCCGTCATTGGCCTTACCCTCAGTCCAATCCGCTTTCGTGAGGCGGTAATACATGCACCAACAGTTCCCGCAGGCGCCTTTTTCGCCGAAGAGTTGGAGGAATTTGGACCAGTTGGAATTAGTCAGTGGTTCGAAAGTGAGTTGGGATAGAAATTCAGTATCTGTGATGGAATTTGACATAGTTTGTAAGGTTTGAGATGGAGGCAAATGTAGAAATAATTTTTTTACGTATCATTGCTGCCAGAAAAACTAATAACATGGAAAAAATGAAAGCCATCGTTTACGACAAGTCCATTCGCCCCGACAAACTTTCTTATCGTGACGTAGAGAAACCAGTTCCAACCGATAACGAAGTCTTGATAAAGATTTCCGCCGTATCGGTCAACGCAGCCGACTATCGCTCCATGAAAATGGTCATCATTCCCAAAAAGAAGATCCTTGGGGCCGATATAGCAGGTCGAGTGGAATCGGTCGGAAAAAACATCAGCCTGTTTAAGGTGGGCGATGAAGTTCTCGGAGACCTTGGTTCTTTTGGATTTGGCGGATTCGCCGAATACGCTGTAGCCCCCGAAATAGCCCTTGTTCATAAACCATCCAAACTCTCCTTCGAAGAAGCCGCGGCATTACCCATGTCAGCCCTAACCGCACTTCAGGCATTGCGCAATAAAGGAACTGTTCAAAAAGGTCAACAGGTTTTGATCTTTGGTGGCGGCGGTGGCGTGGGCACCTTTGCCATTCAGCTCGCCAACTATTTTGGCGCAGAAGTAACCGTGGTATGCAGCACCAAAAATGTAGCGCAATCCAAATCACTGGGTGCCGATTATGTCCTCGATTACACCAAGGAAGAGTCCTTGAAAACCGACAAACGCTACGACCTCATTCTGGCCATCAACGGAAATCGCCGATTAACGGACTACAAACGTGCCTTAAAACCTCACGGCAATTACGTTATGGTCGGTGGCTCATTGCCCCAGATTTTCAAATCACTTTTATTCGGTTGGTTCCTGTCTATGGGCTCCAAAAAGATGCATTCGCTCGCAGCAAAGCCCAATCAAAAGGATCTGGAATTCATTGCCAAGCTTGCAGAAGAAGGCAAAATTAAACCGGTGATTGATCGGTACTATTCGCTGGAAAAAGTGGCGGAAGCTGTTCGGTATTTGAGTGAGGGACATGCTGGTGGAAAGGTGATAATCAGGGTGGTATAAAAACCAATACCCTCAACAAAATACACTATTGCAGGCTTTTAAAGCACAACTAAAAAAAGGATATATCATGAACATCAAACTGGAGATTATTATCATTCTTTCAATTGTATACGGACTTTTTGAACTTATGATGAGTTTGTATCAGAAACGTCAAAAAGGAATCGTAAAATCGGGAGATAAAAAGAGCCTTTGGATTCTTACAATTGGCATTACGTTAGGCTATTGGCTTTCCTTTATGATCGGTGCAACAAAGATTGGCCGAATTCAACCATGGAATTTATACTTTGTAATAGGAATGATCTTAGTATTTGTAGGTTTAATACTGAGAGTGACATCAATCATAACGCTGAAACGACATTTCACCTATACCGTGACAGCGATAGCTAATCATGAGTTAATTGAAAAAGGATTATATAAATGGATAAGACATCCAGGTTATTTAGGACAATTGATGATTTTTGTCGGAATATCTGCTTCATTATCAAATTGGTTGTCTGTCTTATTTATGATTATACCTGTATTTGTAGGTTATGCATATCGAATAAAAGTGGAGGAGAATTTTATGATGGAGCAATTCGGACAGAAATATTTAGACTTTCAAAAACGAACAAAGAAGCTCATACCAATGATATATTAAAAAATTAGCTGTGCATAATAGATTGCGATTGCAAGTGTGTTATGGAGCATTTTAGAATCGCACACTTTAGTTTTCTACGATTGGTCAAGAAAGAGAGGAGAAGGTAGCGCGGTTGATATTGAAAATGCAAGACAAAGATGAATATAACAGTATCATTAGCCTTTTTCGTCGCCTGATAGTACATTCGATTATTTAACTTAACAATTGATACTAAGTTTATGAAAATAAAATATCTTTATAGTATGCAGATAAACAACCGATTAGCATTTTTACTGTTGATGATTGCACTTGTTCCATTTTTATTAATTATAGTTACTTTGCACCCAACTCTTTCAATTTCTCAAAATACATAGCAAACTACCGATACAGGAAATATGTCCATTTTCCAAAAGGTACAATAATCAATGCCCATTGAACCAAAATGGACTGTTTGCAAAAACAAACAGTCCATTAAAATATTCAATTTTCATTGAATTATACCTAGAAAGTCTAACTATTAATATTAGCCAATATCAAAATATCAGTAGAGGCACTAATTTGCGATGATGAAGCACCAGATAAGGAAGCTTGCACCAATACTTTAATGGAGTTATAAAAACTTACATAGGCATCAACAATTGCATTAGTCGAAACTCCTACTCCAATAGTTGCATTTAAGGTTAACTTAAATCCCGAAATTCCATTTATACTTGCATCAATCGAATTAATAGCTGTTACATGAGTGTTCAATGTAAGTTTTAATTGATCGACAATCGACGAATGGTATTGTGCAAAAGCATTTGCTATTTGATTATTATTTTCTGAACTTTTAACAGAGGTCGATAAACTTGCTCCCGCTGTTACAACTGCACTTGATTGCAGACTTGTAGCACCTGCACTTTGGAATTTAGCTTCCATAGCTTGTTGTATAACAAATGCATCTCTCATATATTCACTTTTAGCACATGCAAAAGACAGTTGTGATGACATACTGGCAGAAGCATTTAAATATGCTTGTGAAGAAATCTTTGAAATCTTTGCATATGTTTCAACATTTACATTTGCGTTAACATAGGCTGATACGATAGCTTTTTGATAATTCACAAATGCGGTAGCTGCACTTATTGAATCTGACGAATTATATAATGCAGTCTCAAATGACACTTGGGCTTGCACTTTTGCATTGGTTATTGTTTGAATCTGGCTACTTGTAATTCCATAGTTAGAATTGCTGCAAGCCTGACTACTTGCCTGTGATCTTGCTTCCAAAGAACTGATAAACTGATCTTTTAAGCTGACATTTCCTTTAATTTGGGCAGCAATATCATAAT